>OFMV01000381.1_pt1 | contig 41799 bp, 54 predicted proteins | sample 1541881 | NCBI WGS metagenome assembly OFMV01 (sample SAMN04209220, study PRJEB22552) | human gut metagenome | biome: gut; material: feces | host: Homo sapiens | place: USA: Oklahoma
GGTGAGAAAGATAAACCGGGCAGTAAAAATAAGGATCTATCCAAATAAAGAACAGGTTACTATCAGTTACTACTACAAAAAGGTCATAAAAAAATGACCTTTAAATTTTTGTGATCGTCAATCTGAATTTCTTTAATGACTGATCTCCAGAGCTGACGGCGTTCTGCTGGTTCCAATGTCTGATATATAGAATCCAGATCCATCTTTAAGAGCTTCCGGATTGGAGTCAGATCTTTCTGTTCCTGGTTGCGTGGGAGATTTTCCAATTCTTTTATATATTTCTCTTTATCTCTTTTTAGTTCATCCATAGTAATTATGTCATTTATGTACAGATCTTTCAGCTTATCAATTTTTTTCAGGAGTGCTGTTCTCCGGGAATCATAATCAATCACTTTAGCACTTGTAATTTCATATTCTGCAATATGCTCCTGCAGGAGAGGCTTGATATTTGCAATCAGGTACCTTTCTATACATGATTCGAATATAACTTTGCGATTGCTGCAACGCTTGCTTGGATAGGCGCCATGACATTTGTAGAGAGGATATTTGTAAAAGCCACCAGCCTTTTTCTTTATTTTTCGTGTAGCACCGGAAAATGAATGACCGCAGTGAGCACAGCGGAGTAAACCACTAAATATATAGTTATATTTCTGACTGATTTTGACATTAATAGCAAGCAGCTCCTGTACACGCTCAAACAGATCCAATGGAATGATGGCAGGACAATAATGATCGTTATCCCGGAACACACCAATATATTTTTTATTTTTTAAGATTGCAGTTTTGAGATTGCTTTGAGTCATAACGATACCCATATCAGATTCCAGGTGCGTGATTGTCTGGTTCAGGGAATTGCAAGCAGCATAAAACTGGAAGATATGCAGCACCTTTTCAGCGTCCTGATTAGGTACAAGATGTTTGTTTTCAATGGAAAATCCGAGAGGTGCTTTTCCGGCCAGAACTTCACCCTGCCGGTATTTATAGTCAAACACATCCCGGATCCGGACAGAATCGTTCTCTGCTTCCAGCTCTGCAAAGGTCATGGACTGCGCAACGAAAGCCCGGCCATGCGGTGTGGTCGTATCAAAGTACGGCTGATCGACAGCAAGCCAGTCACAATGATTCGCTTCGAGAACCGCCTGCGTATTCAGATAGTGTCGCAGGCTGCGGAACCAGCGGTCGAGTTTAGTGAAAATAATCAGATTCACGCGTCCGAGCCGGACATCATCAAGCAACTGTTCAAAATCTCCACGTTTGATTTTCCTGCCGGAGATTCCATCGTCAATGTAGGTTCCGGCCAGAACCATGTTCTCTTTAGATGCAATATAGGCTTTGCAGGTGGAGAGCTGTTCATCAATACTGTCTCCCTTTTTTGCCTGCCGGTCTGTGGAGACACGTACATATATAGCAACATTTGTTATACTCATAGTATCCTCCTTAAAAATGGGTATAAAAAATACACCTATGCAGGCGTATCAGTTCGTGCTATAATTCTAATTGTCTGGAAAAGAATTGTAGCATCAACTGATAGCTGCAGAGTTTTCACGAAGTCGTCCTGGTGCGCCAACACTGGGACGATTTTTATTTATCTATAACATTTCTTGCACGCATCATATCCGCGCGCTTTGGCTTCACTGATCGTCACTCTGTACGGATTATTCATTTTACTGCAGTCTTTACTGAGATGATATTTTTTTCCTGTATCGCAGATCCATACATAGGTTCCTAGAGGAGCCTTCTTTGCAATCACCTTGATTTTATAAGTCCATTTTACAGATTTATATTTGCCTGTAACAACAACAGAACCTTTTGACTTGGCAGTGATAACTCCCTTGGAGCTTACGGTAGCAATTTTGGGATTGCTACTTTTGTAAGTCATTTTAACCGGAGCTTTAATGGCTTTCTTTTGGTTCACAACCATAGTAATAGATTTGGTTTGATTTGTGACCTTTTTGGTTGTTGCCTGAACGGGAACTGTAAAGAGAGACAATATCATAACCATAGAAAGAATCAAAGACAATAATTTCTTTTTCTTGTTCATGTTCGTTCCACCCCTAGATAATTATTTGTCGGACAGTAATTTAGCGATTCTGTCAAGCTGACGAATGATAATAAAATTCTGTTCAAGAACTGCACGCTGGTAGTTCATAATATTTTTCTGAATATCACGATCACTTCCGGCACCCAAAGAGATTCCAAGCTCTGTAAGACCGGTACCGCTTAATTCATTAAGAATACTTTTGACAGATTCAATATCATTAGGATCTTTTAAATTTTCCATTCCGAATTTACGGAGAGCTGCAAGATCCTTTTCTGCCTGTTTTGCCTCGGCTTCTGCCTGCTTACGGGCTTTCTTTTCTTCTTTGGTTTCACCACTATTATTAAAAAGACCCATCATTTATACCTCCTTGATTGGAAAAACTTACCGGTAGTATTATGATGAGTTTCCCCCTTATAATGTTTCCTGCACCCAGCTGTTACTTACTAACGGGAAGGTGTGGAAACAATGGTGAAAAGAAAATACATACATTATGGCAACTGCAAAATATACGCTTTGTATTATCACAGCAACAATACTATATATATTAATCTTGACTTTAATGGGGGAACTCAAATCATAATACTTAAATAAATAGTTAGTTGCAGCTGGGTGTTTTATTATCCAGCATTTGTTTTTTCATCACCTGTAACAGGTGGGTGCATAATTTCTAATTCTTCTGGGCTGTCTGGAGCACCACCAGCACCCATGAGGTTTTCTTTAAAGTGATTCAGGATCTGTCTCCGGATCGCTGGATCGATTTCAAAATAAGTCTTAATGATTTCCTTTTCAAGATCTGTCGCATTATGCTGCGCAGCAAATTCATCAAGACTGAATGTCTCTGGTTGTATGCGCATAGGTTCTGTGCCATTTCGCAACCATTCTTCTGTAACTCCAAATTCTGTAGAAATTAATTTTATTATATGTTCTTTTACTTCTACACGTCCACGTTCCAGATTGTTGATTACATCTCCACTAACTCCAATGCGTTCGCCAAAGGCTGCGCGAGACAGACCTTTTTTCTCACGCAACAACCGTATACGTTCGTTCAAATCAATACCTCCTTTCTGCTTAATAAAAATATAACACGTTAAATTTGGTTAGTCAACCAAAAAAGAACGAAAAATTTAATACAAATGGTTGACATACCAAAATATGCATGATATATTTAGTTAAGCAACCAAATAAAACCAAATGGCAAACCAAAAAGGGACACAATATAAATAACAATTAAAAGAAAGGGGATGCGGAATGTTGGAGAGACCCAAGCGAAGAGTTGGAGGAATAGACGAATTTATGATCCAACGAACAGCAAGGCAGATTTTAAAAGAAATGCAGGAGTGCGGATGGACTCAGGGAGAAGCTGAGTTACTTCCAAAGTATTTAGAATCTGCGATAAAACAAAATAGCGAACGGATCAGAAAGCTGAAACCATTCGCTATTTGCGAGATTACAGAAGAATCTCCTTGACTTCTGAAACGGTTCTGCTGTAGTTAGCAGCGATCATTTCAAGAGTCATTTCAGTATCATCAGGGTGCAGTTCCTTATGAATACTGTAAAGCAGAGCAATATTATGAATTGCAATTTCTTTTTCGCTCATGTAGTGGTCTCCTTTCTTTAGTTTTCAGTCTCTGGTACAGACTGATAGCTAAAGTATAGGAGAGAAGAAAGAAAAGTACAAGCCGAAACGGAGGAGCACAACATAAATGGCAATCACAAGAAAGGTAGATACGGATGTATATTGCGATATTTGCGGCAAATGGGTTATGGGCTGGACATCCAATAATGACGGAGTTAGCAGGGCATGGGCTGCTAAGTATGCGAGAAAGAAAGGATGCACAGTTGGAAAGAAAATCATCTGTAAAGAGTGCAGGATAGAGAAGCGGATCAAGACATGCAGCATACAGCAAAAGATTGAAAGTGCAGGAAGAGACAGCGATGGAACCTGCATGGGATTCGGAGGTGAAGCATCAGATGAACCACTGGAAAAGTGTAAACAGTGTATAGCATGCACATCATACCAATGGAAAGAAGAATAACCGAAACGGTCAACAATGACCGTCTGGACACGATGGCAACGTGTTCACTGATGAGGTAAGCCAGAAAGGGGCGAAAGATATGTCACAGAAGAATATGGAAGTAATGTTAAGCATGGAAGACAAAGCCGAAGCCGAAGAACTGACAGCGTTTCTGCAGTCTGTAAACATCACAAAGCAGACACTGATGGATACATTCCTGAAAGGTGTCAAGGTGGGTGCAAGCATGTCGGCTCAGAAAAAGCCGGCATAAGGGAGGGACGACCTTGATTGAAAGATGGAAAGATATTCCAGGATATGACGGCAAATACCAGGCGAGCACAGAGGGGAACATCCGGAGAACTTTGAAATCCGGACAGTTTCGCAGCATGACTCCCTATCACAAAAAAATGAAAGGGAGTCAGCGCCTGGTTGTGAAGCTCACAAAAGACGGAAAAGCGAAAGAGGAGATAGTTCTCTCCCTGATTGCAAGGACGTTTTTAGGACCTGTTCCTGACGGTGCAGTTCCGTATCATAAGAACGGAATGCAGTCTGAGAATCACATAAACAATATAGCATACATACCCAGACAGGAACTTGGAAAGCTGACCGGTTACAGTTCCAGAAATAAAATAGTCGTGAAATTGGACAGTTGCGGACAGGATGTGGAATATTACAGATCTGCGAGAGAAGCAGCGAAAAAGAATTTTTTGAGTCGACAAGCTATCACTGATCGTTGTAACGGGAAAACAAAACGCGGACCGGCTCCGGATGGATACGAATATGCCTGGGACAACAGCGAAGCAAGCCGACGCAAAGCAATAAGACGCCTGGAGCTGGCTGGCGGATATATACCAATGCCGACAGCTCCTGCAGTAGAATTTGAGTTTTAGGAGGGGGAAGAAGATGGAAACGCAAGGAACATTCAATACGGTAAGATTTTACGAAACCCTTGCCATGATCCTCTCAAAGAAGCATGGCGTTGACATCACCGTAAAGGTGAAAGAAAAGCCAAAGAAAGAGGAAACAGCATAAGGAGGCAGAAATGGAACGAAAAGTAATCACATCAATGCTGACAGGGTATCTGATCTCAATGCTGCCGGTTTGGGAGATCGGCAGCAGGATCCAGGCGATTATGCTTACACTTGCGATAAGCGTGTGCGCATTCATATTCATGCTCTGGATTGAAGATATATTCGAGAACATAAAAAAGACTCTCACGTTGGCAGACGTGGGAGCCAAAAAGAAAAAACAACTTTTGTAAATAGTATAAGAAACCTGAAAAGAAATGTCAAGGAGGATTATATGTTAAAGACTGATTTTAATGGGTATAAAGAATTTAAAGAGAAGCTGGCAAATACAAGCGGAGAGGAGAATGCGAAAGTGTGCATGGAACGTATTCAGATGTGGACTAATAAGTTTACAGATATGATAAATCCTCTTCCGGCAGGAGATACGGCATTTGTGATCGTAGCTTTAGAAACTATAGCGAAAACACTTCGCGGAGGACGCGCAGAAGAGAGCTTTCTTGCTGATATGCTGAAAATAATAATTGGCGCCGAAAGCAAAACGACGACAGTTAAAGGCGATGCGAACACAACCGAAGCAGCAGTAAGAACATACGCGGAATCCTTAAAAAAATAGTACGGTATTATGTAAACTGAATGAGCTGGCATACATGCAACAAATGTCAGCTCAGAATCATGTGTAACAATCTTTATATCATTGCAATGCCGGATCCTTGAAAACTCAGAAAGCAAGCCTGAAAGCAGGGGAGAGAAACCCCTGTTGCAAACTTGCTAGAAGTATTAGAGATGGATTCAAAAGGGGACTTATATGAGTTACAAAAGTATGAGAATGAGGTTCCGGAATGTCACAGAGGTGTATGAGTATCATACAGCAAGGTATGGAGCGCCGGAACAGAAGAGGCAGGAGAAGAAGAAAGCCACCCCGGAACAGATGAAGAAGAGGAACCAGTATAACCGGGAGAGGCTGGCAAGGTGGAAACTCCGGAACAACTTTGACGTGGATGATTATTTTTCAAGATTATCCTATGCGATAGACAAGAGACCGGTATCCATGGAAGCAGCAAAGGAAGACTGGAAAGCATTCCTGCAGGTTCTCCGGAGAGAATACAAGAAACGGGGAGCAGAGCTGAAATGGATGCGAAACATTGAAGTGGGAACCAAAGGAGCCTGGCACATGCACATCATAGTGAACAGGATCCCGGACACCGACATCATTTTACGAAAGGCGTGGCCGCATGGACAGGTGGAGAACAAACTCATGTACGAAAAGGGTGAGTTTGCTGATCTGGCAGCGTACATAACAAAGACACCGGATACGGAGCCGAGACTAAGAGAAGCGAGTTATTCAGCGTCGAGAAACCTGCCGATTCCGGAACCGGATGAAAAAGTGTATAACCACTGGAAAACATGGGGAAAAGTCAGGATTCCGAAAGGGTGGGAAGCGGATAAGGACTCTTTTCACGAAGGTATAAACGATGTGACCGGTCAACCATACCGCACATATACACTGATCCGCACGAAGAGACTGCCAAAGAAGCAGGAACAGAAAAAGAAAGTAAAGAAAAAGAGGGAATAAGGGCATGAAAGTAAATATATATCTGGAGACGGACAAGCAAAACCAGGAATGCACCTGGCGAAAATACGGATATGTACTTGAAGCCATGGCCGGAAGATGCATACCAGTAACCCGTGTAGGGTTCGGATCAGCAGAGGGAACATATCACAAGTGCAATCTGCAGGCGCTAGAAGAAGCTCTTGTACGATTCCACAAAGAATGTGAGGTATGCGTATATACAAAAGACGCGTTTGTTGCAGCACGGATCCTGAAAATAGATGAAATGGCAGCAACAGATTTCAAAGATACAAAAGGCAAACCGATAAAGAACGCTAAGGAATGGGAGAGTATCTGCAGAAAGATAAAAGAGTGCAGCATCGTGATATCCTCTCACTCTGGAAAGCACACATACTCCGTATGGATGCAGGAGGAAATGAAAAAAGATGGAGGAGATATGGGGAAAGGGATGGAGCCTGAGACCAGAACAGAACCCGGATGACATGGAATACATAGGCACGATTACTAGATCAGGATATAAATTCACGTATTACAAAGACCAGAAAGGAGGGATTTATTTTGACAGCGAGCCAGAGAACGGCAAACCCGAATGGATGCGCCGAGCCGACGAAGAAAGAGGACGACGGAATAGACACAAACATTGAAGCTCTGGAAGAATACATCTGCGACAATATCTACAGATACAGAGAAGAAGATTTAAACCAGGAGAAACTGGATTATTTCTGCCATTACTGTGAACTGCAGAAGCATACAGACGGGATCAAAGCAGAATATGACAAGATCAATCACTTTGACCATAGCCAGGCTATGAAACTTATGGACAGGTACAAGCATATTGTACTCTGCGAAGAATGTGAGTACAGATATTACTCAGAACCAGAAAACATAGGCTATTGCCAGTGTGTAGAGGGAATACGCAGAAAACTGAAACCAGGGGACGGATGTAGCTGCGGAAAAAGAAAAGAATAACAACAAGAAAAGGGGAAAATTATGAGAACAGTAGCGGTTATTAACTTAAAAGGCGGAGTGGCTAAGACGATCACATCAAACAGCATTGCGTACATCCTTGCAAACCAGGGATACAGAGTGCTCCTGCTTGACAACGATAAGCAAGGGGATGCATCGAGAGGATTGAACCGACGCACCCAGGATGGAGAGGGCATTGACAGGATCATGACGACGCGGCATCCGGAAGACTGGATGCACAAGCTCATCAAAAAAACAGATTTTGAGAATCTGGACGTGCTCCCGGCAAACATGCGTCTGCTTACAGCAAATCAGACGGTCATGCTGGATCAGACACGCCCGCAGCAGTATCGTATCAAGAACGCACTCGAATGTGTCAAGGATCTGTATGATTTCTGCATCATTGACAACGCACCGGATATTAATATCTCCACGATCAATGCGCTGACAGCGTGCAATGATGTATTGATTCCTGTCGAAATCGACGACAACACCGGAGAGGGACTACCGGAGCTTGTCAATCAGATCCGGTATACGCGAGAAGACCTGAACGAAGATCTTGAGAATTATTGGATCTTTATCACGAAATACGACAGAAGAAACGAAGCGCAGCGACAAGGGCTGGAGCTGATCCAGGCAGCAGAATACCCGATGTTAAAAACACGTATCAGATATTCCAGAAAAGTATCAGAGTGTACATACGCGAGAATCCCGATTCCGAAGTACTCACCGAGATCTTTAGCTGCAAAGGACTATGAGGACCTTGTAACAGAGTATATTGCAGAGCTGAACATATCAGGAGGTGAGGAGTAATGGCTTTTAACCTTGCCGATATGGTTGCGAAACGTCCGAAACAGATACAGGAAGAAAACTCAAGTGATACGGTGTACAGAGACGTGTTCAAACTAATCCCATCGAAAGCGAATTTTTACGGGGTCAAGCCGGAGAAACTGCAGGGATTGAAGAACTCTATACTGCTGTTCGGAGTGATGCAGGATGTCCTGATCGAAGAGAGGGACGGAGAGGATTACATAATTTCCGGACACTGCCGGACAATGTGCTGCAGGATGCTGGTAGAGGAGGGACATGAAGAGTTTCGAAAGATAAACTGCAAATATACAAAAGTAAAAGATAATGCACGTAAGAATTTGATTGAGGAAAACTGCATTAACGGTTCGGCAACAAGGGAAAATGACGACGCAATATCAAAGTTGCTTGAACGCCTGTCTGTTATCCAGGCGAACCGGTTTAGGGATAAATCAGACTGGGAGAAGATGCGAGAAGCTCTGGATACCGAGGAGATCATAAAAGAGCTGAAAAACCTTGCTGGACTGAAAGGCAAAACAAGAGACATCGTACGAGAAACGATCGGCGTATCCGGAACACAGATGGAAAGATACCACGCAGTCCAGAAAAGACTCAGTGCTGAATGGATGGCAGAGTTTGAGGCGGAGAAGATCAACATCACCGTGGCCCGTGAGCTTGCTGATCTGGATGAAAAATACCAGAAGCAGGCTATGGAGCACTACATGGAGCACGACATCATAACGCAAGCGGAAGTAAGAGCTTTTAAGAAACTCCAGGAAGACAACAGAGACATTCCGGGACAGTTCACACTTGCGCAGGCAACCGGGCAGCAGAGACCGCCAGAGAATGAAACACCGGTACAACCAGAATTGCAGATAGAGCGACTGTTTGAAGCGCTGAATAAAGGCGAGAAAGAAAGAGTTGTCAAATGCGACACAAGAATGGCTGCATACTTAATCAGTATCAGATACAGGGATGTCCGGATCAGAAACGGACATTTCAATTATCAGGCAAGTAAAGAGGGGATAACATTCAATCCTGACAGTACAATGCAGTACAGCCTGACATGGAATGAATTGTCTGAGGAGCTGGTGAAAAGATTCGGAAAGAAACAGAAGCCGGTCCGCATAGTATCCATAGACACTCCGGAGAAACCACAGAACAGTCCAAAAGAACAGACAGAGACACAGGAAAAAGACCAAGGCGTAAGATGTATCGCAGGAAAATCAAAATCCGGAATATGTGGCTCAGCATATTATTGCAGTGCTCCATATGTCTGTTGCGTAAATTGTCCAGAAGAATGCAATATTCGCTGCGAATGGATAGAAAAACGCTGCCAAACGGAAGCAGACGCGCCGGATAAAAAGCAGCAGAAAGACCATACCGGCGAAACCACCGAAATGCTAAAAGACAATGCAAATTCAGATCTTCCAGTAATGAGAAATAACGATCAGAGAAAAGAATGGTTAAGAAACTACAAAAGTTGGGGACTTTGGTATGAGGATAAAAACATAGAAGTCAAATACTACAAATACGATTTTGATAACGGAGCGCGTTTGATAGTAGAAGAATACACCTCAGATTTAGGAAATAATAAAAGCTGGTGGGTATCCAGCACAAAAGAATCATATTACATGCACTTAGTGGGAGGACCTGAACCAGATCGGGCTGGTGGTGTGCCGAAATGGACGTATCATACACGATATAATAAATTCCCTAATTCAGAGACTGAATTGGTTGAGTTCCTGAAAGAAATGCAGAAATAATGGGAGGGTTAACAATTGAAGGAAAAACCGTTTTATGTTCATATTGAGCTGCACAAGGAAATCGTAAAGAATGCATGGATTATCAGCTATGAGGAAAGAAAAATCCTTGTAATTGAATTTCAGGAAACTGTTACAGAGGATGAAAGCGTTGCATATGTATTCGCCCTGGCAAAAAGCCTGGTATCAGAAAAGAACACAAAAGAATTAAGTCCGGAAGTAATGCGGATGGTAAGAGGAACTTACGTCCGCATTCTGGACGCAGAAATGCAGGAACTTATTGATAATGGAATTGAAATGGAGAGATATGACTAGAGAAATTATATTTAAGGGGAAAAAGGTAGATAACGGTGAATGGATAGAAGGATACCTGTTTGATGATGGAATGCTGGGAGAAAAGCGAATGTTCATAGGGGAATTGGTAATAGCACCGTACGAAGGTCCTATACGCGGCAAATGGACCGTTATAGCAAATGGATTTGATGAAGTTGACCCGGATACAATCTGCCAGTTCACAGGACTTTGTGACAAAAATGGAAGCAAAATCTGGGAAAACGACATTATCAAATATCATTTCGGAGAAATCTATGCTCCAATCAAATATGGATATTATCAAAATTGTTTTGATTCTCAGAAAACAGAACATGTCGGATTCTATGTAGATTGGACGGGCGACAAATGCCTTAGAAAAGATTTAGGATATTGGATTGACATGGTATACGCTATACCAGTTGGAAACATTTTCGACAACCCAGAGTTAGCGAAGGAGGAATAAGCATGGAAAAGACATGTAAAAGCTGCAGAGAGAATGATTGTGGTCTCTGCGATCGCACCGGTCGCCTGGTAGAGGACGACGATCAGTGCGAGAAATGGGTAAGCAATCAACCAGAATGGAAAACGAAAATGATGCAGACGTTCCTTGCAGGACATTAAGGAGGACGAAATGGTCAAAAAACTGTATGAGGTGAGAAACAGATCCGGCGATCTGATACTAGAGAGTGCAACAAGCGGAGAAATCAGAGAAGCGCTGCATTGCACAACCGCCCAGGTCAACAACGCCAGAACATCCGGGGATCACATATTCGGAGAGTACGAAGTAAAAGAAGTTGACAGGAAATTAAGCAGAAAGGTAGATTTTGACCTGCTGAGAGAATTTGAGTCCGTCTGCGATCAGCTGTTAGGCAGCAGGAAAGGAAAGAAATGAATAAGAGACAGAAAAAGAAACTATACAAGCAGGAGACAGGCAAAAACCCGCCGAAAAAAATGAAATATTCCGGGAAAAGCTATCACCGGGCAATAAACAAGCCGTGGGGAGGAAAGAAAACGACAGTAAACTACTCCTGGGACTGCGAGAAGCTGAAAGAAATTGTAACACAATTCACAAAAGCATGGGCCGGTAACAGGGTAACGATAAGAAAGGCAGCGGATGCACTGATAAAACTGTTTGCAGGCATAGGAATCAACATTTCCGAAGTTCCGGAAAGTTCATACGCAGTAAATACGAGAAATGTGGTAAATACAACAAAAACATTGACAGCACACCGCAGAAAAAGAGGTGAATGGAATTGAACTATGCAACAGCAGAGGCGGAGGACAACAGAGAGAAGATCCTGAAATTCATTGTTAAATACATAAAGCGGCACTGTTATCCACCGGCTACTTATGAGATTGCGGCAGATACAGGACTGTCAAAAGCAACAGTTAGACGACATATAGCAATGTTGCTGGAGGATCGCATCCTTGAGACAGAACATCCGGGAGATTCAAGAGCGTATCGCATCAAAGATACAAAAATAGTAATGGTAAAGGAGAAAAAGACAAATGGAAATGATAATTCAAAATGAAACCGGTAATTTTACACTGCATGTACGGATCTCAGACTCGAAAGAATATGATTTCCTCAAGGATGTGACAGAACTGGCACGAAAGTATGATTTCGAAAATGATGATTTTGAGATTGAAGATCCGGAAAAGGAAACAGATCAGGTACCGGAGACAACGATTAGCGAAGCTGCAGAAGAATACAAAGGATTTTTACATATTCGTTGCGAAGAATGTGGAGAGACAATCTCGTACAACGCAAAAGAGCCAGAGACACAGCACAAATGTAAGAAATGCGGACACGTAACACAGCTTAGAGCTTTAAAACCAATGTATGCAGAGTGCAAAGCCTGCGGAAGTTCATGGAAGTACATGACAAACAGAAACACTGCAGAACTGACGCAGGAATGCTTACAGTGTGGAAATTTGATCGACATGGAAATGAACTCACGCCGCACAGCATATGTAACAAAAACGAAACGGGGGGGCAAGACCTCCAAGAAATAGATTCAAGAGGAGAATGTGATGAATAAAGTAATTTTAATGGGACGTTTAACCAGAGATCCGGAAGTGCGCTACGCTTCCGGAGACAACCTGGCAATTACCAGATATACACTTGCAGTAGACCGGAGATTCCATCGTGACGGCGAAGCAACCGCAGACTTCATCAATTGCGTGACTTTTGGCCGCGCTGCGGAGTTTGCAGAGAAATATCTGCGACAGGGAACTAAAATTGTTGTTTCTGGACGCATCCAGACCGGCAGCTACACGAACCGAGATGGACATAAGATCTACACAACAGAGATCGTAGTAGAGGAACAGGAATTTGCTGAAAGTAAATCATCTGGAGACAATGGAGCAGCTTACTATCCGCCAAAACAGACACCGCCGCCGGCTCCTGCGGACAGCGCAGATGGATTTATGAACATTCCGGATGGAATAGAGGAAGAACTGCCGTTCAGCTGAGAAAGGAGCAATAATGGACGCTATTGAAGTAAAAGTGAATGTTAATCAGAGAAGACAGACACGTTGGTTGAAAGACTATCACGAAAGTTACAGAAAAAAGCTGGAGGAGAGAAAGAATGCAGTCATTTCCGAAGCAGAAAAAGAAAAAAAGGAGTAAAAAGAAAGAGCCGGAAAGGCCGAGTATCATGCACAGCAGAGAAAGCGGCACTTGTTATCTCTGCATGAAGCTACACAATGATTACAGACGACATCCGGCGCTCCAGGAGCATCACATTTTTGGAGGGTGTCCGAATCGGACACATTCAGGACACTATGGATTGAAAGTATATCTCTGTAATGTGCATCACCTGGCAGGAACAGGGCCGGAAGCTGTACACGCAAATAAGAAGATCATGGCCATGCTGCATGAAGATGGACAGAGAGCTTTTGAGGAAAACTGGGGAAGCAGAACAGAGTTTATGAAGATCTTCGGAAAAAATTTTATAATGGAGGATTAAAGCTATGATGGACATAGGAGACGTAAAGAAAGTTATTGATAACGTAGCACAGAAGCCATTCCTTTGCAGCGACACTGAGATTGAGACACAGAACGAATACATAATCACAACAAAAGCACATTATGAGGAACTTCTGATTGCGAAAGGAAAAGAAACCCCTTGCAGAGTTTCGCAGAGAGAGGACGGCCTCTGGGAGTGTCCGGTATGCGGAGCAACAGACCAGCATGGACATAACTACTGCGATCAGTGCGGACAGAGACTGGGATGGGAAGACCAGATATAAAAGCAGAGAAATAAAGGAGGGTAGAAATGCCAAACGTGAGACCGCTGAACAGAAAGAAATATAATATATCAAAAAGAGCTTTTCAGACCGCATACAACTATTGCTTGCAGTATACAGAGTGGAAAGAGGAGCTGGCCGTAAAGAGAGACACAAGAGCCGGACAGAATCTGACTGGACAGCCGGGATCACATAACTGCTCTGACTCAACTGCTGACGCAGCCATGGAAGCGGCAGAGATCACACACAAGATAAAGAAGATTGAAGACGCAGCCATGGAAGCAGTCGGAAAAGAAAAAGAGCTATATCCATATCTACTGTATTACGTGACAACAGAATACTGCACATTTCAGACCATGAAAGCCAGAGGCATTCCATGCGAGAGATCATACTTCTATGAAATGCGTAGGAGGTTTTACAGTATCATAGCAAGGAGGATTAAATGATAGAATGCGATAAATGCAAAGCCCAGATGGAGCAGACCGTAAAGGAAGAACATATACCAGAGACAGAACTGGACATCCAATACATTCAGTGCAAACAGTGTGGAAAAAAGTATATTGTACTGTTAAAGGATAACAAGACAAAAGGAATGCTGATACGGATCAGGAACATGCAGGCAAGGTACAGACGTATGTTCGGTAAAAAGAACATTGCGGAAGTAGAAACGTACAGAAAGAGTATGGAGAACTTCCAGAAAGCAATACAGAAGTACCAGGCACAGCTGAGAAACAATAACAAAGACAAGACAAAGGAATATCTGTAATACGGTACTCGAAGGACAAAATAAGTGATATATTGATAACGTGGTATTCAGGAAAGCCACGAATAATCGTTCCCCGCGAGAGAGGGCTTGCTATATGCAGGCCCTCTTTTGAGTTAGGAGGAATATGACGCAACAGGAAACAGAGTTCGTGCGCTGGTGCGTAGCGAACGACATACACAGGTTCTATGTGTGGACCAGGTGGAAACAGGTCAGGCAGCAGGTATTGAAGATGGATCACAATGAATGTCAGAGGTGCAGAGAACATCACAGATACACAGCAGCCACGACAGTACACCATGTAAACTACGTGAAGAGACATCCTGAGATGGCTCTGGACATATGGTATGAGTGGCATGGAGTGAAGAAAAGAAACCTTATAAGCCTTTGCCATGAGTGCCATGAAGCAGTGCATGGTTACAGAAAACCGCAGAAGCAGGAACCACTGACAGAGGAACGCTGGGACTGATACCCCCGGTCGAAAAATTTGCGATTTTTGGCGGCCGGCCGGAGACCGGTGGGTGGCCTCGACAAATCTGCGAAAGGTCGCACATGATGAAAAAATAAAAAAATAGGGGTGAAAAAATGGCCGAAAAAAAAGCGGATATATTAGAAAGCTTAAAAGAGCAGCTGAGAAAAAAACAGGCAGATATTTCCGTCTTCAAAGACCTTTTGGACGACTATATGACCCTCTATGATGTCAAAAAGAAGCTAAAAACAGATATAAAAAAGCGCGGAGTGACCTTTGAGACCACATCCGCAAGCGGGAAAGCAACGATTGTAAAACAGAACCAGTCGGTCAAAGATCTGGTTGCTGTCAACAAACAGATGCTGATGATTCTGGACAAGCTAGAGTTGACAACGAAAGAAACAATAAAGGGGGATGATGACGACGAATTGTGATACACGCATAGAGGAGTTCATGGAGGCCGTAGAGTCTGAGAAAATCAGAGCTTCCAGGGAAGTCAAGGCACTGGTATCACACGTCAGATGTTGTTTCAAAAACGAAGACATATACACAGACAGCGAACAGCTGACGAAATATATCGGGATCGCAAAATATTTCCCGTTTGAAAAGTTATTTCCCTGGCAGATTTTTGTCGTGGGACTGCACGATTGCACATACTGGAGGGTATCAAAGACTCCACGCTGGCCGGATCTTTTCTGTATGCTCGGAAGGGGCGCAGGAAAGGACGGAACAATAGCGTGGGAATCTGCCTGCCTGGTAAGTCCGTACAACGGAATCAGGGCGTATGATGTGGACATTTGTGCAAATAACGAAGATCAGGCACTAAGACCCGTCAAAGATGTGGTGGAAGCTCTTGAAACGCCTGAACACACGAAAAAACTAAAAAAATTTTATTACTGGACATCTGAAAAAGTGATAGGAACAGAAACGAAATCAACGATTCTGGGACGTACAAACAATCCGTCAGGAAAGGATGGTATGAGATCTGGGATGGTGGTATTTAACGAGATCCACCAGTATCAGGACTATAAGAACATTGAAGTGTTCACAACCGGACTGGGAAAGAAACCGCATCCGCGCCGGTCCTACTACACTACCCAGGGAGATATAAGAGAAGGACCGCTTGACGATATGCTTGGAACAGCGGCAGATATTCTTTTTGATGATCTTCCGGACAATGGTATGCTGCCATTTATATGCAGACTGGACAGTAAAGAAGAAGTATACGACGAAAAGAACTGGGAAAAAGCAAACCCGTCCTTGCCATATCTCCCGACATTAATGGGAGAAATGCGAAAAGAGTACAACGACTGGTTAGCACATCCGGAACGTCTCACTGCATTTATGACAAAGAGAATGAATATCCCAAGCGGATCCACAGACATAAAAGTATGTTCGTATGAGAAAATAAAGCTCACGAACAGAGAAATACCGGATCTGTCAGGGTGGACATGCACCTGCGGGATTGACTTCTCGAAGATTACGGACCTTGTTTCTGTAAATCTGCATTTCAGAGATGAAAACATCCGGTATGACATCAGTCATTCATGGCTATGCAGCCAGTCAAAAGATATTCAGAGAATAAAAGCTCCTCTGGAAGAATGGAGACGAAGAGGACTGCTGACAATGGTGGATGATGTGGAGATACATCCGGAGATCATCACTGATTATATTCAGGTGGCAATGATGAAATACTGCATAAAAGGAATTGCGATTGATGATTTCCGCTATGCTCTGTTGGCAGCAGCACTCCGGGAAATCGGATTCGACGCAAAAGTATATAAAAATTTAAAACTTGTACGTCCCTCAGACATAATGAGGGTTGCAACAGTAATAGATAGTTGCTTTGCAAATGACAATTTTATCTGGGGAGACAATCCAGTGCTCCGCTGGGGGACGAACAATACAAAAATGATCCCATACGGGCGAAAACCAGGAAAGAAAGATGATGCAGATATAGGAAACTATGTTTACGGAAAAATTGAAGCAAAAAGCAGAAAAACTGACCCGTTCATGGCACTTGTCGCATCAATGACAATAGAGGATATGATCCCATATGCACAAACGGCAGCAGTGCCGGACATTGGAGTTATGACTTACTGAAAGGAGGTGAGGAAGGTTGGGATTTTCATTCAGGAATCTGATACGGGGAAAGCCGGAACCAGAACAGTCGGTTGAAAATGTGTCTCGAATTGAGATTGCAGACAATCCAATTGAGAGCATAATGACAGAAATCTATCTGAGGGAATTGGCTTTTCAGAGAGCGATTCAAATTCTTGCAAAAATGTTAGGAAAATGCGAGATTCGTACATTTCTGAATGGTGACGAAATATTCCGGGATGAATATTATACCTGGAACTACGAACCAAACAGAAATCAGAATAAACAGCAATTTTTTGATAAGCTAATCGAAAAAATGTTCAGAAATGGAGAGGCGTTGGTTGTTGCGGGAATAGATGGACAGCTCTATGTGGCAGATTCGTTCTGTACAACCAGAAGCGCATTGTACGGGAACACGTACAGCCAGGTGCAGATTGATGATTATACTTTTCAGAGGTCGTTTAGATCCACGGATGTTCTGTATCTAAAACCGAACTGGAAAAATGTAAATACGATATTACAGGGACTATACGGATCCTATGCGAAGCTGATCCAGTACGGAGCAAAGACCTTTATGCAGTCGCGTGGATCAAAAGGAACTCTGGACATATCAGCTGTAGCCCAGAACGCAAAAAACTTTGATGATACTCTCAAAAAGCTGCTGAATGATTATTTTAAGACATTCTTTGAAAGCGAAAATGCAGTTCTGCCACTGTTCGAAGGATATACTTTCACAGAAACGAACAGGTCAAAGAACTACAATGAAACAACAACAAGAGACATAAAAGCGCTGTATGATGATGTATTTGACTTTACAGCGAGGGCAATAGGAATCCCTCCGTCAATCCTGAAAGGGGACGTGCAGGACAACAGCAAGGCAATAGACGAACTGCTGACTGTTGCACTGGATCCATTAGCCGGATCCTTAGAGAGCGAAATCAATCGTAAAAAATATGGGAAAGCCGTATTGAAGGGCAGCCGCTGCATGGTAGACACGTCACACGTTAAGCATGTTGACATATTCAGCAATGCGACGCAGATTGACAAGCTGGTACAGTCCGGAACGCATACGATCAACATGATCCTGCGCGCAATGGGGCAACCACAGATCAATGAAGAGTGGGCGAACAAACATTTTATAACAAAGAATTACAGCACAGTACAGGATTTATTGAACAGCCTGGAAGGAGGTGGAGAAAATGGCGGGAATGGAAAAAACACAGAATAAAACAAATTACTGTTTTAAGCAGGCAGCAGATCCGGCGGTACATTTGCTATACATCTATGATGATGTATCAGCATATGGAGAATTTGACTGGAAAACATGGTCATATACCGAAAGTGAGACATCTGCAAAGTATTTCCGCGATCAGCTGGCGGCAATCCCGGAAGACCATACGATTGAATTACATATCAATTCAAATGGCGGATCTGTAAAAGAGGGAGTAACTATCTACAACCTTTTGAAGCAGTCCGGAAGCCATGTAAAAGGAATCGTTGATGGAGTGGCGTATTCCGTAGCTTTTGTGATTTTACAGGCATGTGACGAAAGAATCATGGGCGTAGGAACAACAGCACTGATCCACGAACCATGGGTAACTGCATCCGGAAATGCAAGAGAGCTGAGAAAGACAGCGGATGATCTTGACGTACTTACGGCAAGCAATCGGAAAATCTTCCTTGAGCGTTCAAATCTGGAAGAACAGCAGCTTGCAGACATGATGGAAGCAGAAACCTTCCTGACTCCAGATGATTGCCTGGAATATGGCCTGATCGACAAGGTAGAGGATTACGGACACGCGCCAGAGGGAGACACGACAAAAGAAGGAATGCAGAAACGTCTCCAGGAAGTTATGCAGCACATGAAAGATACGAAGTCTTTCAGAGAGCAGCTGGAACTTATGCAGAAAGGACAGAAACCCGAACCGGGAAAGAAACCAGAAGAACCAGAGAAACATACACTGCAGGGATTTCTGCAGGGATTCAAAAAAGGAGAGTAAAATGAAAAATAAAGATTTTGCCGCATTAAAGAGAACGGAAATCCTCAACAGAATGAACGCAGCTGTTGCGGAAAATGATTCAGAAGCGTTTTCAAAAGCATATCTGGAATTATGCCAGGACATTGAGGAGAACGTGCTTGAACAGGCGAAAGAGCTTGTAAATCAGAGCGACATGAACGTACTTGCACAGAGAGGCGTGCGTCAGCTCACAAGCGCAGAAAGAGAATATTATGAGAAAGTAATTGACGCAATGAAATCTTCGGATCCAAAGCAGGCCCTCAACAATATTGAGACTGTTTTCCCGGAGACAATCATTGATTCTGTATTTGAAGAACTGACAACAAATCATCCACTGCTGTCAAAATTAAATGCAACAACTGTAACTGGACTCACAAGGATGATGTTAAACACAAACGGAGAGCAGAAAGCAGCATGGGGCAAACTCAGCAGTAAGATCATTGAAGAACTGACATCCGGATTCAAAGAAGTAGACGTAACACAGGATAAACTGAGCGCATTCCTGCCAGTTTCAAAAGCTATGCTTGATTTAGGCCCTGCATGGTTAGATAACTACGTGCGTCAGGTGCTCACAGAAGCTCTTGCAAATGGACTTGAGTATGGAATCGTAAATGGTACCGGAAAAGATATGCCAATCGGAATGGCGCGTCAGGTAGGAGACGGAGTGAACGTTGTGTCTGGAGAATATCCGGAAAAAGAGACTATTAAAATGACAGCTCTTGATATGATCCAGCTTGGAAATGTTACATCTATCATGGCAAGAAACAGCAAAGGACAGGCGAGAACAGTAGATAACCTGATTATGATCGTAAATCCGGTGGATTACTGGAAGCGAATCCTTCCGGCAACACGCGCAATGTCTCCGGACGGCGTATATGTTTCAACACTTCCGATTCCTCTGGAAATCATCCAGTCGGCAGCAGTTACAGAAGGAACTGCAGTATACGGAATGGCCGGAAAGTATTTCCTTGGTGTAGGAATGTCCAAAAACGGAAAGATTGAGTATTCAGATGAATACAGATTCCTGGAAGATGAAAGAGTATACCTTATCAAGTTATATGCTCACGGATTCGCACTGGACAACAATGCTTTTGTCGTTCTTGACATTACAGATCTGCATCCGGTTCGCTTCGAGGTTGTAAGCAAACAGGAGGAGCATGTAGATAATGCACTGCTGTCTGATCTGAGAATTGGAGGATTAACTCTCTCACCGAAATTTGACAGCGACACAAACACATACACAGCAAAAACAACAACTGCAACAAACACAATCACAGCGTTCCCGAAATCAGGAACAGCAGCGATTGAAATTACTGCAGGATCCAGTAAAGTAACAAACGGCGGAAAGATCACATGGAACACTGGAGCCAACACCGTAACTGTTAAAGTTACAGACGGAGAGCAGACAAAGACATACACCGTAACTGTAACAAAGGAGTGATAAAATGAGTGCTATGTCAGAAAATGATTTATCAAAACTTCTGGAGGATGTCAGAAACTATCTGGACATCACCTGGGACGATCCAAAAGGAGATGAAAAGCTCCAAGGAATGATAAAAAGAGGCATGGCATCATTAGCCGGAAAAATAGGGGAGTGCGATTTCCTGGGGGATACTCAGGAAAGAACGCTCCTTTTTCAGCTTGTAATGTATGAGTATTCTGGAGAACTGCAGCAGTTTTGGGAAAACTACAAAAGTGAGGTTATTGGACTGCAGATAGCAAAGAAGGTGGAAGAATATGCCAAGAGCCAGGCGTAAACAGTTTGAAACGTTTACAGATGGGATACTAAGTATCTGCAAAACAGAAGACAGGGTAATCGTAGATACCAAGCTCAAAGACATTCGTTTCGGAAATCGCACAATCGGAGAGAGACGATATTTTGACGCACAGACAGCAGGAAATAAAATAACAAAATTGTTAAGTATTCCGGCAGCAGTGCTGAACAGGGAAGATATTGAAGCTCTTGACATTGTTATCATTGATTCACAAAGCGGCTGGCTCTGGGATCCATTCGATTTTGAGAGAGATGAGATTATCAATGAACATAATCCGGCAATGTACAAAATAGTGCAGATTCAGGAGAAATTTGACGCTGCACCACCTGCAATATATCTGTCACTGGAAAAAATCGTACAGTTGTATAAAGACAGGAGGGGCGACAATGGCGGATAGTATCAGAATTGATGATCTGGCAGCAGAAATAAATCGCCTTGTTGAAGACTATGGAAAACAATGCACTGAGACAACGAAGGAATGCGTAAATAATGTTGCAAAAAAGACAGTATCAAAGCTAAAACAGACATCCCCGGTAAATACCGGAAAGTATAAAAAAGGATGGAAGAAAACTGTTGTGAAAGAAAATTCTACAAGTTTAGTTATTGCGATCCACGATACAAAATACTCCCTGGTGCATTTGCTTGAAAAAGGACATCAGAAAAGAGGGGGCGGAAGGGTAGCCACAATCAAACATGTAGAACCTGCAGAACAGGCAGCAATAGCAGAGCTGGAAAGGGAGATCATGTCAAGGCTATGATGTCAGCTGAAAATATCAAAGAAATGTTGAATGAAATCGGCTTGCCATATGAATACGATCATTTTTCGACTCATAACTGGATAGAGCCGCCTTTTATCGTATGGAGGATTCCGGGAAGTGATAATTTTCACGCGGACGGAATTACATACGCAAAAATCGACGTTCTGAATATCGAATTGTATTCAGACGAAAAGGACTGGAACAATGAAAAGAAGATAGAGGACATCCTGGACAAGTATGGAATCACATACGATAAGACAGGAGAATATCTTGACTCAGAAAAAATGTACGAAGTTTTATACGAAATGGAGGTATAAAGATGGGTAAAAAAGATAACAAAGTTAAGTACAATCTTAAAAACGCACATTACGCATTACAGAACGAAGGAGAAGATGGAACAATTACTTTTGAAGCCCCGAAAGCGATTCCGGGATCTGTATCCATATCACTTGACGCAAATGGAGATATTTCACCGTTCTATGCAGACGGAATCCAGTATTATGTGTCAGCTGCAAACAACGGATATGAAGGAGATGCAGAATTTGCATTAATTCCGGATTCTTTCAGACAGGATGTCCTGAAAGAAAAGAAGGACGAAAAAGGTGTGCTGCATGAAATCAGTGATTCTACGGATACACAGAAATTTGCACTTCTGTTTGAATTTGATGGAGATCAGAAAGGAATCAGACGAGTTCTCTATAACTGCACAGCTACCAGACCGTCAATCGAATCCGAGACGAAAGAAGATAGTATTGAACCTGGCACAGAAACAATTACGATCAGCAATGCTCCACTTCCGAACGGACGGGTAAAAGCCCAGACAACGGTAGACACAGACGACACTGTGTATAGCGGATGGTATAAGACAGTGTACTATCCAGAAACAATCACAGAAGCAACGCAGGCTGTTAATGTAGATAAAAAAGCCGCAGGAGAATAAGGATGCTGACAAAAACAATTAAAATTGATGATAAAGAGGTGCTTTTTGCCGCTTCTGCTGCAATTCCGAGAATTTATCGGATTCAGTTCCGGAGAGATATTTTTCAGGACATGGCAAAAATTGAAAAGTCCGTAAAAAAATCACAGGATAAGCAGACTAAAACGAAGGTGTCCGAGTCGGACATCCCTATCGAGGATTTAGAGATGTTCGAAAACGTCGCATTCGTAATGGCAAAACACGCAGCACAGAAAAAGGGACAGGATTTCCCGGAAGATGTATACGACTGGTTAGATCAGTTTGATACATTTTCGATTTACACAATTTTCCCGGAGATTGTAAAACTCTGGAACCTGAACCAGCAGACACAGGCAGAAGCAAAAAAAAACTTCGACCAAGTAGCCGGGAAATGACGACACCTCTATTCCTTCTCAGGTGCGCGCAAGTTGGAATAAGTATCCAGGATTTAGACCTTCTGACAGTAGGTCTTGTCCTGGATATTTTTACGGAAAAAAATAACGACGACTATAAATGGCCGAAAATGGCAACTCAGGAGGATATGGATAAATTCTAAACGGAGGTGATAATTTTTGTCAAAAGGCCGCGACATAAGGGGACTTACGATTGAAATTGGCGGCGATACCACAGGACTACAAAATTCACTTAAAAATGTAAATTCACAGATAAAGACCACACAGGCACAGCTGAAAGATATAAACAATCTGCTGAAACTGGATCCTACGAATGTGGAATTATTACAGCAGAAACAGAAAGCGCTTGCTGACGAAATCGAAAGCACGAAAGAAAAGCTGGAAACCTTAAAGACTGCAGAGCAGCAGGCACAGCAGCAGTTTGCAGAGGGAAAAATCTCCCAGGAACAGTATGACGCTCTGAAAAGAGAAATCATTGCAACCGAGGAGAGTTTGAAGTCTCTGGAAAATGAAGCGAAGAATGCACCTACTCAGATGCAGCAGTCGCTTGATGGTCTGAATGCAAAAATAAATACTACACAGACAGAACTCAAAGAAATTGATAAGTTGCTGAAACTGGATCCTACGAATGTGGAATTATTACAGCAGAAACAGAGAGCACTGTCTGATGAAATCGGAAACACAAAAGAAAAGCTGGAACTTCTGAAAAACGAAGAAGGGGAAGTACAGCAGAAATTCCAGGAGGGAAAAGTATCCCAGGAACAGTATGACGCCCTGAAAAGGACAATTATAGAAACAGAACAGAGCCTGCAATCACTTGAGAATGAAGTTGGATCAGGATCCGCAAAACTGGCCGAGATTTCTGAAACATCCGGGAAAATAGGGGAGTCGCTGACATCTGCCGGAGAAAAAATGCTTCCGGTTACGGCGGCAGTGACAGGACTTGGAACAGCAGCAGTAAAGACTGCGGCAGATTTTGACAGCTCCATGTCCAATGTGGCCGCAATATCCGGATCATCTGCGGAAGACATGGATAAGTTGCGAGAACGTGCAAGAGAGATGGGAGCACAGACAAAATTCTCTGCAAAAGAAGCCGGAGACGCAATGGGATACATGGCAATGGCCGGATGGAACGCACAGCAGATGTATGACGGTCTCCCTGGAATAATGAACCTTGCGGCAGCGTCCGGAGAAGACCTTGCAACTACATCAGATATTGTTACAGACGCGCTTACAGCTTTCGGAATGAAGGCAGAAGACAGCTCTCATTTTGCAGATGTACTTGCACAGGCATCATCCAGTGCAAATACCAATGTTGGAATGATGGGCGAAACATTTAAGTACGTTGCACCAGTCGCAGGCGCATTGGGATACAACGCCGAAGACACAGCGGTAGCAATTGGACTTATGGCAAACTCTGGAATTAAAGCATCACAGGCAGGTACACAGCTAAGATCATCTCTGACAAATATGATTAAACCGTCAAAAGATGTCGGAGACGCAATGGAAAAGTGGGGCTTTTACGCAACAGAAGCCGCGACAGCCGTAGATCAGGCAAAAGTTGATAAGCAAATGCTTAGAGTGCAGAAAGCCTCTCTTGCAGCAGATAAAGCCCAGCAGTCTTACAACGACGCAGTATCAAAATACGGAGCTGAGTCAACAGAAGCCTCCAACGCTGCAGCAACGTTGGAAATAAAACAGACAGAGCTTGCAAGTGCAAACGAAACCCTGACACAGCTGCAGGAAGGAACCACGCAAAACGTAAGACTGTATAACAAGGCTTTACAGAACGAAGATGGCAGCATGAAATCCCTTAAAGAGACAATGGATTTCTTGAGAGAAACAATGGGAAATATGTCAGAAGCAGAGCAGACCCAGGCCGCAACAGCTATTTTCGGGAAAGAAGCCATGTCCGGAATGTTGGCGATCATCAACGCATCAGATGCAGATTACGAAAAACTTATCAAGAACATTGATAATTGCGACGGAGCCGCGGAGAATATGGCTGAAACCATGCAGGACAATCTTTCTGGACAGCTTACAACTTTGCAGAGTGCCTTGCAGGAGCTGGCAATTGCCTTCGGAGAAATCTTGATGCCATATATCAGAAAAGCGGTAGAGGTTATTCAAGGGTTTGTTGAAAAGCTCAATGGAATGAGTGAAGGACAGAAGAAAGTAGTTGCTACAATTGCACTGATAGTCGCCGCGATTGGTCCGTTGTTGATAATGGTTGGAAAGGTTGCAACCGGAATATCTGCGATTACAGGACTGTTTTCTAAGATGAAAACTTTAACAACAATAACGAGTATTATTGGAAAGCTAAAAGGTGCTTTTACCGCACTGTTTGGAGTAATAGCCGCAAACCCAGTTATTGCTGTCATAGCCGCGATTGTGGCAGCTCTGGTATTGCTGTACACAAAATGCGAATGGTTCCGGGACGCAGTAAATGCAGTCGTCCAAAAAATTGTATCGTTTTTTACAGATACAATACCGCAGGCGTGGAGCACACTGATGGATTTTCTCTCAGGAGTTCCGGAATGGTGGTCTGGAATCTGGCAGCAGGTATCAGACTTTTTCATGCAGATATGGGATGGAATTGTAAACTTTTTTACCGTAACAATACCGCAGGCATGGAACAACGTTGTTACATTTTTTGCAGGTGTTCCGGCGTGGTGGTCCGGTATCTGGCAGCAGGTATCAGATTTCTTTGCAAATATCTGGACGACAATGATGCAGAATCCGGTTATATCCGGAATTGTGACAACGATCACAACGCTATGGCAGAATGCAGTTAATACACTGCAGAACATCTGGCAGGGACTTGTGACGATTGCACAGGGCGCATGGGAGTTGTTGAAAAATACAATTCTTGCACCGGTGATCTTACTGATCGACCTGGTAACAGGTAACTTTGATAAACTCAAAACAGACGCATCAAATATCTGGACAAATATCAAAGACGCAGCGCAAACAATATGGACCGGAATTAAGCAGGTTGTATCCACTCTGGCAAAAGGACTTGTTACCGCAGTCACAACACTATTTACAGGGTTCCGGGACACAGTGTCAAAAATATGGGATTCTGCGTCTCAGGCAGCGTCAAAAGCATGGACAGCGATCAAAGGATTCGTTGTTAATAATGCGAAAAAACTGAAAGAAAGTGCAACAGAAGCAATCCAGAACTTGAAGGACAGAGCCTCAGAATACTGGGATAACATCAGAGAGAGAACGTCCGAAACGTGGCAGAATGTAAAGGAAACAGTTATACAATACGCCGGAAACATGAAAGACAGAGCCGTTGATACATTTAACAGCGTTGTGTCTGGAATATCTGGAGCACTGTCAGGCGTATACTCTGCTGTTGTAAATGGATTTTCCAGCGCAATCAGTTATATTACGGGATTACCAGGGCAGGCGGTTCGCTGGGGACAGGATTTCGTGAATGGTATTGCAAACGGAATCAGGAGCTGCATAGGTAACGTAACGAATGCAGTATCGAACGTAGCAAACACAATAAGATCATGGTTGCATTTCTCAAGACCGGATGAGGGTCCGTTACATTACTATGAGGAATGGATGCCGGACTTTATGAAAGGCCTTGCGACAGGAATTGAAAAGAGCCAGGGACTTGTTGCTGATGCAATGAAAGATGTTCAGATGGATATGCAGTTAGACACAAGCTCAATGAAACCAGCTAATAATCTGAACAAAACAGATATTACAGGAATAACCGGAATGCTGGCACAGCTGATCCAAGTAATGAGTGCAGGGCAGGAAATCTATTTCGACAACAAAGAATGGGCTGGAAAACTTGCACCCGCAATAAATACAGAGCTTGGAAGAATAGCAAAGGAGGCGGCGTATAGATGAATAATGTATTAACAATAAAAGCAACAATTACAGTTGAAAATACAGGGAAAGTCATTGATACGCTGGACGACTGGGGATGTGCGATTGGAAATAACAATTACATCAAAGAGCCGGACGTAGAAACATATTACATTGATATTCCAGGTACAGACGGATTTCTGGATGGATCGGAAGCGATAACAGGAAGAACAATCTATAAATCAAGAGAAATTGATATTTTGCTTGGGGGAAAGAAACCAAGGGAAGATTGGGACAGCTTTATCTCAAACATTCGAGGACAGCTGCATGGAAAGAATGTGAGAGTAACGTTTTCGAATGATCCGGCGTATTTCTGGACCGGCAGAGCATATATTACAGACTTTGACCGTTCCAGAGAGGTGGGACAATTTCATTTAAGTATTCCAAAAGCAGATCCGTACAAATATTCCCTTGCGGATTCAACAGAGGACTGGCTCTGGGACCCGTTTGATTTTGAAACCGGAGTGATAGACCAGGGAGCCGGGATCGCAATATCCGGATCGGGATCATACACAGTATGTTCCGGAGACGTTGCGATTGTTCCGGTGCTGAATGTAAAAAGCATTGGATCAACAGGATTAAAAGTGACAGCATGTGGAGAGACCTATACTTTGACACTGGGGAGAAATCGCTTTCCGGATATCGTTGTATACGGATCTGATGTAACACTTGAATTTACCGGATCAGGAACACTGGACATTGTTTACAGGAGGGGATCATTGTAATGTACAAAATTAAATTAGATGGCAAGATCCTGTATTATCCAGGAGACCGGGAGGCAGCAGTTATCAATCCGGAGCTGGACCTGCAGACAGGATATGCAGGAGAGTTAACCCTGAAAGTACCGGCTTTAAATCCTCTGTACAATGATATTCATAACAGAAAAAGCATGATTTCAGTGTACAGAGATAAAACAGAAATCTTTTACGGAGAAGTCCGCACAAGAGAAAAAGACCGGTTTAAAAATCAACCGATTAAAGCAACCGGAGCGTTGTCGTTCCTGGCAGATACGATTCTGCCGCAGCAGGAATGGCACGACATGTCGCCCAGGGAAATGTTAGACGCGTGGCTACAGCTGCACAATAATCAGGTTGAGGACAGAAAGAAAATCTATATCGGGGTTGTTGCGATCCATGACAGCAATGACTCTCTGTACAGGATAACTGACAGAGAAAACACCCTTGAAGCGATCAGGGAGAAACTGGTTGATCGCCTGGGCGGATACCTGAGACTCAGACACGAAGAAGACAAGCTATACCTTGACTGGATAAATATACAGGAATACGGCAAGTATTGCGAACAACCAATTCAATTCGGAGAGAACCTGCTTGATTACTCAGAGACAATGACTGCCGACGATGTTATCACAGCTCTGATCCCGCTGGGGGCAGCAATCGAACAGGAAACAGACGAAAACGCATCCGAATTTGAACGCCTTGAAAAGAATGTGGACATTACATCCGTAAACGACGGAAAAGACTACATATACAGCAAAGAGGCGGTAGAAAGTTTCGGATGGGTGTGGAAAACAGAGAAGTGGGACGATGTAGCAACGCCAGCGAACCTCCTGAAAAAAGCAACAGAATATCTGACGACGCAGCAGTATGAGAACCTTGTCATTTCCCTGACTGCAGTGGATTTGTCATTGTTTGGCCAGGATTATGATTCTTTTGATATAGGAGACCGTGTGCTCTGCAATGCAATTCCGTATGGAATGAAAAAAGTATTGCCGGTTATGGAAATGAAAATCCCATTGCAGCAACCAGATCAGGCGCAGTTGACACTGGGAGAAAATCTGCAGCAGTCTTTCACAGATCAGACTACTGGGACATTTACTCAGATCCGGCAGGAAACAACAGAGGCTGGAAGAGTTCAAGCGTCTTGGATGAAATCCGCAATTGATAATCTTACGAAACAAATGACGGGAGCAAAAGGCGGATACAAACTCACAGAATTTGATGAAAACGGTCTCTGGCTTCGGGATCTGTACATGGATGCACCGGACAAAGAACAGGCAACAAATATACTACAGATAAATAAAAACGGAATCGGCGGATCTCACAATGGATATAACGGCCCGTACACGACCGGAATGACACTGGATGGCCAGATTATAGGAGAGAGAATCCTTGCCGGTTCTGTTAAAACAGAAGCACTCTCAACAGAGTGCAAAAACTACATTGAAACCAAAATATCAGATGGAGACTCTGCAAATAAAACAGCGATTCTGAAAGAGGTCACAACATCCCTGAAAGCCATGGACGGAAAGATAACTCTTTCTGTTTCGAGTTTGGAGCAGCAGCTGGAGAGAAAATCCGGAAACTGGTACGGAAATTATGAACCAACATCCGAAAACAATCCGGCATCTGCCTGGACGACAGACGAATTGAGACAGGAACACGAAAGAGATCTCTTTTTCAATACCACAACCGGCTATGCTTATCAGTATCAGAAAAATGACAGTAATGAGTATGGATGGGTAAGGGTAAAAGACAAGGATATTGAAGCAGCTCAGAGCACAGCAGAATCTGCACTTTCAAAAATCGAGGTCCAGGAGGGACTTATAACTGCAGAAGTGTCAAGGGCAAAAGGGGAAGAGGAAAAGCTAAGATCAGCGATCACAATGACTGAGACAAGCATTCTTTCAACGGTCTCAAAAACATATGCAACACAAGAAATGGCAAACAAGCTCTATGCAGATGCAGTTCAGGAGGGACAGGAAGCGGCAGACTCCGCAGAGAAAAATGCCAAAGACGACACTGATACAAAACTGAAAAACTATTCCACAACGGTTGAAATGAATAGTGCAATCAGCCAGGCAGCAGACGGCATTACGCTGGAAGTATCTAAAACGTACGCCACAACTGGACAGCTGGAAGAAAAGTACACGGACGCGGTAAAAGCCGGTCAGACGGCAGCAGACACCGCCGAGAGTAATGCAACGAAAGCTGGACAGACTGCCGCGGATCAGGCAGAGAAGAACGCAAAAGCTGATACAGATACGAAGTTGTTGGACTATTCAACCACACTGGAAATGAACAGCGCAATTAAACAGGCGGCGGACAGTATTTCTCTGGAAGTGTCGAAAACATATACAACAACCGTGGAAACAGAAGAAAAATACAATGCAGCGGTAAAAGCTGGCCAGGATGCTGCAAACACCGCGGAAAGCAATGCCACAAAAGCCGGCCAGACAGCTGCAGATAATGCGGAGAAGAATGCAAAAGCCGATACAGATGAAAAGCTGAAAAGTTATTCCACAACAGAACAAATGACGGCAGCTATCAAAATGGCGACAGATAATATCACTCTTGAAGTAACTACGGTACGCCAGGCAGTGTCGGAAAAAAACGGTAATTTCTACGGGAGTAAAATACCGACAACATCAAACGAACCAGCATCATCCTGGACAAGTGACAATTTAAAGTCGTTACACATAGGAGATATTTACTATGATATCACAACCGGATATGCGTACAGATACACATACAAGGTTCCCGGATTAAAGATCACGTTTTCATCAAACTCCAGAACTGAAAACGTAAATTACGATTATGTAAAGATTTATTATAGTGATAACGGAACGATGAAACTTGCAGCAAAGTTGGGAGGAACTGACATTGCTGGTGCATCTGTTTTCGTCCCATCGGCAGAGTTCTATGTGTACTGGCATACGGACGGCTCAAGCGACAGTTTCTATGGCTTCACTATAGCATCAGTTTCCGGAGCAACCGGAGAAGCAACAGGAACCGCTGAGAGTCTGCCGAGCTACACTGCAACTGAACTGACGAAAGGAACATATCCGGAAAGCCCGAACCATGGAAGTTATGGAAACAATATAAATCTGTTGTGGAAATGTTCTGGAACAACATCAGGAAGCAAAACAGCATCCTGGGAAAGAATCCAGGATCAGGATATAAGCGTTGCAAAAGCTCAGGCGGATGCAGCACAGACAACAGCAAACACTGCAAAGAATACAGCTGACACAGCGAAAAGTACGGCCGAAACTGCAATATCAAGGATTACAGTTGCAGAAAACTCGATTACGTCAGAGGTTTCTCGCGCAAAAGGTGCAGAAAGCACTCTCGGATCCCGAATCACTCAGACAGAGACGGAAATAGAGTCGAAAGTATCCGCTGGAGAAATTGCATCATCAATAAATCAGACCGCACAGTCAGTAAAGATCAATGCTTCGAAAATAGATTTCAACGGAATCGTAACGGCGAACAGCTATTTTAAGATTTTAACAGATGGTTCAATGGAATGCATTAGCGGCAAAATAGGAGGATTTTGGATTGATTCGACTAGCCTGTATGCATATGCAACAGGAAACTACAAAATGGAAATAAATTCGTCTGAAAAGAAAATGAGAATATCAGACGGTTCGGTTTATCATATTTCGCACAAAGGAACAAATAGAAATACAGTAGTAATTGGAGGTGCTACTACAACAGCACTGTTTGGCGATATTGATTGCGGTGATGGTGATTTTGACAGCATCAAGACGCAATCAATAACAGCCACAACAGCATCAAGCTTCAACGCTATTTCATCATCGTCAACTATAACTGCAAGAGGAAAGATAAAGTCGAGTTCACATATCGAAGCGTCAGGACATTTCTATAACATTGGATCCGGAAATGATCTTTCAGACTTGAGTGTCAGAGGAACTAAGAAAAGAATATTTGACACAAAAGACTATGGAATGCAGGCGTTTTATTGTTATGAGATGGCATCACCTATTTTTGGAGATATAGGAAAAGCAACGATATCTGACGACGGGACTTGTCTGATTGATCTTGATGATATTTTCCAGGAATCCATAAATGCAGAGATTACATATTATGTATTTCTGCAGAAAGAAAGTGATGGGGACTGTTGGGTGGAAGAAAAAGCACCAACACATTTTGTGGTAAAAGGAACGCCGGGGCTAGAATTTAGCTTCGAGATAAAAGCAATGCAGACAAATTATGAACACATGAGATTCGCAGATGCAAGCGAAACAGCATACGACAGAGCAGTTGAAGAACTTGATCTTGACTATACAGCGGAAGAAATAGAAATATCCGAGCCAGATTATGAAACTGAATTGGGAAATGACAGAGTAACCATTATTAATCAGATGGAGGCAGCAGCATGAAAAAAGTACTGACGAGTTTTATGAATTTATCAACCGGAGAGGGAAGCAGAATCGCATTTACTTATTCCGAAGTTGATGAAAAAACAGGAAACATTATTAGCCAGAATAACAAAGGAAACTTTCTGGTGATGAACACAGAGGTACAGGGACACTTGGATGCAATTAAAGAATATATTGCAACAGCACATTTGAAATAGGGAGGGATAAGAAATGAGCGAAGCTAAAGAAACAGAAAGAAGCATGAAAGAAGATACACCAGAAGAGAAAAAGGTGTCCGAATCGGACACCCCAGAAGTACTGCCTCTTGGAGCAATCCTGGATAAGAAAACAGAAGAGCTTCGGAACGTGATATTTAAAGAAATGGCGCAGGGTGGAATCCCTGCCTCATTAATGGATTATATGCTCACATCTATTCTTGCAGAGGTAAGAGATCTTAAAGCAAAGGAATACTCAAAGCGCATTATCGGTAAGGAGGAATAATAGTGGCAAATGTAAAGAAATACACGGATCAGATCGCAAAAGCTCAGAAAGGACGTGACGTCCGTGATTCAATCGTTAAGGCAATCAATGAAGTATCAGACGAAAACAATGAATACAATCAGGTTAAAGCTGACATTCTTTCAGCACAGTCTGATATTGCGGAGAAAGTAACAAAGAACGAACAGACAGAGCAGACATTTGCAGCAGATGTAAAAAAGGCAGAAGAGTTAAAACAGGGACTTGATACAGACATCACCCAGGGAACAGCGCTCAAGAGCCAACTGGACGCTGCAGTTAAAACAGCAGACACAAGTAAGAAGAACTTAGACGCTTCCAACACGGCAGCAGGCAAAACCAAAGCTGCCTTGGATACATCAAACACAACTGCAACCAAAACAAAAACAGATCTGGATGCAACAAATAAGACCGCAACAAGCCTGGATATATCTCTGGGAACTAAAATTACAGAGGGAACACAGCTGCAAGAAGATCTCCAGGAAACCGGAGAGACTGCGGTAAACAACATTCAGGCAGAAGCAAATAAACAGATCCAGAATATTACTGCAGCTGGCGGAGGGATTGAAAACGCATTATCAAACTTTTTTGCCCTCCGCAGGACTGGAAAAGTATATACAACGAGAATCTACAAGTATGACACTTCTACCAGTCCAACAGGCGTGAAACTGAATGACAACGAGGGACTTGTGAGAAAACCGTCTACAAATACTGTGATCGGGCAGGACGATTACAGAGAGATTGGCGTATTCATGCACTTTCCATGTAATTTTACCGTAGATAATAAAGGCTTTAACCATGTAACTGCACTGCAGGGGCAACCGGATTTTAGGAAAACTGGAAAGGTGGATGTCGGAGAGGTCACAATGTCCGCATGGGTTGGAATCACAGACAATCCTGAGTATGTAGATTATCATTATTCAGACAGTCCGAACGAAGCCCTTGGCCTTAGACCAATGGGAGAGTCAATTAATCCAGACGGAACAATTTCACCTTTTATGATCCACGGAAAATACGGAGCCGGAGACATTGATGGAGTGCCGTACAGCTCCGCTGGATTGATTCTGGCAAACGGAAGCCAGAAAGGAGGAAAACCAGTATCACACACAGGGCTGATCGTATACATGAGAAAGAAAGGCTCAATGTACGCGGGAACAACAAACTGGGATCTCTTTTACAAACAGCTCATGATGATTATTTTATATGCAACAACGAACAGCCGAAGCGTTATGGCTGGATGCAATTCTTATTCAATGCAGGAAATGGCAGCAGTTGCAGAAACCGGAGTAACAAGAGTGATTCTCCCAAAAGCAAAAGCAAACAATTATATTGTTGGGTCTTATGTATCTGTCGGGGATATTGGTTCAAATACAAATAAAGACAGATATTACGCATACATGCACAATCTTGCATATGACATTAAGATCTTGAAGATCGAACCGGTAGACGATACAAATTCTGCAATATATTTGGACACAGAACCATTCAACACGACATTAACGACCTGCATCTCAACAATGCCATGGCGGACCGGCTCAACCGACAGCGTGCTTGGATCAGATGGATCACCGTTCTCAAATACAGATAACAAGAATCCATTCAAGATCCAGGGAATCGAAACCGGATACGGTGCTTATGAAGTCCTCAGTAATGTATTTATGGATATTGTTACAGATGAAGACGGAACACCAAAGAGAGACGTATACATCTGTATGGATGCGTCACTGCTTACAACGGATATGAATGCAGCAAAGACACGATACAAGAAAGTAGCGGCTCAGGTAACATACACAGCAGCATCATGGAAATACATCTCAAAATGCTTTGTTGATCCAGCCCTGGGAATCATGGTACCGACGGAAACAAAAGCCGGAAGTACAACAGGATTCTGCAATGGACTGTATACAGATTCAGGCACGAGCGGCCAAAGAGAATGGCTGTCCCTGGGCTATCTGAGCATTGGCACGGTTTACGGCCTCTGGATTCTGCATGCGGGCGGTGGCGTTGGCTTTGCGTACTGGTATATCGTTTCCGGCGTTTCACCGAACGGCACACGGGGTGAATGGCAGGCGGCAGCCTGACAGAGGGGCTGTCCCCTCTATGTAACTGATAACTAATCAACTTCGAAAAAACAGAATAGCAATAAATTACGGACTTGTAACACGAGGTAGCGGTTCCTGTTCCCTGGCTGTCCCTGGGCAATCTGAACAATGGCACGATTTACGGCCTCTGGATTCTGAATGCGAACAATGGCGTTGGCAATGCGAACTGGAATATCGTTTCCGGATTTTCTTGAAAATGATTTGATATTTGTGTTACATTTCGCTCCGCAGGACGGAGCCTGCAACAGCAGCGTGGGGCATCACCGAAATTTGATTGAAGCCGAACCTTGTGATCGGGAGCATAGGAGCCTGGGACAAGGACCATGAATGCAGTTGATTCATGCGTGGGGTGAGTAGAAAAACCGAAAACCCCTTATATCAAGAAACGAATGAAACGGTATTGTAAAAATATAACATTAGATCAGAACTTTATAACCGCATGTATCTATGAATGTCTGAGCGATAAATGGAACCGTATGGATACAGCCCGATTTCTGGCAAACTATACGAATATTATTACAGCCAGGCAGATACACAGGATTATAAAAGAAAACTTTAAAGACTGGTTACATAATTTAGTCTGCACAGCAGCGGCAGGAATGGAAGAAGAAATAAAACTTAGAAAAGTATCTTTTGATCCTATAAAGACAAGCGCAAGACTGGATGGAAATTCAGGAAAAGTAAGAGATATAGGCGTTGAGTGCATAAAACAGCAGATATACGATTATGTAGCCACAAACGGATTGAGAGAACTATTTGAAAGAAAAATAGGAACTTATCAGTGCGCAAGTATTCCAGGAAGGGGACAGGTTTATGGAAAGACAGCAATTGAGAACTGGATCCGTAAGAATCCGGGCAAGACCAGAATAGCAGCAAAGGGAGACGTCCGGAAATGTTATCCATCCATTAACAGGAGAAAACTGAAAAGAATGTTAGAGAAGCAGGTCAGAAATGAGGATCTGCTTTATTTGACTTTTGTTTTAATTGACTCATTCGATCAGGGACTGTCAATTGGATCATACTTGAGCCAATGGCTCTGTAATTATTATCTGAGTGCAGCTTATCATTATGCTGCTGAAAAGCTGTTCAAGAGGAAGAAACACCGAGGCGGAAAAACAGAAGAAATCAGGCTGATTAATCATGTATTGTTCTACATGGACGATTTCATACTGATCGGAAGTAGAAAGGCAGACGTAAGAAAAGCAATGAAGCTCCTGGTTAAATACATGAATGAGTATTTAGATCTGACGGTAAAACCAGACTGGAAGCTGTTCCAGATCGACTGGATAGACAAAGAGGGAAAACATCATGGAGAACTTATTGATATGATGGGATTCAAAATATATCGGGACCACACAGAGGTAAGACGGAGCATTTTCCTGAGAGGACGCAGGGCATTTGTAAAAGCCGGGAAGTATGCGGAGAAAGGAAAAGCGATACCATTAGATCTTGCGTACCGGTGTATAGCATATTACGGATGGTTCAAACATTCCGATTCTGAATATTTCAGAGAAAAGTATAACGTAGATAAGATATTTGAGAAAGCGAAAAGGAGGGTAAGCCGTGAAAGCAAGATTTACAGAAAAGCAGGATCCTGTAACCTGGAATACGCTGCCTGACGGAAAAGTAGATGTAATGATCTGCCTGAATGAAAATATCGTAACAGAGACTTATTCAGGTGGAGATCCGGAGAATCCGGAACACATCGAACAGACAGTGTATGAATATGATTTCAACCAGTTCCGGGAAGACCAGAAAAAGATTTCAGAGGAGACTGTAAGAGCGTCCCCGGAAAAATATCTGAAATATATTCCGAAGGAAGAAAAAAGCACTGAACAGAAATTTGCAGAGCAGGCAGAACAGATCGAAATGTTGAAAGACTGCCTGCTGGAAATGAGCGAACAGGTTTATGCGTAGAAATTTAATTATAATGTTATTGAGCAAAGGAGATAAAGAAATGATGGCAAAATTATGGGTTACTGAAATTTTAAGTAAAGATACTATTGAAGAAGCAAAAGAGGAATATAACAGAGTTCCACGTCTGTTAAAAGAAAAGGTAAAAAAACTCCTTATTGATGCAGGCATGGAGGAAATTACTGAGTAATCGGGAAGCATGACTAAATTACAAATTATTAGCAGGCAATGGTCTTCTATTTATGATTTACTGCTGTATATTAAAGATAAAGAGAAAGCAAAACCTCTGGAGGATATACAGCAGGATTTAGATATAATTGAGTATTCCTGCCGCAAATATGCAGACGTAGATGATGAGGAAATAAGCATGGAAAATGAACAGATTTCAAGAGCAGAACATGAGGAGTTCCGCAAAAGAATTGAGGCAGAAGACAACCGACAGAACAGACGGATTGAAATTCTGGAAAACAGTGTTCAACAGCTCCAGGAATTAGTTACATCTGTACAGACGCTTGCAAACAACATGGAGAACATGGTGAAAGAGCAGGGACAGCAGAGCGCAAGACTGGAAGCTCTTGAGTCAAGAGACGGGGAAAAGTGGCGGACAGTAACAAGTTACTTATTAACAGCTATATTAGGTATTGCAGTTGGAATTATTGCAAAACAGTTTGGACTATAAGGAGGAGCAAAATGTTTAAAAATTGCGTATTTAAGCCAAGCGTGGACACAGTGAAATGGTGGAAGAAAGCAGGAATCAGAGCTGTAAAGACAATGGCACAGACTGCAGTGGGCGTGATCGGAGCCGGAAGCGTGATCTCTGCAGTAGACTGGAAGATGGTTGTATCGTCCGCAGTAGTGGCCGGAGTTGTAAGCCTGCTCACAAGTGTCGCAGGAATCCCGGAAGTAGAGGCAGACGAAAACCTGTTTTCTGACGGAACAAAATAATTTGCATAGCCCGGTATAATGCCGGGCTTTTTTCTGGAGGTAAATATGGAAATCAAAGGAATTGATGTTTCCGCCTGGCAGAAAAACATCGACTGGAAAATAGTTGCGGATTACGGTATGGGGTTCGCTATTCTCCGGATCACAGAAGCCGGGAACGTTACAGATAAATATTTTGAAAAAAATTATGAAGCGTGCCAGGAGCATAACATTCCAACAGGAGTATATAAATACTCTTACGCAATGACAATCCCAGAGATTGAGTCAGAGGCACAGAAAATTATTTCTGTATTAGCTGGACGGAAATTGCAATTTCCAGTCTGGTTAGATCTTGAGTGGAACAATCAGAGAGCACTTGGAGCTGAAAGCCTCCACAAAATGACAGAAGCATTTGAAAAGATTATTGTTAAGGCAGGGTATAAGTTCGGAATCTATTGCAATGTAGACTGGTACGAAAATGTAATATGCAGCCATTTGAAAAAGTATGAATTTTGGGTAGCACGCTATCCACAAAACGATAATGGAACATTGCAGGAACGCCTGCGCCCAGACTTCGGAGTAGGATGGCAGTACTCCAGTAAAGCAAAGATACCGGGAATTGCTGGAACGGTAGACAGAAACATATTCTACAAAGATTATGCTGTACAGGAAGGAGAAATCAACATGGATAAAGCGATTGAGAAAGTTATAATGATTGCAAAAAATGAGATTGGATACTTAGAGAAAAAAAGTAACAATCAACTGAACGACAAAACCGCAAATGCAGGATCAGCTAATTACACAAAATATTGGCGCGACGTTTACCCAGGATACCAGGGACAGGCGTGGTGCGCCTGCTTTGTGAGCTGGTGCTTTATGAAAGCGTTCGGATTAGAAAATGCAAAGAAACTTCTCAAACATTGGCCATATGTATACTGCCCGACCTTAGGAAACCTTTTCACAAGGAACGCAAACCCGAAAGTAGGAGATATTGTGATCTTTTACCGCGGAGGAACTTTTACACACACAGGAATCGTTACAGCAGTAATCGGTGACAGATTCTATACGATTGAGGGCAATACGTCGGGAGCATCTGAAATCGTAGCCAATGGTGGAGGAGTATGCGCGAAAAGCTACCTGAACAGTAAACTCCCTGGAACAAAATTCTGTACACCAGATTACAGTATTGTTAATGGAGAGACAAGCAACACAAAGGAAAATAGTAACACAGTAACAGGAGGTAAATACATGTTTGAACCGGAAACAGTACAGTTAGGAAGCACAGGAACATCCGTATTGCTTTTACAGGAAATTCTTGTTGCAAGAGGATTCAAAGGAAGAAACAGCAAAGTTCTTGACCTTGACAGAGAAGCTGGGGACAATACTATTTATGCACTTAAAGCATACCAGAAATCAAGAAACGGAGCCTTGGAAGTAGATGGAGTATGCGGACCGGCAACATGGAAAGATCTTGTTGCTATCTGATTTAATAAAATAGTGTTATAAATTAGTAGTAGTAACTGATAGCAACCCACCGGCAACCTTGATAGTAAGACGAGCAGTGATGTTATTGGCTTACTCAAACGAACCAGTGCGGAATTTCATCAAACAATCGTTATGATTACTCATAATGATGATATTGCCCGTCTTGCAGACCGCATCATACGGATTGAGGATGGAAAAATAACCGGAGGTATGGAACTATGATTTGGCCTTTTGAAAATGATACCAGTGCTGTAATCAAAAATATGGCACAAAAAAGTATAGCTTTTGATAAGAAGAAAAATTTGTTCTGTATTTCTGCGATTGTTGTCGCCGTTGCAATGATTATGATGTCTTTGCTGACAGTTCAAAATATTATTCATCAGAACCAAAATGAGGTTTCAGGATTACATCAGGGAATTTTCTTTGATATTACGCAAAAAGACAAAGAAAATTTGTCGTCTGAAGAAGGCGTTCAAAGTATAGGTCTTTCGTGTAACATTAAAACAGTTGAACAAAATTCCAAAGAGTTGTCATTGATTTACTATGATGACACGATGTTCAATTTAATACCAGATTTTGAGGGAAAATATCCAGAACAATCAAACGAAATTGCGGTTACAGATGCCTTTTTTGAAGGTGAAAATGTCCCTGCCAAAATCAATACTACAATCCAGTTAAATTTAGACGGGACCGTAAAAAAATATACGATTGTTGGCATATATCATGACCAAGATGCTTCTGCTTACCCTGTTTTTGTTTCTTTCGCAAAATGCCAGGAGTTAAGGGGAAATGATTTACTGAATGGATATGTGTGGCTTGAGAATGCCGATACCTTTACCAAAGACGAAGCAGAGGAACTATTATCCCAAATTTCGGAAAACACAGGGTTAAAAGATTGGACAGTCAGCAGCTATTATGATTATGTCAACACGGGGCTTTCGGTTAGTAATTATGCGGCATATATTGTGCTTGCAGGAATTCTTTTTTTAGCTGCTGCACTTGTAATTTACAGTATTTTTTACATTTCGGTTGGTCAAAAGGTTGCTGAGTTCGGACAATTACGAACCATAGGAGCAAGTAAAAAGCAGATTTATAAAATAGTGCTTAAACAAGGCTATATTCTTGCTTCTCCGGGCATTTTAATTGGTAGCATAGTGGGAACGATTATCAGCTATTGCTTGCAATCAAAAGGATGGTCTGTATTTGCCTTTGCTGTTTCTTTGTGTGGAGCAAGCCTTTTTGGAATACTTCTTGTATATATCAGTGTTCGTAAGCCAGCAAGAATTGCTGCCAATGTATCTCCGATAGCCGCCTTGAAAAATCAGGTAGAAACGATCAATTATCGTAGTCATAAAAGACATCGTATTACACCTGCATATTTAGCTAAAATCAGCTTTTTTAGGAATCGCAAAAAATCAGTATTGACGATACTTTCAATGGGGCTATGCGGAATTATTTTCTTTTTTGCAGCGAGTTATCAAAGTTCTTTTAATGCAGAAAGTATGGCTCGTTACTGGGATATACGACATGGGGATTTCAAAATCAGTGTAGATTTAGAAAATGATAGTGAGAATTTAGATGCAGTATTACGCAAAGAATATTTTTCTGATCTAAATAGAAACATTGCTACTATGGATGGTGTTCGTAATGTGTTTACCTACGCTATATTACCAGCTGAATTTTCAACAAGCAATGATGTTGCTGATGAAACCTTGTTGATGGGATACAATGAAAAAGATATGGATTCCTTAACCACAGCTATTGTATCGGGGAATATAACAGAAAACACGGAGTTAATTGTAAGTGATCCTGATCGTGTCTATGATGTTTACCATTGGAAACCTCAAATTGGGAATACTGTGACCTTTAATTTCAAAAATAATAGTGGTAAAACAATAACAAAAACATTCAAAATTGGTGCAATCACCTCCAGTAATGATGGAATGGGTGGCTATATTTTTAGGATGCCCGAAAAAATGATGCATGAACTTGTTGGTTACGATTGCACTTATGCGATAGAAGTACAGACTGAGCCTGAAAGCATACAGGAAGCGGAGAATAAAATTCGTTCTTTAATTGCTGGGAACGATGAAGTTAGCTTACAGACCCTTCAAGATTTTACAAAAGAACATCAAGAAGATAACCAAGCTGGTTTTACCTTAGCCTATATCATTTCGGCTATTCTATGGGTGTTTGCAGTAATCAATCAAATTAATCTCACTGTTACAAACCTATTATCGCAGAAACAAGAAATGGGAACCCTAAAATCTATTGGTATGACAAACAAACAGTTAGAACAGTCTTTTATGATAGAAGGGCTTTTCAATACTGGAATTTCACTTTTCATGACTATTATTATTGGAATACCTGGAGGATATATGATCGGTACTTTTCTTGAAAAAGCAGGAATGTCTACAGGATTTGTATTTCCAACCAGAGCCTTTTTACTATTTGTTACTGTAATGTTACTACTCGAAGTTTTGATGACTATATTACTTATTCACTCGTGGAAGAAGCAGTCCGTCATTGAAATAATGAGAAATTGATTATAGTAGTCTGCAATAAAGTGTATCAGAATATTGAATAACATTCTGCCGGGCGACGGCAAAAGAAAAAAAGCCGTCGCACAGCAGACACATTTCCATGCGCCTAAGAAGCGGCGGCTTTGAAAAGATCAGAGCCGCCGTTTCTTTTTGATTTTCGGATCGATGCTCATGCAATCAGGAGGGCGGTATTTAGGAGGATACCGCCATGTCAATTTTCGTTATTCATAGTACCCATGAGCTGCACCAATTAAAAAAAGCCTTGCCCCTCCTCCGGGGAGGTATGACTACCTATCGGCATTATCA
>OFMV01000398.1_pt1 | contig 40932 bp, 33 predicted proteins | sample 1541881 | NCBI WGS metagenome assembly OFMV01 (sample SAMN04209220, study PRJEB22552) | human gut metagenome | biome: gut; material: feces | host: Homo sapiens | place: USA: Oklahoma
GGTAAAAGGAACTTCTATAGAGTTGACATTGACGGCCTTAGAGCGATTGCCTGCATCAGTGTAGTTCTATTCCATGCCTTTCCCGAATTACTAAATGGCGGTTTCATTGGTGTTGATATTTTTTTTGTAATTTCAGGATATCTTATCTCCTCAATTCTTTACAGAAATCTCTTTAATCCAGATTCACCCGGTAGAGTGAATATCATTGATTTCTATATAAGACGTGTAAGACGAATTTTTCCAGCACTGATTGCGGTAATTTTAACAACACTAATCTTAGGATGGTTTGTTCTCTTGCCAGACGAATATAAATTTCTTGGAAAACATGTAGCTGGCGGTTCTGTTTACATAAATAACATTATGCTGTACAGAGAGAGTGGGGAATATTTTAATGTTGCTTCCAATGCCAAGCCTCTGCTTCATCTATGGTCACTTGGTGTTGAGGAACAGTTTTACCTCGTTTTTCCTGTTTTTCTGTATGTTATCTACAGACTGAATTTAAACTTTGTTCGAAGTCTCACTGTCTTTACTGTAATTTCATTCTATCTAAATCTCAACGGCATATATAATAATCACCAGTCTGCTTCATTCTATTTGCCTTGGTGCAGATTCTGGGAGCTAAGTTCTGGTGCAATCTTAGCCTATCTTGTAGATTTCTATAAAGACTTGTGGAGTGACATTTTACCCAAGATTAAACATTTTATTTATGCTGTAATCTTCAGAAACAGTAAAAAAATCGATACCCAGAGTACCCTGTTTGAAAATCTTATATCTTTTACCGGTTTTTTCTTAATTATTCTAGGACTTACTTCAATTAAGAATGGTCAGAATTTTCCAGGATCTCTTGCTCTTATTCCAGTATCAGGAGCAATCTTAATTATTGGCGCAGGCAAAAAAGCTTATATTAATAGAAAAGTTCTGTCTCATCCTGTAATGATATTTCTGGGACTAATAAGCTATCCTCTTTATCTGTGGCACTGGCCACTGCTTTCAATGGCATATATCTGTGCAGGTCAACAACCAGAAGCATGGATAAAAATCAGTGCAGTGTTAACAGCGGTTTTTCTGTCCGTCTTAACTTACTTTTATATTGAACCTCCATTAAGATATGGAAAATATCCTAAAGTTAAGGCTACAGTTCTTATTTTTACATTATTCTTGACTGGAGGAATAGGTCTTACCGTTTTTTTTACAGACGGTCTAAAATATACCCTTAATTCAAAAGAAAGTGAGTTAATTTATAAAACAATGAAATATAAAATGCGTGACAGTTGGAATATATATGACCAATATGTAGACAACTGTAAAGAGACATTGTCTGGTTGGCCTAACAACACCTGTGGTTTTCAAAGTAAAGCAGGAATGAATGATGTTGCTTTAATTGGAAGTTCACATGCAGGACATCTTTTTTATGGTTTACAGGATTTGGCAAAGAGGAAGAATCATTCAATTGCACTGCTAAGTGAAGTAAATCAAAGTTGCTTTTATGATTTGTATACCCCAGGTTCTTTTAGTTCCTATTACAAAGGGATTTCAGAAGCTTATTCATACGTTAAGAAACAAGACAATATTAAAGTTGTGCTACTGGCGGATGTGGTTACAGAGTCAGTTGATTTTTACAAGCTTGTTAATCATCCAGAAATAAAAGATCCTGCATCAATTTATGAAATTGCTGTAAAAAAATCTCTTGACCTTTTAAAAGATAAAAAAGTAATTATAATCCTAGATTTATACAGGTTGCCTTTTGAAGTTTCATCTTGTTATGAAAGACGCATATCATTTAAAATGCAGAATAAAAACTGCAAATTCTCACCGAAGAGTTCTCCTATTTATAAAAACAGAGAGTTAATTAACAATGCTATAAAAAATGTTGCAAAAAATTACAGCAATGTTAAATTATTTGATTTGTCTGAGGTGTTTTGCAATCATAAAGAATGTACTGCCGAAATTGGTGACAATATTTTGTTTTTCGACAATCATCATTTAAATATTGAAGGCTCAAAATATGTATCTACTTTTATTTTTAATATGATTGAGAAAACTTTTGATGAAATAAAGCGTTCACGATAAGCTTTACAAATTAATTTTTTTTTGAAAGATTATGGTGTATTACAGAAAAGTGAGTGATTTGGTAGAAGTCAAGAAAAATTATAAGGACTCAGTATGTAATGTTTTTACAACTAAACATTACATGAGTTCTGGATAAATAATGGTTCTGTCCTTAAATTTGTGGGGTCTTGGACTCAGTCCATCTTCCAAAGCTCTCCACCATTGTCATGAGGAATAAATATGCAGGCAGACAATAACTCTTCCATCTTATAATGGATCATTGCTATTTTTTCGATAGATAACGGATATTTTGCTAATCCCACAATTTTCTGTACTGACCCAAAATTTATTCTTAAGAACACTCAAAATCTGCACAATTTTAAAATGTTCGTAACAGTCAATTAACTTATATTCAACTAAATATTATGATTCTCATTTCTTTGTACAAAACTTGCATTATTAAGATCTATAAAATTCTTACCCCGTTGATAAAAAAAGTGTCAGCTGTGCCAAAAAAAATGCTAGAAAAATATCCCTATGCATTAGTAATTATTGTTCCGCTATTACTAACTGCAATTTTTACACAGATGTGGGGATTAAAAAAATCTATTTTAACATTTGTATTAAGCTACTATTTACTTACAGGTTTAATAACTATCTGTAAAAATAAATTATACGGGGGGGGTATATAGTATGTATATCTGTGTTTTGTAATATACCATGTTTATTTATTCAAAAACTACATCAAAACATTGGAGGACTACCAAAGTATTATGAATTCTTACAACAATGGAATTATATATTTGGGTTAATTTTTTTTGCTTTCGCCTGTACTCTTGTCATTAATTTTATAAGTAAATTTCTTAGTAATCACATTATTGTCAAATATTCTCTTCGAATTTTAGCTTCTTTTATACTTTTACTACCTGGATTTTATTCTGTCTGTTATCTAATAAATTGGGCAATGGGTAACCCTTTGCTTGAATTAAATGCAGTTTTAGCTTTTTATCAGACAAATTTTTCAGAAGGATATTCTTATTTAAAAGATATGATTCATATAAAGAGGGCTATGGCTGTATCTTTTATTCTCATTTTTACATATCTTATTGCTTATAAAACAGTTTCATCTTCTTTTATAAGATTAAATCGATATTCCTGCTGCTTGTTTATAGTGTGTTTTTTTGTAAGTTATAATGGACACAACAAATTTTGGTATAACATTTTAACTGCACCATTTGAGGATGCAGATGCTGTATTGCAATCCTATTCTGATTATTCAAAACTTACAGAGCAAAGATCTTATAATACCCAAAACTTTAAAAATTACAGCAAATCAGCTTTTGACGGAACATACGTTATTGTCATTGGAGAATCTGAAAGTAGGGTAAATATGAACTGCTATGGCTACAAAGAAAAAAATACCCCTTTTCAAACTAAACTTAAGATGAATAAAAACAGCATTTTCTTTAATAATGCTTTTTCAAATCATACTCATACTGTACAAGTACTAAGTTATGCGCTTACATCTAAAAATCAATATGAAAATCAATCTATTCATACTAAAGATGTTGTTTCTCTTATTGAAGTTGCAAAAAATAGTCTTGGTTATCACACAGTCTGGATTTCCAATCAAAGCAAAATAGGTTTCTATGAAAATCCTATTTCGGTTATAGCTGAAAGTGCTGATGAAAAATACTGGACAAGCAATTTTGGATCATTGTCTTATTCAGATAAAAAGTATGATGAAAACCTGATCCCTTATTTTGATAACTTAAATTTGTCTAAGAATAAAAATCTAATATTCGTTCATCTTATGGGAAGCCATGCCTCATATACAGACAGATATCCTGCTTCTTATGAAATTTTCAATTCTGATTCAAATACTGTTAACTCATACAATAATTCCATTTTTTATAATGACCATGTGCTAGAGCTTATTTTACAGAGAGCCAAAAAATTACCAAATTTTAATGGAATGCTTTATTTATCAGATCACGGAGATGATGCAGCAAAAGGCCTTTATCATAATTCAGCTCAGTTTACATATCCAATGGTAGAAATACCATTATGGCTCTATTTTTCTGATAGTTATATCTCAGAGCACTTTCAAATAGTTAATACCTTGAAAGAACATATTGATACTCCTTATACGAATGATTTACTTTTCGAAACAGTTTTAGGAATTATTGGTGGAGCAAATTCTGAGTTTTACAATAAAAGTAACGATTTATCATCTGCTGCTTATAAACATAGTTTTAATGACATCAAAACTTTGCATGGAGCTAAAAAACTAAAAATGATCCTTTTTAGATGATCATTCAAAAAGTGCAGTTCCTCATATGTAGCATTTAATGAATATTAATGGACAAACAGCTTAATATAAAAGTGAATTCAAAATAACGAATTATATAAAAATGCTTCAGTCCTAAAAATATCAGAAATTAGTAAAAACTTATAATTTGACATTTAGAAGGATACGATCCGTTCAGGTCAAAAGTAAGATATCTTTTTTGTGCTAATTTTTGTATTGGTTTATAAAATATCAACATACGCAAACTATGGTAAAATAATTAAGTTTTGTAATTCTTCAAAAAGCATATCTTTTCATTTAAAGGAAATTAGAATAATGTACAGTATAAATAATATTATCAGGGGGGGAACATAATCTTATTTTAACCCTACAAACTGTAAGGTGTATTGCTTTTTTGGAAATATTTATGGTACATACTCACGTCTTAAGTGATGTATTACATGGACTTGGTGGTAGTGGTGTATCAATCTTTTTTATTTTGTCTGGTTTCTTGATGGTCTATAACTATTTCAACCAAAATAAAATCAAGAAAATTTCTTTTATATCTAGCTTATTTTTTTCGTACTCCAAAATTAAGAAACTTTATATACTGCACATTCTATGCACTATTGCTGTTATGATAGTAGGTTTTGAATCAAAAGATTTTATTTATACGTCTTTTAGATTTATATTGAATTGTCTGTTAATACAAGGATATTTTCCTATTCAGGACCCATCAATCAATGGAGTATCATGGTTTCTGTGTCCACTGATTTTGGGATACATGGTTTTTCCATTTTTTCTGAAAAGAATGGAAAATTGTTATTCAAGTGAAAAAGCAATTTTCTCCATAATACTATCGATTATTATTTTAATTTTGGTGGGACTATCTTGCAGCAATTATATCTTACAATCAAAACCAGTTAATCAGGAAACCAATTGGGTAGAGAATATTACTGAATGGGCTTTGTATTATCACCCAATTATTAGGGTATTTGATATTATAATTGGATTTAACTTGGGCTACCTTTTTATAACTTTAAAAAAAATACCTTCAAGATGCAAAATTACTTGTCTTGAAGGTTTAGCTTTTCTTCTGGTGATAACAGGTTGTGCATTAAATGCGATATTTAACAAAAATCTTAACTTAGGATTCACACATCCTGAAATATGGTGGACACTAGATCTTGTATTTCTTCCTGGAAGTATGCTCTTGGTTTATAGTTTTGCTTTTCAAAATGGTGTTTTATCATATATACTGACTAACAGATTTACACTTTTTATTGCAAGTATTTCTGCTGAAGCCTATCTTATACACGCAGTTGTAATTCATTACATAAACAGTATTTTTTATCATATACCGTTTATAGAAAATCCTGAAATTTTTTACAATACTTATGGAAAATATGTAAGCCTTACTTTAGGCTTTTTATTAACTATATTTGCTTCTCTTATATATCATAACCTATATTGTCGATATAGGTGGAATTTTACATTTATGAAACATCACAGAAAAGTATACAATTGGACAGAACGAAGTAAATAAAAAAATAGCCATGAACTTAATTTATTATGTTATTGGTTTTGAATCGATTACACATAAGTTGGATTGTATTTTTGTAATTGGTATGGTTAGGTGTAGTATTTTATGTATTTTAGTAAACAAAGTATTCTGCGTAGCTTTTATTTATCAGTAACTTTGATCGTTATATTTTCGCTTTTTTATAAATGTAAATATGGCTATGCGACATTAGATGAGGCTTTCTACCCAACTATCGCTAAACGATTCTTACAAGGAGACAGAATTTTATTTGATGAGTGGAATAATACTCAACTGTCTGCTTTGGTAATCATGCCTTTTCTTAAGATTTACTCTTTATTTCACCATGATTACTCTGGAGTATATCTATATTTTAGGTATGCTTATACTGTTATAAAAATCTTAATTACATTTCTGCTTTTTTTTAATCTTCGACGTTTTGGAGAGTTTAAGGCATATGTTGTATCTTTGATTTTTTTAATTTATTGCTGTTATGGTTTAATGGTAATTTCTTACAACTCCATAGCCATATTTGGTATCCTTCTCTGGATAATCTGCTTATTTTGTGCTCCAAAATCAAAATATAGATTTATTAGATATATTATTGGTGGAGTTTGTCTTTCAGCAGCATGTTTAGGAATACCATATCTAGCAGGATTATTCTTACTGTATTGCTTAGGTGTTATAGTAGTATCAAACAAAAATCTAGCATTACCCCATGAAGTGAAATTATTTTATTCCTATAAAGCTTTACTTGGGGTAACGGTTGGAATTTTCGTTTCCCTTACTTTTTTTATAATTTTTGTATTCAGTCATATTTCATTATCTCAACTAATAAATACATTACCTCATATACTTATGGGAGATCCTGATCATCCTGTAAATACATTATACAAGTATACGATTGGATATTTTTCAGCAATTCTGTTGGGTCATGGTGGCATGGTCATGTTTGACAGTGAGTCTACACAGATTTACGTAAAGCTCACAAGCATTTTAATATATACAGTTTACTTTTTACTATTCATAACATATTTTTTTATTCGAAGAAAAACATCGGACGTAAAAAAAATCTCCAGCCTATTTACAATAACTTCAATCGGTTTCGGTATTGTTTTAATTATTTTTTACATTAAGTTTTTTGTCGCAGACGTACATCTTAACAATCTTATTTTTGTACCAAATGTTATAGCACTAACTGTTGTATTTTATAAATACTTTGATGTCAGAATACAGAGGATGTTTTTTATTTATTATATTCCAGGAATGATACTGACATACTTTGAATACATAGCCTCAAATACTGGATTTTCTGGCATATCAGGTTTTTCTTGTGTTGCATCAATAGGCAGTTTGTTAATAATTCTGTTTTCTTATGATTCTATAAAAAATGACTTTAAATATTTTAAGTATATAATTACTATCTTTCACGTTATATTGATTGCTTCTACTTTTTATTACAGAATGATTATTGTGTTTTGGGAAGGTGTAGGATTAAATCAATTTACAAAACAGATAGATAAAGGGGTTGCAAAAGGTCTTTTAGTTACTGAAAACAGATTAAAAAAATATAATGAGATCCTTGACGATGCAAATAATATTAAAAATGATCCTGAGTCAGCAAATGCATTAATTATTGATGACAAAGTGTTATGGATGGAATTACCTCTGAGGTGTGCCAGTTATTCGCCTTTAAACTACTCTATTTCAAAAAGTAGAGATATTTTATACAACTACTACAAAATTCATAAAGAAAAAATTCCTGATATTATTTACGTCGGTTTTAGTAACATCAATAATCAGCAGATGGCAAAAGAGTTATCTATATTTTTCAATTTTGACTTAAAAAAAGGGAGAGCAGGCTGGATCCTTAAGCCTAAAAGATAGTTATGGACGTATTATACATAGTAATGCCAGCTTTTAACGAAGAAGCTAATATTGAAAAGACTGTTAGAGAATGGTATGCCGTTCTTTCTGAAAAGTCAGAAGATTCACGACTGGTTGTTGCTGACTCTGGCAGTACTGATAAAACTCATGATATTCTTCTTGCCATGAAAAATTCAGATTATCCAAAATTAGAGATCCTTGATACTGATAATTGTTTTCATGGTCCAAAACTTATAGCCCTTTATAAATTTGCCATTTCAAATCATGCTGATTATATTTTTCAGACAGACTCTGATGGTCAGACAAATCCAAAAGAATTTGAATCCTTTTGGTCACTGAGAAATGTTTATAAGGGGGGGGTATTTGGAAACCGTACAGAACGAGGAGATGGAAAAGATAGAGCGTTTGTAGAAAAAGTGGTATGTTTCCTGTTAAAGCTTTTTTTCAATGTTAAAGTACCTGATGCAAATGCACCTTTTAGGTTAATGAACACAAAAGCTGTTATCAAATATATTGATAAAATGCAGAGTGACTACAACCTGCCTAACATCATGCTGACAACATACTTTGCCTTTTATAAAGAAGAGATCATCTTTAAACCAATTTCCTTTAAACCTAGAACTGCAGGTAAAAACTCAATCAACATCATAAAGATTGTTAAAATAGGACTAAAGGCATTAGGTGATTTTTATAGATTCAGAAAAGGAATGATATAAAAAGAACATGGAACTTTTAGCTTTGTGGAATAAGTATAAGGATATCTTTCCATACGCTTTTTTCGGTGTATGCACTACAGCTGTCAATGTAGTTTCATATTGGTTGTTTGCAGATATTCTGAAATTCTCTGTAATGCAGTCAACCGTTATTGCATGGACTCTTGCAGTTCTTTTTGCTTATGTTACTAATCGAAAATGGGTTTTTAAGAGTAATATCAGGAGACTTGTTCTTGTATTAAGAGAAATTGTACTCTTTTTTATATGCAGAATTTCTACAGGAGGGATAGATTTTTTCTGCATGTGGCTTTTTGTGGAAAAATTAAATCTTAATGGTGTTGTGATAAAGTTTTTAACAGATCTGCTAGTCATAGTTCTAAATTATCTGGCAAGCAAGTTTGTAATTTTTAAATCAAAATCTCTTTCTTATCATAAAAATTGCTAATAATGATAACAGCTGCTTATTGATAAATAATCGAGTTTACGATTTAGATTACATTGTTTTATTTTTTTTGATGTTGATGACTGTTGTCTGGTTGTAATAGTTTTTTTTATGAGTGTTATATGTACGATTACTGTGTTGTTGGGTCTGGTCTGTTTGGTGCTGTTTTTTCTCATGAAGCAATCAAACATGGTAAATCAGTCTTAGTCATTGAAAAAAGAAGCCATATTGGAGGAAACATTTATACAGAAGATGTAAACGGAATAAATGTTCACAGATATGGAGCTCATATTTTTCATACAAACAATAAATTTGTATGGGATTATGTTAACCAGTTTGCTGTTTTTAACCGTTTTACTAATTCACCTCTGGCAAATTACAAAGGGCAGATTTTTTCACTTCCTTTCAATATGTTGACATTTAACCAAATGTGGGGAGTAAAAACTCCTAAAGAAGCTTTTGACATAATTTCAAAACAGCGCCTGACTGTTAATGGTACTCCAAAAAACCTTGAAGAACAGGCAATCTCACTTGTTGGTAGTGATATATATACAAAACTGATAAAATGTTATACAGAAAAGCAGTGGGGCAGAGACTGTAAAGAGCTTCCTAGTTTCATTATCAAGAGACTCCCTGTTCGTTTTACATACGATAACAACTATTTTGATGCACTTTATCAAGGGATACCCGTAGGCGGTTATACAAAAATCATTAAATCTCTTCTTAAAGGCACAGATATCTTGCTTGAAACTGATTATTTGAAGAATAAAGCTGAATATGCAAAATTGGCAAAAAAAATTATTTTTACAGGTCCTATAGATTCGTTCTTCGATTATAGCTTGGGGACTCTTGAATACCGAACCGTTAAATTTAAAACAGAAATTCTTGGTATTAGTAATTATCAGGGTAATGCAGTTGTGAATTACACTGATAGCGAAACCCCATTTACAAGAATAATTGAGCACAAGTGGTTTCAGTTTGGTAAAGATGAATCTGGTAAAGAAGTTGCTAATACAGTAATAAGTAAGGAATACCCATCCGAATGGGTAAAAGGGGATGAGCCATATTATCCTGTAAACGATCAAAAAAATCTAGATTTATATAATCAGTATAAACAACTTTCAAACAAAGAAAAAAATATTATATTTGGAGGTCGTTTAGGAGAATACAGGTATTACGATATGGATAAAACAATCGAATCTGCCCTTGAGTTATCAAAAAATGAATTTAATTTGTAAATTTTTATTCGCAAATAATAAATTTGTTTTCGGTTGGTAAGAATATAATCTCTTCCCAAAAAAATATTTTAAGTAACAAAACACTTGAGGTATGTTCCTCTATGCGTGACAGCTCATTTGAATTTTTACGTCTACTTGCTATGTTCTTCATTATTTTGGGACATTGTATGCTATCTACAGCAGTGAATGATCAGGATATAATGAGTACTCTTGACTTAAGTGGAATGGGAGTAATGGCATTAACCGCTTGTGCAGTAAACTGTTTTTTTTTAATTTCAGGATATTTCTTTAAAAGCTCTTCTCTGAATCTGAATAGAGTTCTTATAATCTGGTTCAAAACAGTATTTTATTCAGTTTTTTTATATCTTATAGTTTCATTATTATTTTTTAATTTCAGCTGTAAAGAACTTTTATCATATTGTTTTCCAGTATTTACCAAAAAATACTGGTTTATTCAGACCTACATTGCACTTGCATTAACAATGCCTTTTATTCTGTCAGGTATTGAAAAGTTAAGTAACGGTAAACTTACTTTTTTAGTTATTGTTTTGGTCATGTTCTTTTCGTGTCATGAGACATTTATGAAAGTTAAATTCACTCTTGATCAGACTCAGGGTTATGGATTTATGAGTGGAATGATGTACTACATAATTGGTTTCTGGATACGAAAAAACAGTTCACTATTTTGTGCAATTCCCAAGACAGGTTACATTGGACTGTATTTAACAGTAAGTTTGCTAATATTTTTATCAGGTTATTTAATAGTCAGATTTAACATCGCAGGAGGAGTTGTTTCGAGAGCAAACTTCTATGCCTACAATTCGATTACAGTTCTAGTTCAAAGTATCAGTTTATTTTGTTTTTTTGTAAAAATTTCCAGACTCAACCTAAAGTACAGATCAATCAATTATCTTTCTAAAAATGTATTGGCAGGATATCTTATTTCATCTCACCCTATGCTATTATTTTCTATATGGAAAATAAACTGTTTATATCATATTGCAACTGATATATCTGTTGCTGCTTTTATAATTTTAACATTAATACTAACTTTATGCGTCTTAGTGTTATGCATTTTGGCTGATAAGGTTTTAGACAAGATAATTAAGCTCTTCCATGTTAATTTAGTCATGCAACAAATTGATAACACGGTTAATTCATTCTTAAAGGTTAAGTAAGATAACCAATAATTATGACAATCATAATTATTATAACTGAATGCTCAATTTTATCAGGTAAAGGCAACTAACATGAAAATCGCACATCTTTTTACTGGAGGAAATATTGGAGGAATAGAATGTATGTGTCGTGAATACACAAAAATATCGATTCATGAACACTATATTCTAGTTTTATGGGGAGATGGACCTGTTCTCAAGGAAATTAGGGAGAACGGTATTAAAGTTGTATATCTTAACCTTAAGCATACAGACCTAATATCAGGGTACTTAAAAATTAAAAAATTCTGTTCAGATAATAAAATTGATGTTCTGATTGCTGAACATGAAGCAATTCTAAGCCATGTTTTTTTATGGATGTTCAAAAAAAATAACTTAAAAAAAGTCGTGTATGCTCACTGCAATGCATCATTTATGTGTCGCAGTCAAGAAAAAAAAGGCCTTTTTATAAGAAAATTGATCCTTTCATTATCAATGAAATCTGTAGATCTGGTTGTAGCAATTTCTAATAATGTAAAATTAAGCCTCATTCAGCAATTTTCTGTGCCTGATAGAAAAATCACTGTCTTGTACAATGGAGTTGCTCTGCCTAACAACTTATTAAGTTCCAGGAAAAAGGATTTACATAAAATTATTTATGTAGGCAGACTTATAGAAGATAAGGGAGTACAGAAAATTATTGATGCTGTAAAAATGCTAGGTCCACTCTACCACCTGGATATCATAGGAGATGGTCCATACCGAAGTACTCTGGAAAATCAATGCAAAGATTGTGAGAGTATGTTTTCCTTTCATGGATTTCAGTCAGACGTCTACAGCTATCTTTCCAACACATCTGTTTTTGTTCATGTTCCAGATTGCGAGGAAGGATTTGGCTTAACCGTAGTTGAAGCAATGGCCTCTGGTAATATATGTATAGTTGCAGAAAAAGGTGCACTACCTGAAATTATTCAGGACAACTATAATGGATTTGTACTCAAGCAGAGTGACTCAAAATCAATTGCTCAAAAGCTTGATTTTATTGCGAACAGCAGCTCTGATGAATTTTTAGATAAAATTCGCAATAATGGAATAAACACAGCTCATAATCTGTCAATAAATAAGTATGCTGACAATTTAGACAAATTATTATCCTGTCTATAGTACAAAATTTAAGTAGGAAAAGAGCAAGGTATCAGCTTTAATGAAATCAATGGAGTCTTTGGTAAGTAGGATTCAGGAATGAGTCTTAAAGATAAGTTCTCGGTTGTACTTGAGACAGCATCCATGAATGACGAGCAGGTAGGAGAGTATTGCAGAAAGCATGGCATTTACAAGAGCGATCTTGAGAGATGGAAAGCTGAATGCAGACAAGCCTTAGAAGAGCCAGTAAGCAAAGCTGATTTAAAGTAGCAGAAAACAGAGATAAAAGAGCTGAGACAGAAGGTAAGCAGACTTGAGAAAGACTGTCAGAGTAAAGACCGCCAGATAGATAAGAAAGACAAGGCATTGGCGACTTATGTAGCCCAAGTTATCACGATGAAAAATTTTCAAAAGCTCTTCACGGACAGCTACGAGGAAGACTAAACTGTGGTAATGAGCATCGCTATTAACAGAAAATTTATGGTATATACTGAAACACAAATTTCTTACAGTATGACCTTAAAGGAAGAGGGGCATATTACAGACAGCGTAAGATTGTAGTCAAAGACATTGAAAAGGCAAGACTTGAAGCTATGTATGTCACAGTAGATAAAAAAGTACATAGAACTTTAATCAGAAAACACAATTTTAAAGATTTCTCCATAATTTTAAATTAAAGATAATTCAGACTAATAAGTAGGTCTTATTAAAAATATGAAAAACTTCCCCTGTAAAATCTGTTTTTTTGGTCACAAAAGAATTCCTTCAAGAGAGGGTGGTGTTGAGGTTGTTGTCGAAGAATTGTCAGTAAGACTTGTAAAACAAGGGTATGATGTAACCTGTTTTAATCGTAGAGGACATCATGTGAGTGGAGCTGAATTTGACGGAAAGATAGAAAAAAATTTCAAAGGCATTCATATCAGAACAGTCCCATCGATTGACAAAAAAGGACTCTCTGCAATTACATCAGCTTTTTTCTCAACTCTAATGGCTTGTTTTGGTAATTACAGAATTGTTCATATTCATGCTGAAGGTTCAGCTCTTTTTTGTTTTTTTCTGAAATTATTCAGAAAAAAAATTATTGTGACCTGTCATGGATTAGATCATCAGAGAAATGGAAAGTGGGGCAGATTTGCCAGAAAATGTATTCTTCTGGGTGAAAAACAGGCTGTTAAACATGCAGATAAAATCATTGTATTAAGCCACAATATTCAAAACTATTTTAAGACTGTTTACGGAAGAAATACTGTTTTCATACCAAACGGCGTCAACAAGCCTGTATTGAGAAAACCAAAACTTATTGAGCAATTATACGGGCTTAAAAGGAATTCATATTTTCTTTTTTTAGGAAGGATTGTACCTGAGAAGGGAATTGAATATCTTATAGATGCATTTATGGACATCAATACTGATAAAACTCTTGTTATTGCAGGAGGAAACAGTGATTCTCAAAATTTTTTCAATCAAATAAAACATAAAGCACATTCTGATAAAAGAATTATATTTACAGGGTTTATTCAGGGGGAGATTTTAGAAGAACTCTATAGTAACGCTTATGTTTATGTGTTACCGTCAGATCTTGAAGGTATGCCTCTAAGTTTATTAGAAGCAATGAGTTATGGTAATTGCTGCATCATATCGGATATACCTGAATCTACTGAGGTTGTCGAAAACCATGCCTTAATCTTCAGAAAATCGGATACAAATGACTTGAGAAAGAAACTTGAATATACATTATCACATGAAGAAGAGGTTAATAAATTTAAAAATGAAGCATCTGAGTTTATCTGCAGTAAATATAATTGGGATCACGTTGTAGAAAGAACAATACAACTATATCAGGAAAAATGACATGAAAGTCTTAATGATTAACAAATTTCTCTTCAAAAATGGTGGCAGTGAATCTTATGTTTTCAGATTAGGAAATTATCTTAAAAAACAAGGACACAGTGTTCAGTATTTTGGCATGGATCATACAGACAGATGTGTGGGTAACAGGGTAAATGCCTACACTCAATATATGGATTTTCATAAAAATAGGGGAATATTTTCAAAATTTTTCTATGCGATAAAAACAATTTACAGCACTGAAGCAAGACGTCAAATCAGAAAAGTCCTTGAAGATTTTCAACCTGATGTCTGTCATTTGAATAATTTTAATTATCAGCTAACACCTTCTATTATTCTTGAAATTATAAAATGGAAAAGAAAAACTGGTAGGAACTGCAGGATTATTTATACCGCACATGATTATCAGCTTCTGTGTCCTAATCACATGATGAATGATCCTAAAACTCATCTAAACTGCAAAAAATGCCTTAGCAAATCATATTTTCACTGCGTAAAAGGTAAATGCATACATGGGTCAATGCTTAAAAGTTGTATAGGTGCATTAGAAGCATATCTTTGGAGATCATTGAATGTATATAATCATATTGATAGGATCATCTGCTGTTCAGACTTTTTAAAGAAAAATATGGATCGGGATCCTCTGTTTGCATCAAAAACCGTAACAATTCATAATTTTGTAGATCAAGTTCCAGATATAAATTCTGAAAAAAAAGACTATGTTCTGTATTTTGGAAGATTTTCTGAAGAAAAAGGTGTCAATACTCTTATTGAAGCTTGCAGAGAGTTACCTGATATTAATTTTATTTTTGCAGGAAGCGGTCCTCTTGAAGAAAAGGTGAATTCTGTACATAACATTGATAACAGAGGTTTTCAGTCAGGTGATAATTTAAAATCTCTAATCAGTGAAGCACGATTTTCAATCTGTCCGTCAGAATGGTATGAAAATTGTCCTTTTTCTGTTATTGAATCTCAGATGTATGAAACTCCAGTTTTAGGTGCTGATATTGGTGGAATTCCAGAACTGATTAAAGATGGTTTCTCTGGTTTACTTTTCAGAAGTGGAGATAAGGCAGATCTGAAGAATAAAATAAATCTCTTGTGGAACGACAAAACCAAATGTAATGAGTTATCTGAAAATTGTAAAAAATTGACATTTGAGTCAATAGACTCATATTACCAAAAGTTAATAAAAATATATAAAGGTGATATGATAGTCTAAAAGATACAAAGAGTTTTTATTAGCATGCACATTTTTGTATGGATAAAAAATAATTAAAGTTCCTCTAAAGAAATTCTTGCAAAACCGGTAATCGAATATAAAGGTCCTTTTATGAAAGCAGCTAAAAAATTGAACGGTACCGTAATTGTTACTTACAGATGTAATGCGCGCTGTTCAATGTGTAACAGATACAAAGCCCCATCTAGAGCTGATGAGGAAATTGGTATAGAGACCATAAAAAGACTTCCTGAGATGTATTTTACCAATATCACAGGTGGTGAACCATTTATCAGAAAAGACCTTAAAGATATAGTAAGAGAACTATATAAAAAATCAGATCGTATTGTAATTTCAACAAACGGCTTTTTTACAGATAGAATTATTGATCTCTGCAGTGAATTTCCAAACATTGGGATCAGGATATCTATAGAAGGTCTTGAGAAAACAAATGATATGATCAGAGGTCTTCCGGATGGTTTTAAAAAAGGATACGAAACCTTAAAAAAATTAAAACAGATGGGATTAAAAGATATAGGTTTTGGTATGACTGTTCAGGATCTTAATGCAGATGATCTGGTGCCCTTATATAATATCAGTAATGAACTTGGAATGGAATTTGCCACAGCATCACTTCATAACAGTTTTTATTTTGTTGAATCAAAAAATATTATTCATAACAGACCTTTTGTAGCAAAAAATTTTGAAAATCTGATTAATCTTCTGTTAAAAAGTAATAGCCCTAAAAAGTGGTTTAGGGCATATTTTAACCATGGTCTGATTAACTACATATATGGACAGAAAAGACTATTACCATGCGATATGAGTTTTGACACTTTTTTTATCGATCCTTACGGTAATGTAATGCCTTGTAACGGTACTAAAGATAAAGAAGTAATGGGTAATCTTAACAGACAGACATGGGATGAATTGTGGAACAGTGCTGAAGCTGAAATTGTTAGACAAAAAGTAAGGAGCTGCAAGCGTAACTGCTGGATGATAGGCAGTGTAAGTCCTGCTATGCATAAATACATTTGGAAACCAGCATTCTGGGTTCTTGTTCACAAGTTAAAGTCTTTTTTTACAAAGCAGCCTTACAGTATGTATGAGCTAAAAGTCTGCAGAGATTTTGAATCTGGAAAAGTAACAAAAGAAAATCTTGATAAATGTTCAACATGTGAAATTTCTTGTATTGTTAATGATGGATTAAGTAAATCAAGTAAAGAACAGCTAAAATTCAAGTCAGGTGAACAGATTGTTGATGATGATATTTCTGAGCAGATGAAAAATCATAACAATCAGTAAGGTAAAAAGAAAATTGTTATTAAGCCTATATCTTTTCTCAAATATTTAAATCTCAATCGTTAATTTATCTTTTTATAAAAAAACATTTGCAATATTTTTAATCGACTGAACTTAAAAAAATAATTTAATGAATTCAAATAATAAAAAACTGGCACTAAACATATTTCTGATGTTTTGGGTTTATTTTTTGCCTAAATCATTAGGTTTTCTATTGCTTCCTGTGTATACATCCTATCTTTCAACAGAAGAGTATGGTATTGCTGATGTTATATTAACTACATCTTGCCTTATTTCTCCTTTTGTATCACTTGGTATGCCTGGTGCTATATTCAGATTTAATATTGAGAATAAAGATGATTACAGACCATATCGCATTGCAACTTCAATTTTTGTTAAGAATGTGCTAATTCTTATACTTGTTTTATGTGCTGTATATTTTCTTTTTCAAATTAAGTTTCTCTATCTTTTTTATCTTTTTCTTACAATAGGTTTTTCATTATTATCAGATATAAACATCACCTACCTGAGAAGTCTGGAAAAAATGAAACTTGTTTCAGTTTGTGGAGTTGGATCATCTTTTCTTACTGCATTTTGTAATGTTCTATTTATAGTAGTTTTTAATCTTGGTTTTTACGGTTTTCTACTATCATCTATTGTAGGTTATGCATTTAATTACCTTGTCTCTGGAATTTCTATATATGGATATAGAAAAAAGATTTTATCTGTAAACAAGCTTAAAGGAATAAAGATCCTTAGAAAGGAAATGCTTCAATTCAGCATTCCTACAATTTTTTCAGGGATCTTGTGGTGGGTTACGTCATCTTCTGACAGATATTTTATAACTTGGATGTGTGGCAGCAGTGCTAACGGTATATATTCGGTTGCTTTTAAAATTCCTTTAATAATCGTAACTATAGATGCAATTTTTGGAGCTGCATGGTTAAACACATTATACGACACATACAAAACAAAAGAAGGAAAGGCTTATATAATAAAAGTTTTTAATGGTTACAGCTTTTTACTTTGCTTTTTATGTTCGTTTTTAATAATGACTAATAAATTTTTATCAAATCTACTTTTTTCAAAAGAATTTTATGAAGCCTGGAAATATGTGCCAATTCTATTAATTTCAGTAGTTTTAAGTACATCATCAAATTTTCTATCAACTCTTTTAGCTGTTTATAAAAAAACAAAAATTTCTTTGAATATATCTATAATAACGGCCCTATTGAACGTATCTTTAAACTGGATTTTAATAAGTATAACTAGAAGTCCACTTGGAGCTGCTATAGCCACATGTCTTTCTTTTTTTGTAACCTATGCTTTAAATTATAAAAAATCTAAAAATGTAAGTAACATTGACTTTCATACTGGAAAGCTGTTATTGATGTTTATAATCTTGTGTTTACAAAGTGCTCTTAGTATCACGAACGAAAGTCCAGTTACTTCTTCATTTATCTCATGGCTTTTGATTGCAATTCTTAACTATAAACTTCTAAAATACTTTTTTAGTAAATTTAAGCTCAAAATTATAAAATTTGGAAGTTGATAGCTGTTTAAAATATAAAAACTTACATGATAAAATATATTAAGAATCGTTTGAGCAATCCTTTTGCGCAAAAAGAGGTGAGAACAGGACGCGGAGCTGATTTGTAAAAGATTGTAAGTTTCCGAATTTGATGTGTCTGATATTAGACCAGATGCTTAATCTGAAGCTGCCATTAAACTGGATTAGTCAGTACTTATCACGCTATGGTGCCAGGTACTCAAGACAGCAACTGTACTGTTACGTTAACATCGTAACCTCAATGATAACTCCAGTGTTTAAACATATGGAAAGTTATATAGGACAGGCAAAGCGATAGGAATAGATGAAACCTACTGGGAATGCAGAGAATAAAAGCTCCACCTGAAGATGAACCCGGAAAGAAAGCTCAGCGAAGTAAAGCTAAATCAATACTTTCATATGTATTTGGAGTAATTACCCTGAAGGTATGTATCTGCATTTCTGGAAAGGAATTCAGATATACCTAAACTGTTGTTATTAGAACCAACAATGATCTTTAAATGACGTCTAATGCCTTATAGAAAAAGGAGTTTTCTATGTTAGGCAGAAAGTTTGTTGATTTTGTCAGTATGACCATAGCAGATGGACCATTGAGTTACAGAAGCATGCCTTTAGGGAATATGCCATTTGTAGCAGGTATGTTGGACAAGCTTGGGTTACAGGAGCTTATTGACGAACTTATTGGTAAAACAGGCTCACATGTTGAGGTCAGCAACGGAGAGATAGCATCAGCACTTATAATGCAGATGCTTAATGTTCCGTATCAGACTTTATGTGGAACTTCAGAATACTTTGAGAACATACCTATTGGAAGTTTATTAGGACATCCTGGCTTAGAAGGTAAATCCTTTGGTAGAGCAGTCTTATCAAGGTTTCTGGACAGTGTTTACGAGTATGGTTCAGAAAGATTATTTTTAGCCTGTGCATCGCAGACTGTAGGAAAGCTTGGCATAAGTGTAAAAGAGACACATATAGACAGCACCACTTTTCACTATGATGGTGATTCCTATAAGCAGAAAGACTGCCCGTGAGAAATAAAACTTGGATACTCAAGAGATCATCGCCCTGACCTGAAGCAGGCAATCAGTGTGATGATATCTGATGGATGAAGCAGAATTCCTCTGTGTGCAAAGAATGTGTCAGGAAACGTCAATGACAAGAAGTCATTTTATGACATTACCATTGATACACTGCCTACACTTCAGGGTATATATAAAGACTTAAAGTACATTGTAGGCGATAACGCTCTTTGTACAGGAAAGATAATAAACTCAGTCAAAGCCAAGGTCATGGATGTTGTTTCGAGAAATGCAGATCATAGCAGTTTGAGCAAAGAGTGCTTTGAAAAAGGAAAGGGACAGAAAAGTCAGTTTGAAGATATATTTCCTGATGATGAGCAGACTCCTCTAGGAATGTGGAGTGATGACTGTGAGATTGACGGAGTCAAAGTAAAAAGATTACTTGTCTTAAACTGAGCACTAAGAGAAAAGAAAAACAGAACCATAAGCAGGAAGGCTCAGAATGAACTTGAAAGACTTACAAAAGGCTTTGAAAAGCTGGGGGCTAATCCATGCAAATGTCTTGGTGATGCTCAGAAAGCTGTAGCTGAACTTACAAAGAAAGTTAAGTTCTGCACAGTTGATAACATCTCTTATGAGGATGTCTTTAAAAATACCAGAGGCAAACCTAAGAATGATGGTAAAAAAGAAGAGGTTTTAGCAGCTGTAAAAGTTCATGCTGCAGTAAGTATAAATAAAGAAACTGTAGACAAAGCTATTGCTCAGGAGATGATGTATGTCATTGTTACTACTGACACTGAGCGTAACTGGACCATGGCTGAGCTTTTAGGAGTTTATAAAATACAGAGCGTTATCGAAAGAAGCTAGAGAGTTTGTAAAGATCCTCGCTTCTTTGTTGATTCAATTTACCTAAAGAAGCAATCAAGAATTGATGCTCTGTTGTGGCTTATGAGTTTAGCTCTACTTGTATACTCCGCTTTGGAATATTATTTGAGACGGACAATGCGTGAGCATCAGCTGTCAATTAAAAACCTTGAAGGTAAAGGCAGAAATGAAAGACCTACTTTAATGAGTTTCTTTCAGTATGTGTTTAACAACAACCTCTCAATAGTAGGAAGTCCACATACTGACATTCTGCAGATACCGTGGTTAAATGAAGATTTACAGAACATCATCCGATGTAAGGGACCTGAATGGACTCGATACTTTAATAAAGAGACTTACAGAGGAGCCTTTAATCAGATGACGTTTTAAAAATGGATAAATTCAGGAAAAAACAAAAATCAGTTAGTTTTACAGATCGTTGTCGGTTTCAATACTAGTTTTAGAGTTCTTTAAATTTTACTTTTACTGACTATTTGGAATAAATAAACATGGATTTTACTTTTGGAGTATGTACATATAACTCAGAATCGTATGTGATAAATACGCTTGAGAGCATAAGATTTCAGATTGTTAATTTTTCTAAAAATATTAATTGTTTTTTGGTAATTTCTGATGACAGTTCTTCAGATCACACGGTCTGTTATATTCAGAATTGGTTAAATTTGAACAGCAAATTATTTGCTGGAGTAAAACTCTTAACTCATAAAAATAATAAGGGAATAGCTAATAGTTATGCAGATTTAATTCAAAATATCCATACTGAATTATTTATAAAAATTGACGGAGATGATCTCTTATGCTCTGAAAATATTTTTGAAAAGTGTTTAGATCTTAAAAAAGACGAATGTAGAATTTATGTTCCTTTTATATTTAAAAGTGATGCAAAAGTTAGTGTTCGTGACCCTGATGCAATGAATTCTTTCTATTACTCTACAAAACAATTCTATAACAAGGATTCTTTAAGATTGATTGAAACTTACAAGCCATTCATGACACCACAGGTAATAATGACAAGATCTAATTTTTCTGATGAATGCTTAGAGTTTTTGCGCAACTTTACTCAGTTTGAAGATGACACAACTATTTGGTTCATTTTCAAGAATAATCCTAATATAAAATTAAAATACTTTCTTACACCTTTAGTTTTATATAGAATTCAAGATAAATCATTAAGCAATGGATTGGAGAGCATACATCAAATACAATTTTTAGATGATCTTCATAATTTAAAAAAAATTATGTTTAAGTCTTCTTGTTCTTTCTGCTCAAAATTTTTCTTGATGTCTGCTGTTTGGGAAACATTTTTAATGAAACACAGATTTGCAGCAGATAATTGTTTACACCGAAAAATATTTACTCATCATAGAAATAGAATAAGAAGAAGATTAGAGAATGATGAAAAGTTTTCAATATTTTTAAACCAACTTGATTTGTTATGTAAACGCGAAACCTTATATTTAAAGAAGATTATTGAATCATCTAAAGAATTTTGTGAAGAATAAAATGACTTTTGTTTACTTTATTGATTAAGTTGTTTTAGAGTAATATGTTGAAAGATGGTAATCACACTCTCAAAATGCATAGAAGATTTTACAATATGATTTCAGTAACAATATTATATTGGTATTTATAAATACACTTAGTGCAATATATATTGTTGACCTTATTGTTATAGTTAAATATATTTACTAGTAATATGAAATAACTTATAGAAGTTTTGTGTATGGAATATAAAATTATAGATTTCCCTGTTCACGGAGATCACGAAGGAAAATTGGTAGCCTTAGAAAAAAATGCTGATTTTCCATTTGAAATTAAACGAGTCTATTATATTTGGGATACAGTGCATGACGCCATAAGGGGCGTCATGCACACAAGAACCTGCAACAAGTAATAATATGCGTTAAAGGCGAGTGTGATTTTATTTTGGATGATGGCAAAAATAAAGAAACCATTCATCTAGATAAACCAAATAGAGGACTATATATTTCAAGTAATATATGGAGAGAGTTTACAAATTTCTCAGATGACTGCGTTGTCATTGTTCTCGCTTCTGAGCATTACAAACCTGATGATTATATTCATGATTACAAAGAATTTAAAAAATTAGCAAATCATTAAAACAGGAATATTTGATGATTAAGTTTTTAGATCTAAAAAAAATTAACGAGAGATTCAGAACTGAAGTTGATCATAGAATCAATGCTGTTCTTGATAAAGGCTGGTATTTACAGGGAGAGCAGAACGCGATGTTCTGTTCAAATTTTGCAAAATTCTGTGGTACTAAATATGCTTTAGGTGTTGCTAATGGTCTTGACGCTCTAAATTTAATTATCAAAGGATATGGCTTTGGTAGTGATGATGAGATCATAGTTCCTGCCAATACTTTTATTGCAACAATCTTATCTATTTCAGAAAACGGCTGTACACCAATTCTCGTTGAGCCTGATATAAATACATTTCTAATTGATCCTGATCAGGTTGAATCTAAAATCACAAGCAAAACTAAGGCAATCATAGTTGTTCATCTATATGGTCAGGCTGTTAAGATGGATAAGATTTATGAAATTGCAAAAAAACATAATTTAAAAATTATTGAAGATGCTGCTCAAGCCCATGGTGCATTATATAACGGTAAAAGGGTAGGTGCATTAGGAGATGCAGCAGCCTTCTCATTTTATCCGGGTAAAAATCTTGGAGCTCTTGGAGATGCAGGTGGCATAACCACAAATGATAAAGAGCTTTATGAAAAGGTAAAAGCCCTGGCTAATTATGGTTCAGACCATAAATACCATCATATTTATAAAGGTACAAACTCACGAATGGATGAATTTCAGGCAGCTGTTCTTGATGTTAAATTACCTCATCTAGATGAAGATAATGAAATAAGGCGTAAGATTTCTAAATATTATCGAGAAAATATCAAAAATTCATTAATAACTCTTCCAAAAGTAAATGATGAGTTGTCTCACGTTTGGCATATTTTTGCCATTAGGTGTAAGTATAGAAATGAATTAATTAAGTATCTTTCTGAATTTCAAATTGAAACAAATATCCATTATCCAACTCCTCCTCATATGCAATTAGCTTATTCAGAGTGGAGCGACAGACATTATCCTGTTTCAGAACTAATTCACGCTGAAGAAATTAGTCTTCCAATTTCACCAGTGCTGACTGATGAAGAAATTTCGTTCATTGTTGATAAAATCAACGAGTTCAAAATTTGATTAATTTACATCATTGAACTTTTGCAATAATTGAATCTAAAAGATGATAACTAATAGAATCATAACGTTTTTAAGAAATTTAAACTACTTATCGAAGCATTCTCTATGGAAACAAAGAGAATCTGACATTGTATATCTTACAAATAAAATTCTTGATGATGCTAGATATGAATATGATCTGACAGAAAATAAAATAAAAACACCTACAATTCTAGATCCAAATTCATCATTAGATCTTATTCTAAAATCCAGAAAATCATTCATACGTACAGGAGATGGTGAAATTAAAATTATATTAGGTATAAACCAACCATTCCAAAAGTACGAACCAGAGGTAGACCAAGGATTAAGAAAAATTTTATCCAGTGACAATAATAATTTTCTAGTAGGAATTAATCGAAATTACTATATTTCAGGTTTACAAACTAAATTCTCTCCATTCTACAGACGACATGCATATGACTATAGGCAGGTATACGCAAAATTTATAAATGAAAATGTTAAATATTTGGATTCCACATTAACTGGATATCCACTTGGAGAACATAACTCACAGATATACAAAGAAAGATACAATCAATGGAAAACAGCCTTTCAAAATAGAAAGTTAATTATAGTATGTGGTAAAGGAATACTCGATAAATTGACTTATAATATTTTTGAATTAGCCCATAGCACTAATTATATATACGGACCAAGAATAAATGCTTGGGATGAGCACGAAGAACTTATTTCACAAATTAAAGATATTGCAACAAAAGACCATTTAATAGTATTCATTCTGGGGATGGCTGGTAAAGTGATGATATCAGAATTGGCTGAGCAAGGATACACTTGTTGGGATGTAGGACATTTAGCAAAATATTATGATGCTTTTATGAAAGGAATCGAAAATTCAAAACAAAATATTGAAACATTTTACGCACCTGATTAAGGAATTTTGAAATGAGTCATCTAAAATTACTTTTAATTCGTCTTTTTCCCAAATTATATTCTATATGGCACAATTTGCGAGTTAACAAGATTAAAGAGAGAGAAAAGAAAAAAAAAGAGGCTTACGATAAGTATGGCACAGAAATCTTAAGAGATGTTTTTGGGTTTTCTAACTTTTATAAATATAATATTGGATGTTATTACGGTACGCTTTTAGGTTTAGTAAGAGATAATTGTCTAATACCATGGGATGATGATCTTGATTTTATTATTCTTGACTCAAAAGGCTTTTCTTGGAAAAAATTCGAAAAAGATCTGAAAGCTCATGGTTTTTCAAAATTTAGAACTATTGAAATAAATAAAGTCACTGTAGGACAATCATATACAAAAAAAGGAGTGTTATGTGATTTTTCTTTAAAGAAACCTGGAAATGGCATCGAAAATGCTTTATATGGATGTTATCAGATTGAAAATTTAAGTTATAAAAATGGTAAAGAACAGTTCTACAAATATTGGGAGTGTAAAGTCCCCAAAATAACAAATCTAATAAAGAGCAAACACTGTGGTATCGAAATTAACATTCCCCAAAACTATGATGATATTCTTTCTGCTTATTATGGAAAAAATTGGAGCATACCAGATCCTAATTTTTCTCAAAAGAAATCATATGTTGAAGTGAAAGTAAAAATAACTGAATATTGATAATAATGAATAATCTAATAAAATTTTCTATCTTTACGCCTACATACAATGGAGAAAAGTTTATTAAATCCTGTATAGACAGCGTTTTAAACCAGAATTTAACTGAGTTTGAATGGTATATTTATGATGATGGCTCTACAGATTCAACTTATGACGTATTAAAGAAATTAGTTCTAAATGACAGAAGAGTGCATCTGTCACGTGGAGACAATGGTAACAGTATTGAGAGAATGAATGATTTTTTGGATAATGCCAAGGGTCAATACATTGCATTTATCGATCATGATGACATCTGGAATGATAAAGATTTTTTAAATTCTATATATTCTAAATTAATTGAGACTAAATCTGACTGCCTAGTGACATCTTACACTCTCATTGATAAAAAAAACAATATTCTAAACTCGTATACTCCTACACTAAATGACAGTCTAATACTGAATCAAAAACAACTAAAGATTAAATTTTTAACTTCTCTTGAAATTGAAGGTTTTAGGTGGAACAAGTTTTATCGCAATTCCACAGTTAAAATGTCAGGCTTAAAATTTAAAAAAAATTCTTTTCCTGCAGATTTACCATTTGAGTTTGATCTTTTAGATCATGTTAATACAGCTGTACTGCTAGATAACCATAATTACTTGTATAGGCAGCTATCACAAAGTGAAGTTGGAAATATTAATCGAAAAAAAATTAGTGGTTTTTTAGAAACATATAATAAAATTTCTAAAAAAGCGGAAAAATCCTTACCGTTTGAATCATGGTATTATTATAGTTGGCGCTATATTAATCTAATTTTTGATATTATTAAAAATAAGAAAATATGTAAAAATCAGTTATCAGAGATATTATCAAAATATCCATTAAAGAATTGTGTTAAAAATAATATTATTAATACAATACTTCTAATAAATAAAATTAAAAACCATCGTGAAGGTAGATTTATCTTTTCTCTGAAAATTTTATGCGTTTGGATATACTGTAAATTTTTCAGATAACATATCTTCGATTATTATATAAATTTTCAATCGATTTCTTAACGTCATTCTATTGGGTAGTGAGCATGATAAAAAAAGTATATGTAGGAATGTCAGCTGATTTAGTACATCCAGGTCATTTAAATATCTTAACTAAGGCATCTAAATATGGAGAAGTTATTGTTGGATTATTAACTGATGAGGCAATTGCGTCTTACAAAAGACTACCGTACATGTCTTATGATGAAAGATATGCTGTAATCAGCTCTTTAAAACAGGTTTCAAAAGTAATTCCTCAAACTACATTAGATTATGTACCTAATCTTGAGAAAATTAAGCCTGATTATGTTGTTCACGGAGATGACTGGAAAGAAGGTGTTCAAAAAGCTACAAGACAGAGGGTTATAGACTGTCTTAAGCAGTGGGGAGGAGAGGTTATAGATATTCCTTACACGAAAGGAATTTCCTCATCAAGACTAAATGCTGCTTTAAAAGAAGTGGGAACAACACCTGATAGAAGATTAAAGAGTTTAAAAAGACTGCTAGCTGCAAAACCTATCGTTAGAATTTGTGAGGTTCATAATGGACTGACAGGTTCTATCGTTGAACATACTCTAGTTAAAACAGATAAAAATTATGAATTTGACGGAATGTGGGCAAGTTCACTTACGGACTCAACTGCAAGAGCAAAACCAGACATAGAAGCTGTTGATATTTCCTCAAGATTAAGATTAGTCGATGAAATCTTTGAAGTAACAACAAAACCAATGATTTTTGATGCAGATACTGGAGGAATACCAGAACACTTTAAATTCACGGTTAGATCGTTAGAAAGATTGGGGGTTTCAGCTGTAATAATTGAAGATAAGACTGGTCTTAAAAAGAATTCACTTTTCGGAAATGATGTTGCACAATCACAGGATACCATTGAAAATTTCTGTCATAAAATTCACGTTGGAAAAGCCTCTCAGATAACTGATGATTTTATGATTATTGCAAGAATAGAAAGTTTAATTCTTGAAAAGGGACTTGATGATGCAATCTTAAGAGCAAAGGCATATCTGGAGGCTGGTGCAGATGGAATTATGATCCATTCTAGAAAGAAAGATCCATCCGAGATTTTTGCATTCTGTGATTTATACGGTAAACTTCCTAACAGAAAACCTTTAGTTGTTGTTCCTTCAAGTTTTAATCAGGTTAAAGAAGATGAGCTTGCTAAAAAAGGTGTGAATGTAGTGATTTATGCTAATCAGCTGTTAAGAGCCGCTTATCCTGCCATGAAAAAAGTAGCTGAAAGCATTCTGACAAATCATCGATCTTTAGAGTGTGATTCTGAACTGATGAGTATTAAAGACATATTAGATCTAGTTCCAGGTACAAGATAATTATGGACACTAAACATTTTATAGAAATTTTATTAAATTGTGATTGTAATTTTTTTACAGGCGTACCTGATTCATTACTGTCAAAATTCAGCTCCTGCCTGATGGAAGAAAATAAAATTAAGCATATAATTGCAGCAAATGAAGGTAACGCAGTCGGTTTAGCAATAGGAAATTATCTGTGTACTGGAAAAGCTGCCGTAGTGTACATGCAAAACAGTGGTCTTGGCAATACAGTGAATCCTATTACCTCCCTTGCAGATCCAAATGTATATGGAATACCAATGGTTCTGATAATAGGTTGGAGAGGTCAGCCTGGTTTTAAAGATGAACCTCAACATATTAAACAGGGCGAAGTAACCATAGGACAGCTAAATCTTCTAAACATTCCTTATATAATTTTAAATTCTAATACAGATGTTGAAAACGAACTGCCTAAGTTAATAGGCAGGATGAAAAAAAGAAATGGTCCGGTTGCAGTTGTTGTTGAAAAAGGCGCATTAACAGGTAATTACCCTGTAAAAAAACATATTGCAGACAGTACATTGTCTAGAGAAAAGACAATAGAAATTTTGTCAGAAATTCTTCCAAAAGATACCATTTATATTGCTACAACAGGTAAGTCAGGAAGAGAGTTATATGAGATTAGAGAAAAACGCCACGAACCTCACCATGATTTTTTAACTGTTGGTGGAATGGGACACGCATCATCAATTGCACTTGGTGTATCGCTGTCTACACCTGACAGGTTAGTTGCTTGTCTTGATGGAGATGGTGCTTTTTTGATGCACATGGGGGCAAGTGCAGTTATTAACAGTTGTAAACCTAAAAATTACCTGCACGTTCTATTGAACAATTATGCTCATGAATCTGTTGGTGGACAGCCAACTGTTTCTGATAAAATCGATTTTTCACTTCTATCAAAATCGGTAGGATATTCAGAATATTATAAAGTGTCATCTGAAAAAGAACTGCAAAAGGTAGCTTTATCCTTATCACAAAAGGATTATATAGGTTGCGTATTGGTTGAAATTTTAATAAATCAGAATGTTCGTGAAGATTTAGGAAGACCAAAGATAACTCCTGAAGATAATAAAAAAGAAGTAATGAAGTTTATTAGTAAATTCCATGATTGAGAAAGATAAAATAATTATTGATAACACTACTGTTTTTACAGGAATTGAATCTGTAAAATTATGTGATAAGAAGCTTAATGAAATAGTTTTAGATTGCAAAAACAATGTTGTTCTTTTTACATCTTCAGGTCAATTAAAAAGAGGTACTCCATTTAATTGTACTGAATTTGCAAAAATTATAGTATGTCAGCCTAATCCAGATTTAGACTTTTTGGATAATGTAATATCTGAACTAAAACGAATTAGACCGTCATATATTGTTGCATTCGGAGGCGGTAGTGTAATTGATTCGGCAAAAGTTGCTTCAGTTTTCTTATTTTCAGATATATCCTTAAATGAATATTTTAGAAATATCCATTGTAAAAAAACAATATTCAGCAAAAGATGTCATTTAATATGTATACCGACGACATCTGGAACAGGAGCAGAAATTACTCCTTTTGCCACAGTTTGGGACAGAAAAAATGAGGTAAAGCGTTCCTTTGCCTGTAATTTATTAGAACCAGATTTCATTTATCTTGACCCAAGGGTTACTTTGACAGCTCCAAAGGAATTAACCATATTCTGTGCAATGGATGCATGTTCACATGCATTAGAATCATTGTGGAATAAGAACATGACTGATATTTCGTTTAAATATGCTATAGAATCTCTTAAGCTTATTTCTTGTAATCTCATGCCATTATTAAATGATTTAAATAATGTTTGTTATAGAGCTAAGATACAACTGTCTAGCTTTTACTCTGGTTGCGCTATAAGAATTACCAGAACAGCTATAGCACATTCAATTTCATATCCAATTACGCTAAAATATAATGTTCCTCACGGTTTGGCCTGCAGTTTTACACTAAAAAAAATAATAGATTGTGTGACAAAAAATCAATTATGGAATAAACAGATCCCAACAGATCTAATAGAAAATATAAGCAATTTAATATCAGCTATTGATCTAGACAGCTATTTAAAACAATATTGCAGTAAAAGTGATATCATCAACTTAATCGATAAAATGAATACTGTAGGTAGAGCTGATAATTTTATTGTTGATAATTTTAAATTAAGAGATCTTCTGTGAATATGAAAAAAATATTAGTAACTTGCTCCTCAATGCCCCCATTTGAAGAGTATTGTAACGAGATAAAAGAATTGTGGAATTCACATTGGCTAACAAATATGGGAGCAAAACACATACAACTTCAAAAACAACTAGAAGATTATCTTGGCGCCACTCATGTTTGCCTGTATACAAACGGACATCTGGCTTTAGAAAATGCAATTGCGTCCTTTAATCTTCCAAAAGGGGGAGAAGTTATTACAACACCTTTTACTTTTGCATCAACGACACATGCAATAGTAAGAAACGAACTGGTTCCTGTATTCTGTGATGTTAAAAATGATGACTACACTCTTGATCCTGATAAGATTGAATCATTAATAACCGATAATACAGTGGCTATTGTTCCAGTACATGTATACGGAAACATATGTGACGTTGAAAAGATTGACTTAATAGCAAAAAAATATGGGCTTAAAGTGATCTACGACGCAGCACATGCTTTCGGAGTTAAATATAAAGGAATATCAGCAGCAAATTTCGGTGATATGTCAATGTTCTCATTTCATGCTACTAAAGTGTTTAATACCATTGAAGGTGGCTGTCTGTGTTTTAGAGATGAATCTAAAGTTCAGCTTTTAAATGACATGAAGAACTTTGGAATACATGGCCCAGAATCCGTCCAATATATAGGCGGAAACGCAAAGATGAACGAATTTCAAGCAGCTATGGGAATATGCAATTTACGTCATCTTGATGAAGAGATAAAAAAAAGAAAAAGAATTTTTGAGTCTTACATTTCAAGGCTAAAAGGAATTGATGGGGTTAATTTACCAATTATTAAGCAGGATATCACATCAAACTATGCATACTTTCCTATTGTTTTTGATGGCTACAAGTATACAAGAAATGAGATATTCGAAAAATTATCCAAATCAGACATCTTTGCCAGAAAATATTTTTATCCTTTAACAAACAGCTATGTGTGCTATAACCATTTTCCAACTGCAGGAGCTGAAAAAACACCAGTTGCACAGCATGTATCTTTAAGAGTTTTAACTTTACCTCTTTATGCAGATCTTGATATTAAAGATGTTAATAGAATATGTGACATTATAATAAATGAATAATAGAAGCACATCTTGAGCAATTTTAATCATACTCACAAAACTATATGTGCTGAAACTTGGTTTCTATGGGGCAACACGATCTGATCTTAATCACTTACGTGTTTGAGCCGAATTTAATCCGTTTTAGCAGAGTTTTCTGCTTGTAAATTTGTGCTGATTTTATACAGCCAGCACAAAGTGCCCGTGTCTTAACAACATAGGCTTGTTCTTTCAAAATATGATTCAGTAAAAACTGTCAGGTTAACGCTTACCTTTAATCTTTTTGCGGGTTCTTGCAAACCTGCCTAAAGGAGTACCGTCACTGATAGTGTTCTCAAAGCCGTTTTCCTCAAGGTTGTCTGGGACATCATTACCTGTAGGTTCAAGCTCTTTGTAAAAGAGACCGATGAATCTTTCATCGTTTTCTATTTCAGACATATCCTGAGTAAAGAAAGCTTTTAAGAACATAAATCCATACTCAACATCAGATGCTAACATCTGCAGACTGTCAAAAGACCATGGCTTGGATTGATACAGAGGAACACAGTCTCTGATGTAACTTAAAACGTTACATACCATTTTGGTATAGACAGTAGATTTTCTAATGTAATCCTGGTTACGTAAAGGAAGTCGGTCCTGGTCAAAGGCAACATCAATAACCCAGTGTCTTGATTCAATCTGCCATCTTGCAAGAATGCTGTCCTGTATGGTGTCAGCAAAATTCTCATCAAGACTGTCAGTGATAATGGAACTTACAAAGTATCTGCTCTCTACATCATCTGTATTGGAGACACCTGAGCATTTATAAGTTCTTGTGGTGTTCACTCTGATAAGACTTTTAATGTAAGGCCATTTACGCTGCATTTCTTTAGACAGACCATGCTCTGCATCAAGGATGGTGATTTCCTTTTCATCAATACGTCCATGGTCAGATGAAAATCTTTTGGAGCTTAAGACTTCACCTAAATATCTGTCAGCATCTGCAAAGGTAAAGGAGTCACAGACTTCTTCATACAGATATCCCTGATTGGATTTAAGACAGACCAGAAAGTCTGCATCAGCTTCAGTAACAGCTTTAAGTGTTGCAGCTCTCGTGTTGATGGCATCCCAGGTGAGAATGGAGTTAGAAAGGTTTAAATCCTTTATCATCTCCATAATGGCTTAAGCTTCATTGTTCTTTTTATCTACAGTTCTCTGACATAAGGTTACACCGTAGGTGGATGAGAACAGTGATACCACATCATAACCACCGTTCTTTCTTGAGTCATTGCCGTCTTTAGAGCTTCTTGTGGCTCTGATGTTCTGTCCGTCTGCTGCTATTACCTCTCTTTGAGCTAATGGAACTGAGCCTAGAGGTTTTAAGATGGTCTCCCTATAGGAGACAAAATACTCAGAAAGAAACTTTACTGTTTCATCTGCTTTTACCAGTGCTACCACTCGTCTTATGGACTGCTCTGATGGAACCTCATCGCCTAAACCGTAGATTAAAGACTGAAGCTACTTTTGTTTTTTCTGCCAGAACAGTCTCTGTTTTCTGCTGTTATTACAGCCCGCCATTCTGGCAAGGATAATTACAGTGACAATGGTATATAGAGGATAGACGATAAGAGATGTGTTTCTCTGGTCTTTTAAATTCAATTCAACCTGTCTCTGCAGGAAACAGGATTCATTTGACTTTAAATCTATTGAGGTATCTTTACTATCTGACATTCTGATATTCTTATATTGGTTCATTAGTTACATACAAAGAATATTAATTATTCTCAGAACAGTTTTGATCTCTGAATCACATTTTGAAAGAGCAAGGTTAGTGTTTTAACTAACTGATTAATTTATATTAATTTTAAATTTTACCAATTTACAACTTTGTGATATTCATCAAGTGGTGGATTGGCCATAAAAATAAAATTGAACAATTGATCACTGATAGAACATGTGCTATCTTGCCAGTCCATGTTTACGGCAATATTTGTAATATTGAAGAAATTGCAAGAAAATATGGTCTCAAAGTTATATATGATGCAGCTCACTCGTTTGGTGAAACTTACAAAGGAAAAAGTGTAGGATCTTTTGGCGATGTTTCTTGCTTTAGCTTTCATGCAACTAAAGTTTTAATCCAATTGAAGGTGGAGTAGCCTGCTATCACGATGATGTATTTGGAAAGGAACTTTATCGACTTAAGAATTTTGGAATCAGAAATGAAGAAGTCGTCGATGGTGTAGGTGCAAATGAAAAAATGAAAGAGTTTTGTGTCGCTATGGGTATCTGTAACTTACGACATTTAAAAGAAGAAATTGCTAAACGCAAGGTGGTTGTTGAAAGGTACAGAGAAAGACTCTCTTCTATAGATGGAATTAAAATTCCCCAATTCAATCTGGGGTAGACAGTAATTTTGCTTATTTTCCAATTGTAATATACGAAAATAAATTTGGAAGCTCTAGAAATGAAGTTAAAACTGAACTTTCAAAAAAAAGTATTGGAGTTAGAAAGTATTTTTATCCACTAACTAACACTTTTGATTGTTTTCATGGGCAATTTGATGTTGGATCGACTCCTGTAGCGTTAAATATCAGTTTAAGGGGGTAGCTTTGCCTTTATATGCTGATTTATCAATAAAAGATGTAGACAGAATTTGTGACATAATAATTTCTTGCAAGAAGTGATGTATGGATAGTTTTTTATCTCGAGAAGAAATTTCTAAAATTGGTTTGAAATCGTACGGAAATAATGTTTTTATTAGTAGACATGCAAGTATTTATAGTCCGGAAAAAATAGTTATAGGTGATAATGTAAGAATTGATGATTTTTGTATTTTGAGTGGAATAATCGAAATTGGCTCATGCGTGCATATAGCTGCATATTCTGCAATTTATGGAGGGGATAAAGGTGTTTATATTTATGATTATGCTAATCTTTCTTCACGAGTAAGTGTTTATAGTGTTAGCGATGATTATTCTGGAAATTCAATGACTAACCCTATGATCCCCGATGTATATAAATCCGTTACAAGCGGTACAGTACGCATCGAAAAACATGTGATTATCGGTTCAACAAGTGTAGTTATGCCGGGTGTTACTTTGTCTGAAGGATCAGCTTTTGGTGCTTTTTCTTTTATAACTCACAATTCTGAGCCTTGGACAATAAATGTAGGTATTCCCTCTGTTAAGATTAAAAATAGGAATAAGAATATAATTAAATTGGAGCAAATGTACATGAGCGATTTAAGGAAATTATCTTTTAGTTGTGTGGGGGGGTAACTCTTTGTTTTAATTGCTTTTTCCTTTCTAAATATGAAAGGAGGAGCGCATGAAAAAACTAATGATCCTTGGAGGAACGAGATACACCATCCCTGTAATTAAGACTGCTCATAAACTTGGTTATTATGTAATAACTGCCGATTATTGTCCAAATAATGTTGCTCATAAATATTCAGATGAATATTGCAATGTAAGTATAATTGATAAAGACTCAGTTTTGGAAGTGGCTACTAAATTAAAAATTGGCGGCATAATGTCTTTTGGGTGTGATCCTGGTGTTCTTACTGCGGCATATGTCGCAGAGAAACTTTGTTTACCTTCAGTTGGCTCATATGAGTCTGTATCTATTCTTCAAAATAAAGGAAAATTTAGGAAGTTTCTTAGAGACAATAATTTTAATGTTCCAACATCTAAAAGTTATGTAGATAAATGTATGGCTTTAAGTGATACAGATAAGTTTCATTGGCCAGTTATTGTAAAACCAACAGATTCAGCTGGAAGTAAAGGTGTATCAAGAGTAGATGATCCACGTGAGCTTTTAAATGCAATAGATTTTGCTCTGAAGTATTCACATTGCAAAGAATTTATTATTGAGGATTTTTTAGAAAAACAAGGTTGCTCTTCAGATTCTGATTGTTTTTCTGTATATGGAGAATTAAAATTCGTCAGTTTTAATTCTCAATTGTTTGATATTGAATCTAAAAATCAATATGTACCATCTGCATTTACTTGGCCATCCACATTTACAGTGGCTCAAGAAAAAGAATTACATTCTGAGCTTCAAAGACTTATAAATCTTCTTGGTCTAAAGACATCTCTCTATAATGTAGAATCAAGAGTTTGCACTGATGGAAAAGCTTATATAATGGAATGTTCTCCTAGAGGTGGAGGAAATCGTCTTTCTGAACTTTTAAAGTATGCTACAGGAGTTGATCTAATCAAGGCTTCTGTTTTAGCTGCTGTAGGAGAGCCTATAACTGAAGTTAAACAAAATAAATATTATGGAAATTGGGCCGAAACAATACTTCACAGTTATAAAGATGGCATTTTTGAAGATATATCTATTGATAAAAGTATTTTGGGGTATGTTGTAGAGAAAGATCTTTGGGTAAAAAGCGGTGATTATGTAAGTTGCTTTAACGGAGCGAACGATTCCATAGGAACATTGGTATTTAAGTTTGATGATGATTGTACAATGAAAAAGGTAATTAATAACATTGGTAATTATGTCAAAGTGAAACTGAAGAAGTGTGATACTATCAATAGATGAGAATTGTTGTTATGAAATATGGTTTTTACATTTCAGGAAAGTCCAACAGATTAAAAAATTTTTTAAATCAAGACAAATCATCTGTATTTGAACAGATTCATGTTGTTGTTTCAGATTATCCGGTAGAAAAACAGCTTAAAGAGTTAATAATTATTAAACATAGAATCAAATTGATTGAATTTGATTATTCTCATCTTGAAGGCAAAACTTCTAACGAAAAAAGTTTAGACTTTTCTAATTTTTTACTTGAAAGTTTGAGTAATTCATCTATTGATTATTGTTTTTCTTTTGGATCTCATATCCTTTCAGGAGAATTGCTGGAAAAATACCAAAACAGAATTATTAATTTTCATCCTGCATTATTGCCTATGTTTCCAGGAATAAAAGCAATTGATCAGGCTTCAGATTATGGAAATGTACTGTTAGTTGGAAATACAGCTCATTTTATTGATTCTGGTGTTGATACTGGTCCAATTATAATGCAAAGCGTTATTCCAATAATGAATTTTAAAAAAACTCACAATTATGATCTTATACTTGATTTGCAAATACTAATGCTTAATTCTCTGATTGACATTATTAATAATGGTGATTTAATTCTTCATAACAATAGTGTCTATATTAGAAATGCAGATTACTCTGCATTCAATATATATCCGATGTATCCGAATAAATGTTAATGCATCTAGTGTTGCTACCCTAATTTGGGTAAATGGTCTGAAATAACCTTTAAAACACATTAAGCCAGTCTCAAAGCAGACTGGCAGTTCATTAAAAAATCAGTGTGATTAGACTGGCAAATCTGTGCATAATTGCATTTTTATCTCTCTTTTAAATTGCCTGTAAAGGCACTTTAAAAGTCCATAGTGCATATAACGTGAAAAAGGATCTGCCATTTCACAAAAATGGAATTATGCATTTATTTGAGGGATCATGTAGATTTCACCAAAAGGATCAGATCTGCGATGCAGCCTAAGCTGCATCGCCTCCCCGTCTTTGTTTTACTTCATCTTTGTTGGACTTGTATAGGCTCTCATGTTCAGATCACCTAACACAATATCAACGCAATTGTGCACTATTCTGTCGATTACCGATTCCGCCTGGACATTTCCTCCAAGTCTGTTGTGCCATTCAGATTGTTCGTAAAGTGTACACATGACGGTACTTAAACCTTTTCGCCTTTCAAAGATTTCAAGCAAACAATTGCAGAAAGACTCTGTAGTTGGTTGCAATAGCCACTCATCTATTATCAGTAAAGTCGGTCTTGCGTATTTTTTGTACAGTACTGTTTTTGACAAGTGCATAGCTCCTCTTTCTTCAAATTCCTGAATCAAATCAGGCAGTCGAACATACAGAGTCTTATAGCATTTTTCGATAGCTGCGTTTGCTATAGCGCATGCCAGATAAGTCTTTCCAGAGCCTGTCACTCCCTCAATAACAACATTGGTTCCGTAATTCATGAAACCGCATGTTGCCAATTCAAGGACTGCATAACGACTGTGATTGCGATTATTATCATAAACAATAGATTGAGTACAGGCATCAGGCTCACTCAGCTTTGCTCTTGATCTTAAGCGTTTGATGGTGTCATTGATTTTGTTCTGGTACAGACGGTCAATGATCATTTCCAGCTTATCTTTGAACAGCAATTTCACTGCATCAGGAGCGGCCTCAATCTCGTTTACATAATCAGACATCTTTTCGATACCTATAGCTGAAAGCTTTCTAACAGTATCGTCACATAGAATGCTAGGATAAACTACTTTAACCATTATAAATTCTCCTCATCATTAACGCTGTTACTGGTCTTATAGTAATCTGCTCCTCGAATGAGAGCTCCTTTGTTAGCTTGTTTTCGCCTTTCCTCATCGCTAATATTAGAGGTGGCAGTACCTTTGCCGATTTGCTCCAACAAATAGGCATTGATGTGCTTGTATCTTGGGGTATTAAAATGCTGAAGTGCAAGTTCGCAGGCTCGCTCTAAAAGCAGTTTCCCATGCTTGCTACTCAACTTGAGTACTGACAGGCATGGGTTATACCCCTGTTCTTTGATTTTGACACTGGCAAAAATCCTGTCTATGACCAGAGTGGTCTTTGGTCCAACTGATTCAGCCAATTTTCTGATACGATCTTCATCGAATTCAGGTTTATGACCCTTATCAGGCATGTGTTCTCCAATCGTACTGTAATTATTGAAAGCATGATTGCCAAACATCACATGCGAAGCTATGACCTCATCTTTGTCATAAACTTTGAGTTGCCTTGTAACAATCTCTTCACAAACTGACACTGATTGCCCAATGTAGGTATAAGAAACTGAGTAGAAGTTCTTTTTGTAGGAGATATGGCTGTTTGGAGCTACCTTGACCTCATATTTCCACTCCTTGAGAGAAAATGGAATTACAGGTAATGGCTGTAATGAAGTAGCTTCTAACTTTAGAGCATCGGCTCTGGATATACCTTTTTTCTCCATAACAGTACTGTTTAACTCTTTGAGCTTAATTGAAATGTCATACTTTAAAGCATCAAAGGAGCTGTATTGACTATTTCTCAGTCTGGCCATTATTGCAGTAGCTATTATGCGAACAGAGCCTTCGGCAGAGGCTTTATCTTTAGGTCGTCTTACTCTGGCTGGCATGATGGCTGTGCCATAGTATTCCCCCAATCTTTCATAGTCCCCCTGCAATATGATGACTTCTTCCCTAGGATGCTTTACCACGCCGGTCTTAAGGTTGTCACATATGTGCATACAGGAACTCCTCCAAAGTATCGGTACATATTGATATGGCATCCCAACCAAGTGTTAAGTTTCATATCTAGACATGGCTCTACATAGACGTATTGGCTGTATGTTAAACAAGCTACAAACAGGTATACAGGAACAGTTATGTTACCGACATTAAGTTTCATCGTTGGCCCTGACCAATCGACTTCACAACGGTAGCCTGGTTTATGATCTATATGACTAGTAAATTCATGTTTTGAAACATAGTTGTGATAATCAAGACAGTACTTCGTGTACTTTACAGGGTCACCTCCTTCAGACCTTACTTTGGCAGAATACTCAAGCTAAAGTGTCTTAAAGTTACACCAACTCTCTTGAGCTCACTGTGAATATGGGAATAATCAGGTAGTGTGTAAAGATTATCTGTCATACGCTTATATTTATCTGGATAGATAAGCTCGTAGACCTCATCCTCAGACAGAGCCTTTACAGATTGATATGTAAGACCTTTCTCTTGAGCAATAGAGAAAATTTCATTGACGTTCTTTCTTGAAATATGCCTTGATGAAGCAATTTCTGTCCTGTTGAGACCTTGCTCTCTAAGCTGCAGGACAAGCTTTACTTTTAGTTTAGGTGTCATGAGACTCCTCCTTATAAAAAGCAAAACACCATGTTTTGTTCAATTTGGAGGGTAGCAACTCCTTTGTTGTGAATTAGGTGATCCTTCTCATGAAATGATGCAAGAAAACATTGCTGCTCCTAGTTGTAAACTAAATGATCCCCGAGAACGAATTGTGTGATCCTATATTGCGCAATACGCATTAGAATCTCTTCTTTGAGCTTTACGGAATCAAAAGCAAATTCTTTTGCTTTAAAGCAAGCTTCAATGTAGTTCTTATAGGTGAGATTAACAATTCTGCTTGGGGCCGGTTCAAGATAAGCTCTGATGCGTTTACAGAATTTCTCAAACTGGTAGGCTGTGACTTTGCTTAGGTGTTTACCTACCATGTAATACTTGTCAAAGTCGTCACAGACACATTGAGGAAAATCTTTAATAAAACGATGAAAAGACTGTCTTGAACGAAGGGCGGTTAAGACTGAACGAGGATAATGATAACCGTTGTGAATTCTTGCCTGATTGTTATAAGAGGCTCTTGCCATTAGCTCAGAGCTTTTTTCAAAAAGGTCAACCTTATGATGTCTTGAACCTAAATAGAAGGCAAGGTATAAAACGAAATACCCCCTACCGGTGATTATGATTTTTACTTATTGTTTTTATAAGAGAAATTTTACAAATACATTTAAAATATATTAGTTTTTACGGTACTGTATTATCCTAAACGATTTAGGTATTATAACAAAAAAGGGATTTTTTTGTTGAATCTACATCGTTTATATGGTGCCAACAGTATTTGAAGCTTATCATAAAAGCTAAAAGTGGTGGCGCACAAAAATAATATAAATTAACCTGTTAGTTAACCTACTGATTTTGAAAGTGCAAAGCCAAAATTAGTGAATAACCTTAGTTCTTTGTCGTGCCTGATTATAAAAAGCATGACTTTGACAAAGTTATGTAAATCTCTAAAATAGTAGAATTACCTGCCATACTGTGTAAAAACAGGATTCAACCGATTTGAGATAATGATCTGATCGTGTTGGGGCCATAATTTAATCTTTATTAAGAGGACCAAATGAATTTTATTGATAGAGGATTGTTATCAAGTTTTTTTAATGCCGGAGGGTATGTTTTAGATTTTACAAATTCAACTTTTGATACTTTCACGTCTCAAAGTATAGGTATTGCGATTAAACAGAAGTATGATTTGTCTAAAGGGGCATCATTAACGAAATTTACAGAAGAAGCCGAGGAATCGTTAGTTATTAAATTATATAAAGACCTTTTTAGATACTATGATGAACACTATAGTATTGATAGTCAATCTCCTGAATGTGTAAAACTTTACAATAAATGCAAGTCCATTTTAGACAATAACTCAAACATATCTATATCAACACCTTCCATCAAAAATATTGATCGAGAATATATTAGGGAGCTAGCTCAAAGAGCAAATAATGATATCGATAATAATGAATTTGATAGTGCAATAACAAAAGTAAGGACTGTTATTGAAGAGGTTCTAATAAAAGGGTTGGAAGAGAATCATGTAGAGAATTATAAAAAAGGCGATATTAACAATCTCTATAAAAATTTTTCTCATATTTATAAGATGGAAACAGATAGGGACATGGATAGAAGAGTAAAAGAACTTCTATCTGGATTAAATAAAATAATTGACTCTATTGCACAAATGAGAAATTCCAATAGTGATGCTCATGGAGTTGGTTCAAAAAGGATAAGTATAAAAAAACATCACGCACGACTATTTGTTAATTCTGGTATTGTTATGGCTGATTTTTTAACTGAAATAATGAATAACACAAAAGAATAATCTCTCCACTATTAGTTTACTTCAAAAATGGGTCATGACCAATTTTTCTGTAAAACAAACTATACAAAAGGTCTAGTGCAGGATAGGCACTTTCTCCCCAAATGCAACGTGTGGTCAAAACTGCCGATCCTGCTCTCCGAGGGCAAAATCAAAGAAATTGATTTTGAAAACACAAAAACTGAAGGTTTTTGTCGCAAGACGGAAATGCTTGCAGTTTTTATTTTGTTTTATAAGGGAATTTACTTCTTGCAATTCTTTGCAGTAAAAATTCATATTTGTTTAACAGAATTTACAAAATAAATCTATGTATTTTTGAAAAAAGCATCGTTTAGTATGAACCCCATTATTGATCACAAGATTGATAATGGGGTTTTGTTATGAAATTAACTTATGAAGAAAGACTTCTAGTTG
>OFMV01000400.1_pt1 | contig 40835 bp, 42 predicted proteins | sample 1541881 | NCBI WGS metagenome assembly OFMV01 (sample SAMN04209220, study PRJEB22552) | human gut metagenome | biome: gut; material: feces | host: Homo sapiens | place: USA: Oklahoma
CGTTGTATGAGTGTTGATTTTAGCTTTATATCCTAATTTATTAAATGTGTCTTTATATGAAAAATTAAATTCGATGGAAGAAGAGATTGTTGGTGCAATTGAAAAGGTTCAACAAAGTTTAAATAAAGGGACTGAACTTCATATTAAAGCTGAATACAATAAGGTGATTAGTGATTATCAGGATATGTTGGATTGTCGTAAGAAACAAAAGCCTTATAGTGAAGAGCAAATGCGTAAGTTAGTGGATTCATTATATGTTGTTTTAGATATGATGATTGATTCTTTAAAATCGGATTTAATTGATAATAAGGACAATATGATTCTTACTGTATTTATGATGCTTTCGATGTATACAGCTTCATTGCGTTTCTTTGATGAACAATATTACTTTAACTACAAAGATATTTTGAGTGGTGATGAAGTATGGCATACGTCTCACAATAAGTGGATGAGTTTATATGATACTCTAACTCAATCTTGGTTTGTTGAATTGTTGCAAGATCATGGCATTTTTGATTTAGATTTAAATACGGATGAAATGGATACGTATTATAATGAGTTCTTAGAACAAGTCCAAGATCAAAAACAAGAAGTGATTGATAATCAAGAAATTATTTTAACACTTAAAGATACATCCTTATTGAATGTATTTCATGAAAAGACGAATGAAGAAATTCACAATGAATTGGAAAAAGAAATTTCTGAGATGTTTAATGGTATTGAGGGTGAGGATGCATCGAAATTATATGATTCGTTGCATAATCAAATTCAATATGCATAGAGAAGGTTGTAATTATGGATATAGATGTTAAACAGGCATTGGCTAAATTATTATTAGCATGTTCAAAAGAGCAGGAATTGATTGATAAAGATGGTGGTCATTTAAATGTTAAACAAGTGGTTTTAAATAATATTGCTGGGTTTATAGAAATCATATCTTTAGAACATGCAGATCTTCGTATGGATTACTTTAATAAAGTGTTTCTTGGTTCTAAAGCAAAATTGAATGATAGCGTTTCTGTTCATTCTTGGTTTTCTGATTTTGAAACATTAAATCTAATGCCTATTGTAAAAGCTTTGTATGCGCAATTTGTGTATGAACTGGGTCGTTATTATTTGTTTAATAAGAATGATAAAAGGAATATTGTAAAGGATCATTTTATTCAATATATTAAATTATTGGATATTAAACAAGAAGAGAAACCTTTAGTTGTTGATAAAGTTAAAGAAGAAGTGGTTCAGGATGAAATTGAGGTGGAGTCTGAAGAATCTTTAGAAGATCTTCAAAAACAATTGAATTCCATGATTGGATTGGATGGAGTAAAACAACAGGTACATTCAATCATTAATGAGTTGAAAATAGATGCACTTCGTAAGAGCAAAGGCTTGAAAGTTTCTAATACTTCTAAACACTTAGTTTTTAAGGGAAACCCTGGTACTGGAAAGACAACGATTGCGCGATTATTATCTAAAATCTATAGGGAACTAGGAATCTTAGAAAAGGGTCAATTGGTTGAAGTGGATCGTAGTGAAATTGTTGCTGGATATGTTGGTCAAACAGCATTAAAAACGAAGGAAAAGATTGATGAAGCTATGGGTGGCATTCTCTTTATTGATGAAGCGTATACTTTGGCTAAGGGTGAAAATGATTTTGGTCAAGAAGCCATTGATACTTTATTAAAGGCCATGGAAGATCATCGTGATGAATTTATTGTGATTGTTGCTGGATATGATGAGCCAATGGAATCTTTCTTACAATCCAATCCTGGATTAAAATCTAGATTTAATGAATATATTCATTTTGATGATTATTCGGAACAAGAATTGTTTTTAATTTTCGGATTGTTGTGCGAACAAAATGATTTTAGGATGGATTTAGAAGCACAAGATACATTAAAGTCATATTTAAACGACTTGTGTACTCATAAACCAGATAATTTTGCGAATGGTCGAGAAATGCGTAACTTGTTTGATAAGAGTAAAAAGGCGCATTCGAATCGTTTGGCGAGTTTAAATGAAATATCCGATGAGGATTTGATTACATTTAAAAAAGATGATTTGTTGCGTGCCATTGAAGAAATGAAATTAGTATAAAAAGAAAAAACTAACCCCACAAGCATTGGCATCTCGAAATACATCTTACTGGCACAGCCAGCCCAGCTTTATCCATCACAAGTTAGTTTCTGTATGTATGATACTATATATTTTAAAATAATTCTAGAAATGCGATTTCGATTAGTGGAGATAGTGATACGATTGCGGCAATTACAGGAAGTATTGCAGAAGCAGCTTATGGAATACCGGAAGAGATGAAAGAAAAGGCTTATGTATATTTGGATGAGCCATTAAAAGATGTATTAAGAAGATGGAAGAAATATATGAGGAGTGATGAATCATGAATGAAGCAGTTGACTTATTAAATGAGATTTTAGATGAACTTAGAACAATGAATGAAAAATTGGATGATATTCGTGGAAATGAATATAGTGATGGTTCTTTAGAAGATATATTTAGTAAACTTGATGATATTGATGATAGTATTAATAATTTAGGCTAGATTTTGTGGTATCATATAAGTAATGATATATCTTTCCAAATCAGTATTAATTATAGAATATGGCATTGTCTGATTTGAGATGATGCCTTTTATTTTGTGGGGTTGGGTTATGCAAGATTTTAAGTTACTTACTAGACAATTGTTAGAAACATATTTAGGATCGGATACATTGGGCGAAGTTGCGATTCAGGATTTTTTAGATGCAAATGCGAGTATTATTGGTACGGGAAAACAAGAATTCTTTAAAAATATTGAGCACTTTTTAAATTCTTTCAAATTTGATGTGGAGAAAAGAAAGAATATTCATTTTGAATTTAAAGATTTAGAAATTGAAGAAAATATTGTGGATGATCAATGTGTCTTTGTGTATGGATCTGTTCAAATTTATGGTCTTTATGATAAAGAAGTTACAATTATACATTTGGATTCTCGTTTTACTATTATTTATGGAGTTAGGGATGGAAAATGGAAGGTGCTTCATATTCATCATTCGATTCCAGATAAAGAACAATTGGAAGATGAAGAGTTTCCAATTACTTTAGGTAAGCAGGTGCAACAGGCTCGACATGAAGTTGAGGCATTATCGGCCGGGTATTCCTATATTTGTTTGATTAATCTAGAGACAGGTGATGTGGAATTAATTAAAGGAAATAATATTCCTGGCTTAAATGGACGCTATACTCAGACGGATCATAATATATTATTAGAGCAAGTAAATCGTTTGATTGCAAAACCATTTAGAAAGAGTAGTGTTGAATTTTATGATAGTAAGACCATCACAAAACGTCTTGTAGGAAAAAATTCCTTATTCCATACTTGTGAAAGGACAGACGGAAATTGGATTCTTTCGATGATTGTACCTCAAAAATATGATGAGAACGGTCGTGTTGTGAGTGTATTGCTTGCAAATCGTGATTTTACGGAAGAAAAGAAGCGTGAGTTAGAACAAGAGGAGGCTTTACGCCAAGAAAAGATCAAGGCTGAAAAGGCCAATGAGGCCAAATCCATATTCTTATTTAATATGTCACATGATATTCGTACACCGATGAATGCGATTGTGGGATATTCACAATTAATGAAGAAAGAATTAACGAATCCAAAACTGATTCATTATCAAGAAATGATTGAACAATCCAGCAAATTATTACTTTCAATTATTAATAATGTATTGGATATGGCTCGTGTTGAAAGCGGTAAGATGGAATTGGATGAAAATTATGAAGTTATTGGAAATATTAGTCAACTTGTTTGTAGTGCATTTGCAGCAGAGGCTTCAAGAAAGAATATTGAATTAAACATAATTGTGAATGTCGAACACAAACATATTATTGTCGATTCTACAAAGATGCAGGAAATTCTATCTAACCTAATCAGTAATGCGATCAAATATACATCTGCTGGTGGTAAGGTAACAATCGATACAAAAGAACTTCCTTATGATAAAGAAGGCTATGTATTGATTCAAACAAAAGTTACAGATACAGGTATTGGAATGAGTGAAGAATTCTTACCATCTTTATTTGAATTATTTACACGTGAAAGAAATACAACTCTATCTAAAATTCCAGGTACAGGACTTGGTATGGCTATTGTCAAAAACTTTGTAGACTTAATGAATGGTAGTATTGAAGTAGAAAGTGAACTTGGTAAGGGCAGTACTTTTACGATTACCATTCCACATAAGATTGCGAATAAAGATTATACAAACCGTAATATCGAATCTTCAAATGAGTTTGATATTAATTTTATGGGTAAAAGAATTTTATTAGCCGAAGATAATGAATTAAATGCTGAAATCACAACTACAATTCTTAGTGAAATGGGTTTTGAAGTTAAAGCTGTAGAAGACGGAATTCTTTGTGTGAATGAAATCCAACATCAACCTGTCAATACATACGATTTGATTTTAATGGATATTCAAATGCCAAACATGGATGGTTATAAGGCTACACATTGTATTCGACGTCTTTCTCAACCTGAAAAGGCCAATATTCCAATTATAGCTATGTCTGCCAATGCGTTTGAGGAAGATAAGAAAAAAGCATTTGATGTAAAAATGAATGATTATATAACGAAGCCAATTGACTTTCAAAAAATGGAACAAGTATTAAAACATATATTGAGTAAGTAGAATCCTCTTTGTTGAGGGTTCTATTTTAATATTAGTCAAAAGTCAAGACTAACCTTATCTAATCTAACGAAAATAAGGCATTTTAGATCATATAGGAACAATCGTTACAAATTTATTGGAATTCACAATATTTTTACATTGGATCTTTATAATAGGAATTGGCTACTGGATGTAGTAACGGTGAACCCTCTGAATTAAAAGGATGATATCTTGAGTTCTTAAAGATTCCGATTTTGTAGGAGGACGTGTTGTATGTATATTTATCTGTACATTGATGTTGCCATGACTATCTTGGCTTTAGTTGAATTACTAAGAATCACATTGATTATTATAGAAAAATGTAAAAGACACTAGTTCACCTTCCCCAAAGGATTAAACTAGTGTCTTTTGACATTAAATAAATTCAGAGGAACCACTGTATCCAGTAGTCTTTCTGTATGAATATTAAACAATTGATATATATAAAAGTCAAGACTAATCTTGTCTAATTCACTGAAATAGAAACAATTGAAATTGATTTATAATAGAGGTTGGCGACTGGATGTAGTAATGGCTACCCTTTGAATGAAAAGGATTACATCTTGATTTCTCAAAGAATTATTACTTTGATGTGTTCTATGTATATTTATCTATATAAGAGTCTTAGTTTAATTACTAAAAATCACATTATTGATTATAGAAAAATGTAAAAGACACTAGTTCACCAAACGCAAAGGATTAAACTAGTGTCTTTACATTAGATAAACTTAGAGGAACTACTTTATCTAGTAGTCTTTCTATATCTGTATTATACTTATTCATTTGGGGTTAATTTTTTAAAATTCATAACTTCATTTCATACTCATTTCATAAATGATTGCTAATATAGTGTCGGATAAGGAGTTGGTTGTTTTGATACATAATGCTTATGCATATATCACAAGAAAAAAAGTAAGAACGGGTATCTTGTTTTTGATACTTATGGTTATCCTGATCAGTCTTTATGAATGTTTGAGTATACTTTCATACAACGCACAATTAGAACGGTCTTTATATTCTGCAAGTCATAGTTCGATCGTGGTACAAAAAAAGGATGGTTCTGAATTTGAACATACATCTTTTGAAAATTCTGTGTATGAATATGAATTTGTTTCTAAATTAAAAGAAGCTAAGGTTGTTTCTATTAAGCAGGGTGTAACACTGGATTCTTTGCCTAAAGAATATAAGAATGTGGTTTCAGTAATTGGAACTAATAACACTTCAAAAAATGTTTTATTTCGTAGTGGCGTGTTTACTTTAACTTCCGGAAAAAATATTGATTCTAAGGATAGAAACTCTATTCTTATTCATTCGGATTTAGCTAAGAAGAATCATTTAAAAGTAGGGGATACAATAGTTTTGAATTCTCATACTTATACCATTAAAGGCATCTTTGCAGGTAAGAAACATGAAACCTATACAGGTTTATCATCCGATTTAAGTGAGAATACTATGTTTGTGGATTATAATTCTCTGGATACTAAGATGGTTACTAAATTGACGATAGATTCAAAGCGTTTAAAACAAGTTCAATCCTTATATCCATCAAGTGAATATGTTGTGTCTAAAGATAAAAATGCCTATCAATCGTCTTTAGAATCTATACAAAGTATGAATCACATGATTCAGATTCTATCTTGTTCTATCATTGTGTGTGGACTTGTTGTCTTATCTTTAGTCTTAGTTCTATGGCTAAGAGATCGCATCCATGAAATTGGTATCTTGTTGTCTATAGGTAAAAGTAAGGTGGAAATCATCATCCAATTTATATTCGAACTTGTATTTATATCGATTCCATCAGGAATCATTCTATGTGCTTATAGTGTAATCAAACATAATGCGTTATGCTTCACATTAAGTTATGGCTTGCTGATGAGTATTATTATCGTTTCTGTACTAATTGCGAGCCTTATGATCATGATTAAAAAGCCAAGGGAAATATTATCAAAATTGAGTTAGGAGAAATAAATAATGAGTATATTAGAAATAAAAGATGTAACGTATGGTTACACAAAATTAGAACATATTTTATTTGAAGTGAATCAAAACTTTGAGTGTGGAAAGTTCTATGCGATTATTGGAAAATCAGGAGCTGGTAAATCAACCTTGTTATCTTTATTAGCTGGACTTGATGAGCCAGATTCTGGTGAAATTTTATTTGAAGGAGAAGATATTTCAAAAACGGGATATACAAATCATCGTAAGAATCATATTTGTCTTGTGTTTCAAAATTACAATTTGATTGATTATTTAACACCATTAGAAAATGTACGCTTAGTCAATTCTAAAGCTTCGCCTTCCATTCTTTTAGATTTAGGACTTGAACAATCCCAAATCAATCGTAGTGTAATGAAACTATCGGGAGGGCAGCAACAAAGAGTTGCGATTGCCCGTGCCCTTACAAGCAGTGCACCTATTATCTTGGCAGATGAACCAACGGGAAATCTAGATAGCGATACGGCTAGTGAAATTATTGATATCTTAAAGGCTCGTGCTAAAGAAAGAAATAAGTGTGTGATTGTTGTGACACATAGTAAAGAGGTAGCGGATGCCGCTGATGTTGTCTATGAATTAGAAGATAAAAAGTTAAAGAAGAGGGGGAAATAGAATGTTTAAGAATGCATTTAAATATGTAACTCGAAAAAGTGCGAAGTCAATGATTCTATTTCTTGTTGTTGTAATTATGTCAAGCCTTTGCTTAGTCGGATTATCTATTAAAGATGCGACAAACAAAGCGTCCAATACATCATTAGGCTCGATTACCAATAGTTTTACAATGGAAATTAATCGTCAAGTCAATTTTGGCACGCCTAGAGGTGCGGGCAATGTTAAGGGAAAGGACATTGAAAAGATTTGTTCTTCAAAAGACATTGATTCATATGTGAAAAGAATCAATAGTGTAGCTGACTTAGTCGATCATGATATTATTTTAACTTCAAATGAAAATAAGGAGCGTCTTACTAAATTTAAATCGACAGTGATGCTTACTGGGGTGAATGAATCGAAAAAGGAGACAAAATTTGTATCAGGTGCCTATAAATTAGTTGAGGGCAAACATTTAAATAGTAATGATAAACATCAAATCTTAATGCATAAAGATTTAGCGGCAAAGAATCATTTAAAAGTGGGAGATAAACTATTACTCCGTTCAAATATCTACGATGCAGATAATGAAAAGGGGGCTGACGAAACAGTAGAAGTAACCATTAAGGGGTTATTTGATGGTCATAATCAGGGTGGTGTTGCAGCAGCACAAGAATTATATGAAAACAATCTAATCACGGATTTGGATACGGCTGCCAAAGTTTATGGCAATACGCCAAAAACAGCTGTATATCAAGATGCCACATTCTTTGTGAAAGGAAATAAAGATTTGGATCAAGTTATTAAAAATCTAAGGAAATTAGATATTAACTGGAATGCGTATGTACTGGTAAAAAGTACATCCAATTATCCGGCTCTACAAAAATCAATAAGTGGTATGTATAGTGTCGCAAATAAAATGTTTATTGGATCTTTGATTTTTGCGGGGATTGTTGTTACTTTATTGTTGCTCATGTGGATGAATGCACGAAGAAAAGAAATCGCAATTTTAATGGCTTTAGGTATTTCTAAAACGAAGATTTTTATTCAGTTTGTTCTAGAACTATGTATGGTAACCATTCCTGCCTACATCTTTGCGTACTTTATCGCTAGTAAAACTGCATCAGGTCTAGGCACAAAAGTATTGAATCAAGTAAGCACTGGTGTTGCCAAACAAATCGCAAAAGAATCTGCCTCAAATCAACTTGGTGGTGGAGCTGAAGTGGATGGCTTTAATAAAATGTTGACGCATATTGATGCAACTGTTGAACCAAAATATATAGTGTATGTTATTATATTTATGTCAATTGTAATGTTAGTCGCACTTGTTGTGGCTACCACACACTTGTTAAACAAGAACTGTAAAGAATTAATGAATGAGGAAGAATGATGAAAATATTGGTAGTGGAAGATGATACACTGATTCGCGAAGGATTAAGTGAATTTCTATCGGAGTCTGGATATAGTATTATCCAGGCAAAAGATGGTAAAGAGGCATTGGAAAAGTTTAATACAGATATTCATTTGGTCATATTGGATATTCAAATTCCATATATCAATGGATTGGATGTATTAAAAGAAATTCGTAAAGAAAGTGATTTACCCGTTTTAATATTAACGGCTTTCAGTAATGAAGAATTCAAAATTGATGCCTATACAAACTTGGCCGATGGCTATATTGAAAAACCATTTTCACTACCCGTATTAAAAGCTCGTATTGACGCGCTTTTACAGAAACAGGATATTTTTGAATATAAAAATGTTTGTGTGAACTTCAAAAGCTACACGGCCAAAATAGATGGTAAAACGATGGATATCAATGCCAAAGAACTAGAAATATTAAAATACCTTTTAGATAATGCAGGGATTGCCTTAACTAGAGCACAAATATTAGATCATGTTTGGAAAGATAGTGAAGAAGTTCCTTATGATCGAGTTATTGATGTATATATTAAAGAATTGCGTAAAAAACTAGGCTTAGATTGTATTACGACCATTCGTAATGTGGGCTACAAATTGGAGAAATCATGAAAAACTTAAAGATATTTCCTAAAATATGCATACAAACATTCAGTGTCATCGCTATTATTGTCTTATTTATCCATCTCTTTGTATATTTGATTTTTCCAAGAACCTATTTGGATGTAAGAAAAGAAGAAATTTATACTAAGGCCAATGAAATTACAGAAAACTTAAATGGCAAATCTGAAGACTATATTGAACAAGCTTTAGATTTCTATTCCAACACCAATGAAATCAAAGCGTTTATTAAAAAGAATACTTCATCGAATGAAGTAGAAATCAAGAATGATTTAAATGTCGATTTAAAGAGTTCTAATAACTCTTTAATTATTGAGGAAAGACAATTAAAGCTGGATACAGGAAAGAGCATTCGCCTTCAATTTGTTTCAACGGCAGACATGCAGTTACAAGCCAAAAATCTAAGTTTACAATTTCTTCCTTACTCATTAATCCTATCCCTATGCTTTTCGGCCATTGTCTCTTTTGTGTATGCCAAATCCATTAAAAATTATGTGGTTGAAATCAAGCGTGTAACTGATCAAATGATGGCATTAGATAAGAAGGCTCGTCTAGAAATTGATTCGAATGATGAGATTGGTCAATTGAAGGCACAAATTAATGATTTGTATGAAACACTTCTTGATTCCATTTCCAATTTAGAATTGAAAAATAAAGAGATTTTAAGATTAGAGAAAATAAAATACGATTTCTTTAAAGGGGCCAGCCACGAATTAAAAACGCCTTTGGCAAGTCTTAAAATTATCTTAGAAAATATGAAATATAATGTGGGTAAATATAAAAATAGAGATGTTTATATTGATGATTGTATTGATTTAGTCGATCACTTAACGAAGAATATCCAACAAATTTTATCGGTATATTCCATTGAAAATCTAAAAGACGATGAAGAAATTGTTTGTATAAAGAATGAATTAAGTCGTGTACTTCAAAAATATGATGTATTGATACACCAAAAGGAATTAAGAATTCAAAATGATGTGAAAGATGAAACCATGTATATTGGTAAGACGGCTCTAAATATCATTTTATCGAATCTTATTAGTAATGCGATTAACTATACGTATGAAAAGGGTATGATTCAAATTGGAATCGAACAAGACTATTTCTATATTCAAAACAAACAAGATCCAACCCAACCAAAAGGGAATGGTCTAGGATTATATATTGTTCGTAATCTATTAGATAACTATAAAATGAAATATGAAGTGATTGAAGGAGAAGACTTTATCTTCAAAATTCAATTTAAGCAACAGGTCTTTTAAATTTATTAGATTTCACCTTTACTAACATAAAATGTAAGTTAAAGGTGAAAACAGCCTAATTATGTATGAGATATTAAAAAAAATTATTGTTTCAATCTTCGCAAAAAAAAGAAGGTGGTAAAACTCATTTTGTTTGAGTAATTACCACTTTTTTTAATCTAATATCTCAATATAATTCACATTGACATATTGTGTGGATATAGGTTCCTCATTGACTTTGGCATGTAAAAAGAATTGGTCTACATCCTCATAGTTTTTATCATCCATACAAATATAGAATAAGCCATCCTCGTATTTAGCTTCAATAATATGATCATCACCAAGAATTTCTATGGATACTTTACAAGGTTTTTGTAAGGCATAATATAAATCAAATAAGTCCATATAGTTAGGATCAAATTGAATCAATGAATATAAATCGTTCACGATATATTTCATGATGGTTAAATCTCCAAAGAATTGGGAATAGATCAATCTTTGAGATTGAAACTCTTTCGCAATCAATAAAAGTTGTATGGCCTGGTCCTCATTACCTTCTTCCACATAGATTTTGGCAAGGCGAGAATAAATTTCAGGAACCGGATCAAAAGTATTTGTAGCACCTTGAATCATTGGATATAAGCTTTTCATGATTTCTACATATTTCGCATAATCCTTTGAAACATAATAACCATTCTTATACATATCCGCAAGCTTATAGCTAGCCACAAGATTTCCTTTGTCACTGGCAAGCTTATAATAGTGAAATGCTTTTTTGTAGTCGGGTTGACCAACTCTACCATAATAGTAGATATATCCTAAACATTCATAGGCATCTACATACTCAAGACTAGCGGCCATTAAATAATATTCTTCCGCCAAATCAAATTGTCTTTGTTCATAATACCAACCACCAAGTTCTACCATATATTCAGGATCCTTTGTTTCTTGTATTAAAAACTCTAGAGCATGGATCAACAAAATGTCATCCTCATATTTTGTATGCGTTAAATCATAATAATCATCTAGAATTTGTTGCGCTTTTTCAATTGTTAATGCCATATTACCTAACCTTCTTTGTTTGTTTCTTTAACTTTTTGTATTCCATTTCTAAAATTGGAATAAATGGTTTATTGACCTCTTTCATCCTTGATTTCTTGCTTAAGAAACCTTCCAACATATCTTTTATACCATTTATTGTTAATTCATCCTCGACATCAAAATATTTAGGTGTGAATTGCCAAACCGAATAACTATCATTATACAATTCTTCCATCTTCGCACAACGCGGAATCCTCTGATAATGAAATAAGTATACGATTTCTTCATCCGTATTGATATCTTTTAATATAGTTCCGATTGGATAATAATTATAATACGATACATTTCTAGATATGTATGCATCTTCTTTCAATTCCAATACTTCTTTGTTTTCTTTTTTTAACTGTTTGTTCACATAACGATTCACATTCATGTTAAAAATATATTTTAAACCATGTGGATCTGGCTTGATTTTTCTTTCCATATCTGTATTGATGAATAGATTTAAACCCTTTAATTCGAGATTACCATTTGTATTTGAACAAATATATCCATATATTTTATCGCCTTGAATTTTTGATAAAAAGTAAAGGGAAGATTTATATTCCACTATATCTCCTATTTCAAATGTAAATTCAATGTTTTCAAATAAATCAATATGATATACATTACTATTTTTCAATAATTGAATTTTTCTTTGGATTTGAATCAAATCTTTGTTTGAGACTTGTTTTAAAATTCCCTTGATATTTTGAATGGGAATTCGATACACATTGTTTAAATATAGATAGGAATCGCTAAAAGTGCCTGTTTTCTTATCTTTATGTCCATCTTTTAAAGTATATTGAATCTTTGGATTCTTTTTCTTTGTGCTTCCCGCATACCCATATAAATACTCTTTGTCTTTTTTGATAATCAAAAAGGGACGTATGCGATGGGGGTTATTGATATCCACTAAATTGTCTTCGCACACTGGCATACGACAAAAGACAAGGTGTCCGGGTTGGATCGTTTTAAATAAATCCAATTGTTCATCTAAATAATTTGTTGATTTTGCGACATACGTTTGTTTCATCTTTTTTGGTGGATTTAAATCTTTCTTTTGTTTTATCTTTTTTGGTGAATTCAAATCTTTTTTTTGTTTGATCTCAATAGTTTTTTCACGATGGAATAAACGCTTAATAAATTCTATGATTCTCATGTTGTGTTCCTCTTAAGGCTAATTTTATCACATAAGTTCAAATTTCATGAATTACATAATATAATATATACAACAATCAAAACTAGATTGGACATAAACAATAAAAAAGGAGGAGTTTCATTGGTACGTATACTAGAAAACGCAAATCGTTTACGCAAAGAAAAAGTTTTTGAAACTTATAAAAGAACATGTCAAAATGATTACTTTGACTATGATTCTATGACCCGTAAAGAGATGTTTGAACACATGATTGAAACATATACACCTGAATATTTAATATCTATTTGTACGACATGGGAATTAAAAGCTTTAAGAAGATTATTGCGCAACCAAGATTTAGAGGATGATCGCTATCGCTTTGAAAGAACGGCATTAAGCTCTAAGTTTTTATATTTTGATCAAGAGTTGCCAGAAGAATTCAAAAAGAATGTAAAATTGGCTGTAAAAAACATTGATTTAGACCAAAAGGCAGAAAACGATGAACCAACCATTGTCATTCTTGGCATTATTCGTGCTTTCGGTATTATTGAGCCCTCATTGATTCAAGCTGTATGCAGTGCATGTTCTTTTCATTATAAATCCATTATTGAAGGTGCACTTTTTAATTTCTGGGCTTATTTAAAAGAAGATTATCGATTAATTGATGATAGTTTTGCGAATGAATATGTATATTGGGACTATAATGAAATTTTAGATCGCATTCGAGATAGTCGTATTCAACACGAAAGATTCGAACCTAAATTTTTAGATCAAGATAGTTATATTTCTATTTTTTATCATGGATATGATGCGACAAATTCGGATATTAAAAAATTCTTTACAGCTTTAAAGAAAGAAGTGTTGGATGTAACTCAATTTAAAGACGAGTTCTTTAATCATCTATTAAATGGTACAGTCAATGAAGAAAAGATGGAATGGATTCCATTCTTTTATCAATTTTCGAAACCACTTTCAAATCGCTATCATAAGGCTGTTGTACAAATCGCATTGCCAAACTATTATGGTTTGAGTATGGATATGTATCAAAAGATGAAGGATCAGGCGCATTTTAATGAAAAGCTGCGCCAATTAAATGAGCCTCAGACAAATGCTTGTATCGAACAAAAAGATACGCGTTTATTCTATAAACTATATTTTAGTATCTTGGATTATGTGAATTCATTCGAACAAATTATTCCTAATAAAAAAATTGATCCAAATATCTATATTGAACCAGATGAACTTGTTAATTTGATTGAAGTCTTTTGGAAAGATAAGGATCGTTTTATTGATGAATATATCGAAAAGAATCCTTCTAATTTTACATTCCGCAATTTAAATATCATTTCGGATTTTAGATATGGTATGCGCAAAAATTTCTTGTTGGTGGCATACGAAAAGAATTATACGGTATTAAATGATGAAGGTATCAACTATATGGTGAAAGGCTTAAATGAAAACTTAGATCAATTCATTGCCCCAGAAAAAACACCTATGTTGATGCAGACAGCTATTATGCCATTTAATGGACGCATTATTTATGATGGCTTTATTTCAACATCGAATATACGTCTAGCCCAAGATATTATATCAAAGGCATTTGAAGATTATAGTTACGGACAAAAGATTTATTCATTATTGCCCGAAAATTTAAATTAAAAGAGAATGTTGTTTAAACATTTCAAATAGTAGCTTTAAAAAAGAAAAATAAGATCATGATAAATGAATCGATATTGAAAAAGACGGGAATTAAACTGGTTCAAAAGTCAAGGACAAATATCTGACAGTTCTTACTAAATGAGTGTCACAAATTGTGATGCTCATTTTTTTATGCTTGTAATTTATATGTTGTTTGCACGACAAAAAGAAGTCCTGATTTTTGGGCTTTTTTCAATCTGATATTTATGATTTATTGTTGTTTTTTAATCTTAGTATAATGCGTCAATATCTTTATAATAATCAAGTTGTGTATGATTCTTCCAGTTTAATGGATCTTTCAATTGTTCCTTGATTTCATCAGTTGCTTCATTATAGTAGAAGCGCAAAGCGTCATCGATTTTTTTTAGTACATCTTTTATCTTTGCCAATTGGTTTTCTACAAGTTCAAGCTGTTTATCCCATTTCTTCTTTTCTGATTTCATTTTCTTCTTATCTCGTTTTATGATTTCAAGTGGATCTGTAAATAATCGAGACTGTTGTTCATTGATTTTTTGACGTTCTCTTTTCAATTCTTTTTTCTTTTCCTGCATCTCTAGTTTTGCCGCAATAATCTGTTCAAGCGACATTAATTCTGTAGCTTCTATTCCATAGTAATTGTCCAATGGATATTGTCCTGTTACTTTATATGTATAGAATGTTGATTACCAAATTAATTGCTAACACAGTATTCAAATTAAATTGTACACATAATTAGGTAACTTCAAATTGTTTATACATATATATTCATATTAAATGTGAAACCCCATCATAAAAAAATGGATACTCAATTTAGAATATCCATTTGGTGTTGATATAAATATTTTAAGGCGTATGAAATTGAGCAGGCGCTCTTTTCACATGGTAATTTCTTATAGATTTTTTGACTGTTTTTTTGTGTTTCGTGCAAATTATCAAGTTCAACTTGGAGTGAGTTCACAAAATATGATTCATCTTCACATTCCATGAATTCATTTATTTCAATTCCTAACAGCCATTTTAGATTGTCTTTTACTAAATGGCATAGATAAGTATGTTCTAAGTTAACGCTATCTTCAACAGTTACTTTAAAATCAACACTTCCTTCAAAATGCACTTCTTTTAATTCGGCAATTTCACTTTTTCTTGATGCGGATCCTGTTTCATATATGATCATTTGGTTTGTTTCTAATATCATTCTATTGACCTCTAACTCAATTCATTGTCGTTTATGGCATCCATTACAGTTTCCATACTGATTATCATTTCCTGCTTCTGCTCACCAATCAATAAACTTTTATTACAGATTTGATTGATCATTCGAGGAATACCATTCGATGCGTTGATAATTGTGGTCAGTGTATTATTATCGAACACTTCCTGATGACATCCTACACCATCTAATTTTTCTTTTATATAACGTTTTGCCTCTTCTTCATTTAGATTTTCTAAATTGTGTGACATGATTATACGCTGCCTTAATGGTTCATGGCTTGATAAGCGCAGCTGATTGTTTAACTGTGGCAATCCAACCAGTAATACGACTGCATAATCTTTTGAATCCATTTCAAAATTGAACAGTATTTTTAAATCATTCAAGATTCCGCTTTTCATATAATTGGCTTCATCAAATATAAATACAGGTGTAATCCTTTTTTCACGTTTGTATTTTTCTATAATTGCCTGGATGGCTCGGAAATTGTCGACTTTTTTATAATATGGATCGATTCCAAGATTCAAAGCCATCTGTCTGTAGAATTCTATAACAGTAACTGTAGAAAGTGATATATAAACTACTTTATAAGCTGCAGGATTCAATTCGTTTGCCCATTGTCTTACGCTTGTTGTCTTGCCTCGGCCTGCACCTCCTGTCAATACGCCAAAGCCTTTTGTCTGCAGAAGATAATTCAATCTGAATTTCACTTCTTTATATTCATTTGTTTCTACTAAAACATCTTTTCCATTTTTTATAAACGGATTGATTTCCAATCCATATCTTCCTGTATAATTCATTATTGTCCTCCCAGCTCACTAAGTTTCAGTTTATGTCGATGCATCGTTGCATTTTTATTTTTATCCAACAGTTGAATAGGTTCCAACTCTTTTGAAATAGAATCTACCACATATACTTTTTTCAAATCTGGTGAATAACGAATCAATAGTTTCTGTCCCTGATATTTATAGTTTACTTCATATTCCTTTTCGTCAATTACAATCACACTGTCATTAGACACTTTACGTTCGATTTCAAGTAAAAAGCTGCGTTCAACCTCCTGATCAGACATTCTAATAATCAATGTACTTTCTGAAAAGAAACGTTCCATCGGTGATTTTCCATTCAATGATGAATGAATGCGTTGATTATATTCCTGTACATAGGCAAACAATGATTTTCTTAATTCTTCAATATCTTTAAAATCATTCATACAAAGCTGTGACATCCACTGATCTTTCAATGTTCGAAACCAGCGCTCAATTTTCGCCTTTCCAGTTGGAGTTCGAGCGGGATTATAATGAATGATTGTTCCTATTCGTGCTGCCAGAAGGTTCATCTGACTGCTTCTGTAGTTGGCTCCATTATCAAAGTTGAATTTTTTTGGCTTTCCATATTTAATGACCGCTCCACGAATCACACTCATCAGATTCACAAAATTATCGTTAAAGAATATATCGATTCCGACAATCATACGACTTGCATCATCTATAAGTGCAATAATATAAGTCCTCTGCTTCTTTCCGTCTACTTTTAGATAAGGACCTACACTTGAATCTCCACACCACACTTCGTTTATATGTTCACATTCGTATCGCCTCATATCTTTTATAGGTGTGATTCCTTTTGAATCCTTATATTTCTGCACAAATCGATTTACTGTAGACAAAGAAACATCTTTTTTTACGATTGTATTTGTGTCAAGAAGTCTCTGGTAGACTATCGTAGCTGGAAGTTTTGGGTATTCAGACAATATATAAATAATTTGATTTTGAACATCCCCATCTAGCTTACGATATTGATTAGAATCATTTCGTGGCTTTGGGATCAATCCATCAAATCCGAATTTTAAATACCGGTTATACCACCTTCTTACTGTATGAGGGTGCACCCCAGCCTTTGAACCTGCATCTCGAAAGAAATCACTTTTTGATTTGTACTTATCTATATTTCCAGATACAAATGGTGCAATAAATCCATACCTTTTTAAAGCTATTTCCTGTGCTGTTTTATGATCCATTATAAATTTTCCTCCTTACAGCGACATAATATACAAGGAAATGGCATAATTCCTCACACCTTATGTGGAGAGGGATAAAAAAATATTTTTAGTGCATTTAATCTGCATAAACTGTAATGAAAAAATTTTAAAACAGCTCTTAAAAAGATCAGGATTCAATCTCATACGTTCAGACATCAGTCGCTCTTTCCAGTACTTTTGAAACTGGGACCGAATATAATAATACGAATATTCATTAATTCCTTCATTCCATTCTATCCAGTCAATGAATTTATTAAGAAAGTCTGATTGAAGAGCTTTTAGATGAACTTCCAAAGCATATTGAGAATAAGGAACGATAAAATACAAAAGCACTGCATGAGTGGATTTACAACTCATACATTTAACACGAAGAATCCGCAAAGTGACTGAATGTTTTCTGTATTTAACTTTACGAGTATAATAGCCATGTTTTTGAAAATCATGATGTTTACATTTAGGACATATTAAGGAATACAGATTTAAAGTGTCTGTGAATTTTTTATACGATTCAGCATCTACCTGGTTGACGTTAGCCTTATAAACAGTTATCATAATCTTGTTCGTAAGAGCGGAGAGTAAAAAGAACTCATTGGCGTGCGTTGGTTTTACTCTCTTTTCTTTTTCTCACTTTCTATAGGAAATATTATAAAAGTCATAACACATAATTTGAATAAATTTTATTCAAACTTGTGCTATGACTTTTTCATTTAATGTGATTAGATTATTCACTTTCATATTCAAATAATTTGGCAATCAACAATTATATTTCTATAACTTCTTCGCTACTATTAGTAACTCTGACTTCTCCGTACACTATCCGTCACTTCGCTACGCTTATAGATGGTAGTCCATTAAATACGGAGACCTCACAGGATCATCTGTGCCTTCCCTTGAACTCATGCTTCCTGCTTTCACATCCAGTATTAACAGATATCGATATAGTCATTGGTATCTATTCATAGGATTTCTGCTTTTTTCCGCAGCATCATCAATACTGAACGCCACATGTGCATTGATAGATTGGTGCCTGAGTTCTCGCTTTAACTCCCTTCACACACTCCCTCACGAGAATGCATTGAGTATGGCTTACTACTTGGCTATATCCTTAGTAGACAAAGTATTTCAACCTTGTTGGGACTGTTTTACTTCAATGACTTTTGTATAGTGTTACAAGTATCTTGTACTTTATTGTCTCTAAAATAAAACAGTTGATAATCATTGATTTAGATTATCAACTATAAGCACGACTGCCTGTCGTACAGAAAAGCTTGAGCATATGCCCAAGCTTATAGTACCTGCGATAAAAATTTGATGGTTCTAGGATTTTGTGGGTGTTCAAAAATATCTTCTGGAGTACCTTGTTCTTGAATAATACCTTCATCCATAAATAATACGCGATCACTTGTTTCGCGGGCAAAGCCCATTTCATGAGTTACAATCACGATTGTCATTCCTTGGTTTGCTAATTCTTTGATTACTTCTAATACACCTTTTACCATTTCTGGATCAAGTGCACTTGTTGGTTCATCACATAGAATCACATCCGGATGCATTGCTAAAGCACGAACAATAGCTAGACGCTGTTTTTGTCCACCAGATAATTTTCTTGGATATTCATCTTTCTTATCTTCTAAGCCAACCTTTTTAAGCAATTCAATCGCTTCTTTTTCAGCTTCTGCCTTTGGTGTTTTAAGTTCTAAGATGGGTGTAATCGTAATATTTTCTAAAACTGTTAAATGTGGAAATACATTAAAGTGTTGGAAGATCATCCCAATCTTTTTACGGTGTGTATCAATATCCACATTTTCGGCTGCTATATCCACACCTTCAAAAATGATTTGTCCACTTGTTGGTTTTTCTAATAAATTTAGGCAACGTAAGAAAGTCGATTTTCCTGAACCACTAGGTCCAATAATACTAACAACTTCTCCTTGATGGATTGTTTGATCAATTCCTTTTAATACTTCAAGATCTCCAAAATTTTTATGTAAGTCTTTTACAACAATTAGTTCCTTAGTCACTGACACTCAACTTCCCTTCCATGTATTTAATTAATTTTGATAATGAATATGTAACGATAAAGTAAATCAAACCAACAATTACTAATGGTTCAATGGATTTATAAGTAGCGGATTTAATTACGCTGTTAACAGTCATTAATTCACCAATATAGAATGTACTTGCCAAAGATGTTTCCTTGATCATCATAACGAATTCATTACCTAATGCAGGCAAGATATTTTTGATAGCTTGAGGAATAATGATTTTAGTCATCATATGGACATTTGACATACCAAGTGATTTAGCCGCTTCTCTTTGACCTTTATCCACTGACTGAATACCTGAACGGATGATTTCAGCGACATATGCACTCGAGTTAATAATCAACGCAATGATTACACTGACGATCATTGGCATATTTCCATTTGTCAAATAAGAGAAAATATTGATGAACAACCATAATTGTAGCAACAATGGTGTTCCACGAATCAATTCTACATATACACCGGCAATTGCTTGTACGATCTTATTCTTTGATAATTTTACAAGAGCAAATAATCCACCAATAATTGTACCAAAGATAACAGTTATAGCTGCAAGTCCTAAAGTAACTCCTAGACCTTTTAATAATTGTGGCCAACAATATTGTACAATTTGAACACATGTTCCAAAGAATCCAGTTGCAGTCAATGTGAATTGTTCACTACTTTGTTTCTTAGCTGCTTTATACCATTTTTCATACAAACCTTTTTTATTAACTTCCTTTAAGATTTTATTGACTTCCTTCATCAATCTTTTTTCTCCTAAAGGAGCACCTACACGGTTACCTGCATAATCTTGATCAATATTAAATAATTCATCTAACTTCGCAAGTTCAGAGTTCTTTTCAATATATTCATCAGCTGTACCTTCCGAACATGCAACGGCTTGTACAGTACCATTCTTTAATAGGGCAACACCATCATCAATACTTGAAATCGATTGTAGTTTTGCGTCTGGAATTTGATCTTCGGTATATTGTTGCTGAATCGATCCTTGTTGAGCAGCTACTTTTAAGCCCGTTAAATCTGTTAATTTTTTATATTTCTCTTCATCTTTTTTAGAAATAATAACAGCCTGTCCACCAGTGTCTTCTGTCATATTGTATCCAATAGACATTTCCATCTGTTGAGCACGTGCTGGTGTATAGGCTAATCCTGTAATAGCCAAGTCAATTTCTTCAGTTTGAAGGTTTGCCAGAACTGTATCAAAACTTGAAGCCTTGATTGTTAGTTTAACACCCATCTTTTTTGCGATATATTTTGCCAATTCAATATCAGAACCTACATATTGAGCTTGTCCTGTCTTTGTTGAATCAATAAATTCATTAGGAGGGAAATCTGGAGACGTACCTACAATCAATTCTCCTCTTTCTTGAATTTTGTCTAATAAATCACCTGTAGTTGATGTGTCTGTTTCATCGGCAAAAGCAGGCATGATACTAGACATCATAATCATAAAACTTACTAAAAATGTCGAAACTAATTTAAATCCTTTTTTCATGTTGTCCTATTCCTTTCTAATAAAAAAAGCCGTCCTTGAATATACAAGGACGACTATAAAATCGCGGTACCACCTTATTTCCTGCACAAAAGTACAGGCCCTTAACTCATAACGGGAGTATCCGAAGCTTCCTCAATCTTCGAAAGCTTAGCTCTAAGACACGTTCACCCTGTGCTTACTGTTCCATTTCCACCATCAGGAACTCACTATCAGCAGCATCCACGACTACTTCTTCTTTTCATTGCCTCTACAAAGGATGGCTCTATTATAAACAAACATTTTTTTAAATGCAACAGAAAATTTTAAGATTTTATCAACAACTCAATTTCATCCACATTTAGTGAACAATACGCAGATATTTGTTCAAGAGTAAAACCATCTTCATACATCTTGCAAACCATTTGTTTCACTTGTTTATTTGCTTTTTCTACTTTCTTATCTGCTTCTTCCGATTTCTTTTCAGCTTCTTTTGACTTCTTTTCAGCTTCTTTTGACTTCTTTTCAGCTTCTTCTACTTTCTTATCAGCTTTTTCCGCTTGTTTTTGAGCTTTTTCTTCTGCTTTTCGAGCATCTTCTTGTGCTTTACAAGCCTCTTGTGTTGCCTGTCTTGCTTCTTCTTTTGCTTTATGAGCCTCTTTCACTTGTTTTTGAGCTTCTTCAAGTTCGAGCTGCAGTTCGATTCGTTCTTCATTTTCATGCAGTTTTCTAAAATCTTCTATTATTTTCTTCCAACGATCATCCGATATCGTTTCTACACGTTTCTCTAACATTTGAATCACCTCATCCTTTTCTACCATCATCTTAATTTTACTATCATCCATTCCTTTATGGCAATTCAAAAAATATAATAAATCATCTTTTCCTGTTCATTCATATCACTCAGTGGTTTCTTTAAATCTACTTTTGGCATTTCCACTGTAATTAACTTCATACAATCTTCAGATTCTTTCACAAAAGGTATACCACTCCATTTTCTCATTGTGAATGTGCTACAAATCTCATCATCATCAACAAGAATCAAATTAAAGAAAATCATGACAATGGTTTCCTTTAACTGACTATAGCTTTTCCCTTCCATATCTTGTGAACCATGAAGCCTAGCTAAATAATAATTAAAGCGATTGGGTAAATGATCTTTGGTTTGTCTTAACTGCATTTCTAAATCCACCGTCGTTTGATCATCAAATTCAACCAATAGATCCAATCTCGAATTCTTCATTTTACTATAGTCTTTTACCATTTCTGAATTCTTTACAACTACATGATTCACTTTCCGTTCTAAAAACACTGTAAGTAATGATTTTAAAGCATCATTAGCTTCTTTACAATCTTCGCCAAACACATATTTAAAGGCGAAATCATTTAATAAATTTGCGCTTCTCATGAGCACCTCTTTCTAGTAGGCATTTCCTACATACTCATATACGAAAAAAAAGATACTTTTTCGAATAATTTTCAAATTTTTGCACAAAAAAAGCGCCTTTCGACGCTTATTCAGCTTCAATCTGTTTAATGAGACACTCATTACCTTGAAGAAGAACTGTATGTTCACTCTTACAATATGGACATTTTCTTCCATATTGAATCGTATCATATGTTTTTTCACATTCATTACAAATCGTAATGGCTTCAATCCATTCATATTCTAGTGTTGAGTTTTCAATTAAAGGAACTTTCTTCCTATAATATTTCCAACAATCCACTAAATACTCAGGAACAATTCCACTTACTTTTCCAATCTGTAAAGTCACTCTACGAATATTTGTAATATTATTTTCTTGTGCAAGTTCTTCTAATGTTTTTGAAATATGTACAACAATCCCTAATTCATGCATACTATTTCTTCTTATTGCGAATAATCTTAATTTGACGCTTAGCCGCATATGGCAATATAGCCTTCATCTTATCTTCCGCCTTAACCATTCTTGCACCATCTTTGATATCACGCGTTAAGTGGATCGCATCAAATTCACATTTTGTCGTACACAAGCCACAACCAATACACTTATTTGTATCGACTATACTTGCACCACATCCTAGACATCGATTGGCTTCGATCTTAACTTGTTCTTCTGTAAAGGTTGAACGTAAATCTCTAAATGATTTTTCACCCAAACCCTTTTTAATACCAGGAATCTGACGTTTGGCATGATCAAAATCAATATCGATCAATGCGTTATTCTTATCGAATTCATTGAATAAATGTAAGTCTCTTCCAATTGTCAAAGAATGACCCTTATGAACAAAACGATGCATCGATTCTGCCGCTTCTTTACCATGGCTAATCGCATCAATCGCAAATTTTGGACCTGTATACACGTCACCACCCGCAAATACATCTTCAACAGATGTTTGAAGTGTTGTACCATCGGCTTTAATAGTTCCATTTGGATTGACTTTTACATCGAATCCTTGAATTGGAACAATACTTTGTCCAATCGAAAGTAATACACGACTACATTGTATAGTTTCCAAAACACTTTCATCATAGCTTGGATTAAATCTAGCCGTTTCATCTTTTACACTTACACATTGCTTAAACACAATCGAATCTTCTAAAATTTCCTTTGGACCCCATCCACAATGAAGAATTATACCCTCTTCTTTTGCCTCTTGTACTTCCTCAAAACTTGCCGGCATTTCAGCTTCTTGTTCCAAAGAATATAAATGTACCTTTTCAGCTCCACTTCTTAAAGCAGCACGAGCTACATCTATTGCAACATTTCCGCCACCAACGACAACCACATCACCAGAAATTAGATTTGGATCTTCTGTTTTATTCACCTTACGCAAGAAATCAATTCCAGATTCAACCATTTCATTTTCCTCACCTGGAATATTTAATTTTCTAGATCCTTGAGCACCAATGGCCACATAGAATGCTTCATATCCCTCATTTCTTAAATCATCCAAAGAAATATCTTTACCTACTTCTATGCCACACTTAAACTCAATGCCCATAGCTTTTAACACTTCAATTTCAGCCTCAATCACAGACTTTTCTAATCTAAAAGAAGGAATACCGTAGACTAACATACCGCCTGGTTTTTCTTCCTTTTCGAATATTGTGACAGGATAGCCCATCATTCTTAAATAATAAGCTGCACTCATACCTGCAGGACCTGCGCCAATAATGGCCATTTTGTTTGTGAAGAATTTGCCTTCGACATTTTCACATAAAGGAATATAACGTTTATCTTCATGAAGTTCTTGTTCGGCAATAAACTTCTTGATTTCATCAATAGCCAAAGGCTCATCAATCAATCCACGTGTACATTGTTGTTCACACCTTCTGTTACAAATAGCTCCACATACAGCTGGAAATGGATTAAAGTCTTTGATCAATTTTAACGCATCCATATAACGACCTTCTTTAGCCATTTTTATATAGCCTTGTACCGGTAGATGTGCTGGACATGCACTTTTACAAGGCGATGTTCCCGTTTCATAACAGTTGACTTTAGCTGTATCTCTAAAATTCCAGTTCCACTTTTCAGGCCCCCACTTTACATCATCTGGAAGTTCTTGTTTAGGATATGTAACTGGACCTGCTTTTGTACATAATTTTTGTCCTAATTTTGCCGCACCCACTGGACAAATTTCTACACACTTTCCGCACGCAACACATTTTTCACTATCCACATGCGCCCTATAAGCACTTGCCGACATATTTGGCGTATTGAACAATTGACTTGTTCTTAATGCGTTACAGACACCATGTGCGCAGTTACATATCGCAAAAATTTTATCTTCTCCATCAATATTGGTAATCTGATGTACATATCCTTTTCTTTCACAACGCTCTAAAGTCTCAATAACCTCTTCATACGTACAATAATGTCCACCCTTGTTTGTCTGTACTACATAATCTGCCATATCACCTACCGCAATACAAACATCGGCTTCAACATCGCCAGTTCCTTCACCTCTAACACGTTGTTGTCTTCTACATGAACATGGAGAAAGTGCATATTTATCGTATTTATTCAACCAATGTGAGATTTTTTCTACACTTATTGCTTCTTGATTAGCATGAATTGCCTTTTCAACAGGAATGACATGCATACCTATACCCGCTCCTCCAGGAGGAACCATTGGCGTTACTTTTTCAAGTGGTAATCGTGTCATCTTTTCAAAGAAATCCGCAACAATTGGATGTTCTTCAACAAGATCTTTATTCATAACCATAAATTCAGCTGCTCCAGGAACAAACTGAGGAAGCACAAACTGTTTGTGGTGATCCGCATTTTCCCAATTATATTCAATCATTCCAATGTCGCATACTTCATTTAATACACGATTCACTCTTCCTGCTGGCCATCCACTTCTTTTCACTACTTCTTCAAAAGAAAGTGGTTTACGCACTTCAAAACACAAACATAAATCGCATTGTTCATCATTTAATATTTCATTTAAACACTCATATTCAGGGTCTGTTTCCGATAACTTCTTCACTTTAGCCGGAATACGATCTGTGATACGCCTTGCTAATTTATCAATATTATCTCGATATGCCATATTATTCCTTCCAGGCTTTTACTTCATTTTCAAGCCACTTACACCAATCATCGATTCCCTCACCCGTTTTAGCACACACTTCAAAAATTTTCGCATTTGGATTACGGTACAAAATATTCTCTTTACATTTCTCTACATCAAAATCAAAGTATGGCAATACATCCATTTTATTAATGAGAACCACATCACACACTTGAAACATCAATGGATATTTTAAAGGCTTGTCGTCTCCTTCTGGAACACTTAAAATAGCCACATTTTTAGTGGATCCCGTATCAAATTCAGCAGGACATACTAAATTTCCTACATTTTCAAGTACAGCCAAATCTAAATCTTCCATACCCATTTCATGCAGTCCTTGACGAGTCATATCTGCGTCTAAATGACACATACCACCTGTATGTAGTTGAATCGTGCGTACGCCATATTCACTGATTGTTTTGGCATCTACATCACTATCGATGTCCGCTTCCATAATGCCAATTTTCATCCTATCTTTTAATCTTTCTAACGTTCTAGATAGAGTTGTTGTCTTCCCTGCTCCTGGACTTGACATAACATTTAATAAGAACACACCCTTGTCTTTACATTCTTCTCTTAATTTATTCGCATCTTTATTATTATCTTCAAATACACTTTGTTTTACTTCTATAATTTTATACATGATAAGAAACCTCCTAAAATGATTGTAAACGATTTCAAACCAGTAGTAAATAAACACATGTTAGTCTTTGCACATCTTGAAAAGTAGTCACTTTTCGCCTATCATAAACTATATGAAGATCTGTATGTACCAAATGTCTGTTTCAATGGATAATCAACAAAACATAGCTAAACTAAAAGACATTCCAGACTGTGATATTTTAGTTCTACCAGAAATGTGGAACTGTCCCTATCATAATGATGCACTTAAAACAGCGTATTTGCGTCATGATGAAAGTTTAGAAGCATTAAAAGAAACCGCTCGAACAAATAAAATATGGATCGTTGCAGGTTCCATTTGTACAAACAAATACAATCGTTGTTACATATTAAATAGCGATGGTGACATTGTTTGTTCGTATGACAAAACACATCTTTTTGAATTCCACAACAAACAAGATTATTGTGAAAATGAAGTATTTGTACCAGGAAATCACCTTCAATGTTTCGATACGCCATGGGGAAAATGCGGTATTTTATTATGTTACGACATTCGTTTTCCAGAAGTATCTAGAATTTTAGCTCAAAATGGAGCACAAATTCTATTTTGTCCGGCCGCCTTTAATGAGCAGGCCACAAAGAAGCATTGGAAGTTATTTGCCCAAACTCGTGCTTTAGAAAATGAAGTCTTTTTATGTGGGGTTGCCCCAGCTAAGTATACATATAAAAGCTATACTTCAGGAGGCCATTCCATCCTTGTGGATGGTTTTGGCAATATTATAGTGGAGTTGAGTGAAGAAGAAACCTGCAAAGTTGTAGATATCGATTTAAACGACATTGAAAAAGTAAGGAAAAGGATGCCTTATTGGAAGGTACGTAGAAATGATTTATATGAATTAAAGGAGAGCAAAAATGAAGACAATTCAAATCAATGAGATCGAAGGATTTCAAATTGGTAGTGCACAAGATACAGAAAATGCGACTGGCTGTACAGTCATCTTATGTAAAGAAGGAGCTACAGCTGGTGTAGATGTACGTGGTGGTGGTCCTGCTACTCGTGAAACAGATTTATTAAACCCTAAAAACATGGTTCAAAAAATTCATGCGGTGACTTTATCAGGTGGTAGTGCTTTTGGTTTAGAATCAAGTAGTGGTGTTATGCAGTATTTGAGTGAACATGAAATTGGTTTTGACATGAAAAACATCTATATTCCCATCGTATGTGAAGCTTGTCTATTTGATTGTGGTGTAGGTAATTCTAAGGCATATCCAAATAAAAAAATGGGGTATGATGCTTGTATGGAAGCGGAAAAGAATAATCCTCAACAAGGAAATGTCGGTGCTGGAACAGGTGCAAGTGTTGGTAAATTCTTTGGTCCTCAATATGCGATGAAGGCTGGACTTGGATTTTCGGCCCTACAAATTGGCCCATTAAAAGTAGGTGCTATTGTCGCAGTAAATGCTTGTGGTGATATTTTCTATCCAAATTCAAATAAGCCAATCGCAGGTATTTATGATCGAAACACAAACACAAGATTGTTTAGTGAAGATGAAATCTTAAAGGCAGCTGAAAAGATGATCAATTCTTGTGGTATGAATACGACAATTGGTTGTATCATCACAAATGCAGACTTAAATAAAGCACAAATGAATAAAATCGCAAGTATGGCCCATAATGGATATGCAAGATGTATTCGTCCAGTCCACACTTCAAGTGATGGAGATACTATTTTTGCGATGACATCCAATAAAGTACCTGCTGAACAAGATCTAGTTGGAATCATGGCAGTAAAAGCGATGGAACAAGCAATCGTCAATGCGGGTACACAAGCAGATAGTGCTTATGGTCTAGCTAGCTACAAAGAAATCACTAAGGACTAATCATTAAAGTATCGCTACGGTGATACTTTTTTCATATCAAAAATGACAAAAGTGCAGTATCTGTAACGTTAACTGCACTTTTTTAAGGTTTAATCTAAAATTTTTCCATCAATTGAAATTGTGACAACTTGCCAAGGAATGAACTTTTTACTTTCCTGCAAAGCTTTCTTAACCGCATTTTCAAGACCACCACAGCAAGGTACTTCCATACGTACAATGGTTACACTTTCAATCGAATTCATACGAATAATATCGCAAAGCTTTTCTGAATAATCCACTCCATCTAGTTTTGGACATCCTATTAGAGTCACTTTATTTTTCATAAATTCCTGATGGAAATTGGCATAGGCATAAGCAGTACAATCCGCAGCTATTAAAAGCTTGGCATGTTGAAAGAAGGGTGCGTTGATAGGTGCTAGTTTAATTTGAACAGGCCAAGATGTTAGTTGACTTGATACATCAATCGATGGACTTGATACAACTGGATTCAGTGTATGCATCATAGATCCAGGGCATCCTGAATGCATGGTGCCCGATTCTTTCATGCGTTTTTCCATATTCTTTTTTACTGCCTCTTCATCATAAGCTAGAGTATCTTTTTCAATAAATGAAATAGCACCTGTAGGACATGTAGGTAAACAATCCCCTAGTCCATCACAATAATCATCTCGCATTAATTTCGCTTTTCCATTCACTAAGCCAATGGCTCCTTCATGACAGGCATCCACACAGATACCGCATCCTGTACATTTATCTTCATCAATTTGTATAATTTTTCTTAACATAGAATCATCCTCATTTCTTATGAACTTATTATAGTGTATAATACAATCAATTTATGTTGTTTAAGCAACGAAAGGAAGATATTTATGGATTCAACATTCAAACAATACAAGAAAAATGAAATTATTTATCATATGGAAGATATTCCACAAGCCATTGGCATTGTCAAAGAAGGAAGTGTTGTCATAGAAACTGTAGACTTTTTAGGCAACGTTTCCCTATTGTCACATATAGGTTTCAATCAAATGTTTGCGGAAAGCTATGCCCTAACCAAAACACCTATGTATGTATATGTTAGAGCGGTTGAGGATTGTACAATTCAATTTTTAGATGTTCAAGCCTTAGAAAAATCCCCAGAATTAAAAGATCAAATGATTCAAATACTTTCAAATAAGAACAAAATGTTGTCACAACACATATTTCATATTTCCAACAAAACCATTCGTAATAAGGTGTTGTCTTACTTATCGTTTATGAAACTAGAAACACAAAGTTCTACCTTTAAGATTCCGTTTGATCGCCAACAGATGGCTGACTATTTAAACGTAGAACGAAGTGCTTTATCAAAAGAACTTTCTAAAATGAAAAGTGAAGGTTTAATTGATTATCACAAGAATACCTTCACTGTTTATTCTATCTAATTTTTTCAGGTACAAAGCCATCATCCGTTAATATCTGTAGTTCTTTAAATCCGCAAGATTGAATTAATTCTAAACTTTCTTCAAAAGCACAATCCAAATAGTTCTTATCATGACAATCACTGTTTAGACAAATACGCGCATTCTTTGCGTATAAATATTCCAATATATCTCTAGATGGATATGGTGTTTTACGATAACCTCTTGCGATAGCTCCTGTATTCACTTCAAAAATCTTGTCGTTGATCAGCAATCGATCAATACAATCACAAACAATATTCATATAGTCTTTATCATCAAATTGAAAATAGGATTCGTCCTCATTATATTTGGTGATCAAATCCAAATGTCCAATGATATCTACTTCTTGCCAGTCATACATATTCGATAAATCTGAATAGTAGTCTTTACACATCTTTTTATAGTCACCAGAATAGGATTCAAATAAAGAATCAAATACAGGCTTTGAATAATCCACAGCAGTCTCACCTAAAAAATGTTTACTTCCAATCACATATTCAAATGGAGCTTTTTCAGATATTCTTCCTAACATATCTTCTTCAATGCCTAAATGGATTTGAATAGACGAAGCGTATTTCGATTTAATTCTCTCAACCTCTGAAATATATCCTGAAGTATCTCGCATGGAACTTGTATCCACGTCCAAATATCCATGGCCAGAAAAGCCTAGAATATCAAAGCCTTTTGAGATGGCTTCTAAAGTCATTTCTTCAATCGTATCTTTTCCATCACAAAAGATAGAATGTGTATGTAGATTCTGTTTCATGATAACTTCTCCAACCAAGCTTTACAGCCTTCAAAAATATCATTATAAGCCGTTTCAAAATCATTGGTGTACCAAGGATCTGAAACATCTCTTGATAATAATTTATAGATTTTATGATCTGGATCATTATTGAACATACGATTTAAATTACGCATATTATTTTCATCCATACAAATTAAATAGTCATACGACAAATAATCACTCATTGTAGCTTGTCTTGCGTAATGTCTAGAAAATGGAATCCCCTTTTCTTTTAGTTTACGCTTAGCCGGAGGATAGATATCATTACCAATTTCTTCACGACTTGTAGCTGCACTAGAAACATATAGTTCTACTCCATTTTTCTTTGCCAAATCTTCCATAATATATTGAGCTGAGACACTACGACATATGTTCCCATGGCATACGAATAGGACCTTTATCATAAAACTTATACCTCCCTATACTCTCTTATGCCCATTTTATAAGGCATTTTCTTAATCTCGATTATATGCTTCCTGGTATAACTTTGCATATATTTGCATTACATTTTTAAACATTGGGGTAATTTATGGGGTAAAACAAGCTTTTTCAACCATATTTACCCCAAAGGTAATTTCTTAAAAGAAATCGTATGGATCATCTTTTAGTTTTGCATCTACTTCTTCCATAGATGCTTTAGCATCAATCGCACGTGTATGAGTGTAGTAGCCTAGCGTGATAGAAATATCACTATGGCCCATAATGAGTTGCAATCTCGTGGGTTCCATCAGCTGACGTACCATCTTTGTGCAAAATGTATGGCGACACACATGCGGCGTGATTTTTGGTAATTCCTTCTTATATGTAGAGTTGTACTTTTCAAGAGCACGGTTAAAGATGTGGTCCAAATCCAACCCAATATATGGTCTAAGCCCTTTTCTAGCCCTTTGGTTTAGAAAAAGAAATCCACTATACCCATCAACCTCTGGTTCAGTTTCTGGAGCATTTGCTTTTCGTTCTTCAACAATTTTCTTTAAAAGTTCACATACATTTGCTCGCATTGGAACATAACGCATACCTGCTTTTGTCTTTGTTTGCGTAGTCAACTTTTCTGGGTCTTCAATATAAAGAACGCCACCTTTATGTGTGCATTGCAACTGTTTATTTACTCGAATCATACGACCTTCAAAATCAATATCATCCATAGTCAGTCCACAAAACTCCGATACACGCAGCCCTGTATTAAAAAGCAAATACACCATAGAGTAGTAATGTTCACCATAATGTTCGTCTTCCTTAATAAATTTTAGGAAAGCTCTTTCCTGTTCTGGTGTGATAGCTTCTCTTCTTTTAGAATCATTTGTCACCCAATCAGCCAAGCAAAAGCTGAATGGATTTTTCTTAATCAATTCATCATCCTCAGCCATTTTAAAAGCCGGTCTAAGAACACCTCTGATAGAATGAATGCTACTGTAAGACCTACCATCATCTTCTTGAAGACTTCGCAAAAATTCTTTTGCGTCAAGCGTTCTGACTGATTTAATCTTCTTTTTTCCAAACGGGTGTTTTTCAATGATTTTGAGTGTAGTTCTATACCCAGCTCTTGTGTTCTCTGTAACTCCTTTTCGAAGACTTACATATTTGTGTACTAACTGATAGACACTTATGTCACCACCATCCATATCTAAGCCTTCTTCAAGGTCTTTCATGATACTTCGCTCCATTTGTCTTAAAGGTGGAGCATCTTTTCTTCCTGAAGGCGTCTTATCACTAGCTAGAAGTCTCCAAGAATAAACTGATCTACGCTTTCCTGATCCATCAGTATACCTATATTCATAACGACCGTCAGACTTTTGTCGCTCTCCATCTTTGAGCGTACGACCCCGGCTATCTTTTAAAATTTGCTTTTCTCGTCCCATGCGTGGACATCTCCTTTCTCGCCACACATTAAGCCGAAGAACATGACATAACTTAGTATATCACAGCTTCGGCTATTATATGGAGTAGTAATTTTAAATTTCTGAAGTTTGCTCCAAAAACTTTTCAAAGTTTGGTCTTAAAATAAGGAGTTTTACCCCATGCATCACAAAAATGCCATCATCCATATGTGCTTTTGACAGTTCCCTAATTTTCTTTTCGCCAATTTCGAAGTACTCTGATGCTTCCTTTACTGTTAAACAGTATTTTTCATAAGGCATCAATCCCACAGTTTTTGCTTCAATTTCATTTTTCATAAATTTGCATTTCCTTTCATATCTATTGAAGACTTTGCATCTTCAGTAGGTATATGTAAGAAAAGCGATTCATTTTGATGCTCGTGTGTCGCCATTTCGGCGAAAATCTTCATTTTCCATGCAAAATGACCTAAAAATTTGATTTTTTTTGCATAAAGATACATTTAACAAAATGGGATATCAACATCATTAATGTCAAATAGATTTGTATACTTTACCTGTAAGCGAGGTAATGAAACATGTGTACAGAATTTAATTTAAAAGCGTATTCCAGAGCACACAGGCACTGCTGAAGGCACTATACCTAGGGACTTTTAGATCCTCGTCTAAATAAAAAAGATTACATCATCATTTTAGATGACATAATCTCTCTCTATGTAAATTATTAATTCTATATCCTAGATATCTTTGGGGTCAATATCTATCATTCTTTCTATTGCGTCATGAAGTGCTTCACTATCAAGCTTTGCTGCAACACACGCTACGCTGCGACGGCTTTTATGCCCTTTAAACTCGTACCCGTGAGGCAATTCATCCGGAATATTTGAACCTGTATAAACATTGTACTTTACGGCATTACGTTCAAGCCAAGGTTCTACCCTAGTTAGCATGAAAGAAGGAAATGTAGTGTATGTTTCTTTTTCTGTTTTCGGAATATTAAATTCAAGCATCATTTTCATCTCCTTATTATAGTTCTTGTAAGAGTTCGCGTTTATACTTATAGTATGAATTTCTCGAAATTCCTGCAATCTTAATTACTTCCATATCAGTATTCGTACCATTAAAGTCTTTACTATTTTTCTTGATAATCTCTTTTGCTGCTATCTCTTTCTTCGAAGTATACTTTCTGCCCGCCACTCTTCCTATCTGCTTCCCATTCAATTTTGCTGTTTTCATTCCTTCTGATGTTCGTTGATGTAAGTCTCGAACTTCTTTCTCTGCCTGATCAAACGCAATTTTGATTTGTTCCTTTGCTAGCGCCAACAGATATTCATTGACCGCCTTTAAGAGAATGTCGGCATTAGTTCCTGTCATTTGTACTTGTGTACTTATAGCATTTTTGTATGTCTCGCTGTTTATTTGTGGCTCTTTCAAGAATACCAAGTCAATTCCAAGATTAAAGAGCTCCTGATAAAGTTCAAATCCTTCATCTGCATTTCTTGACATTCGGGAAACGGAATCAAAGATAATCGTTACATCTTTATTTTTTGCGGCTTCTTGCTTTACAAGTGTATAGAGCTTATTCCATTCTTTTCTTCCTATAGTTTTAGTCCCTGTATATACTTCTTGAATTATGTGTGCATTTGGATAAGCATATAGGATATTCCGTACTTGTCTTTCAATGTTTTGTTTTGCGGTGCTAATTCGAGTATATCCATAAGTCTCTTTCATAATCTTTTCAACTCCTAGTAGTGTAATAATAAGCCTTCGTTTATTTTGGTACTAATATTATATCGATTTAAAAAAAAACAGTCAATAAGTTTGGTACTTTTCTAAAAGAGGATTATTTTGATACTTTTTTTAATTATCAAGGTAAAGTATCCCGTTCTTATATGCAAAACAAAAATAAGTACTCCATTTTCGTGGGAAATAGGTGCTTCTAAAAAACTTTTTATTACACATTACTTATGATGACCTTTTAGAAACAGAAACTTATATGATAAAAGCACCCACAACTCATATCATTGGTGAAGTTAACATACACAACATAGTTGCCTTAATGAAAGCAACCCAGCCTTGACGATTCATTGATCATGCAAGAAAAATAGATTTCTCATGTAATCAAGTATCTATACTTGATCACTTTGGTTATAGCAAGTCAGCCTAGTTATACCAAAGACTTTTTATCCACTAAGTCGTAAAAAGTCTCAATAAAAATCAAAATCTCTATTTTGAAGGAGATTGTCGAACTTGATTACGCTAGATTTAAAACTCTAGAAATTGGCTTAAATAGGTGTTTCAATAACCAATAAGTCACCATAAAATCTATCTCTGGTCACCAAGAAATTCACATAGGTCACAATGACTGCTAAAAATAAAATCTTAATATCTTAAAGGAGGTTTTTATGGAATCAAAAAATTTAGAAGAAACATACATTACACTTGGCAGTAATATTATGGAACTAACCGTACAGAAGAGCCGTCCATTGTACACATTGCTTCAATCAGAAGCTGCCTTATGTATATTAGTTCATGCCTTGGACATAGCAGAATTGATATTCTATATTCGAACTATCTCTATCATTAAAAGTAAAAGGCTCCAATATATTAGGATACCAATAACTTAGAGCCTTATATAATTTAATATTATTTTTTATGATTGCCACACTGTTGTAGCTGATCAATCATAAAAATTTTTTTCTTGTCACAAAACCTTACAAACCCTTTGCTAGCAAGGCTTCAAGCCACATTTTAATACTGACATTTACTTCTTCAGTTGAGGAATTAATATCATCATGGATATAACATTTCAAATTTCCTACAATTTCATTAAGTTTTTCTCTGTCATTTTGCAAAAAAACGTCATCGAATGCAAATCCAGAAGAATTTTTGGAAATTTGAAGTCTTGTTTTATGTCCACTTTTATCAGAATAATTGAAAATGACCTTATTAAGATCATTGAGGTCCAAAAGTGTAACTTCACGGTTCTTTAACTCTTCATTTCTCAACTCTGTTAAAAGTTTAGTTTTCCACCCGTAACCTTTCTTGCTACGTTTGATATAAGATTTGACAATACGATTGAGACCTCGTTCATTTTCTACTTCCCATCTTGCAAGTGGAAATAACAGATAATACTTGATCAATCTTTCAAAAGCTTCATCAACCATCTCTTCTTTAAAATCTGCAACAGTATTTAAACCAACAAACCATTTTTTACATACTTCGGCAGTTTTAAGTTTGTACTCTACACGCATCAAATCAGATTCAATAACTTCACCATTCTCATCGTAAACACAACCAGTTCCTTTTTGTTTAATTGCAACAGCCATTTCGAGACTTTTATTATAAGCCGTAACAGAAAGTTGTTTATTAAACGCACTGCAGCTTTGCAACTTCTTTTCGTTTTTTTCTTTTCCGGTATATTCACACTTTTTTTTGAGATATGGCATATCTGAAAACAATACACTCAACGGTCTATAATACTCGGTAAATGGATGTTTTAACGCAAACGTACAATTTACTTCAATTTCTCTAAACGTAGAATTTGAAAATGATATCACTAGACCAAACCTTTCACAAAGCATCTTAGCAGTATTAGCTAGGCACCTAATGAATTCTGCACCTGTGAAATTTACAAGATTAATTCCATCCCTAACATTAGAAGGGCTTAATTCCATGAGGCCATATCTTTTAGGATTTGCACCAAAAACTAAATGGCCAATCTCTGGATTAGTAATTGTCATGTGATGAAACACATCACCTCCTTCCGTTACATAACAAGTTCGATTACGTGCTTTGAAAGCATCATAAACAATATCGTTTGATGTTTTCAAAGCACTTTTAAACACAGGCCAATTAATCTTTAAAAGCACAACATGGCTTAGGACAACTCTATCAACACCTGCTTTGTTGATAAGCTCACCTTCATGGTAAATTTTCAACATGTAATTACCTCCTTACGTAATTACATGTCAGAAAAAGTTTTATCAAAGCAGCTGAATGTACCCAAAATCGGCATAAAAATGTCGATTTTCGAAAAAAATAGTAAAAATAGCTATCTCATATTGTGAAATACAATTTTTTCTTAATATGTCTTCTCAAAAAAGCATCTCTTTCCAAAATCAGTTTATCATTTTTTAGTAGAATTATTGTAAATAGAGTAGAGGAATAACTGCAAGAGTTATCTCCCTCTCATTGAACCGTACGTACGAGCTCATATACGGCTCTACAACTTATATTCCAACTTATCTTAGATAGTAATTTAAAGGATTGAGTAAACCTTTTTTAGTCTCTTTTTTTATCAATAAATTCGTTAAATATTTTTACAGCGATTTTTGGATATCCGAAAGAAAATTGCTGTTTTTTTATTTGATTTATTTGGACCATTTGCACATAAAAAGACCCAGCTTTAAATCAGCTGAGTCTATCTATTCTTTGTTATTAATCCTGCATATACTTATCGCGGTAATAGGTTTTATAGTTTTCAGATAAAATATAATCCAAGTGCCTTTCCGCATCTCGGCAATTTTTGATCATTTCGGCTTTAAACCCTTTATAATCAGGATACTTTGGTAATTTAATACAAACGATCTTAATGTCATATTCTTTGTTATACAACCAGTAATCATACATTTGTGTTTCACGGTCTAATACAATATCTACATAAAATCCATCGCCGATATCATATGTACCGATCAACTTAAATCTTACTGTTCTTGTTACTTCAATATTATTTTCTTTTTTCATGGTTATTTACCTCTTTCTTTTCTATCAATAGTTTTTCCTTGAAGGTCGATAGGGCCTTGTGGCGGATGATTTCCACATGGGCTTTAGCCAATGGAAAGACCGAAATTATTTTCGACCGGTTATCCCTTCCCGGTCTGTTTTTGGTACGACAAAAACAGTACCGATTATAATATGTAAGAAAAACATTTTTAAACTCGTTCGATTGCACTAAAAATCGGAAACTTTTTTTATTTTTTTCTTGTAATAGAAAAATAGGCAAAAAAATAGACCCAATCATTTAAGATTGAGTCTATCTATTCCCTATCTAAACTGGGATAATGTTAATTTGTTTTGGTTTCTCCACAAGAAGAGCATTTCTTACCAGTAACAACTGTTTCTGTCCAGGCTACTTTATCGGTAACAGTCTTTGTACCAACTTTTACTCTCTGAGTTTCGTATACGGCATCGTGATGGACTGTTTCGTAAATATCCTTAGAACTACAAGAATGTCCATACTCTAACATATGCTCATCCATAGCACTTCCGCTCGTCGTACTATATCCACACTGACGACATGTAATTAAAGTTTTAACGTAAACCTGCTCATCCCAGGCATCTTTCACTTTAACCTGTCTGTTTTCGTAAACATCTTCCTGATGAGTTACTGCTGGATGATTTGCCGTTTTTGTAATGTTAACCCAGTTATGTGTGTGAGGTGGCTGGTTGTTTGAGCTATTTCCACTATTTGAATTGTTTGAACCAGAGCTTGGTTTGTTAGAGCTTCCTCCGTTATTTGAACCAGAGTTTGGTTTGCTTGGTTTGTTTGTGTTCCCTGTGCTGTTTGAGCCAGAACTTGGTTTGTTTGTGCTACCGGAATTGTCTTTACCACCGGATGTAGAAGGCTTTTTAGCTTCTTCCTTTTTATCATCCTTTTTCGATTCTTCTTTCTTAGTTTCTTCTTTCTTAGCTTCTTTGTCCTTCTTAGCTTCTTCTTTTGGGTCCATTGTTGGTGTAGCTGTAGTTTCAGGTTTTACTTCTGTTTTGGCAGAAGCATCAACCACATTTCCACCAGTTACAGCTGTAGAAGCAGGAGCTTTCTGTTCTGTTTTGACTTCGGTTCCATCAGACTTTTTAACGGTTTTTCCATTGTCTGTGCGGACCAGTTTATTCTGATCAGCAAGCTTCTGTGCTTCATCCTTGTTTACAACGACTGTGTCTTTTTTAACCTTAACGGTTTCGGTTTTAGTCTTGTCAGCAGATCCTTTATCTGTCTTGGTTTTGTCAGCAGATGTCTTGTCCTTCACAGTTTCAGACTTAATGAAAGCATCTCTGAATGCGTCATAAGCTTTACGATCAGCTGTAATACCGAAAGTAATCTTGTAATTTCCTGTTTTTGAAGTGTCTACTTTAGAATTGTCTACATCAATACCTTTTACGATAGAGCTATCGTATAACACCCCATCAAGATAATCAACGTCCTTGGAACCTTCTAATACATATATATATCATCGATTCCAGTATATGTGTCTTTGATTGCGTCCTCGTCAAGCTTGATCGAATTCGTTGCCACTTTATTCGTACTTTTCACTTTAGTGTCATCCTTTGCGCCACATCCAGTTGCTGCTCCAGCAACCATGAGTGCAGCTAAAATCATTGAGATTCTTTTTACATTCTTGTTTGTCATTGATAATTTAAGCGATAGAACCTCGTATTTTTAATTCTAAGGGTGAAAATCGCTGTCTCCTTTCTGTAAGAATAGTTGTCTTATTTACTCAGTAATTTTTTTCATTTGTAATAATTACTTTCTCAGTTCTATTTCAATACTACTTTAAGATTTTGTATAAAACATAATTACTGCCCCAATTGCTATTAAGAAAATCCCTGAAGATCCTCCACCCCATACATCTCCAGTAAGAAGTGTTAATCCCCCAAGAAACATGAATGCTAAGCCTACAATCAAACCAATATTCTGTTTAGTTATTATTGTATGCTTTTTAACGTTTTTATTTTGCTGTGAATTTTGACTTTTATAATTATTTTGTTGAAAATTCTCTTGATTACTTGCTACTTTAGTTCCGCATTTCGAGCAGAAACTGGTACCTTCTTTTATTTCGTTTCCACATTTTGGACAAAACATGATTAACCACTCCTTTTAATTTTATTTATTAATTTTTGTTCCACAATATACGCAAAACTCATTATCAATACCTTGTACCGCACCACATTTTGGACATTTAGTTACTAATTCACTGGAATTTACATCATTTTGATAATAATTTGTCTGCATATTTTCTTGGTTCGTTTGCTCTGAAGAAGTATCAATCGGCTTCATATTACCTTTTTCTACTAATACTTGAGATTCTAGTTCTTCAATTTCTTTTTTTAAATCAGTAATTTTTTCTAAATAACCACACAATTCTTCATTCGCCATCAAATCACTAACAAACGAATTCATATTATCGATATCTAAAGACAGTTTATCTTCTTTTAACGAATCATTATCTTGTGCATTGTTGTTTCTTGTAACTTCATAGAATAGCTTACCAACCTCTGCATATAGTTTACTTAACTCATTTACTTTAAGACCTAACGTTACTTTGATTTTTGCAATATTTGCAGCCCCTTTTGTATTTGAAATAATTGAATCAAAATTGATTGCCATATTTTGCACCAAATATAGGATTTTCCACCTATAATCCTTTCTTTAAATTCCCATTAAATAATATAATTTTACGCTCTTTTTAAGTAAATTGTTGCTTTAGGTTAACTTATTCAAAAAAATCCCATAACAATACTCGTAATATGCTTCCTTAATTGAAATGGACATAGGCATAGCTCATACCATTTTGATATTGAAGATTTCTGTATCCACAATCATTCCAAGAATCACAGATGCCATTTCCTTTCTCTTGAATGTATACTTTTCCAGTTTCTTATGAAGTAGAAAATCTGATATTAAGCTAAATTTGATAATCTAGTAGCAACATTTTTCTTAAACTTATCAAATATTTTTATATATTATTTGCATTTTTAATAAAAAAGCCAACTTACTATCCAGCTATTTTCCTTCTGGTATATAGTACATAAGCACAGGAGTGACTTCTATTTTTTGCTCATCGTTACTATCATATTCGATATATGAACAAGATCCATAATCTGAAGTCTCTGGATACCTTAACGCTCTATCGAAAATCAGAGAAAAATCATGGTCTATTCCAATGGTGCTCCCTGTACTTTTGATAACTTCATAGTATTCTTGATCATCTACATAAGCATCCATTTGCACAGTTGCTTGTTTCCAACGTTCTTCAGTATTATTTTTAATTACTCCAGATAAGTATGCCAACATAGAGCTATCATACTCATTATTGTGTGTTTTCTCATTTACTAATTCAACGCAGTCTTCCCATTCATCTACTGCCACATATTCGCAATCAGGAACAGAACAATTGACATCTTTTAGTTTGATTTTAGTAATAGTACCACCTTTAATTTCCATTGGCTCATTATCATTGTCTAAATCGTATCCGTAAAAATAATTTTCACCAAAATAGTAGCGTACTGTCTTTTCTTCTTTTGGGGCTAGCCCCACTGGAATAAGACCATCAACAGGTATATCTGAATTATTAGCTTCATAAACAGGTAATCCGCAATTAGATAGGGTTGACTAAAAGTTGGCTTCAAAAATTGTAGGGTTGAAAACCCTATGAGTGTTTAAAGGATTATTAACTAGGGAGCAG
>OFMV01000409.1_pt1 | contig 40525 bp, 29 predicted proteins | sample 1541881 | NCBI WGS metagenome assembly OFMV01 (sample SAMN04209220, study PRJEB22552) | human gut metagenome | biome: gut; material: feces | host: Homo sapiens | place: USA: Oklahoma
TCCTGCTCGCACGGAGAGCACATTAAGTGCTCTCCGGCTCGTGCGGAACTCGCGACCGACCAGATACCAAAGCCCTCGGAACTTAGGATACATGGTTGGAGTCGCTCTGCTGCGAAATTTATCGGCCTATGACCTATTCCATGTCCCAGGTCGGCTCATCTTCACCACCTTTAAATAAAAAAGAAGTACCGGTTGGGGCCGGTACTTCTTTTGGTGCGTTGTTATTTGGCTGTAGCTTTTCGAGTTAGCTTACAGGCCGCAGGCTGCTTTGAGTTCTTCGACTCGGTCGGTCTTCTCCCAGGTGAAGTCGGCGTCTTCGCGGCCGAAGTGACCGTAGGCTGCCGTCTTTTCGTAGATGGGGCGGCGCAGGTCCAGGTCGCGGATGATTGCACCAGGGCGCAGGTCGAAGGTCTTCTCCACGGCTTCGACGATCTTATCCTCGGCAACATGTGCGGTGCCAAAGGTGTCGACCATGATCGACAGCGGCTTGGACACGCCGATGGCGTAGGCAAGCTCGACTTCGCAGCGGTCGGCCAGGCTGGCGGCGACCACGTTCTTGGCGACCCAGCGCGCGGCATACGCGGCGGAGCGGTCGACCTTGGTGCAGTCCTTGCCGCTAAAGGCACCGCCGCCGTGACGGCCGTAGCCGCCGTAGGTGTCGACGATGATCTTGCGGCCGGTGAGGCCCGTGTCGCCCATGGGGCCGCCCACGACAAAGCGACCGGTGGGGTTCACGTAGATGTCTGCGTTGTCCCACGGCATGTTCTCGGCGTCCATGACCGGGGTGATGACGTGCTCGATGAGGTCGGCCTTGATCTTGCCCATGTCCTCGATCTCGGCGGCGTGCTGCGTGGAGATGACGATGGTCGTTACCTCGACGGGCTTGCCGTCTTCGTAGCGCACGGTGACCTGGGTCTTGCCGTCGGGACGCAGATAGGCGAGGGTACCGTCGTGACGCACGGCGGCCAGGCGCTCAGCCAGACGGCTTGCCAGGTAGTGCGGCATGGGCATGAGGGTCTTGGTCTCGTTGGAGGCATAACCGAACATCATGCCCTGGTCGCCGGCACCGATCAGGTCGATCGGGTCGGTGGTAGCGCCGGTCTGGGTCTCGAAGGACTCGTCGACGCCCTGGGCGATATCGGGCGACTGCTCGTGGATGAGGCTCATAACGCCGCAGGTGTCGCAGTCAAAACCGAATTTGGCACGGTTGTAGCCAATGCGGCGGATAACGCCGCGGGCGATTTCCTGCACGTCGACGTAGGCCTGGGTGCGGATCTCGCCGGCGACGATGACGGTGCCGGTGGTCACGAGGGTCTCGCAAGCGCAGCGGACGTTCTCCACGTTGGCAGGCACGCCGTTGGGGGCGATGTAGCCCTGCTCCTGGAGCTCTATTTCTTTGGCGAGGATTGCGTCGAGGACGGCGTCGCTGATCTGGTCAGCGATCTTATCGGGATGACCTTCGGTCACCGACTCCGACGTAAATACGAAGGACCCGTGTTGGGGTGGGATGGAACGAAGTTCTTCTGACATGATTGTCCTTTCAAAAACGTGTCCCGGCGACCGTTACCATTCCGCCGGGCTCTCTATGCAAGGGCTCATCATAGCGCGTAAATCAAACATTCACACCCTTTCCGCACCTACTCATTGGGGACAGACTTAAATGACTACCCTTACCTAAGTGCCGACAGGTTGCCCAAAGAATGGTCATTTAAGTCTGTCCCCAATGAGTAGGTCGGTGCCCTTTATGCGGAGGGGGCATTGTTGCTTTATACTGATGCGGTTAGACATCCATCCTGCAATCGAGGAGATTTCCATGGCATCAGACGTTCGCGTCCGCTTTGCACCCTCACCCACGGGCAAGCTGCACATTGGCGGCGCCCGCACCGCTATCTATAACTGGGCTTTCGCCCGCGCAAACGGCGGCACGTTCATCCTGCGCATCGACGACACCGACCCCACCCGTTCCACCGACGAGAACACGCAGATCATCCTGCGCGCCATGCGTTGGCTGGGCCTGGACTGGGACGAGGGCCCCGAGGTGGGCGGCGACTATGGCCCCTACGCACAGACCGAGCGCCTGGACCTGTACAAGCAGGCCGCCCAGAAGCTCTGGGACGAGGGCAAGGCCTATCCCTGCTTCTGCACCAAGGAGCAGCTCGACGCCGATCGCAAGGCCGCGCAGGAGCGCAAGGACCCCTTCCAGGGCTATCAGCGCCGCTGCCGCGATCTGGATCCCGAGGAGGCACGCCGCCGCATTGAGGCCGGCGAGCCCTATGTCCTGCGCATCAAGGTGTCCGAGGACCGCGGCGACGTCGTCATTCACGACGCCGTCCACGGCGAGGTGACCTTCGATGCCAAGGAGCTCGACGACTTTGTCATCTTCCGCTCCGACGGCACGCCCACGTACAACTTCGCGACCGTCGTCGACGACGCCATGATGAAGATCACCCATGTCATCCGCGGCGACGACCACCTGTCCAACACCCCGCGCCAGGTCATGGTCTATGAGGCCCTCGGTGCTCCCGTGCCCACGTTCGCCCACATCTCCATGATCTTGGGCGCCGACGGCAAGAAGCTCTCCAAGCGCCATGGCGCCACTTCGGTGGAGGAGTACCGCGATGCCGGCTACCTGCCTGATGCTTTCGTCAACTACCTGGCGTTGCTCGGCTGGTCGCTCGACGGCGAGACCACGATCATCCCGCGCGATGTCCTGGCCAGCAAGTTCTCGCTTGACCGCATTTCCAAGAACCCGGCGACCTTCGATCCCAAAAAGCTCGATTGGGTCAATGCCGAGTACATCAACGGCATGTCCGACGCCCAGTTTGCCGACGAGATCATGGTCCCCGAGTTGCACGAGGCAGGCCTCATCGAGGGTAACGTCGAGTACGGCGAGGATTGGATCGACGCGCTCGCTGCCATCGTCAAGCCGCGCACCAAGATGCCGGCCGACGCCGTGACCGTTGCCGCTCCCATCTTTGCCACGGCCGAGACGCTCGAGTATGACGAGAAGTCCGTCAACAAGGGCCTGGCCAAGGAGGGCATGGGTGCCATTCTGGACGCCGCCAAGGCCGCGCTCGAGGGTGTTACCGAGTGGACCGCCGAGGCCATCGACGCCGCGCTTGAGCCGCTGCCCGAGCAGATGGACCTCAAGAAGCGCGTGGTGTTCCAGGCCGTGCGCGTCGCCGTTTGCGGCAACATGGTGAGCCCTCCGCTGGGCGAGACCATGGCGCTCGTTGGCCGCGACGACTGTCTGGCGCGCATCGATCGCGCCCGCACGATGGCGCTGTAACAGTCGCGTAAACGCATGTATCCGAGCCCCGCTCACCACGAGTGGGGCTCTTGTTTCTAAAGACGTATGGGATGGGAGGTACAGAGACCATGGCCGAGCAACTGTCGCTGTTTGGTTCGCCCGAACCGGAGCATGCCCCCGTGGAGCCCGGCCGCATGGCCGAGCGGGCCAAACCCGAGCCTGCGCCAGAGCCCATTGCCGCCTACGCGAGCGTGGTCCTCGACATTCCCACCCGTGCGCTGTCCGAGCCTTTTGCCTACGGCATCCCGCAGTCCCTCGCCAACGAGGCCCAGATCGGCTCCACCGTCCTGGTCCACTTTGGCAACCGTGCGGCCGCGGGCTATATCGTCGACATCTCGCCCGAGCTGGCCGACCTGCAAGGTAACGACGCTCTCGATGCCGCGCGCATCAGGCCTATCGAGGCCATCCTCAGTAAACCGCTCTTTGGCGCCGAGGCCGCCCGCATTGCGCGTTGGATGAGTCGCGAGTATGTCGCGACGCTTTCCGAATGCCTGCGCCTGTTCTTGCCTCCGGGTGGCAGCCCGCGTGTCGTGAAGGGCGATGACGGGGCGTGGACGGTCGAGCTTCCCGCCGTCAAGCCTATCCAAAACCGCTGGGTGATGCTTACGCCCGAAGGCTTTGACTATACGCCGCCCAAGACCGCGGTCCGTCAGCGCCAGCTCATCGAAGCACTTCAATGCGGGCCGGTCACGACGCGCGATCTCAACCTGCTCTACAACAGCATGTCGGCGACCATTAAAGCGCTCGAAAAACGCGACGTCGTGCTGGTAGAGGAGCGCCGTGCCTGGCGTGGCTGCAGTGAGCAGACCACGCTGTCCTCGGCGAGCGGCAAGGCGCCGGTCGAGCTTACAAAAGGCCAGCAGCAGGCGCTTGCGCAAATTGAGCGCGCCCGCCTTGACGCCCACGGTGACGTGGTCCTTGTCGACGGCGTCACCGGATCCGGTAAAACCGAGGTCTACCTCTCTGCCATCGAACGCGTGCTGGCGGCCGGCCGTTCGGCCTGCGTGCTTGTGCCCGAGATATCGCTGACGGCCCAAACCGTCGGCCGTTTCCGCTCGCGCTTTGGCGAGACAGTCGCCGTGTTCCATTCGCGCCTTTCGGCCGGTGAGCGCCTGGACCAGTGGGACATGGTTGCCAGCGGTGCCGCGCGCGTGGTCGTGGGCGCCCGCTCGGCGCTCTTTTGCCCGCTCAGTGACCTGGGCCTCATCATCATCGACGAGGAGCACGAGACTAGCTACAAGCAGGGCTCCAGCCCGCGCTACCATGCGCGCGAGGTGGCGGCCGAGATGGCGCGCCGCTATCGCTGCCCGCTCGTGTTGGGCTCGGCCACGCCTTCTGCCGAGGCCCTCGACCGGTGCCGCCGCGGCACGTACAACGGTGCCACCTGGACGCGCGTCGAGATGCCTGAGCGCCCGGGACACGCCGTGCTGCCCACGGTCCGCATTGCCGACCTGCGCCGCGAGTTTTCGCACGGTAGCCGTTCAATGTTCTCTAAACCGCTGATGGAAGGTTTGGAGCGCGTTGTAGAGCGCCGCGAGAAAGCCGTGCTGCTGCATAACCGCCGCGGCTTTGCGACGTTTTTGATGTGCCGCGAGTGCGGTTGCGTCCCCACCTGCAACCACTGCTCTACGGCGCTTACGTACCACGAGCGCACCCATACGCTGCAGTGCCACACCTGCGGATCGTCCTGGCGCGTGCAGCCATATCCCGCGCCCACAAGTCGCTGCCCCAAGTGCGGCAGCCGTTACCTGGCAAAAATGGGTCTGGGCACGCAGCAGATCGAGGACGCGCTGCACCAGATGCTGCCCGAGGATGTAGCCATCATTCGCATGGACGCCGATTCCACGCGTGGCAAGGACGCGCATAAGAAGTTGCTCGAGCAGTTCGATGCCGCCGATTGCGCGGTGCTGCTGGGCACCCAGATGATTGCCAAGGGCCTCGACTTTCCCGAGGTCACGCTTGTGGGCGTGGTCAATGCCGACTTTGCGTTAAAGCTGCCCGATTTTAGAGCAGGGGAGCGCGCCTACGATTTGCTGGAGCAGGTCGCGGGCCGTGCCGGACGCGGCGATCGCCCTGGCGAGGTCATCATTCAGACGTACCTGCCCGAGGACCCGGTCATTCGCGCCGTTGCCGAGCACGACCGTTCGATCTTTACCGACTACGACCTGGACCAGCGTCGTGACGCGCTGTATCCGCCCTTCGTGCGTCTGGTCAACATTTTGGTGTGGTCGACGAACGCGGATGATGCGCAGGATTACATTGGACGCATCGCAAAGCTGCTCAAGCGCCGCTGGCATGCCGCCGCGCCCGACTTTTTGCGGGCGGGGAGCGCGGTGCCCCAGGTGCTTGGTCCGGCTTCGTGTGTAATCGAGAGAGCCAAGGACCGTTATCGCTTCCACCTGCTTGTGAAGTCGCCCGTGGGGTACCATGTCTCTGATGATATCGACGCCTGCCTCAAAGAGGTGGGCTCCGTGCGCGGCGTGAGCGTGAGCGTTGACGTCGACGCCTATGATTTGATGTAACAACCCGAAAGGATGGCCATGGAAGCCAACGGAATCGTACTGTCGCCCGACCCTCGTTTGCGTCAGGAGTGCGCCGTCATCGAGGAAATCACCCCGGCGATCGAGGCACTTGCCGAGAAGATGAAGAAGATGATGTTCGAGAACGGCGGCTGCGGCCTGGCTGCTCCGCAGATCGGCGAGCTCATCCAGCTCGTCACCATCGACTGCGACTACACCGACAAGAACGACTACGATCCGTACGTGCTCATCAACCCTGTCATTGTTGAGCAGAGCGACCATCTGGTGCCGTTTAGCGAGGGCTGCCTTTCCATCCCCGGCATTAGCTGCGAGATCGAGCGTCCCGACCATGTCGTCGTCGAGGCGTACGACCTGGATGCCAACCTGATTCGCTACGAGGCCTCGGGCGATCTGTTCTGCGTGTGCCTGCAGCACGAGATCGATCACCTGCACGGCAACACCATGTTCGAGCGACTGAAGCCCATGCAGAGGCTCAAGGCCGTCAAGGAGTATCAGGACGCCCTGGCCCGCGGCGCTCGACCGGGCGAAACGGAGTAGGCCCCACCGTCCCCGGTGCTGAGCGCCCACATATCATCCCGTGCTCAAACATTCTCGCTTTGCTGCGAAACTGCGCGCGGGACGATATGTGGGCGCTCAGCACTGGGGACTGCGTTGTTCTGGCTCGGTTCGCCCGGGTGCTGTTGGGCCAGGGAGGGGCGTCTTCGCTGATAATTGCTTTGTTGGAAGAGCTGCTTTTATTGCGGCTCTTTCTTTGGTTTTGGGTATATTTGTTTTTGTTGGACTGTTCTGGCGGCTGGGTGCGTTTGCGACCTGGAGCGCTTCTTTTGTAGCCGTCTCGGCTCGTTATTGAGAGGAGACTAACTTTTATGCGTATTGTGTTTATGGGTACGCCCGATTTTGCTGTGCCTTCGCTGACTTCGCTTGTTGAGGCTGGGAACGAGATTGCACTTGTTGTTACTCGTCCCGATGCTGTTCGTGGGCGTGGTAAAAAGTTGGAGCCGTCTCCTGTTAAGGCTAAGGCGCTTGAGCTTGGGTTGCCGGTTGTTGAGGCTAATCGTATGACGCCTGAGGTTGCTGAGGCGCTTCAGGCTGCCCAGGCTGACATTTTCTGTGTGGCTGCCTATGGCTGCATTTTGCCCGATGAGGTGCTGCATATGGCGCCGCTCGGCATTGTGAATGTTCATGCGTCCTTGCTGCCTCGTTGGCGTGGGGCTGCTCCTATTCAGCGTGCCATTCTTGCTGGTGATGAGGTTGCTGGCGTTTCCATTATGCGCATTGGGCATGGCGTGGATACTGGTGCTTATTGTGCTCAGGCTTCCACGTCGGTTGCCGGTAAACATGCTGAGGCGCTGACCATGGAGCTTGGTGAGCTGGGCGGTAAGTTGCTGGCCGATACGCTTCCCTTGCTTGCCGATGGCTCGGCTGTCTGGACTGAGCAGGATGAGTCGCTTGTGACCCATGCTGCCAAGATTTCTAAGCAGGAGATGCGCCTGGATCCGCACATGGCGGCGCTTGATTGCGTGCGTCATGTGCTGGCCTCGTCCGATACCGCGCCTGCTCGTTGCGTGATTGCCGGCAAGACTGTGCGTGTGCTCGATGCTGCGCTGGCCGATGTTTCGCTTGGCAAGGGCGGCGTTGACGTTAAGAATAAGCGTGTTTTCCTTGGCCTTTCCGATGGTGCGGTTGAACTGCTCGAGGTTAAGCCCGATGGCAAGCGTGCCATGGCCGCTTCTGCTTGGGCTGCTGGGCTGCAAGGCGCCGATCTTATCTGGGGTGTTTTGTCATGAGCAAGCTGTCTCCCGCGCGCAAGCTTGCACTCGATGTGCTGATGGAGGCCGATCGCCGCGGCATGTATGCGCGCGACGTGCTGTCCTCTCGCGCATCGGCCAAGGCTATTGACCAGCGCGATTCCGCTTTTGCAGCTCGCTTGGCGCTTGGTGTGGCCGCCACGCAGGGTATTTTGGACGAACTGCTCGATCAGTTTCTCGATAAGCCTAAAAAGGTTGCGCCGCGTGTTCGCATGGCGCTTCGTATCTCGGCCTTCGAGATGCTTTATCTGCATACGCCTGGTCGCGTTGCGGTGAGTCAGGGCGTTGAGCTGGTGCGCAGCGGAGCTAAGTCTGCCGCCGGTTTGGCCAATGCCGTGCTGCATAAAGTCGCGGACAACGTTGAGGACTTTGCCACGGCGTCCGATGTAGATGAGTCTGAGCGGCGTTTGGTTCGCCTGTCTCGCCTGATGGGCCTGCCGCGTTGGCTGTGCGCTCGCATTATGACGTCGTTTGACACGCCAGAGGGTGCGCTTAACTTTGCCGGCAATCTGGCCCCCGCGCCGCTGGCCCTGCATGAGAACGCCTTTGCGACCAAGCCCGATCCGTATATCTCGCAGCTCGTCGCGCCTGTCTTCCCGGGCTGCCATGCCCCGGTTGATGCCCAGGTTACCGTTGCTTCGGGTGTGTTTGAGCGTGCTGCCGCGGTGGCCTCGGACCTTAACGCGCAGCTTATCGCCACAGCTGCCACGCGCCCTGGTAGCTGTCTTGAGATTGGTGCCGGTCGTGGCACCAAGACCTATGTGATGATGTGTCAGGCCAAGCGTGCGGGGTATGAGCGTCAGCATACGGCGCTCGATTTGCATGATCGCAAGTGTGACCTGAATCTTGCTCGCCTGCATAAGGCGGGTATTCAGGGCGTTCGCACGGTTTCGGGCGATGCATTCGAGCTTGATGAGGTGCTCACATCGTTTGATGCCATGCTTGGCGAGCCGGTTAAATTCGACACGGTCTTTATCGATGCGCCGTGCTCGGGCACCGGAACCATGCGTCGTCATCCCGAGATCCCGTGGCGTCTGACCGAAAAGGATGTGACGGTTGAGCTGCCCAAACTGCAGCTGTCGATGCTCAAGGAAGCCGCCGCGCGCGTGGCTGCCGGCGGCGAGCTCATCTATGCGACGTGCTCGGTCTTCGACGAGGAGAACACGCAGGTGGTGGATGCTTTCCTTGCTTCTCCTGAGGGCGCCGGCTTTAGCGTGGCACCGCTTTCCGAGGCACAGATTCTGCAACTCCCTGAGTTCGATCAGGCCAAGAAGCTCGTTTCCGTACGCCAGAACGATCGGGGCCTCTTCCAAAGCGTGCCGGTAAACGCCGACTCCTACGACGGCCACTTCTGCGCCCGCCTGGTCCACAAGTAACGACTAAGTTGCGGTGAAATAAGGATTGAATAGCGGCTTCCACCCACCAAACAGTCCTTATTTCACCGCAACTCACAAGGAAACCTGGGTAGCTTGATTAGCTACCCATAGAGCAAAGAAATAGCCCCGCGATCGGCGTTGATCGCGGGGCTGCTTGGTTTCTAGTGGCTATGCGGGCAATTGGCGCAGCAGCCGCTCGTGGCGTTGGTGCTGGAGCCGCCGCTTCGTTGATCGGTGTTGTAGAAACCGCTGCCCTCAAATTTAATGCCGCTGGCCGAGAACGTCTTGGTCGCCGGGGCACCGCAGCTGGGGCACACGACCTCGGGAGTCTCGGACATGGGATGCTCAACCTCAAACACGTTGCCGCAGCTCGAGCACTTGTAATCGTAGCGCGCCATAATACTTCCTTTTCAGCACAAAGCGGGCAGATCGCTCTGCCCGCATAAATTCAAACGTTTGTAACTGTACCCTATATCGGGGGTTTTATCACGCCTCGCCCCAGAATCTATGGGTGTTGCGCAGGAGCTGTGCAGTTTTGCCCTCGGCGGCCGCAACGTCGGCCTCATCTGCCTGCCAGGTCCAGTTGCCCGTGGCGACACCCGGCACGTTCATACGCGCGTCGTCGCCAAGCCCCAGGACATCCTGCAGCGGCATCATCACCAGGGGAGCGTCGCTTGCCAGCGCGTCGCCCATCAGCTTGGCCGCCACCTCAACACCGCTCGGCTCGTCGCCGCCCGCGAAGGAGCGCGTGCACCAACCGGCGAGCGTCGACGTGTCGTGCGTCGAGGTGTACAGAATCTTGCCCGGCGTGGGACAGACACCGTTGCGGACGTCGTAGTCGCTAAACTCCAGCACGTCCATGCCTGGGAAGCCGCAGGTAGAAGCCATGGCTCGAACGCCGGGCGTCAGATAGCCCAGGTCCTCGGCGATAAAGTTGAGCGGCCCCAGCTCGTCATAGGCAGTCTGGAACAGGTCCTTGCCCGGTCCCGCCAGCCAGCGACCGTCGGCGCAGGCCTTGCCTGCGGGAATGCTAAAGTAGCTGTGGAATCCCAGGAAGTGGTCCAGTCGCACGCGGTCGTAGAGTGAGAACGCGCGACGCAGACGGTCCATCCACCAGCGGTAGCCGTTCTCCTTCATGTGATCCCAACGGAAGGTGGGGTTGCCCCACACCTGGCCCTCGGGCGCAAAATTGTCGGGCGGCGCGCCAGAAATCTCAATCGCCTTGCCGGTATCGGACAGCCAGAAGTTCTCGGGCTCGCTCCATGCGTCTGCCGAATCGTCCGAAACATACATAGGAATGTCGCCGATGACCTCGATACCCTTCTTGTGCGCATAGTTCATGAGCTCGCACCAGGCCAGATCAAAGCGGTACTGCATGTACGCCTGCAGCTCTGCCTCGTCGTGGAAACGCTTGTCATCGATCAGATACTCGTTGTAGCGCGCGACATCTGCCGGCCAATCGTGGCGCGACTCGCCCTCAAAGTACTTCTTAACGGCCATGTAGACGCAGTACTTCTCGAGCCAGTCGGCGTTGCGATGCTTAAACGCCGTGTAGAGCGGGTCTGCATCCTCGCCGCCACGAGCTTTCCAAGTCTCAAAGTCGGCCGCCAGTTCCTCTTGGCTTTCGGGCAGCAGGTCAATATTGCCCGCAAAGGCCGAAGGCCCAGCGTAAGGGGAGCGGAAGAAATCCGTCGGGTTGACAGGCAGAACCTGCCAGTAGCGCATGCCCATGGCGGCCAGGTGGTCGATGAAGCGACGCGTGGGTGCGCCAATCGTGCCGGGCTTGCCGTCGTCGGTGGGCACCGAGGTGATGTGGCACACGACGCCCGCGCCGTGATCGAGCGGCTCCTGCAGGCGCTGTTCGGCATGGTGATAGATGATCGACGAGCCCAGCGGATACAGGTCAAGCGTGACCGTACCGTTGTGGATCTCGCACTCGTGACCGCTAATGACATCGCTCGCACATTCGCCGAGCGCCGGGATTGTCACGCGATGCGAATTGCGCAGGCTGCGGTTGATGATGACGGTCGCGGACTCGCCGTCCTTGCCCGTACGGTTGTAAGCCAGCACCTCGTCGTTGAGCGCGAACGCCTTGATCTCGCCGTCGATCATAAAAGGCAGCGCACGGCGCACGGCAGATGCGTTCTTGACGATCGCGAGCGTGTCGAAGTCGTGCAGGTCTTCCTTGGTCGGCAGGGTGCGACGGTTGCCCGGGTCGGTAAGGCCCTCCAAGCCGTACTCATCGCCGTAGTAAATCGAAGGCACGCCGGGGAAGGTCATCTGCATAAGCGTGGCGAGCCAAAAACGGCTCTTGGCCAGGCCCATCGCGCCTTCGTCCAAGCGCCATTTGCTGCGCTCGCACTCGGGCAGCTGCGACTCGTCGGGGCCGCCGCCGAGCACCGAGATGATGCGCGGACGGTCGTGGCTCGAAAGCAGGTTGAGCGCGCAAGACAGGGCCTCGCGCGGATAGTTCTCGCGCAGGGTCTCGATGTCCTCGGCAGCCTCGTAGGCGTTTTTGTAGCCCATCAAAAAGCCGATGACCATGTCGCGGAAGGGGTAGTCCATTGCGGAGTCCAGCTCGGAGCCCTGCAGGTAGCGGCGCAGATGGCCGTAGCTGATCTTGTTGGAGGCGTCTTCCCAGACCTCGCCGAGCAACAGTGCATCGGGCTTTTCGGCGAGCACGGCCTTCTTGATCTCGGCCAAGAAGTCGTCGGAGAGCTCGTCGGCCACGTCCAGGCGCCAGCCATGGGCACCGGCGCGCAGCCATTTGCGGATGACGCCGTCCTTGCCCAGGAGCTTCTCGCGCACCAGCTCGGATTTCTCGTTGATGGCGGGCATGTTGCCCACGCCCCACCAGCAATCGTACGAGCCGTCCTCGTGGAAGGTAAACGCATCGCGCCACGGGGAATCCTCGCTCTGCCAGGCGCCCACGCCGGGGTAGTTGCCGTAGCGGTTGAAATAGATGGAGTCGTCGCCCGTGTGGTTGAAGACGCCGTCCAGAATAATGGAAATGCCCAGCTTCTCGGCTGCCTGGCACAGCTCGGTAAAGTCTTGTTCTGTGCCCAGAATCGGGTCGATCTTGGTGTAATCGGCGGTGTCGTAGCGATGGTTGCTTGCGGCCTCAAAGATGGGGTTGAGGTAGATGGCCGTAAAGCCCAGCTCGGCGATGCGGGGCAGGTCTTCCTGGATACCCTTAAGCGAGCCGCCGTAGAAGTCCCAGGTCTTGATAGAGCCGTCCTCGGCGCGCTCGTACACGGGCGGCTCGTTCCAGTCCTCGACCATGCGGCGCTGAATGCCCTTGCGCGGTTTTTCGAGTTGGGCCATTGTACGTTCGCGCCAATGCTCATCGCGCGCGTAGCGATCGGGGAAGATCTGGTACACCATGCCGCGCTCGTACCAGGTGGGACGGTTCTCGCGGTGCTTGTAGACGGTAATCTGGAAGGACGGTACCTCGGCGTAGTCGTAGGTTACGCCCTCGCCGCCAGTGCGGCCCTGCGGCGCGCCCAAGCGAACCTCGGGCTGGCCCTCGATATTGCATATAAAGCTGTACCACACAAGACACGGTTCGGTGCATTTGAGCTCGCCGGTAAAAATGCCATCGCCCTCGTGCTCCATCGGAATCAGGGTCTCGCCGACGCCATCGACCCAGGTGCGCAGGGTGAGCGTTGCCTGGTTGGGATCGGCGTCCTCCAAAATCACCGACAGCGAAACGGAAGTTCCTGTGGTCACAGCGCCAAACGGAGTGCGAAACTGCGGCAGACGGCTGTTGTGTATCAATCTCATAGTACGGTCCAGTTCAATAGAATCATGGCATGCTGGCCATGGGCTTTACGCACAGGATGTAAGTATATCTGTTGTACACAGGCTGTATAAACAACATCCGTTTACCATCGGCGAACGGTTGTCCTAGAAAATCGTTTTACCAACTACCTACAGAGAAGGGGCGCCCGGTTGGAGCGCCCCTTACTTAGGGTTTGATGAGGTTTTGGATCGCCTGCGGGCTAGCGGCGCTTGCGGGTGGCCGTTGCCTTGCGGACGGAGGTCTTCTTGGTCGGAGCCTTTTCCTCGGCCTGAGCGGCGGGGGAGACCGGGGCCTCCTTGGCGGGCTCGGGCTTGGCCTTTACCTCGGTCTTGGGCTCAACTTTGACAGCAGCGGGCTTAGCCTCTGCCTTGGGAGCGGCAGCTTTGGTCGTGGTCTTTTTGGCCGTCGTCGTGGTGCGCTTGCGTGTAGTGGTCTTGGCGGTTGGCTTGGCCTCGACGGTTACCTCGGCCTTGGACTCGGCGGGCGTCTCCTCGACTTTGGCGGCCGGCTTTGCGGCTGCCTTGGTCGTGGCGGTCTTCGTGGTCGTCGACTTCGTAGCCGTGGTCTTCTTGGCTGCCGTTACCTTCTTGGCGGTCGTGGTCTTGGACGCCGTCGACTTCTTGGCAGTGGTCTTGGCCGGAGCCTTAGCGGCCGGCTTGGTCTCAGCGACCTCAGCCATTACCTCGGGAGCAGCCTCGGCCTCGACGGCCTTCTTGGCAGCTGCGGTGGTGCGCTTGCGCGTGGTCGTTGCCTTGGCGGCCGTTGTTTTTGTCGTGGCAACCTTGGTCGTCGTAACCTTCTTAGCGGTCGTCTTGCGGGTCGTGGTCTTCTTAGCAGCGGGCTTGGCCTCGGCCTCTGCCTCAGGAGCAACCTCGGCCTTCACCTCAGGCTCGGCCTTTGCGGGCTTAGCCTCAACCGGCTTCTCCTCGGCCTTGGGCTCCTCAACGGCAGCAACCTCAACCGCCGCCGGCCTCTCGATCTCCGGATGCATAAAGAAGTACAGGTCCAGATACTTATCGGCCGAGCGCGTCCAGCTAAAGTCCTGGCTCATGGCCTGCGTGACCAGCTGATTCCAGGCGTCGCGGTTGTCCCAGAACAGGCGTGCCGCGCGGAACACGGCGTCGCCCATCTCGTCGCCGTTAAAGTTGCTAAACGAGAAGCCCGTGCCCTCGCCGGTAAACTCGTTGTACGGGATCACGGTGTCCTTCAGGCCACCGGTCTCGCGCACGATGGGCAGGGTGCCGTAGCGCATAGCGATGATCTGCGACAGGCCGCAGGGCTCAAACTTCGACGGCATCAGGAACATATCGGCGGCGGCGTACATACGCTGCGACAGCGCAGGATCGAACTCGATGCGCGCGGCCATGGTGCCGGGGTACTTGTCCTGGAAGTAGCGCAGGCCGTCCTCGTAGTCGCGGTCGCCGGTGCCCAGCACCGCCACCTGCACGCCGCCGGCCAGAATGCGGTCGAGCGCGTACATGACCAGGTCCATGCCCTTCTGACGCGTCAGGCGCGTGACCATCACCATCAGCGGACGGTCGTCGCGGACCTCGAGGCCCAGCTCCTCCTGCAGCTTGGCCTTGCAAACGGCCTTGCCGGAGCGGTCCTCAACGGTGTAGTTGGCGGCAATGCGCTTGTCGGTCGCCGGGTCAAAGCCCGCGACGTCAATGCCATTCAGAATGCCCTGCAGCGCGTAAGAGCGCTCGCGCAGCACGCCGTCCAGGCCCTCGCCAAACTCGGGCGTCTGGATCTCGCCCGCATAGGTGGGGCTCACCGTGGTGATGGCGTCGGCATAGCGCAGCGCGCCCAGCATGTAGTTGATGCTGCAGGCGTCGCAACGTAGCTGCGAGGCGGCAGCCGGAATGTGCGCCACACCCAGGATGTCCTCCATCACGGTGTCGCTAAACTGGCCCTGGAACGCCACGTTGTGGATCGAGAACACGGTCTTGACGCGCTCGTAGAGCGGCAGGCCCTGGTAGAACTCACGCAAAAACACGGGCGCCAGCGCCGTCTGCCAGTCGTTGCAGTGCAGGATGTCGCACTCAAAGCCGGCGGGCAGGTGCTGCAGGCTCTCGGTGATGGCCTTGGAGAAGAACGCAAAGCGCTCGCCGTCGTCAAAGAAGCCGTACGGATAGCCGCGCGCGAAGTAGCGCTCGTTGTCGATGAACATATAGGTGACGCCGTCGTGCTCGAGCTTCTCGAGTCCGCAGTACTCATTGCGCCAGCCCAGGCTCACGTAAAAGTCCGAGAAGTGCTCCATCTGCGCCTTGTACTCGTCCTTGATGGTGGCGTACTTGGGCACCATCACGATTACTTCGGCGCCGGCGCGCACAAGCGCCGCAGGCAGCGAGCCCGCCACGTCGCCCAGGCCACCGGTCTTCACAAACGGTGCGCACTCGGCCGAGGCAAACACGATCTGCATCTTTTTGCTGGAATCAGCCATATTGTCTCCCTGTTGCAATTCGAGAATAGCCGCCTGGCGCAAACCGGGCGGCTATTCTACGTGTTACGAGCGATATTGCGGTGCCAACGTTAACGTACGATGGTGGTATCGGAAGTTAACGGAGCCTTGCCCAGTACCAGGATGTTCTCGGGCGTGCCGCGAAGCTCGGTGTTGGTGGGAACCACGTTGTTCTTGTCCAGGATGGCGTTCTCAACGCGGGCACCGCTCTTGATGATGCAGCTCTGGTTGATGATCGAGTTGGTCACCGAAGCGCCTTCCTCGACCACGACGCCGCGCGACAGGATCGAGTTGCGCACGGTGCCCTTGATGATGCAGCCGGCCGAGATGATCGAGTTGCACGCGTGGCTGCCGGTCGCATAGCGCGAAGGCGGCACGTCGTGAGCCTTGGTCAGGATCGGGCGCTCGGGGTCAAAGAGCTGGTCGGCCACGGTCTGGTCGAGCAGGTCCATGCTGCGGCGATACAGCGACTTCTCGCTAAACACGCCCACGACCTCGCCCTTGTACTCGTAGCTGCACACGTCGATGTTGCCAAAGTCGCCCTGGAGTGCCTCGAGCAGGTCCAGATAGTCGGCGGCCTGGTAGTGGTCGATGATCTCGAGCAGCGTCTCGCGGTTGACGATGCAGCAGTCCATAGAGGCGTTGTCGCCATACACGACGCCGGCGCTCACGCCCTTCAGGCGGCCGTTCTCGTTGATCTGCAGCTTGGTCTCGTCATCGACATTGCGCGTGGCCTTGCAGTACACCACGGTCATCTGGGCGCCGGAGTTCTCGTGCGCCTCGATGATGGTGTTGAGGTCCATGTTAAAGATGATGTTGGTGCCCATCATCACAACGTAGGGCTTGTCCGAGCGCTGGAACAGCGTCTTGTTGGAGATGATGTCGCGCAGCAGGAAGCGCATGCCGCCCTTGGTGGTGCCATACGCGTTGCCGGGCACCATGAACAGGCCGCCCTTCTTGCGGTCCAGGCCCCAGTCCTTGCCCGAGCCCACGTGGTCGATCAGTGAGCGGTAGTTGCCCGGCATGACGACGCCGACGGTCTTGATGCCGGCATTCATCATGTTGGACAGCGGGAAGTCGATCAGGCGGTAGCGGCCCAAAAACGGAACGGACGCGATGGGGCGGTCCTTGAGCAGCACGCTGCCGTAGGTCGAAGAGTAGTTAGCGGTGATATAACCGATGGCCTTGCGATTGATCATCGGATCATTCCCCCTTCCCGATAACGACGTCATTTCCAACGACGGCCGTATCCTTGGTGGTATCGACAGAGCCGAGCTTCACGCCCTCTTCGACCGTGGAGTTCTCGCCCAAAATAGCGCGGCAGATGTGCGCGCCGCTCTTGACGTGCGCACCCGGCAGCAGCACGGAGTCCTCAACCACGGCGCGCTCCTCGATGATGACATCGGTCGAAAGGATCGAGTGGCGAGCGGTGCCGTAGATCTTGCAGCCGTTGGAGACCAGGCAGTCGTCCAGGCGACCATCCGGGCCAATGTAGTGCGGCGGACGCGTGGTGATGTTGGACATGATGGGGAAGTGCTTGTCGAACAGATCGAATTCGGGGTTGTTGCCCAGCAGGTCCATCGAGGTCTCGTGGAAGCTGGCGATGGTGCCGACATCCTTCCAAAAGCCGTGGAACTCGTAGCTGTACAGGCGCTTGCCCTCGCCGAGCAGCTTGGGGATGATGTCCTTGCCAAAGTCGTGGCTCGAGCGCTGGTCCAGAGCGTCCTCCTCGAGCGCCTCGATCAGTACGTCGGCCGAGAAGATGTAGATGCCCATGGACGCGAGGTTCGAATCGGGCTTATCGGGCTTCTCGGTGAACTTGGTGATGCGGCCGTCCTCGGGGTCGGTGGTCAGGATGCCAAAGCGGCTGGCCTCCTCCCACGGCACGGGCATAACGCTCACCGTGAGGTCGGCGTTGTTCTCAATGTGCGTCTTGAGCATCTTGCGGTAGTCCATGCGATACAGGTGATCGCCCGAAAGAATCAGGACGTACTTGGGGTCGTTGGCCTTGATGTAGTCCAGGTTCTGCGTAATGGCGTCGGCCGTGCCCGCATACCAGGCGCCGCCGGTCTGCGTCTCGTACGGCGGCAGGATCGACACGCCGCCGTCGCGGCTGTCCAGATCCCACGCCTCGCCGGAGCCCACATAGGCATGCAGCAGGTAGGGGCGGTACTGCGTCAGGACGCCCACCGTGTCGATGCCCGAGTTGGAGCAGTTGGAGAGCGAAAAGTCGATAATGCGGAACTTGCCACCAAAGCTAACCGCCGGCTTGGCGATCTTTTGGGTGAGTGCCCCCAATCGGCTGCCCTGTCCTCCTGCGAGGAGCATCGCGATGCATTCTTTCTTACTCATCGATTTCTCCTTCTGTCATCGATGTTCTTAAACCCATTAGCGACGGGCGCGGCGCTCGGTCGCGCCCGTCGAGTAATGCCGTGCTGGCATAAGGGAGCTCGCGCGCCTTTACGCGTGCCAGATCTCGTCGCGGTATTCGCGAATGGTGCGGTCGCTCGAGAACCAGCCGCTCGATGCGGTGTTGAGCAGCGCCTTGCGGTTCCAGGTCTCCTGATCGCCGTAGCTGCCCGTGAGCTTCTCCCACGCATCCACATAGCTGCGGAAATCGGCCATGACCAGGTCGGGGTCGTTGTTGTTCATGAGCTCGTTGTAGATGCTCTCGAAGTTGCCCGAAAGGCCCGCAAAGGTGTTGTCCTTGAGCTCGTCCATCACGCGGCCCAGGCGCTCGCGGTCGCCGTTGAGCGTATCCCACGCAAAGTAGCTGTTGGATGCCCAGAGCTGCTCGACCTCGGGAGCGGTCAGGCCAAAGATGGCCTCGTTCTCGCGGCCAGCCAGGTCGGCGATCTCGATGTTGGCGCCGTCGAGGGTGCCCAGCGTGATGGCGCCGTTCATCATGAGCTTCATGTTGGACGTGCCCGAGGCCTCCTTGCCGGCCGTGGAGATCTGCTCCGAGATCTCGGCGGCAGGGTAGATGAGCTGAGCGTTACTCACGCGGAAGTTGGGGATAAAGCAGACCTTCATGACCTCGTTGACGCGCGGGTCGTTGTTGATGACGTCGGCCACGGAGTTAATGAGGCGGATGGTCTCCTTGGCAAAGGTGTAGCTCGAGGCAGCCTTGCCGCTAAAGATGAAGGTCGTCGGCGTCACGTGGAAGTTGGGATCGGCGATGCGACGGTTGTAGATGTCCATCACCTTCATGATGTTCATGAGCTGGCGCTTGTAGGCATGGAAGCGCTTTACCTGGACATCGAAGACGGTGTTGGGGTCGATGACCAGACCGGTCTCGGCCTTGACGTAGGCGGCCAGGCGCTCCTTGTTGGCGCGCTTGGAGGCACCCACGGCCTTCAGGAACTCGGTGTCGTTCTGGAACTCTTTGAGCTTCTCCAGCTCAAAGGCGTCCTTAAGCCAGCCGTCGCCAATGGCCTCGGTCACGAGCTTGGCATAGGTGGGGTTGGCCTCGGCAAAGAAGCGACGGTGCGAGATGCCGTTGGTCTTGTTGTTGAACTTCTCGGGCGTGAGGGCGTAGAAGTCCTTGAGTACGATGTTCTTGATGATGTCGGAGTGGATCTTGGCCACACCGTTGACGCTGTGGCTGCAGATCACGGACAGGTTGGCCATGCGAATCTCGCCGTCCCACAGGATGGCGGTTTGGCGCAGACGCTCCTGCCAGCCCTCCTGAGTGGTGTCGAACGACTCGTGCCAACGACGGCTGATCTCGTCGATGATCTGGTACACGCGGGGGAGGAGCTTGGAGAACGTGCCGATGGGCCATTTCTCCAGAGCCTCGGGCAGGATGGTGTGGTTGGTGTAGCTCACGACCTGCGTCACGATGTTCCAGGCGTCGTCCCACTCGAGCTTCTTCTCGTCGATGAGGATACGCATGAGCTCGGGGCCGCACATGGCGGGGTGGGTATCGTTGGTGTGGATGGCCACAAACTGCGGCAGCAGCTCCCAGTTCTCGCCGTGCTCCTTCTCAAAGGTGTCGAGCAGGCTGTAGATGCCGGCCGAAACAAACAGGTACTCCTGCTTCAGGCGCAACAGACGGCCGTGCTCGCCGGCGTCGTTGGGGTAGAGGATGGCGCTGATGGCCTCGGCCTCGGCGCGCTCGGCATCGGCCTGGGCATAGTCGCCGCGGTTGAAGGCCTCAAGGTCAAAGTGCTCCTCGACCGGCTCGGCAGCCCAGACGCGCAGCTTGTTGACGGTCTCGCCGGCATAGCCCACCACGGGGATGTCGTAGGGGACAGCCAGGATATCCTGCGTGTCCACCGTGCGGTAGAACGTGCGGCCGTTCTCCTCAAAGCCCTCAACACGGCCACCAAACTTGATGGTCACGGCCTTGTCCTGACGACGGACCTCCCAGGGATAGCCGTGGGTGAGCCACTCGTCAGTGGCCTCGACCTGGCTGCCGTTGACGATCTCCTGCTTAAACAGGCCGTAGCGGTAGCGCATGCCGTTGCCGTAGCCGGCAATGCCCTCGGCTGCCATGGAATCCAGGAAGCATGCGGCCAGACGGCCCAGGCCACCGTTGCCCAGCGCCGGATCGGGCTCCTGGTTCTCGATGACGGACAGGTCAAAGCCCATGTCGTCGAGCGCCTCGGCGACCATGTCGCGCACGCCAAAGTTGAGCAGGTAGTTGTCGAGCAGGCGGCCGATCAAAAACTCGATCGAGAAGTAGTACACGCGCTTTTTGCCCTCGGAGACCGCACGGGCGTCACTCTTGGTGGCAACGGTGCGTGCCTTCTCGGCCACGAGCTTGGCCAGTGCATTAAAGCGGTCGAGGTCACTGGCGGCCTCGACGCTTTTGCCGCTGATGCTCATGACGGCATCGCGATAGAGCTCGGTAAACTCCTGCTTGTTGTCGAAGATCTTATTCATACGTTCCTTTCCCCCGGGGATGTTTCTCCCGGAACGGTTATGACTTGTATCCTACGCCCCGACGGGGCGGGTAATTACAGCTGTAACGGCTTTGTTACGCATCCTTGGCAGACAACTTAACAGAAGCAGACTTGGCCTTGGTAACGGCCTTTTTGGCAGCCGGCTTCTTGGCTGCGGCCTTAGCAGCGGGCTTTGCGGCGGCCTTGGCCTTGGTGACCGTAGCCTTGGCCTTGACAGGAGCCTTCTTGGCGGTTGCAGGCTTGGGCTTTACCGAGGACGAACGCTTGTGCGTCGCCTTCTTGCGCTCCTCAACCACGGGCGGCTTGTAGCTGCTGGGGCCACGGCGCTTAAGCACCACGCCAGCCAGGCCGGGCACCTTAATCTCGATGGAGTCCATCTGCCCGTTCCAGGGGTAGGGCTCGCTCGAGCAGGTGTAGGGCTCTTCGCCGGCGTATCCACTACCGCCAAACTCGGGACGGTCGGAATCGAAGATGACCTCCCAGTCACCCTCGCGCGGCACGCCCACGCGGAAGCTCTCGTAGCTCGCAGGGTCAAAGTTGATCAGGATCACCAGGTCGTCGTCGACGTCCTCGCCCTGGCGCACAAAGCTCACGATAGACTGCTTGGAATTGTCCGCATCGATCCAGGTAAAGCCGTCGTCGGTGTAGCCGCGCTCGTACAGGGCGGGCTCGGCGGTGTACAGGTGGTTGAGCGCCTTAATAAACGCCTGATGGTGCTTGTGGGTCTCGTACTCCTCGGTCAGGAACCACTGGATGGACTCGTAATAGCGCCACTCAATAAACTGGCCGATCTCGTTGCCCATAAAGTTGAGCTTGGCACCGGGGTGCGTCATCTGGTAGAAGGCCAGCGTGCGTAGACCGGCAAACTGGCGCCACCAGTCGCCCGGCATGCGGCCGATCAGCGAGCACTTGCCGTGTACGACCTCGTCGTGGCTCAACGGGCAAATGAAGTTCTCGGTAAAGGCGTACATGATGGAGAACGTGAGCAAGCCGTGGTTGCCGGGGCGCCATGGAAAATCGGTCTGCATGTAGTGCAGGGTGTCGTTCATCCAGCCCATGTCCCACTTGTAGTGGAAGCCCAGGCCGCCGTCCTGCGGCGGGTAGGTCACAAGCGGCCACGCGGTGGACTCCTCGGCCATCATCATCACGTCGGGGTAGTGTGCCTCCACGGCGCAGTTGACCTGACGGATAAACGCGCTGGCGTCCAGGTCCTCCTCGGTACCGTACTTGTTGAACTTCTTTTGGCCGGGATCGTCGATGCCAAAGTTGAGGTACAGCATGCTGGACACGCCGTCCATGCGAATGCCGTCCACGTGGAAGTTCTCAAGCCAGTACAGCACGTTGGAGACCAGGAAGGAGCGGACCTCGCCGCGGGCGAAGTCGAACTTATGCGTGCCCCAGTTGGGGTGAATCTCGTGCTCAAACAGCATGTGGCCGTTAAAGGTGGCAAGCCCGTGGGAGTCGGCGCAAAAACCGCCGGGCACCCAGTCCATGATCACACCGATGCCCGCCCCGTGGCACGCATCGATAAAGTGCATGAGCTGCTGCGGGTTGCCGTAGCGCGACGTGGCGGCGTAGTATCCGGTCGTCTGGTAGCCCCAAGAGCCATCGAAGGGATGCTCCATAAGCGGCATGACCTCGATATGCGTGTAGCCCATGTCGCGCACGTAGTCCACGAGCTCCACCGACAGGTCGTCGTAGGTGTAGAACTCGCCGCGCTGCGCGGGGAAGGGGTCCATGGGACCGGGGTAGTTGCCGTACTCGTCGGGTTCGCCCTGCGGCGCATCGCCGTGGCGCTTCCACGAGCCAATATGCACCTCGTAGATGTTGAGCGGCTGCGACATGTGGTTGTGGGCGGCGCGGCGCTTGAGCCACGTGGCGTCGTTCCACTTGTAGCCATCGAGGGTCCACAGCACGCTGGCAGTACCCGGAGGGCACTCGGCCTTAAAGGCATACGGATCGGCCTTATAGAGCTTTTCTCCCTCGTTGGTCTCGATGAGGTACTTATAGAGCTGGCCCTGCTCGGCACCAGGAATAAAGCCTTCCCAAATAGCGCTCGTATGCACGGGCACCAGCGGGTTGGCTTGCTCATCCCAATCGTTAAATTCGCCAATAACGTGGACGCTCTTTACATTGGGCGCCCACACGCAAAAACGCCAGCCGCGCGTGCGCTGCTGCGTATCGGGATGCGCACCCATTTTTTCCCAGCTGCGCTCCCACATGCCAATGCCAAAAAGATAGACGTCGTCCTTTGAGAGCTCCGGCGCGTGCGGAGCAGGCTTTCGGGTTGCGGGCTTGTTGGTAGCTGGCTTTAGCTTTGTATCGCTCACGTTTGATCCCATCATGACGCGGCAGCGTGTTGCCTTGGTGACTAGATGCGAAAGGTCCAGGGCTGCACGAATCGAAGGGACGGCGATAGTTCTATGATTCGTTCCACCTCGCGTGCTCGGTGGAACTTTCGGCAGAAACTACGATAACACCTGTACGTTACTTTTATGAAGGAAAGTGGTTTTAGGGCGGCGTTTAATCGGTAAGCGCCATGTTTATACCACTGGCAGAATTACCGTGGTAAAACTCTTGACAGTTTTACCAATTAAGGTTTCAAAATCGTTAGGCTGACGTTTGGTAAAACGTTTTTAGCAGTTTGTTTATCATTTGACATCGAAAGGTTCGTTTATGTCCCATACCGCCGCTCCCAAGGTTGCTTTTATTTTCGATTGCGACGGCACGCTGGTAAATAGCACCCCCGTTTGGGCCTATGCCCAGCCCGAGTTATTGCACCGCCACGGTGTCGACGTGACGCCTGAGGACTTTGCCGATTTTGGCCCCTTGTCGCTCGAGGACGAGTGCCAGGCCTATCACGATCTGTGGGGTGTTAAGGAAGAGGGACCCGTGCTGTACGAAGAGCTGTGTGGCATTTTGCTTGAGGGATACTCGAAGGTCGCTCCGATTGCCGGGTTGCTGCCATTTTTGCAGCAGGCCCAGGAGGCCGGTGTTGCCATGTGCGTGGCAACGTCTACCACGGCCGAGCTGGTGCAGGCAGCACTGGATAGCTCCGGCGTGGCGCCGTACATGGACTTTATTACCACCACAGGCGAGGCGGGTCGCTCCAAGCATTTCCCTGATGTGTATGAGTTAGCACTGCGTCGTCTGGAGGAGCGCCACGGGCATGCGTTTGACACCGCATGGGTTTTTGAGGACGCTGCCTTTGGCCTTAAGAGCTCCGGGACCGCAGGCTTTAAGCGCGTGGGTATTTACGACCCGCTGGGGCACACGGATCGAGATGACGTTCGCGACAACTGCGAGATCTTCATCGACAGCTACGAAGAGCTGGACCTTGCTCGCGTGCTTACGTTTGAGGGCTAGGCGAGGATTGTGGCTTGCAAAGTATTAGTAGTCTGCGGCTCTCCCGTGGTGGCGAGCTCCGAGTTGTTGCGTCAGCTGGCAGAGGAGTGCGACCACATCGTCGCCGTGGACCGCGGCCTGGATGCCCTGCTAGGCTCCGGCTTGAGCTGCGACATCTATGTCGGTGACGCCGACACCGTGAGCGATGCTGGCCGAGCCTTGGTGGATGCCGCTACTGATTTTGTGGTAGAGCGCCACAACCCCTACAAGGACTATACCGATCTGGCGCTGGCGCTCGATTCCGTCCGCCGTCGCTGGCCGGGTGCCGAAGTGGTTGCGACCTGCGCCACTGGCGGCCGTCCTGATATGGCCCTAAGCGTCCTAGGCCTACTAGCCAACTACAAAGACGCCCCAGTCTGGATTGCCGAGGACAAGGTGGTCTCCCGCATTCTTCACATAGGTGAGTCGTGGACCATCGAGGGCGCCGAAGGCAAGACATTCTCCATCATCGCCATAGCGCCTGGGACGGTGGTAAGCGAACACGGTCTAGAGTGGGAGTTAGATCACGCCTCGCTGGGCCTGTTGGCCGACACGGGCATTAGCAACGTCGTCAGGTCAACAGCCACAATCCAAGTCTACACCGGCACCGCCATCGCTTACCTCTACAGGTAAGGTCTATCGCATCAGGGTTTTATCGGGACGGTGGATAAAAATAATCGCCTAGCAAGTGTTTAACCGCCCCGTCAGGGTTTTATCGGGACGGTGGATAGAAATAATCGCTCGAAGAGTGATTATTTCTGCCCCGTCCCAGGAAAACCCGTAAGGAGGATGGCCAATCCAAAATTCCCCCTTGCACCCCACGCCATCTTCCCCTATAGTATCTCCACGTCACGGGGGCGTAGCTCAGCTGGGAGAGCGCTTGACTGGCAGTCAAGAGGTCAGGGGTTCGATTCCCCTCGTCTCCACCCGAGCATTGAATGAGGCTCCAACGCAAGTTGGGGCCTTTTTTCATATAGGCACACAAGGTCAAAGGCGGCACCATGATCCTCCTGGTCGACAAGATCGAAAAAAGCTTCGGCGCACGCGTCCTCTTTAGCGGCGCGTCCTTCCAGATCAACCCCGGCGAGCGCTTCGCGCTCGTGGGCCCCAACGGCGCCGGCAAAACCACCATGCTCAAGATCATCATGGGCATCGACAGTCCCGACTCCGGCCAGGTCCAGTACGCCAAGGACTGCCAGGTGGGCTACTTAGAGCAGGAAACTAATCTAGAGCAAAAGGACACCACCATCCTTGCCGAGGTCATGGCCGCCGCCAAGGAAATCCGCCGCATGGGCGAGCGCGCCAACGAACTGCAGGCCCAGATCACCGAGCTCTCCGAGCAGGGCAAGGACGTCGACGCGCTCCTTAACGAGTACGGCCAGGTCCAGGACCGCTTTGAGCACCTGGGCGGCTACGAGCTCGAGAGCAACGCACGCAAGATCCTGTCCGGCCTGGGCTTTAAGGTCACCGACTTTGAGCGCCCGTGCTCCGAGTTCTCGGGCGGCTGGCAGATGCGCATCGCGCTGGCCAAGCTCTTCCTGCGCCACCCCGACCTGCTACTGCTTGACGAGCCCACCAACCACCTGGATCTCGAAAGTGTCCAGTGGCTGCGCGGCTTTATCGCCAACTACGACGGCGCCGTCCTCATCGTCAGCCACGACCGCGCCTTCATGGACGCTTGCGTCGACCACGTCGCTGCTCTCGAAAACCGCCGCGTGACCACCTACACCGGCAACTACAGCAGCTACCTCAAGCAGCGCGAGGACAACCTGGAGCAGATGCGCGCCAAGCGCGCCGCCCAGGAGCGCGACATCGCCCACATGCAGGTCTTCGTTGACAAGTTCCGCTACAAGCCCACCAAGGCTGCCCAGGCCCAGGAGCGCATCCGCAAGATCGAGCAGATCAAAAAGGAGCTCGTCATCCTGCCCGAGGGCCACAAGCACATCGACTTTAAGTTCCCCGATCCGCCGCGCTCCGGCGACATGGTCGTGGGCCTGGAGGGCGTGTCCAAGTCCTACGGTGAAAAGCACATCTACAGCGACATCGACCTCAAGCTCTACCGCGGCGAGCACGTGGCACTCGTCGGCCCCAACGGCGCCGGCAAGTCCACCCTCATGAAGATTCTCGCCGGCCTGGAGCCGCCCACTACCGGCACGCGCGACCTGGGCACCAACGTGGGCGTGGCCTACTACGCTCAGCACGCACTCGAGGGCATGACCGAGTCCAATACCGTCCTGCAAGAGATCGACACCGTCACGCCCAAGTGGACCGTGCCGCAACAGCGCAGCCTGCTGGGCGCCTTCCTGTTTAGCGACAACGACGCAATCGAAAAGCAGGTTCGCGTCCTCTCCGGCGGCGAAAAGGCGCGTCTGGCCCTGGCCAAGATGCTCGTGGCGCCCGAGGCGCTCCTGTGTCTGGACGAGCCCACCAACCACCTGGACATCGACTCGGTAGACATGCTCGAGAACGCCCTGCAAAACTTCCCCGGCACCATCGTGCTGATCAGCCACGACGAGCACCTGGTACGCGCTGTGGCCAACCGCATCATTGACATCCGCGATGGCAAGGTCACGGTCTACGACGGCGACTACGACTACTACCTCTACAAGCGCGAGGACCTCGCAGCCCGCGCCGCGGCCGATGCGGCAGGGGAGAGCGCACCGGCCGCGACCAAGTCCGCTAAGGTCACCGCGGCCCAGCCCGACACCCCCGCCACCGCCTCCAAGCCCGCCGAGGGCAAAAAGACCAAGGAGCAGAAGCGCGCCGAGGCCCAGGCCCGCGCCGCGCTCAACAAAAAGCTCAAGGGCGTGCGTAACCAGCTCAAGAAGATCGAGACGGAGCTCGACAAAAAGCGCGCCCGCTATGACGAGCTTATGGAATTGATGGCCAGCGAAGAGCTTTATGCCGATCAAGACAAGTTCAACGCCGCGCTGGGGGAATATAACGGCCTTAAGCAAGAGCTGCCCAAGCTCGAGGACGAATGGTTGGAGCTTTCCACCCAGATCGAAGAGGAGACTGCGCGTGAACTCTCGTAAGGCCGCTGCCGTGGCGATGAGCATCATCGCCATCGCCTGTCGCATCTGCGGCATCTTTATGAGCGCGATGACCGTGCTGCTCTGTTTTAGCGGCCTCACCGCCAAGCTGCAGATCGTCGGCTTTGTCGTCGAGCTTTCGCGCGCACTGCCGAGCGCCATCGCCGGCTATGGCGTCATCACGTCGCCCTTTGGCGGCGTGTTCCGCCTGGATTACGCCATCGTCGCCGTGATCCTGTTTGTGATCGACTACCTGCTCACGCGCGCCTCGCGCCGCGTCCGCTAGGGGAGCGCTATGTCCAGCAGCTACCTCATGAACCTACTCGCCAGCGCTGTCGCCGTTATTGTTGGCATCGTCATCCACGAGAGCGCGCACGCCGCCGCGGCCTGGGCACTCGGAGATAAGACGGCCCGTTCGCGCGGCCGCGTCTCGCTCAACCCGCTCAACCACATCGACCCGTTTGGCACCATCATCCTGCCGCTGCTCATGCTTGCCGCCGGCGGCCCGGTGTTCGCCTTCGCCAAGCCCGTGCCGGTCTACCTCAACAACCTCAAACACCCCAAGCGCGACGAGGTTCTGGTGAGCGTGGCCGGCCCCGCGTCGAACATCGTCCTCGCGTGCCTCGCGGCCGCCCTCATGCACGCGGCATATGGCAGCCTCTATACCGGCATGTCCTTTGCCCTGGCGTCACAGATCATGAACTTCGGCGCCACGTTTATCGTGGTCAACCTGTCACTCGCGTTCTTCAACCTCATCCCGATCCCGCCGCTCGATGGCTCTTCGATCATCGTGCCGTTCCTCAAAGGCAAGGCGCTCAACAACTACTATCACCTGCAGCAATACGCCATGCCCATCCTCATCATTGTGCTGTACCTGCTGCCCATGTGGACCGGCATCGACGTGATCGGCCGCTATTTCGACGTTACCGTGTATCCGCTTGCTGAGCAGCTGCTCAACTTCGCAATCGCCGGCATCTAAGGTAAACTTACAGGTCGACCGTGCAAAACGGTCGCAACATGCACCCAAACCGCGCCGCGAAGGCGCCGTCAAAGGAGGTCGAAAATGTCGTATCGCGTGTCGACGCAGGTCTACAGCGGACCGTTCGACCTGCTGCTGCAGCTGGTAACACGCCAAAAAGTAGATATCGGCGCTATCTCCATCAGCGAGGTGGCCGAGCAGTACCTTGCCGAGGCCGAACGCATCGAGGCACTGGACCTGGACGTGGCGAGCGACTTTTTGCTGGTCGCAGCAACCCTTTTGGACATCAAGGCCGCCTCTCTGGTGCCGCAGGAGGCCCCGCGCAAAGTCGATGACGACAATGACGAGTTCGACGAAGACCTCGAGGAGCTCAGCACGCTCGACGGCGACGCCTTGCGCGAGGTTCTGATCCAGCGCCTGATTGCCTACAAGCAGTTTAAAGGCGCGGCTGCGGCCCTTGGCGCGCGGATGCAGGCCGAGAGCCGCATGCATCCGCGCGTGGCCGGCCCCGACCCCGAGTTCCTAGGCCTTATGCCCGACTATCTGGCTGGCATCACCCTGCGCGGCCTGGCCGTTATCTGTGCCGACCTGGACGGCAAGCGCCAGACCTTCTTGCTGGAAGCCGAGCACGTGGCGCCGCATCGCGTGCCGCTCGACCTGACCGTGGCCTCAGTCGACCGCTTTACCATGGCACACCAAACCTGCACCTTCCGCGAGCTGCTGGACGGCGACGCCACCACCGAGCAGCTCGTCGTCACCTTTTTGGCCATGCTGGAGCTCGCCAAGCGCGGCTCGCTCACGCTGAGCCAGGACGAGATCTTCGGAACCATCTGCATCAACCGAGCCGAGGGCGCCGAGGCATACGTGCCCGGCGAGGGCCCCGATCTCACCGAATAGGAGCCGCAACCATGTCAACCCTTTCCACGCTGGAGGCAAACAGCCTCAAAGGCGCCCTCGAGGCGCTGTTGCTGGTGTCGAGCGACCCGGTGAGCGCGCCCGCGCTGGCAGGTGCGCTGGATATCGCCCCGGGCGAATGCGCGTCGCTGCTCGCCGAGCTCAAGGTTGAGTACGAGGAGGCCAACCGCGGCTTTCAGCTGCGCGAGGTCGCCGGCGGCTGGCGCCTGTTTACGCATCCCGCCTATCACGACGTGGTCGAGGCCTACGTGCTGAGCTGGGACACGCAAAAACTGTCGCAGGCGGCGCTCGAGACCTTGGCCGTGATCGCATACCACCAGCCCGTGACGCGCGAGGTGGTCAAGGGCATCCGCGGCGTCAATTCCGACGGCGTCATCGCGTCGCTCGTGGACAAAGGTCTGGTGCGCGAGCTCGGACGCGACCCTCAGCGCGGTCAAGCCATCATCTACGGCACGACCAACGCCTTCTTGGAAAAGTTCGGTCTGCGCTCCACCCGCGATCTGCCCGATCTGGAGCAGTTTGCCCCCGACGAGCAGTCGCGTCAGTTTATCCGCGAGCGCCTGAGCGGCCGCAGCATTCAGTCCACGCTCGAGGAGCAGGCCGAGGACCTGGACGAAGAGCGCGAACTGCTCGATACCGATGTTGAAGATGTTGAGGCAGTCGAGAACTTGGAAACTCTGGTCGTCGACGAGACCTCGGAGGATTTGCATGACGAGGACTAACGAAGTAGGGGAGACGCGCGCCATGGGCAACGCAGCACCCGCCACCGACGCCCAGCCCGTCTATCCGCACACCATGCGCCTGCAGCGCTTTTTGGCGCGCGCGGGCGTGGCGAGCCGCCGTGGCTCGGAGGACCTGATGACCGCCGGCCGCGTGACCGTCAACGGCGAGGTCGCGACCGAACTGGGCACCAAGGTCGATGTCGACCGCGACCATATCGAGGTCGACGGCATGCCCGTCAAGCTCAACCAGGGCGCCGTGTACTTGATGCTCTACAAGCCGACCGGCTACCTCACCACCATGAGCGACCCGCATGAGCGCCCTTGCGTGGCCGACCTGGTCCCCCGCGATCGCTTTCCGGGACTTTTCCCGGTGGGCCGCCTGGACCGCGACACCACAGGCCTTTTGCTCTTTACCACCGACGGCGACCTGTCGCAGGACCTGCTGCACCCCAGCAAGCATGTCTATAAGACCTACCAAGTACTCGTGGACGGGCAGCTGACCGACCGCGATCTAGACCCGCTCCGCCGTGGCATCGAGCTCGACGACGGTCTGTGCCAGCCGGCGATCTGCCGCGTCATCAACGCACGCGAGGCAGAGGCCGTGGCACCACAAGGCGTAAAGCCCGGCACCACCGCCGTGGAGGTCATCATCCGCGAGGGCCGCAAAAACCAGGTCAAGCGCATGTTGAGCAAGATTCACCATCCGGTAATCCGTCTGCATCGCTGCAACTTTGCCGGCCTTGAGCTCAAGGGCGTGGCCAAGGGCTCGTGGCGCGAGCTCACCGACCGCGAGGTGCAGATCCTCAAGGCCGGCGGCATCCCGCCCAAGCAGGCGAGCGCCAAGCGCAACGGCGGCAAGCCCCAAGACACGCCCGCCAGCCGCATGCGTCACCACGGCAGCCACGGCTCCGCACCCAAGCGCAACACCTACCGCGAGCGCTACACAGGCTAGGCAACCCGCCGCGCCCCAGCGCCCGCGAACCATACCAGCACGTCAACCATCGAAAGGAAGCATTGCATGATCGTCGCCATCGACGGCCCTGCCGGTTCCGGCAAGTCCACCATCGCCAAGGAGATCGCCCGCCAACTGGGCTTTAACAAGCTCGATACGGGCGCCATGTATCGTGCCGTCACCTTCGCCGCGCTCGACCGCGGTATCGACCTGGACGACGAGGCGGCCATCGACGCCCTCGCCGAGCAGATCGAGATTCGCTTTACCAACGGTACCGGCGAGGACACGCGCCTGACCATTGACGGCCAGGACGCTTCGGCCGCCATTCGTACCCCGCAGGTCGACGCCAACGTGTCCAAAATCTCGGCCTACCCAGGCGTACGCGCCGCCATGCTCATTCACCAGCGCCGCGCCGCCGAGGACCGCGACATCGTTGCCGAGGGTCGCGACATCGGCACCGTCGTGTTCCCCAACGCGCAGGTCAAGGTGTTTCTAACCGCCGACCCGCGCGAGCGCGCCCGCCGCCGCGTGCTGCAGCGTCACCAAAACGACGCCCAGCCGCTTACTGCCGAGCAGCTCGAGGCCGAGGTCGACGAGACTCTCGACGCCCTTAAGCAGCGCGACAAGCTTGACAGCAGCCGCGAGGTCGCCCCGCTCGTGCCCGCCGAGGACGCCGTGCACGTCGACTCCACCGCCCATACCATCGACGAGGTCGTCCGCATTATCGAGGACCTCATCAACCAAAGGAGGTAGCCCATGCGCCTGTTTAAGCAGACGCCCGAGGACTATTACAACGCCCCCTACGCAGAGTTCCCAGCGCTCATTCGCGGCACCGTCGTCGTAGTCATGGCCATCCTTTGGGCCTTCTCCAAGCTCATGTGGCGTTGGAAGGTCGAAGATGCCGATCTGCTGTTTGAGCGCCAGGACGGCCGCGGCAGCGTGGTCATCTGCAACCACACCTCGATGGCTGAGCTCTTGGCCGTGGAGACGGCGCTGTTCTTTGGCGGCCGCCGCATTCGCCCCATCTTTAAGTCCGAGTTCGCCAAGAGCAAGATCGTACGCTGGGCCTTTAGTCGTGTTGGCGGCATCCCCGTGGAGCGTGGTACTGCCGATATGAAGTGCCTGCGCGCCGCTCAGCATGCGCTGCAGCGCGGCGAGGACGTCCTGATCTTCCCCGAGGGCACGCGCATCCGCTCGCGCGAGATCAAGCCCGAGGTCCACGGCGGCTTTGCGCTCATCGCCCAGATGGGCAAGGCGCCCGTCAACCCGCTCGCCATCTGCGGCTGGTCCGACATCACGCCCGCAGGCAAAAAGCTCATGCGTCCCAAGAAGTGCTGGATCCGCGCCGGCAAGGCCGTCTCGCTTTCCGACGCACCGGCTGGGCTTAAGCGCACGGAGCGCCTGGAATGGTTTGAGTCCGAGGCCATGAACCGCGTCTACGCTATGCGAGACGAGCTGTGCGCCGAGCATCCGGGCAGGTTCTAGCCATGAGCGAGGAAGTCATGAACACTGCCGCGACTGCGTCCGACCAGGCAACCGCGCCCACCATCGAAATCGCTGCCCACGCCGGCACCTGCTATGGCGTGCAGCGTGCGCTCGATATGGCCCTAGCGGCCGCACCGCAGGCAGGGGAGTGCGCTCAGGTCCATACCCTGGGTCCGCTCATCCATAACCCCATCGTGGTACGCGAGCTCGCTGAGGCAGGCGTTAGCTTGGCCGAGAACCTGGATAATGCCGCAACCGGCACCGTGATCATCCGCGCCCACGGTGTGGTGCCGCAGGTCATCGATGCCGCTCGCGAGCGTGGCCTTAACGTCGTCGACGCCACCTGCCCCTACGTGAAGAAGGTCCATATGGCAGCCGAGCGCCTGGTGCGCGAGGGCTACCGCGTGATGGTCATAGGCGAGCCGGGTCACCCTGAGGTCGAGGGTATTCTGGGCCACGCCGGCAATGATGCGCAGGTTGTGAGCTGTGCCGCCGACGCCAACGCCTTGTCGCTCAAGGGCAAGGTAGGCCTCGTCGTGCAGACCACCCAGACCGCGCAGAACCTCGCCGAGGTCGTGGCAGCTATCACCCCGCGCGTGCAGGAGCTGCGTGTGATCAACACCATCTGCGCCGCCACGAGCGAGCGTCAACAGGCAGCAGCCACACTTGCCAACCGCTGCGACTGCATGGTCGTGGTGGGCGGCAAGAACTCGGGCAACACCCGTCGCCTGGCGCAGATTTGCGCAGACGCTTGCGAGCGCACGCATCATATCGAGGAAGCTTCCGAGCTCCAGGCCGCGTGGTTTACCGACGCTCACCACATCGGTATCACCGCCGGAGCCTCCACCCCGCAAGAACACATCGAGCGCGCCGTCGCGCGCATCAAGGAGCTTTGCCGCTAATCATGGAACAGACCGTACCCGCATACGCCGCCGAGGTGGCCGATTACGGGCGCAGCCGCGACCCCGAGCCGGGTGAGGGCGCGCTCGTTAAGAACGTGCGTCCCGAGTCGCCCGCATGGGATGTGGGTATCGAGCCGGGCATGCGCGTGCTCACGGTCAACGGCGAGCAACTCACCGACATGATCGTATGGCTTTGGGAAGCAGACGACGACACCGTTGATTTGGAGGTATTCGACCCGCGCGACGGCACCGTCACCCCCGTCGAGCTCGACCGCTTTCCCGGCGAGGATTGGGGTTTGGAGTTCGATGGCCCCATCTTCGACGGCATGCGTACCTGTGTGAACGCCTGCGTGTTCTGCTTTATGACCATGCTGCCCAAGGGTGGCCGCTCCACGCTCTACATCCGCGACGATGACTATCGCCTGAGCTTTTTGCAGGGCAACTTCGTCACGCTCACGAACCTCACCGACGAGGACGTGCAAAACGTCATCCAACGCAACATGAGCCCCATGAACGTGTCGGTCCATGCCGTGAGCCCCGACGTCCGCCGTCGTATGATGGGCCGCAACGCCCAGCGCGGCATGGACGTACTCGAGGCCATCATGGCCGCCGGCATCGAGATTCACGCGCAGATCGTGTTGTGCCCCGGCATGAACGACGGCGAGGAGCTGGAAAAGACCCTGCGCTTTTGCGAGGAGCACGAGCAAATCACCAGCCTGGGCATTGTGCCGCTCGGTTTTACCAAGCATCAGAACCGTTTTAGCTGGTCCTACAGCGACAAGCCCGAGCTAGCGCGCGAGACCATTGCCATGATCCGACCGTTCCAGGACCGTGCCTTCGAGCGCTTTGGCCGCCACACCTTCCAGATGAGCGACGAGTTCTACTTGGATGCCGGCATCGAGCCACCCGAAGCGGACTTTTACGACGGCTACCCGCAGTACTACGACGGCATCGGTATGATCCGCTCCTATCTGGACGAGACCGACAACGTGCTCGCCGCCGATGCCGAGCGCCTGCGCCGAGTTCGCGAGGCAATCGCCGAGCGCAACCAGCGCCTTCTGTGCCTCTCCGGCGCCAGCGCTCGCGACACCGTGGCGCGCTTTGTGGAGTCGCCGCATGGTCTCGGCGGCACCGTCACGGCCATCAAAAACCGCTACTTCGGCGGCAACGTGGACGTGACCGGCCTCATCGTCGCGAGCGACATCCTGGAGCAGCTGCCGCAAGATCTGTCGGGGGTTATGCTCTTTGTGCCTAAGCTCATGTTCAACGCTGACGGCATGACGCTTGACGAGTATCATCGTGACGATTTACTCGCAAGCCTTACCAGTCGCGGCGCCGAGGTTCATGTGGTGTCGACCATGCCGCATGAGCTGCTCGATACCCTGGAGCGCATCCTTGGCATTGTGCCTGCCGACTATACTAATTCCGCTGACCCTACCCATTAAAGGAGAGTAGATGAAACCTATCGTCGCCGTCGTCGGACGCCCCAACGTGGGCAAGTCCACGCTCGTTAACCGCCTGGCCCAGACCTCGGACGCCATCGTCCACGAGTCCCGCGGCGTTACGCGCGACCGTTCGTATCACACGGCCGATTGGAACGGCCGCGAGTTCACCATCGTCGACACGGGCGGTATCGAGCCGCTCAAGAGTGACGACGTCTTTGCCACGTCCATTCGCGACCAGGCGCTTGCCGCCGCCGAGGAAGCCGCCGTCATCCTGTTTGTCGTCGACGGCCGCACTGGCGTCACCGAGGAGGACGAGTCGGTCGCCCGCATGCTCAAGCGCTCCGAAAAGCCGGTCTTTCTGCTGGTGAACAAGCTTGACAACCCCGATCGCGAAAACGACAGCATCTGGGAGTTCTATTCGCTCGGTATCGGCGAGCCCACGCCGCTCTCGGCCCTGCACGGCCACGGCACGGGCGACCTGCTCGACGACATCGTGGCCCTGCTTCCCGAGGAAGAGGACGAGGTCGCCGATGAGTTCCCCGACGCGCTGAACGTCGCCATCATCGGCCGCCCCAACGCCGGTAAGTCTTCGCTGTTCAACCGCATCCTGGGCGCCGACCGCTCCATCGTGTCCAACATTGCCGGCACCACGCGAGACGCCATCGACACGGTCGTCGAGCGCAACGGCAAGCACTACCGCATGGTCGACACCGCGGGCATTCGCAAGAAGAGCACCGTGTACGAGAACATTGAGTACTATTCCATGGTTCGCGGCCTGCGCGCCATCGACCGCGCCGACGTGGCGCTGCTCGTCGTCGATGCCTCCGTGGGCGTCACCGAGCAGGACCAGAAGGTCATGGGCTTGGCCATCGAGCGCGGCTGCGCCATCGTGGTGCTGCTCAACAAGTGGGACCTGCTCGACGACGACCGCAAGCGCGAGGCCTGCATGGAGACCATCGACCGTCGTCTGGGCGTTATGGCTCCCTGGGCCCAGTACCTGCGCATCTCTTCCCTGACCGGCCGCAGCGTCGAGAAGATCTGGGCGATGGTCGATGCCGCCGAGAAGACGCGTTCGCAAAAGATCAGCACCTCGCGCCTCAACACGTTCCTCACCGACCTGCGCGAGTTCGGTCATACCGTGGTGGACGGCAAGCGCCGCCTGCGCATGCACTACGTGACCCAGACGGGCGTCAACCCGCCGACGTTCACGTTCTTCGTCAACCACAGTGACCTGGTCAACGACACCTACCAGCGCTACGTGGAGAACCGCATGCGCTCGACCTTCGATTTTGCCGGTACGCCCATTCGACTCTTCTTTAGGAAGAAGGAGCAAAAGGATGCTTAATCCGATTCTGCTGACCGCCATCTGCGCCGTGGTCTCGTTCTTTATCGGGGCGATTCCGTTTGGCCTGATCCTGGGCCGCGTGTTCAACCACACGGACATTCGCAAGGCGGGCTCCGGCAACATCGGCACCACCAACGCCCTGCGAGTGGCCGGCCCCAAGGTGGCCGCGCTCACGCTGCTGCTCGACTGCCTTAAGGGCGCCATCTGCGTCCTTATCGCCCGTCCGCTCATCGCGAGCGTGGGCTATGGCTTCCCGGTGAGCATTATGGCTCCCGGTGCCGCCGGCGATTGGATGCTCGGCGTCATTTGCCTGGCGGCCGTGTGGGGACACATCTTTTCTCCCTACCTTAACTTCCACGGCGGTAAGGGTATCGCCGTGGGCCTGGGTGTGATTCTTGCCTGGTACTGGCCCATTGGCCTGTCGCTGCTGGGCATGTTTATCGTGGCCGTCGCCATCACCAAGTACGTATCGGTGGGCTCACTTGCCGCCGCCATCGGCCTTCCAATCGCTGCCTGCGCGGTCTTTCCGTACGGCAGCCTGGGCCTCAAGTTTTGCATGGCAATGATCGGCATCACCGTAGTGTGGGCCCATCGCGCGAACATCAAAAAGCTCATGACCGGTAAGGAGTCCAAGCTCTCGTTTACCAAGCGCGTCACCGAGCCCGACGATAAGTAGGAGAGAGTCATGAATGTTGCGCTGATTGGCTCCGGCTCCTGGGGAACCGCCGTCGCCGGCCTTGCCGCCGCGCGAGCCGAGCGCGTGATCATGTGGGCCCATAGCGAGCAGACGGCCGCCGGCATTAACGGCGAGCATCGCAACCCCCGCTATCTGGTGGACTACGTGCTGCCGGAAAACGTTGTCGCCAAGACGGATCTGGCCCAGGCGCTCGACGGCGCGGAGGCCATCATCTTTGCCGTGCCTTCGACGCACCTGCGTGGCGTTTGCCACCAGGCGGCGCCGTTCATCGCGGACGAGACGCCGGTTCTGTGCCTCACCAAGGGCATCGAGCCCGAGTCCGGCCTGCTCATGAGCGAGGTCATCGCCAGCGAGATCGGCAACGAGTCGCGCGTGGCGGCGCTCTCCGGCCCCAACCATGCCGAGGAGATCTGCCGCGGCGGGCTTTCGGCCGCCGTCATCGCCAGCGAAGATCCGCAGATAGGGGAGACCTTTAAGAACCTGCTCCTATCCACGGCCTTCCGCATCTACCTGTCGCAGGACATGACGGGCGTCGAGGTCTGCGGCGCTATGAAAAACGTCATCGCTATCGTATGCGGCATCTCCGCCGGTACCGGTGCGGGCGATAACACGCTCGCCCTCATCATGACGCGCGGTCTGGCCGAAATCAGCCGCCTGGTGCACGCCCGCGGCGGCCAGGCCATGACCTGCATGGGACTTGCCGGCATGGGCGACCTCATTGCCACCTGCACTTCGGAGCATTCGCGCAACCGGACCTTTGGCTACGAGTTCGCTCATGGCGTGTCGCTCGACGAGTACCAGGCACGCACGCATATGGTGGTCGAAGGTGCCGTCGCGGCCCGCAGCGTCAGCGAGCTCGCCCGTTCACTGGGTGTAGACATTCCGCTCACCTTTGCCGTTGAGCAAACGCTCTACAACGGTGTTACTTTGGATAGAGCGCTCGAGATTCTCACCGATCGCGTCCCCTCTCAAGAGTTCTACGGACTCGCCGACTAGCGCAGAAAGGCTACTACCATGGGTTCCATCAAAATCGCTCCGTCCGTCCTTTCGGCCGATATGGCCAACCTCAAGGGCGAGCTCGACAAAATCGCCGGTGCCGACTACGTGCACTTCGACGTCATGGACGGTCACTTTACCGGCAACCTGACCTTTGGCGTTGACATCCTTAAGGCCGTCAAGCGCTCCACCGATGTGCCGGTCGACGCGCACCTGATGGTATCGAACCCCGACGAGACGGTCGATTGGTACGCCGACGCCGGTGCCGACATGATCACCGTGCACTACGAGGCCTCCACGCACCTGCACCGCACGCTCACCCATCTGCAGCAGCGCGGCGTCAAAGCCGGCGTGGTGCTCAACCCCGCCACTCCCGTGTGCGTACTCGAGAGCATTATCGATGTCGTCGATATGGTGCTGCTGATGAGCGTAAATCCTGGCTTTGGCGGCCAGAGCTTTATCCCGGGCACTATTGCAAAGCTGCACGAGCTTACGGCCATGTGTGAGCGCCACGGTGTGTCGCCCTTGATCGAGGTCGATGGCGGTATCTCTTCCAAGAACATCGCCGAGGTCGTCAAGGCCGGCGCCAACGTGCTCGTAGCCGGCTCCGCCGTATTTAAGTCCGAAGATCCCGCCGCCGAGGTTGCGCTGCTGCAGAAGCTGGGCAATGAGGCCGCACAGGAGGCATAAACCCTTATGACCGCAGGTCAAAACCGCATACCCGTGAATCTTGACTATGCCGCCTCGACGCCCATGCGCGCCGAGGCGCTCCTTGCGCAGCGCGAATATGACGACAGCGAGCTCGCCGGCGTCAACCCCAACTCGCTGCACTCGCTTGGCCGCAAGGCCGCCGCACGCCTGGAAGTCGCCCGTCGCGATATCGCCCGCAGCTTTGGCGCACGCGTTCGCCCGTCCGAGATCATCCTTACCAACGGCGGCACCGAGGCCAACCAGCTGGCGCTGCTCGGTCTTGCCGAGGGCGCTCGTCAGCGCGATCGCAAGCGCGATCGCGTAATCGTTTCGGCCATCGAGCACGATTCGATTCTGGACAACCTGCCGCTGCTGCGTGCCGCCGGCTTTACCGTCGACTTGGTGCAGCCCTGCCGCGCGGGCTACATAGAGCCTGCCACGCTTGTCGAGCTGCTCGGCGACAACGTGGCGCTCGTGAGCATTATGGTCGCCAACAACGAGACCGGCGTGGTGCAGCCCATCCGTGAGCTGGCCGCCGCCGCACATGCTGCCGGCGCCTTGTTTCATACCGATGCCATCCAGGGCTACTTGCATATTCCGCTCGATGTCACCGAGCTGGGCGTCGATGCCATGACCGTTGCCGCGCACAAGATCGGCGGCCCTGTGGCATCCGGTGCACTCTACCTTAAGAACCGCACGCCGCTGCGTCCGCGCATCTTTGGCGGTGGACAGGAAGCCGGCCGTCGCGCCGGTACGCAGGATCTGCGCACGCAGCTGGCTTTTGCCGCTGCCGCTTCCGTGTTGCTGCCGAATGTGGGCCAGGAGCGTGCGACGCTGCAGGCCCTGTCCGACAAGCTCTACGCCACGCTTACGGCCCATCCTCGCATTCACGCCACAATGGGCGACTACGCGCAGGCCGATCGTCTGCCGGGTATGGTTTCGATCTACGTCGACGGCATGGACTCCGAGGAGCTCATCATCAAGCTCGATGCCGCCGGTTTTGAGGTTTCGGCCGGATCGGCTTGCTCGAGCGGCAGCATGGACCCGAGCCACGTGCTCAGCGCCATGGGCATTGGTCGTGAACAGGCATTGGGGTCGCTGCGCATCTCGTTTGATGACCGCGTGAATCCGGACGATCTGGACGACTTTGCCCAGACGTTGCTCTCGATCGTAGGCGCCGCATGATCGTCGCCGAGCTCGAACGTGCGCTGCTGGCGCGCTATCCCAAGGCGGACGCCGAGGGCTGGGATCATGTTGGGCTATCTGTGGGAGATCCCTCTGCTGATATCACCGGCGTGGCCTGCGCACTCGACGCGACCGAGGCCAACGTGCACCGCGCCCAGGAGGCCGGCGCCAACGTGCTGCTGACGCATCATCCCATCTATATCAAGGCGCCCGAGGCCTTTTGTCCGGCCGATTCCGCGCGTCCCCAGTGTAGCGCTGCGTTGTACGAGGCGGCTCGTTGCGGGGTGAGCATTATCTCGCTCCATACCAACCTGGACCGCTCGCACGAAGCGCGCGTTCGCCTGAGCGAGCTGCTGGACGCCGAGCCCATAAGCTCGCTGGAGCATGTGGACGAACCTGAGCTCACCGGTCTGGGCGCACTCGCGACCCTCCACGACGTCTGCAACCTGCGCGATCTCGCCAACCGTGCCGCCACGGCCTTTGGCAGCGACCCGCGCGTATGGGGCGAAGCCGAGCACCCGTGCCGCACCGTCGCCATTCTTGGCGGCTCCCTCGGCGACTTTGGTGAGCTTGCCATCGCCGCGGGCGCAGATGTTATTGTGACCGGAGAGGCCGGCTACCACGTGGCGCAGGACCTTGCCTTGCGTGGCCTGAGCGTGATTCTGCTCGGCCACGACCGCTCCGAGGAGCCGTTCGTGGATATCTTGATGAACTCTGCAGTTGACGCCGGGGTCGACCCCCGTCATACGATTAAAATACTGAACCCTTGCCAATGGTGGACTGTGACAAAAGGAGAGAACTTATGAGCGCCGGCGCTACGCTACTCAAGCTGCAACAGATCGATTTGGAGCTCGCCCGCAACAAGAGCGAACTTGCCAATATGCCGGAGCTCAAGGAGCTCGCTTCTAAGCGCAAGACCTATGTGAAGCTCAAGGCCGAGATGACCAAGCTCTACGCCCAGCGCAAGGACCTGGACATTGAGCTCGACGACCTCAACACCACCGAGATCCAGACCAACAACGCCATCGAGGCTGCAAAGAAGCGTCACGTCGACGGCTCTGATTACCGCGAGGTGCAGGACCTGGAGAATGAGCTTGCCACCCTGGCGAAGCGACTGGACAAGATCGAGCACACCCGCAAGGATGTCGTTGTCGCCCATAAGGAGGCGCTCGACCGCGAGGCTCGCGCGCAGGCCATTATCGCTAAGTTCGAGGAGGGCGTGAAGGCAGATACCAAGGCCGCTCGTGCTAAGGCTGCCGATCTCCAGGCCCAGATTGACGCCGCTACCAAGGAGCGCACCGCGCTGGCTGCCACGCTGCCGACTGACGTGCTCACCGATTACGAGCGCCTGCTCAAGCAGTTCCGCGGCCTGGCCGTCGAGACTATTCAGGGCAACATCCCCACGGTCTGCCATACCGCGCTGCAGGCATCGTCCATGAGCGACCTCAACCACGACGGTAGTGAGATTACGCACTGCCCGTATTGCCACCGCCTGCTGGTGCTCCCGAGCAAGGAAGCTTAAATGATGACGGCGCCCAATAATTCAATGCAACTTGAGGGAAAAACGATCCTGCTGGGCATTACCGGCGGGA
>OFMV01000438.1_pt1 | contig 38867 bp, 39 predicted proteins | sample 1541881 | NCBI WGS metagenome assembly OFMV01 (sample SAMN04209220, study PRJEB22552) | human gut metagenome | biome: gut; material: feces | host: Homo sapiens | place: USA: Oklahoma
CGACGCAGACATCCGCATCGACCGACGCAGACATCCGTATCGACCGACGCAGATGTCCGTATCGACCGACGCGGATCGCATAAGTACGAAAAAAAAACCGAGCAAGGTGGGTGTACACCTGCTCGGTCTTTATTTATTGTATATCAAAAAATGAGGTTTTGTCTCTTAACTACCAAGGAGTTAATCGCCAATACCCTGGTTTTTCTTAGCCTCAATCATCTTCTGGAGGATGTCAGCCGGGATAGCGTTCTTGTTAACCATGTAGTCCATTGTGTTGGCTACGATGTAGTTCTTTGTCATGTACCAGATACCCTTGTAGTCGCCTGTCTCGCCCCAAGAGTTCTTCACCATGTAGTATTCTTTGCCGTGCTGGTCCTTAGCAATACCGAAGATAAGCATGCCGTGGTCGTCGGTGAGCTCCCAGTTGTCGAAGCGCTGCTGACGCTGCTCTGCTGTCGGCTCGAGCTCAGGCACCTTGCAGCCGAGTGAGTCGATGAGGTTTGTGCGCTTTGCAGGAGAAAGCTTCAACCAGCGAGCCATGTCGCTGCCAGAGAGGCCCTCTGCCTTCTTTGTATCTACGAAGTAAGCAAGACCCTTGCGTGTGAAGCCCGGCTCGCTAACGTCGCCACCCCAAGCTACTGTGTAGCCGTTCATGACAGCGTTCTCGAGGATGCGTGCCATGTCCTCCATCGGAAGGTTCCATGACAGTGGGTTGCGCCAGTTGTCCTGCACCTCAACAGCGTACTGTGTGTAGTACGGATGGTGAGAGTAGCTTGTGATTGTTACGTAGTCGTCGAAGTTCAAACCGAGGCTTGCTGCGAATGACTTCGGAGTGTACTCCTTGCCTTCGTATGTGAACTTTTCCGGACACTGGCCGAGGTAAGCGTCGAGGATGCCCTGGAGACCCACCTTCCACTGCGAAGAGATCTTGTTAGCTGTGCTCTTAGCGATGCCTGCTACGTACGGCTCAAGCTGACCGAAGAACTCGTTGAAGTTGTTGAGCGAGTCGCCGTAGAGTGAACCTGGGAACGGCATTGCGTCCTCCGGGCAGATACCCTGGTTCTTCAGTACGTGCAATACGTCGTAAGCCGAACCGCCCTGAGAGAACTGACAGTCGCCGTGGAGGCGTACAACCTGAACGGCGCGGTCCATATAGGTCTTGTTAGCTACGAAAGCCTCGCAGAGGTCGTAAGTCTTGCCTGTAGCCTTGAGAATCTCGCTCTCGAAGTATGAGAGAGTAGAGTAGTCCCAGCATGTGCCGCTACGGTTCTGGTCCTTGATACTTGTGATCGGGTTCTCCTTGATTGTCGTGAAGACAGGCTTGTTGCTCGATGCAGCCTTCTTTGGCTTAGCTGCGTTTGCGCTCATCGCAAAAACAGCGAGAAGTGCGAGTGTTAAGATTTTCTTCATGTGATTTTGTTGTAATTTATTAAATTAATTGTTGTTTATTAAGCAATGTCTATTTGTTCTCTGCCATGTATGCTTCGATATCCTTCGGGTGGTAGGGTATTCTGTCCTTGCCGAGGAAGCGACATCCGTCTTTTGTGATGAGTATGTCGTCTTCGATGCGTATGCCTCCGAAGTCCTTGTAGGTCTCAATTTTATCGAAGTTGAGGAACTCGGCGCAGTGGCCTGAAGCCTTCCAGTCGTCGATGAGTGCAGGGATGAAGTATATGCCAGGTTCGTCGGTCACGACGAAGCCTTCCTCTAAGCGGCGGCCCATGCGCAGGCAGTTGGTGCCGAACTGGTCGAGGCGCGGACGTGTCTCCTCGTCGAAGCCTACGTTTATCTGGTCGAGACCTTCCATGTCGTGCACGTCCATGCCCATCATATGTCCCAGTCCGTGTGGCAGGAACATGGCGTGAGCACCTGCTGCCACGGCTTCGTCTACGTCGCCCTTCATCAGTCCTAATTCCTTCAGGCGTTCTGTCATCAGTCGGCATACAGAGAGGTGTACGTCCATATATTTAACGCCAGGCTTTGCTACATCGAGTGCGTGGTCGTGACATGCCTCAACGATAGAATAAATCTCGAGCTGGCGCTCCGTGAACTTGCCGTTGACGGGGAATGTGCGTGTGTTGTCTGAGCAATAATTATTGATTGTCTCCGCTCCGCAATCGCACAATACGAGGCGTCCGCTCTCAAGTTTTGCCATCGAAGGGTTGCCGTGCATTATCTCGCCATGTTGGCTGAAGATGGTGGCAAAGCTTGTCATGGCTCCGTAAGATAGGGCTATGCTGTCTACTTGTCCGGCTACGAACTTCTCCGTAAGGCCTGGTTTTGTAAGGCGCATGGCAGTGGTGTGCATCTTGTAGCCGATTACTGCTGCACGCTCAAGTTCTTCTATCTCTTGCTGTTCTTTGGTAGAGCGCATCTTCACAACGGCACGAATAAGTTCGATGCTTGCCGCTTCCTTCTGCTGAACGGGGTGTATGCCGAGCAAGTCGAATATCTGTATCTTAGTGTCGTGGCGATAAGGTGGAAGGAAGTGTATGCGGCGTTTCTGTCGCATTGCTTCGTTGCAAATGCTCTTGAGCGATTTCATGGGGGCTGTGTTAGCCACGCCAACACGTTCTGCCATATCTTTCACGCTGTCAACACTGCCATACCACACGATATCTTCAATGTCGATATCGTCGCCGACGAGTGTCTCTGTGCCGTTATCGAGGTCGATAACACCGACAAGACCGTCTCGGTTGAGTCCGAAATAATAAAGAAATGAGGAGTCTTGACGGAATGGATAGTAACCATTTGAAGGGTAGTTACATGGCGACTCGTTGTTGCCGAAGAGTATTATTATACCGTCTTTCATAAGCTCTCGGAGCTTGGCGCGACGGCCAACGTAGGTTGCTTTGTCAAACATATAACCTTGTTTTTTGTTATTATTTGCACAAAGTTACGTTAATTTGAAGACATAACAAAACGATAACGCCATTTTATGTTTTATTATGATATTGTTTCGCTTCGATTTCAAACGTAAGAAATAAATATGCGAATATTATGATTGGTTGTATTTATTCTTCGAGAGTAGAAATGCTATTCTCAAATCTGTGCACACAACAACTCATAACCTCTACCGGAGCATAGAAGAAATACTTCTTGTAGTTGCGGAACGTCTTCTTCATGGCTTTTGAGTTGTTCGATACGAACACGCCTGAGGAATGATGAAACTGCCATTCGTCCTGCTTTATGACGATGGGTGCGTCGAGAGCTTCGAGTGCCAGCTCGTAAGCTTTCGGCGTAATGTCTTTTATGAATGGTATCTCGTCCTTCTCAAAGCCCAATGTCTTAATGAGAATGCTTGCCTCCAACTGCGCAATCTTTGTCAGCTGTAGACGATTGAGCCAGTTTTCAAGCTTTATAAAGTCGATTTTATCACCATCGTGACGCAGAAACGCACCGATACGCACAATGTTTGCGAAGTGCAAACCGTTGGTGAGTATGGTTTGCGTTGTCTGTACGATGATGTCAAGGAAGTTAAGGGTCTCTATCGACGAGTCGTCGCTCAGCGGCTCCGACTTACGTATCTTCTTCAAGCGACTATTTAGTAGCAGGTTTTGCATTCGTGAGAAGCCCGCATCAGGCAGGTTCTGTAGTCCGCCCACGGCTGGTATGTCAGCACGGTCTGCAAAGTACTCTCCCAAGCCGTGTGTTTCTGCCAGCTTGGCAAGTATGTTCCATTTGTATTTGGACATGGGCTCAATGTCTTCGCTCATCCCAAATACCTTATTTTGAATAATACGAAAAAAGTTACGCTTTATTATGTCCATAATAGAATGTTGAATGTGGAGTGTTGAGTGTTGAATGTTGAATGCCGGATGTTATGAGTATCTGCGTGGCAGTCGGAACACTATTGCCACAGCCACACATAGCGTCAGAGCCATGGGGTAGAACAGATACGGCATTATTCTGACGGGGTTCAGCTGCGTCAGTCCGGCTGCCATAAGCATCTGTGCTCCATAGGGTATGAAGCCCTGGGCGCAGCACGAGCAAGTGTCGAGCAGACTTGCCACCTTGCGCTTGTCGAGCTCGAAGCGCTCGCTGATGCGTCGTGCTATGTTGCCAGTAGATATGATGGCCACGGTGTTGTTGGCTGTGCAAAGGTCTACGATGGCCACCATGAGGGCGATAACAGCTTCTGCACCGCGCTTGCCCTTGATGTGTGATGTTGTCTTGGCGATGATGAAGTCGATGCCGCCCTTCTTGTGCACTATCTCGAATACGCCGCCGGCAAGCATTGTTATTATGATCAGTTCGCCCATCGACAGTATGCCGTCGCCCATTGAGTGGAACCACTCGTACACGTCGAAGCTTCCGTCGAGTATGCCGATTGCTCCGGTTATTGTTAGTCCTATGGTGAGCACCGCCATTACGTTCATGCCGGCGATGGCTGTAGAGAGAACGGCGAGGTAGGGTAGTATCTTCACGTAATTGATGCCATGCACATTGGCAAGTGGCGACATCTCTTGTCCTAAGAAGACGTATATGGCAAGCGAGAGGATTGCTGCAGGGAGAGTGATGAAGAAGTTCACGCGAAACTTGTCGTTCATCTTGCAGCCTTGCGTACTCGTAGCAGCAATGGTGGTGTCGGATATGAACGATAGGTTATCGCCGAAGAACGCACCGCCTACTACTACAGCTGTCACTAACGCCACGTCCAGTTGCATTGTGGTGGCGAGTCCGGAGGCTATCGGCACGAGTGCGACTATGGTTCCTACGCTTGTTCCTATCGACAGGCTTATGAAGCATGTCGCAATGAACAGCCCGGGCAGCACCATGTTGCTCGGCAGTAGCGAGAGCATTGTGTTTACGGTGGCATCAACTGCTCCGATGGCTTTTGCCGAGTTGGCAAAGGCACCAGCCAATACGAATATCCAAAGCATCGTCATGATGTTTGGCGCACTGGCTCCGCGACTGAAGGCTGCTACGTTCTTTTGCAGACTCTTGCCGCCTGCTATTGTCACAGCGTAGATGCCCGAAATCATGAACGCTACGCTTATCGGCACCTTATAGAAGTCGCCTGCTATAATCGATGTTACAAGATATAGGGTGATAAATACCAAAAGAGGGCTTATCGCAAGAACTCCTTTTAAATTGTTCATAGTTGTTTCTTTTTTTTAGTCTGCGTGGTATGGGCAAGATGCCCATACCTCCTATCTTTTGCTTGGTTGGTGCAGTATGGACTGCTGCACCTCCTACTTTTTTAACTTTTATCTGTCCTTTTTACTTTTTTACTTTTATCAAAGCTGTGTGCGACGGTAGAAATCAACATTCTCTTTCGTTAGAAGCTCGATTGGCATATAGTTTACGGGTTGCACTTTCTTCTTCAGCACAATAGCTTTGAACAGAGTGTCTACGCAACTATAGCCTTGCTGGTAGCCGTGCTGCGCGATGATAAACGACATACTGCCCTGGCGCAGACATTCTGCGTTCTTTGCCACCATATCGTAGCCCATGATTTGTATGTCGCGCATGTTGTTGCGAAGCAGAAACTCGCCCACAATGTGTGCTTTTGAATTAAGTGTTATGCAATGATGTGTGTCGGGATGCTGCTCAAAGAATTCTTTAAGTATAGCATCGTATTCGCTGCGTGTACCTTTGAAAGGTACGCATAGTTCTGTGATTTTAATCTGCGGGAAATGGTCGTGCATATAATGGCGAAAGCCCACTTCGCGGTTCACCTGCTGCTTACTGGTCACCTTGCCGTCCTTCATCTGCTTGAAAAGCATGATTTCCTTTTCGTTTGAAGCGATGAGCATAAGCATTTTGGCAGCAAAATAACCGCTGCAGAATGAGTCCTGACCGAAGAAAGAGAGCGGTTTAAGGTCGGGCATATAGGAGTCGAGCATCACAAATGGTATCTGTTGCTCGTGGAGAATATCAGTGAATTGTTTGGTTGTTTCGATGTCCTGTGGCACTATTATTATGCCGTTGGGGTTCGATGCGAGGCATTGTGTATAACAATCGATGAACGAATTGTTATTGAAACGCTCATAATACATAATCTTTACATTAATGTTGAAGTCGCGCCTTACCTCTATAGCCTTCTGCACGCCCTGCTCTATCTCTTCCCAATAGGCTTCAGACTCATGCTGTGGTATGAGCGCATAGAACACGTATGACTTATTGTAAGCCAACGCGCTCGCATAGACATTGGGCTGATACTCCATCTCCTTGAGAGCCTTCTCCACTTTCTCGCGTGCCGGTGCCGATACATTCGGACGGTTGTGTAGTACGCGGTCTACTGTTCCGACCGACACGCCTGCTCTTTCTGCAATATCCTTAATTCTGATTTTCTCCATTCTTAATGGTTGTGCGTTTCTTTTTGGGTTTGTTATTATATGATTTGGTACAATAATGTGCCAACACGCATATTAGTTGCAAATTTAAATAAAAATATTGAAATATCCACTCCTCGGATGCAACTTTATTGCTTCGGTTGAAGATTTTCTGTTTTACATGCACTTGTCTGATAAAATTTTTGTTATTTTGCATTGAAATTCGAAACGTATCGAATGTATTTTAGGTTTTAAACACTATAAAGATGAAACTATTCAGAAGTATAGTTGAACTTCAGAATGAGTTGTTTGAAGTTCGGAAGTCAGGAAAAAAGGTAGGTCTTGTGCCGACAATGGGTGCCCTCCATGAGGGCCATGCGTCGCTCGTAAAGCGCAGTGTTGCGGAGAATGGAGCGACAGTAGTTTCTGTTTTTCTTAATCCGACTCAGTTCAACGACAAGAGCGACCTTGAGCGCTATCCGCGCACACTTGATGCAGACTGCGCTTTGTTGGAGGCTTGTGGTGCCGATTATGTTTTCGCTCCGTCAGTAGAGGAGATGTATCCCGTAGAGGACAAACGTCAGTTTGAGTTTCCACCAGTCACAACGGTGATGGAGGGTGCGCATCGTCCGGGCCATTTCAACGGTGTGTGTCAGGTTGTATCGCGCCTATTTTATATTGTACGTCCAGATCGTGCCTATTTCGGCGAGAAGGACTGGCAGCAGATTGCTGTCGTGAAGGCAATGGTGCGCTTCCTCAAGCTTGATGTGCAGATTGTCGAATGTACTACAATACGCGAAGCCGACGGCTTGGCAAAGAGTTCACGCAACACGCTACTCTCTGCCGACGAGCGTGCCATCGCTCCACGCATCTACGAGGCTTTGCAATCGAGCCGCGAGTATGCCAAGACACACACATTGGCAGAGACTCACGAGTATGTAGTCTCTACCATCAACGCTGTAGACGGACTTGAGGTGGAGTATTTCTCAATCGTCGACGGCGACACATTGCTCGACGTTGCTAATTGGGACGACAGCGCGTATGTAGTAGGCTGCATCACGGTTTATTGCGGCAAGACACCGATACGTTTGATTGACCACATTACTTATAAGAAATAGTTTCTCAGAAATATGATGATAGAAGTATTAAAGTCGAAGATTCATTGTGCGCAGGTAACACAAGCAAATCTTAACTATATCGGCAGCATCACCATCGACGAAGACCTCATGGATGCTGCCAATATGATTGAAGGCGAGAAGGTGCAGATTGTGAACAACAACAACGGCGAGCGCTTCGAGACCTACATAATCAAGGGCGAACGCGGATCGGGTTGCATCTGTCTCAACGGTGCTGCTGCACGCAAGGTCGTAGTGGGCGACACCGTGATAATCATCTCCTACGCCCTCATGGACTTTGAGGAGGCAAAGACTTTCCACCCCTCAGTCATATTCCCAGAGAATAATAAAGTGTAGCAAATGTTGAATGTTGAGTGTTGAATGTTGAATGGTCGCGGCAGAGCCGCAATGTTGAGTGTTGAATGAATTCTTTATTGATGAATTCTTCATCGGCGAAGCCGACAATTCTACATTCCACATTCCACATTTTACATTGCCATAGGCAATCATTCCACATTCAACATTCCACACTCAACATTAATTTCATTTATGCCAGATAATCCTACTGCAAAACGCTCTTCGAAAGCTGCGCCAAAGGCTTTCGATAAGAACTATGGTCATCTGCAGCCGCAAGCTGTGGATATAGAGAAAGTGGTGCTTGGTGCGCTTATGATTGACAAGGATGCGTTTTCTATCGTGTCCGAGACACTGCGCCCCGAGACATTCTACGAGCCACGTCACCAGAAGATATACAATGCCATACAGACACTCTCGATGAACGAGAACCCCGTCGACATTATGACCGTCGTTGACGAGCTAAAGCGCGAAGGCACTATCGACGACGTGGGCGGTGCGCCCTACATTGTCGATCTTAGTTCGCACGTGGCTTCTTCGGCTCACATCGAGTATCATGCCAAGATTCTTGCGCAGAAGTTCCTCGCACGCCAGCTTATCTCTTATGCCAGCGTCGTAGAGACAAAGGCTTTCGACGAGACGCAGGACGTGGACGAACTGATGCAGGAGGCGGAGGGTTCGCTTTTCGAACTCTCGCAGCGCAACATGAAGAAGGATTACACGCAGGTTGACCCCGTCATCACCCGTGCTATTGACATTCTGCAGAAGGCATCTGCCAACGCCGGTGGCTTGACTGGTGTGCCTACGGGCTTCGAGAAACTCGATGAGAAGACGAGTGGTTGGCAGAGCTCCGACCTTGTCATCATCGCCGGACGACCTGCCATGGGTAAGACTTCGTTCGCCCTTTCGCTCGCCAAGAACATCGCCGTCGACTATCATACGCCTATCGCCTTCTTCTCTCTTGAGATGAACAACGTGCAGCTCGTCAATCGTCTTATCTCCAACGTCTGTGAGATACCTGGCAACAAGATGCTCAACGGACAGCTCTCCGACGACGAGTGGGAGCGCCTTGATAAGAACGTGCGTAATCTGCAAGGCTCGCCACTCTATATCGACGACACACCTGGTCTCTCTATCTTCGAGCTGCGCACCAAGGCACGCCGCCTTGTGCGCGAGAAGGGTGTGAAGATAATCATGATCGACTACCTCCAGCTTATGAACGCCAACGGTATGCGCTTCGGCAGCCGTCAGGAGGAGGTGTCGAAGATTTCGCAGTCGCTGAAGGGTCTCGCCAAGGAGCTTGACATACCTATCCTCGCTCTTTCGCAGCTCAACCGTACTGTCGAGAACCGTGAGGGTTTGGAGGGTAAGCGCCCGCAGCTGTCCGACCTTCGTGAGTCGGGAGCCATTGAGCAGGATGCCGACATGGTGCTCTTCGTACACCGCCCCGAGTATTACCATATCCTCACCGACGAGAAGGGTAACGACCTTCGTGGCATGGCGCAGATTATCATTGCCAAGCACCGTAAGGGTGCCACGGGCGATGTTCTCCTCACGTTCCGTGGCGAGTTCACACGCTTCCAGGATCCGCAGAAGCAGTCGGCACCCATTGGCGATGCACCGTTTGGCTCGGAGATAATTGGTAGCAAGATGAATACAGGCGATATGCCGTTGCCGCCAGATATGATGGAAAGCGCACCATTCGGCTCGCCTGCCGACCCTGCGCCGTTCTGATAAAAGTAAAAAGGTAAAAGAGTAAAAAAGTAGGAGGTATGGGCATCTTGTCCATACCACGCAGCCTAATAAAAGCCCTTTTACCTTTTTACTTTTTTACCTTTTTACTTTTATGCGTTTTTCTCTCTGTGTATCACGCTGCCGCTTCCCTGATGTGTGGCGAGCACTAATACTTCGGCTATCTGCACGTGTTTCGGGGCGGAAGCTGCGTAGAAAGCTACGTCGGCAATGTCGGCACCAGTGAGCGGAACGATACCTTTGTACACGTTCTCGGCGCGGGCGTTGTCGCCGTGGAAGCGGACGTTGCTGAAGTTGGTCTCAACGAGCCCGGGCTTCACGTTCGTTACGCGAACTGCCGATTCGGCTACGTCGATACGCAAGCCATCGGTTATGGTCTTCACGGCTGCCTTCGTGGCGCAATAGACATTGCCACCGGCATATGCTGCGTCGCCTGCAACGCTGCCAATGTTGATTACGTGGCCCTCGTTGCGTTCTATCATAGCCGGCACGATGAGGCGTGTCATGGTGAGCAGCCCCTTTATGTTGGTGTCTATCATCGTGTTCCAGTCTTCGGGGTCGCCCTCGTATTCCTTTTCGAGACCGAGCGCGAGTCCGGCGTTGTTGATCAGAACATCAATTGTCTGCCATTCAGCTTCGAGCGAACCGATTGCCTGTTTTGCCGCCTCGGCATCGCGCACGTCGAATACCAAGGTGCGCACCTTCGTGCCTTTAGCTTCGAGCTGTGCCTTTATATCTGCTAACTTCTCTGCGCGGCGAGCCGTGAGAATAAGGTTGTAACCGCCTTCGGCAAACTTTCTTGCGCAGGCTTCGCCGATGCCGCTTGTGGCACCGGTTATGAGTGCTGTCTTCTTCATAATAGTCTGGTGTTAAATGTTTTGATATGTTCAGGTGTAGCTCTACTTCACCACTTTGTAACCTTCGTCTACCCATGCGTTGTAGCCCTTGTCGAGCTCTACAACTACATAACCGTCGCGTACGAGTATGCCGGCTGCCTTCTTGCTGCGCTTGCCGCTGCGACAGTTCACGGCTATCACTTTGTCTTTAGGGAGTACTTCACGCGCCTTCTGCTCGAAGTCGGGTTTCAGCACGTCTATATTAACGGCGTTCTCGATATGACCCGCAGCGAATTCTTCTGCTGTGCGCACGTCAAGTCGCACTACCGTTGTGTCGGCAATTATCTTCTCGTATGCGTCTGCCGATACGCTCTCGAAGCCCTTGTTCTGCGCCTTGCAAGAGAAGATGGCGCAGAGCATAGTAAGTATGCTCATGATTTTTATTGTTTTCATTATTATAATATGTGGTTAATCCTTAATAAGATAATGCCTTCTCGACTCGTATATGTCGTCCATGTTGTCTGTAGCCCATGAGATAAGGGCATTGATGTGTGGCAGCAAGGTCTTTCCCTTGTCTGAGAGCGAGTATTCGACACGTGGCGGTACTTCGGCAAAAGCCTCGCGTTTCACCAGTCCGTCGGCTTCGAGCATCTTTAAAGTTGCTGTAAGCATCTTCTGCGATATATCGGGTATGTTGCGCTGAAGTTCCTTGAATCTCTTTGCTTCGTCTGTTTCGAGTGTGTATAGTACGAGCATAGACCATTTGTCGCCTATGCGCGAGAGTATATTGCGTATTGGGCAATTGGGGAAAAGTGCGTCTTTTACTTCGTTTGTATTCATGCAATTATGTGATTAGAGTCGTATTACTATACAAAAGTAGCTATTAGAATTGACATGGTTGTCAACGATATTGTTAAACAACTTTAAACTACCGCGATGCAAGCGTCTTGTTTTCAGTATTAGTCACCTTAAAGTAACTGACTTACGTTTGCGTACCTACTTGTATAGCGTTCTGGAACTTAGTAATTTTGTAGCAGTAAAAGCAAAATATGGTGGGTGTGGGTATCTTGCTCATACCGCGAGCTACAAACGAAATTATTAATTAAAACAAAGAAAACAATGAAATCAGTAAAGACAACAAAGACGGGTAAGAATTTCACAGCAGTCAGTGTAGGCAAGCTTAGCGAGGTGAAGAATTATGTCCTTCAGTTGGGCGACATTCAGATACCAGGCAAGGTGTTCGTAGGTCAGGCTCTCGGCACAACAGGTAGCGAACTGTCTTTCCAGACATTCGCCCCAGGTCAGGACGGCGGTTTTCTGCATACGCACAAGAATCACGAGGAACTCTACTTCATCCTTCGAGGTGAAGGTCTGTATCAGGTAGACGGCGAGAACATTCCGGTAGGCGAGGGCAGCATCATCCGTGTGGCTCCCGAGGGCAAGCGCGCCATCAAGAATACCGGTTCGGAAGAGATGCTTATGCTCTGCGTGCAGTATAAGAGCAACACGTTCACGGCAGAGGATGCCACAGACGGTGTGATACTGAGCGAGGAACTCAAGTGGTAGTTCTATAATGGTGTAGCAGTACTTGTAGGGGAGAGTACTTGAGTACTGGTGGGTATATTACTCGAGTACGGTGGTGAGATTACTCGAGTATAGTTGTGAGATTACTCGAGTACTACATAGAGAGTACTCATTTTCTTACCTCAAGCACTGCTATTGTTGTTATCTTTCTGTTATCCCATCACTACATCGAGTACCATCATTAGCACAAAGCCGATGGCGAAACCTATAGTGCTGAGATTACTGTGCTGACCGCTTGAGGCTTCTGGTATCAGCTCTTCCACTACAACGTAGAACATGGCGCCTGCAGCAAAGGCGAGCATGTAGGGGAGTGCCGGCGTAAGAAATGAGGCGAGCAGGAGGATGGCGATGGCTCCGATTGGCTCGACGACTCCACTGAGAAATCCTAACACGAAGGATTTCCATCGGCTGTTGCCTGCCGCCCGCATTGGCATGGAGATGATGGCACCTTCGGGGATGTTCTGTATGGCTATGCCTAACGATACGGAAATGGCTGCGGCTAAGGAGATGTTTGAAACTTGGTTTTCGGCTCCGGCAAACACTACGCCTACAGCCATACCTTCGGGCAGGTTGTGGATGGTTACGGCAAGGGTAAGCATGGCCGTTTTTGAAAGGTGTGACTTTACGCCTTCGGGCTTGTCTGTGCCGATATGGAGGTGGGGTGTCAGTTCGTCGATAAGCAGCAGGAAACCTATACCCATCAGGAAACCTACGGCTGCAGGCACTACCGACCATGCGCCGCTGTCAGCCTTCATCTCCATCGCCGGAATGAGTAAGGACCACACGGATGCTGCCACCATCACTCCGGAGGCAAAGCCCAACAATGATTTCTGTAGTCGTGCGGACATTTCGTCTTTCATAAAGAACACGAAAGCCGATCCCAGCATCGTACCTAATAGCGGAATGAGAAGTCCTACGATTATTGTTGCTGTCATTTCTGTCATATTCTTCTTTTTACTTGTTTGTTACGATGCAAAGATACAACTTTGTTGCGAGCCGGGCAATACCTAAAAGTGATGCTTCCTTACTTTTCGTACAGTTCTATCGGCAGTCCGTCGGGGTCACTGAAGAACACAAACTGTTTGCCAGTGTATTCGTCCGTGCGGATAGGTTCGTGCGCGATGCCCTTGTTGTCGAGTTCGCTGACTGCTGTCGCGAGGTCGTCCACCTCGAAAGCAAGGTGGCGCAGACCGGCTGCCTCGGGGTATGACGGACGTGCAGGGGGACTGGGGAAGGAGAACAACTCTACGACGTACGAGTCGCCAAGATAGCAGTCTGCCTTCCATGAGTGGCGTTGCTCGCGATAATGTTCGCTTTTGATTTTCATGCCGAGCACATCGGTATAGAACTGTTTAGAGCGTTCGTAGTCGGAGCAGATTACGGCTACGTGGTGTACTTTGTTGAGTTTCATAATATTCTTTCTAATTTTCTGTTTATGTTATAAGAAAAGCTCGTTCATCTTTCTTTCGCTACACAAGGGCTTGAGGTGTGCGGCAAGTAGGTTGAGGCAATCGCCTATGCCTCTTTCGTGTATGGGACAAACGGAGACACAACGCATGCAACCGATGCACAGTTCGGTGTTTACGCCTTTGAGATTATCAAAAGAAATGGCTCCCGTAGGACAAGCGTCAGCGCAAGTTCCACATTCTGTGCAAGCATCGCCGGCTGTAGGATAGGGACCGGAGCAGCCTTCTTTATATGGCCTGTTTCCGGGCAAAGCGAGAGGTGCGGAAGTCTGTACGCCGTTTGTTTGGTTTGTCATCTCCTTTGCTTTGTTGAATATATCCAAGCCGAACGAAGCCAATTCGTTTGCGTCCTCTTCGTCTGGTCTGCCTGCGCCGTACATTCTGCAAATGCTATGTTCGGCGATGGCAGCTACTGCAGCAATTACTTGAAACCCCATTCCTGTAGCTGTGTCCTGCATCTCAACCAAGGCGTCTTCATACGCTCTGTTTCCGTATACGGCAACAACAGCACACTTTGCTCCGTTCGCCTTTATGTCCTTCAGTCGCTCAACGGCTAAGGCTGGTACACGACCAGCGTATACGGGCATGGAGATAAATACAAGGTCGTCGGCTGTTATGTTGGGATAAGACAGATTCTGCGGTTTTGTGCAAAGTTCTGTAACAACGCTCTCGTCGCTGAAAGCCTTGCATAATGATTCGCTGACACGTCGGGTTCCGCCAGTAGGGCTGAAAGTTATTAAGTGTATGTTCATAATTCTTGTCTATTTATATTCGCAAAGATAATAATATTATTTTTATAAACGACAAGTTTTACTTATCTTTGCATTATGATTACACATAAGTTGACTTCTAATGACTGGGTATCTTTAGTGTGTTCAGAATTATTGAAAAAATATACCTGAAATATAGAATATGAGTGAAGAATATAAATTCAAATGCTTACTAGAATATTTTGTGGCACATCTGGAGTATGCTGAAAACGGCATGTCAGATACCATTGGTTTCAATAGATACTTGAAAGATATCGTTGATACTTCTAATTTCAAAATTAGTGGTTATGGTTGGAAAGGACAGCAAATACAACTGCAGGTTGCCGCATGGGAGGACTTTCATTGTGGGAAGATTTGTATAAATGTTGATGCACGAGGACATCAAACAAAGAGTTGTTATCTAAATTGGAAAGGGACGGGTATTAATATAACTCCCTTCTGGAATGAAGACCATATCCACGATTTGCAAATACTTATATATACGGAGGAAGATGGCGGACGATGGGATTCTATATGTTCGTATCCTCTTGCCTCATTGTCATTATTTGACGAGAGAAATACAGTCAATGCCAGTCTAAAACAGCTATTCAAAGAGTACTGCGCCTACAAAGAAGCATATAACGAACAAATAACGAAAAAAGGTATGGTAAACCAAGATACACTACGTGCAGCGAGACTTCTTGAAAACTCCGGTCAGATTATACTTCAAGGAGCTCCTGGTTGTGGTAAAACATATATCACAACCGAACTTGCTGTTTATCTGTGTGATGGAGAAGTGCCTTCCACCAGAGAAGAGTTGAAGAAACGATATAAAGAACTTCAGAAGGAAGGTCGTGTAGAGTTTACTACTTTTCATCAGAGTCTTGATTATGAGGAGTTTGTAGAAGGCTTGAAGCCAGATACAGATAGCCTTAATGATAAAGAGATGAGATTTGTTGTTAAGTCTGGTATATTCAAGAGAATATGTCAGGCTGCTTCGGCCACAACAACATCAAACTTGAAAGAGGCTTATAATTCTTTTGCAGAGGATGTGGTCAATTATGATGACATATACAAAATAAACATGCCAAATGGCAGTATGTTTGGTGTGACAATTAATGGCAAGGGTAATTTATCTTTATATACCGGCAAGGATTTTAAATTGAACGGAACTTTAACATATGAGAATATTGAAAAGTTCTTCTATGGTGCTGATCTTGGTTATTGGAAATGCTATTTCAAGGGAATTATAGATGTGCTGAAAAAGGATTATAAACTGGCTGCTGAGAATAAGGATGCTAATAAACCATATGTTCTTGTTATAGACGAAATTAATCGTGCCAATGTTTCGAAAGTGCTTGGCGAACTTATAACTTTACTGGAAAAGAACAAGCGACTTGGAGAGGAAGATGAGTTTACGGTGACTCTGCCTTATTCAGGCGAAAATTTTGGTGTGCCTGATAATCTCTATATCATTGGTACGATGAATACGGCAGATCGTAGTCTTGGTTATATAGACTATGCTGTGCGTCGTCGGTTCGCATTTATGACTATAGAGGCTAAATCGGATGTAATACGTGAATTCTACAATGGTAATGGTGAATTGATGAAGAAGGAATTGTTATTATTTACATCTGTGAGCGACCTTATAAAAGACAATCTCAATCCTGATTTCGATTTGAATGACATAATGGTTGGTCATAGCTATTTCCTTGCGAAGTCTGACGATGACTTCGAATTGAACCTTGAGTATAAAATACGTCCACTTCTTGAAGAGTATCTGCGTGACGGCATAATCGTAGACAACGGTGAAATAAAAGCCTCCATAGCAAACTTAGGTAAATAATCAACAAATGAATCCTAAAGAATATACAGAGCATGAATCGTTCTGCTTGGCAGATAATGCCGAGTTGAAGAGACGCTTTCTTAGGATAATCCGTGAGTGTCAGAATTCTAAGTCCTTGAAGGATGTGAAACTGATGGGCATGGATTATGACTTTAAGAAAGACGAGTTCTTCATGTCTTATTATATTGGTGTTGACTGGATAGATGCAGAGAAACAACAGGCAATGGTTGTGCTTCCTAAAATTAAATCGGTGGATTTTCAGACAATGCTTATGAAGTGTTTTACCTGCGATAAAGCGAGTGAGGATCTTGATCAAGTGTTCTTTATTCGAACAGAAGACAAGCCAATTGAAATAGATTCTTCTTCATTTCAAATGGAGCCATTGCTAATAGTATATTTCATCAATCTTATTAATCGCATAGCCAAGAATGGTTTAAAGTCTGGATATACAGTAAGAGAAGAATGCTTGAACAGTAAAATTAAGGGCAAAGTAATGATGACTCGATATATAAAGCATGGTATCGCACTTGATAGAAGAGAAATGGTGGACTGTAGATATCATGAATATAATATAGACTGCGTGGAGAATCGCATTATTAAGAATGCCTTGCTTTATTGTAAGCAAATGATCTTTAGAGTTCAAAAATCATTAGGACGGCATCTTGAACAGCTGCTGAATATGTACTCCTCTGTAATATCAGCATTTGAAAATGTAACAGCCTACGTTTCTCCTCAAGAATTACAACACATACATCTTAATCCCGTGTTCAAAGACTACAAAGAAGCTATTTCGCTGGCAAGGATGATTATTAAGAAACGTGGGTATTGCGTCGAATATGAAAAGAAAGGAAACAAATATAAATTTCCTCCATTCATTATAGACATGCCTGTGTTATTTGAAAGATATGTATATGCTTTGCTGAATGAAGCGTATGGCAAATCTGTGCAGTATCAGAAAGGAACAAAAGCAGATCGTCCTGATTTCTTAAAGCCTGATGAACAGCTTATTATTGATACCAAATACATTACTGATTGGAAATGTCGCATTAATAGTGACAATGTTCGTCAACTTTCCGGCTATGCCCGTAGCAAAGGCATAAGGAGGCGTCTGCAGGTATCTGATGATTCAACGATTTGTCCTTGTATGATTGTCTATCCTGATTCTGATGGTATAGCAACGTTTTGTCCAGTATCTGCAATAGATAGTAAGAACGATATCCAATTAATTGATGGTTATATACAGTTCTTTAAAGTCGGCGTCTCGTTACCAATCGTTTATAGTGATTTTCCAAAACTTTAGATGAATAATAAGGTAGAACTATTCCATCAGCACGTTTAGCACCATCATCAGCACAAAACTGATAGCGAAGCCGATAGTGCTGAGGTCGCTGTGCTGACCGCTTTGCTTTTGGTATCTTATAAAAAAAACGAGAGTAGAGAGTGGAATGTTGAAAGTTATGACTACCTTTGTTGGGAATTATTGTTGTTAGAAGAAACAACATATCATTCAACTCACAACTCTTAATATATAAATATGGCATTATCCAATATAGAGAAGCATTACAACAAGCACCCCGAAGACCTTCGCTTGCAGCGCAGGCACGGCATCGTAGAGTTTGAAACTACCATGCATCACTTGCGCCGTTTCATCAAGCCAGACTCGTTCTTGCTTGACATTGGTGCAGGAACGGGACGCTACACATCGGCTCTTATGGCTGAAGGCTATCGGGTGAAGGCGGTGGAGCTGGTGCGTCGCAATATAGATGTTTTCTTGAAGCGTGAGCCTACGGCAGACGTTGTGCAGGGCGACGCGCGCAACATGCCGTTTCTGCCTACGGGGGCTGCTGACGTTACGCTGTTGCTCGGTCCGCTCTATCACCTCATCGGCGATGAGGAGAAGCTGAAGGCCCTGAACGAGGCAAAGCGCATTACAAAACCAGGCGGACTGATTTTCGTGGCTTACTTGATGAACGAATACAGCATCCTGTCCTATTGCTTCGACGAGGACAGGATAGAGGAACTGATGGAGCGCGGAGCGGTTGACGGGGATTTCCATATTCAGGCTCAGGCAGACGAACTGTATGACTATGTGCGTATAGACGACATCAACCGACTTGACGAACGTGCCGGCTTGAAACGTGTAACCATCTTCTCGCCTGACGGGGCTTCCGACTATATGCGCACGCGTCTCAACCGCATGAGTGACGAGACGTTTGCGCGTTTCATAGAATATCAGAAGTGCATCTCGGAGCGTGCCGACCTTATTGGAGCTGGCAGCCATGTGGTGGATGTTGTAAGAGTTTGAATTGTTGAATAAGTGATAGAATTATGAAGACCCTTCCATACATAGTGTTCAGTTTTCTTATGCTCTGCGCATTGTGCACAAGCATAAGCAGCTATCGCAGAACAGAACACATGATAGCGCAGGATGTAAATAGAGCATTGGAGCAGGTTCTTGCGACGATGCCCGACAATGTGGTCACTACAGATACCATACGCTGCTATCGCAACAACCTCACCATAGCCGAGTTGAAGGACACGGCAGGAATAGCCATGCGTACCGTGCGTATGGATGGACGTTGGGAGACCCGGCTTGTGGCAGAGGCTAACTGTGGCTTTGCCACCACCTTTGGGATGTCCGATCAGAGGGCATCAGGTTCTATATTGTTTGTCGGTATGCTATGGCTGTTATGTAGTTTGTGGTACGTAAGGAGGAAAGGACCGGAGCTGGTGTCGCAAGGCATATCATACGGCGGTATTGTCTTCCATAACGATACGTTTATGACGCAAAGGGGTGAGCGGATTCGTCTTACGCCTATGCAGCATTCGCTGCTCGAAATGTTTATGACGAACGACACGCATACGCTATCGAAACAGGATATTTGCGAGCGGCTATGGCCGAAGAAGCCTGATGCAAGCGATACGCTCTACACGCTGATAAGACGCATAAAACCTATTGTAGAGACTAATAGTAGGTTGAAGATAGAGTCGGATAGGGGCAGAAACTACAGTCTGAGACTCAAGTAGATAGCCATTTGTCAGCCACTTGTCAGGAAAATGTCAGACTAATCGATAGGATTTCTTTTAAGAGGAGTGTACTTTTGCACCAGAACAAAATTTGGTGCAAGATGAAACGATTGATTACACTTTCTATTATTATGTCTTCTGCATTCGGTGCTTATGCTCAGGATGTGGAGGGGCGCGTTACGCTCGATGAAGTTACTGTTAAAGCAGCTAAGGTTGTGAACAAAGCAGACGGTATGATAATATATCCTACCGATGTTCAAAAGCGGTATTCCAACAATGGTTACAGCATTCTTGAGAAACTATCGTTTGCCAATCTGCGTATCGACAACATCAACCACACGATTACGGCTGTCGACAATAGGGGAGAAGTTCAGCTCCGAGTCGATGGTGTCGTAGTGGGCAAGGTGGAGATGTTGGCTCTCGATCCGAAGGACATCGCAAAGATCGACTACATAAACAATCCAGGTGTGCGTTATGGCGACGACATAGCATACGTCATAAATATCATTACACGCAGAAGCGAGAGCGGCTATACCATTGGTACCGACCTTACGTCGGCACTTACCACTCTGCAGGGCGATGGAATGGTGTACGGCAAGTGGAGCCGTGGCAAGAGCGAATGGGCGCTCTCGTATGGTATGAGCGGTTATAAGACCAAAGGCGTAAAGAGCAGACAGACTGCAGAATACACGTTGGCTGACGGCAGCGTACACATAATAGACCGTAACGACGTAGAATCGCTTCGCAAATCGATAGCGCACGAAGCAAAACTTACCTACAATTGGGCGGATTCCACAGCCACAGTCTTCCAGACTTCATTGAGCGGAGCGTTCAACAACGCCCCCGACAACTGCGATGTTAAGGATATTACGGACGGCACTCGCCAATACATGGCAACAAGTCACAACGCAGACAAGAGCTGTTCGCCGGTATTGGATATTTACTTCTTCCGCCAATTCACCCCTCGCCAGTCCATTGCCGCCAATGCTGTAGGCACATATATCTACACGCAGACTGGTTCTTTCTATGACGAGGGCTCTCCATATAAATATAATGTGGACGGCAGGACGGCTTCGCTGCTCACAGAGGTGATCTACGAGAATCGATTGAAGCCTTTCACGCTCTCTATGGGCGTAAAATATAATTATAAATACATTAAGAACTCCTATCAGGGCGATGCTTCTTCTTTGACAAATACGGATAACAACCGCTTGTATGGCTTTGCCGAAATTAAAGGTACGCTCCGACAACTGCGCTATTCTTTAGGTGTGGGCGCAAGTTACATTCATTACACGCAGAACGGCCATAGATACAACTTCGGGACATTTCACCCGAAGGCATCGCTCACATATAACATCAGCAACAACGTACAGTTGAGTTATACGTGTCAGATGCAGGATAAAGTGTCTCGCATTGCGATGACGAGTGATGCTATGATTCGCACCAACAGTATGGAATGGACAGTGGGCAATCCAGACTTGAAGCCGTCGCATGATATGGAACACCGTCTGCAAGTCTCATACAACAACAACCGCTTGCAGACCTTCTTAGATGGCTACTTCAAGCAATGCTTCAAACCGAATATGGCTCACTATGAGCGGACTGGCGACAATCATTTCGTCTATACACAGACAAACCAAAAAGAGATTGATGCATTGAACGTTATGGCATACGCTGGCTACTGGCTCCTGCCCGAAAAGCTTCAGATTGCTGCTAACGGAGGATTGTTCAGATGCTTCAACTTCGGCAACGACTATACTCATTGCTATACCTCGTGGTTCTATGCTTGCAGCATCACGGCTTATCTCGGCAACTTCACATTGCAGGGATATGTCGACAACGGCAGCCGCTTCTTGGAGGGCGAATCGAAAGGATACAACGGAGCCTATTCAGTCGTGAAAGCATCTTATACGTGGCGCGACTGCCAGTTGTCGTTGTCGTGGGCAAATCCACTTGACAATAACTACAAGGCATACGAGAACGAACTGCTGAACCGTAATCTTTATAAGCATACCATCGGCTATTCGAGGGGCAACGGCAACCAGGTGGCTCTAAGCATTTCGTGGCGGCTTAGCCGAGGTGGCAGGCATAAGGCTGCAGAGAGGAGGATAAGGATGAGCGATACGGATAATGGTATTATTAAATAAAAAAGTCTATTATTCTTTGCAAAAATGGTTGTATGTAAAAATAAAAGTATAACTTTGTGGACAGTTTGATTAAATAAAACTAATTTGTCATGGTTAAAATCACATTTCCGGATGGTTCTGTTCGTGAGTACGAGCAGGGCGTAACGGGGTTACAAATCGCCGAGAGCATTTCGCCGGCTCTCGCTCGCAACGTTGTATCTTGCGGTGTCAATGGCGAAACAGTTGAACTCAACCGTCCTATCAACGAGGATGCAACTATCGCTCTTTACAAGTTTGAGGACGAGGAAGGCAAACACACTTTCTGGCACACTTCTGCCCACCTCTTGGCTGAGGCGCTGAAGGAACTCTATCCTGGCATTCAGTTCGGCTTTGGTCCGGCTGTGGAGAACGGCTTCTTCTACGACGTTATGCCGAAGGAGGGTGATGTCATCAGTGAGAACGACTTCCCCAAGATTGAGGCTAAGATGAAGGAACTCGCTAAGAAGAACGAAGTTGTCGTTCGTCGCGATGTGTCAAAAGCAGAGGCTCTCGCTGAGTTCAAGGCTGACGGTCAGGAGTACAAGTGCGAGCATATCGAGGAAGACCTCGAGGATGGCACAATTTCTACATACACACAGGGCAACTTCACCGACCTTTGCCGTGGTCCGCACTTGATGAACACTGGTGCTATCAAGGCTGTGAAGATTACGAGCGTAGCCGGTGCGTTCTGGCGTGGCGATGCAAAGCGCGACCAGATGACACGTATCTATGGTATCTCGTTCCCGAAGAAGTCGATGCTCGACGAGTATCTCCTCATGCTTGAGGAGGCTAAGAAGCGCGACCACCGCAAGATCGGTAAGGAGATGGAGCTCTTCATGTTCTCTGACCGTGTAGGTAAGGGTCTGCCTATCTGGCTTGCTAAGGGTACACAGTTGCGTCTGCGCTTGCAGGAGTTGCTCCGCAAGATGCTTAAGCCGTACAACTACGAGGAGGTTATCACTCCGGGTATCGGTGGCAAGAGCTTGTACGTGACTTCGGGCCACTACGCTCACTACGGCAAGGACGCTTTCCAACCTATCCACACACCTGAGGAGGACGAGGAGTATATGCTCAAGCCGATGAACTGTCCTCACCACTGCGAGGTGTTCGCACGCAAGCCGCGTTCGTACAAGGACCTGCCGTTGCGCATCGCAGAGTTTGGTACTGTATTCCGCTATGAGAAGAGCGGTGAGCTTCACGGCTTGACACGTGTTCGTACCTTTACTCAGGACGACGCTCACATCTTCGTGCGCCCAGAGCAGGTAAAGCAGGAGTTCGAGAACATCATCGACATCATCCTTAAGGTGTTCCGCATCTTTGGTTTCGAGAACTACGAGGCACAGATTTCACTTCACGACCCGAAGGATACTGAGAAGTACATCGGTAGCGAGGAGATTTGGGCAGAGAGCGAGAACGCTATCCGCGAGGCTTGCCGCGAGAAGGGTCTTGAGACTCACGAGGAGGTAGGCGAGGCTGCGTTCTATGGTCCGAAGCTCGACTTCATGGTGAAGGACGCTATCGGCAGACGTTGGCAGCTTGGTACAATCCAGGTTGACTACAACTTGCCGCAGCGCTTCAAGCTCGAGTATACTGCAGAGGACAACTCTAAGCAGACACCGGTTATGATTCACCGCGCTCCGTTCGGTTCGCTCGAACGCTTCACAGCCGTACTCATCGAGCATACAGCAGGTCACTTCCCATTGTGGCTCATCCCTGATCAGGTGGCTATCCTCCCGATCTCGGAGAAGTACAACGACTACGCTCGCGAGGTGAAGACATTCTTCGACAAGGCTGGCGTACGCGCACTCATCGACGACCGCAACGAGAAAATCGGCCGCAAGATTCGCGACAACGAGCTCAAGCGTGTTCCGTACATGGTTGTAGTTGGCGAGAAGGAGGCTGCAGAGGGTCTCGTTTCTATGCGTAAGCAGGGTGGTGGCGAGCAGGCTACCATGACTAAGGAAGAGTTTGCAAAGCGCATCTGCGACGAGGTTGCAGAGCAGTTGAAGCTTGCTGAGGATTAAACTACGTAGGAGTCTACGGTATCCTTGCCGTGGACATGTGGTATGAGAAAGATTGCTCACACCTCCTATGCTATAATTTATCAATGCCCATTAATCAGATTTCAATGTCTGATTAATGGGCATTTCTTTTGTCGCTTTTTCAAGCGAAGTTGAGGTGTTGAGGTGAATAAAAATGGGGCAAATTTTTGCTATTTCGCATATAATAACTAATTTTGTACTTATGAGTGAACCATTAGCTGAAAGAATGCGCCCGCGCTCGTTCGACGATTATGTCGGACAGCAGCATTTAGTGGGCAAGGATGCCGTCCTGCGCAAGATGATTGAGAGCGGACGCGTGTCCTCCTTTATATTGTGGGGACCGCCCGGAGTGGGCAAAACCACTCTCGCACAGATTATTTCGCATCGTCTTGAGACACCGTTCTACACGCTTAGTGCCGTGACGAGTGGTGTTAAGGATGTGCGCGACGTGATAGAGCGTGCCAAGAGCGGACGCTTCTTCAATTCGACTTCGCCCATTCTCTTCATCGACGAGATTCACCGCTTCAGCAAGTCGCAGCAGGATTCGCTGCTCGGCGCTGTGGAGCGGGGCATCGTCACGCTCATAGGTGCCACCACAGAGAACCCGTCGTTCGAGGTGATACGCCCGTTGCTGTCGCGCTGTCAGCTGTATGTTCTGAAACCTTTGGAGAAGGAAGACCTGCTGCAACTGCTCAACCGCGCAGTTACAACTGACGTTGAACTCTCGAAGCTTAATATCCAGCTGAAAGAGACAGATGCTTTGCTGCGCTATAGCGGTGGCGACGCACGCAAGTTGCTCAACATCCTGCAACTCGTCGTTGAGTCGTGTCCCGGCGATCAGATTGTGATAGACGACGAGATGGTTGTGGCGTGCCTGCAGCAGAACCCGCTTGCATATGATAAGGAAGGCGAGATGCACTACGACATTATATCGGCGTTCATAAAGAGTATTCGCGGTAGTGATCCCGATGGTGCACTCTATTGGATGGCACGGATGATAGAGGGTGGGGAAGACCCGCAGTTCATAGCCCGTCGCCTTGTCATTAGTGCGGCAGAGGACATCGGACTCGCCAATCCCAATGCACTGCTGCTTGCCAACGCCGCCTTTGATGCGGTTATGAAGATTGGTTGGCCCGAAGGACGCATACCGCTGGCTGAGGCTGTGGTATATCTTGCTACAAGTCCGAAGAGCAACTCGGCGTATCTCGGCATCAATCACGCTTTGGAGATTGTGCGGCAAACCGGCAACCAACCCGTTCCGCTGCACCTGCGCAATGCACCAACAAAGCTGATGAAGGACCTCGGCTACAGCGATGGCTACAAGTATTCGCACGATTACCACAATCACTTTGCCCCACAACAGTATATGCCCGATGCGCTTAAGGATACACGCATCTGGCAACCGCAACATTCGCCAATCGAGGAGCGGCAGTATCAGCACATGCTCCAGTGTTGGGGCGATAAGTATAAGAACGAATAAAGTAATTCAACCAATAATATTGACAGGAATATGAAGATAGTAGTGTTAGACGGTCAGGGTGTAAACCCTGGCGATATCTCTTGGAATAGAATTGAAGAACTCGGCGAACTTACCGTTTATCCGCGCACAGCGCCCGAAGAAGTGCTGCAGCATGTGGGCGACGCAGAGATTGCGCTTACTAACAAGACGGTGTTCGACGCCAACATCATAGCCCAGCTCAAGAACACGAAGTATATCGGTGTGCTTGCTACTGGCTACAACGTGGTAGACACAAAGGCGGCACGCGAGCGTGGCATCGTTGTGACGAACATTCCGGCGTACAGCACGGACAGCGTGGCACAGATGGTGTTCGCTCACTTGCTCAATGTCTCTAACCATGTAGAACACTATGCTGAGGAGACGCGCAACGGCGTATGGAGTCGTTGTCCAGACTTCTGCTACTGGAATAAGCCGCTCTTTGAGCTTGCAGGCAAGACTCTCGGCATTGTAGGACTTGGAAACATTGGCATGAAGGTGGCGCAGATAGCGCAGGCGTTCGGCATGAACGTGCTTGCGTACACAAGCAAGACTCCTGATCAGCTCCCAGAGGGTATTCGCAAGACAACGCTCGACGGACTCTTCGGCGCTTCCGATGTCGTATCGCTGCATTGCCCGCTTACAGACACAACACGCGAACTGATGAACAACACTTCTATCGAGAAGATGCGTGACGGCGCGATACTCATCAACACTGGTCGTGGACCTCTTGTGAACGAAGCAGATGTAGCCGACGCACTTGCTTCTGGCAAGCTCGGTGCTTATTGTGCTGATGTGCTTTCATGCGAACCACCATCGCCGTCAAATCCTCTTGTCGGTGCACCACATGCATTCATTACGCCACACGTGGCATGGGCTACGCTTGAGGCTCGCCTGCGCTTGATGGATATCGCCGTGAACAACATCAAATCGTTTCTTGAAGGCTCACCTACTAATGTTGTTAACTAAATATGATGCCTACAGAAGATATCTACCAGCCCCTACTTAACGTTATTGAGTTTCTGGGTACCTTTGCCTTTGCTATCTCTGGCATCCGTCATGCCGCAGCCAAGCGCTTCGACTGGTTCGGAGGCTTCGTATGTGGCGTTGCCGTGGCTATCGGTGGAGGTACGCTGCGCGATATAATGCTCGGCGTAACGCCGTTCTGGATGACTTCCTCTATTTATCTCATCTGTACGTTCATGGCGCAGATGTTCGTCATCGTCTTTGCGCGATCGTTGAAGAGTCTTGACAATACGTGGTTCTTCTTCGACACGCTCGGCTTGGCGCTCTTTACCGTAGCCGGCTTGCAGAAGACACTCGACTGCGGTCACGCCTTCTGGGTGGCTATAATCATGGGTACCATAACGGGTTCGGCAGGCGGTGTCATCCGCGACGTGCTGTTGAACAACGTGCCCGTCATCTTCCAAAAGGAGATATACGCTATGGCGAGCATCATCGGCGGATTGTCTTATTGGGCGCTCGTGGAGCTTGGTTGTGATATGACCATTTCTGTTATCATCGCCTTCCTCCTTATCGTAGCAATACGCATCCTCGCCGTGAAGTACCACATCTCACTGCCAGTGTTGCGAGGGGAGGAATAGTTATCCATGGAGAAGCAACCGGAATCCGAAGAAGACCTTCTCGAATACCGAACCGACGGCACCGATGCCTTCGACACCCTCTACATCGGCTGCGAGAAGTTCCCACAGCATGATTTGTACCCAATTTGCGTGGGTGGGGTGAGATAATACGTTAAAGTTTCTTAATCGGGGGGGAATCATTTAATTTAATTACTTTTGTAAATCAAAAGTTTAAAATTACATTAAATATTATAATTATGAAAAAGTTACTAACTATCATTCTGTTGCTTAATTGCATCGTAGGATTTGCATTTGATACCAACGGAAATTTCGGTATTAAGCAACAAGGCTCATTGGAAGCCTATCAGCAGTATGTCGGTAAAACATTTTTTTTCGTGAAGCCTATGGCAACTTAGAAACATGGAAGAAAAGTGGATTTTCTTATAATGAATCATATGCAGGAAAGGTTTTCTCTATATCAAAGATAGCAGTAAAAGATGTTGTGCTAAATGACAAGCCGAATAAGGAAGTAACAGTATCTGCTGTTAGTTCTGATGGAAAAACAAAAGTAAAGTTTAAGGGCTATGAAGAAGTATCTGTAAAATATAGTCTTTGGTCAGGCATTAAAAGATTTCCACTCATAGGTTATATGCCTATAGTATTTACAGAACCTTTTGATGAATTTAAGAAACAACATATTGGAGAATTAGTGTCTAATGACATGGTAAAAGACCAATATGAAATTACTGATTGCTTTATGGGCAAAGGAGTTGGAACAGACTATCCTACTTCTGAAGTTAATGTTACGGTGAAAAACAAAAGAACAGGAGAATCATTGTCTTGCGTTTATTCTAAAGTGAACATTGCTCCATTTGCTGATGCTTTAAAGGGTAGCTACAAAACAGCTCTTGTTAGGGTTGAAAAACCTGAAAATTCATCAGATAGATACGGAGAAACCAAGACCATCACTGATGCCGGTGTTGATAAATATTCATATAATGATAACGTTATTGACATTTTGATATATGGCACTAAAGAACAATTTAATTTCGTTCTAAAAAATGTTTCTCAGCATTCCTTGAAACTTATATGGAATGAAGCTGCATTTGTTGGTTTGGATGGTACTTCTTCAAAAGTTATGCACGTTGGAATAAAGTATTCGGAAAGAGAAAGCGACCAACCAGCTACTACAATCATAAAAGGTGCAAAAATAGATGATTGTGCAACTCCTACATCAAATGTATATTACGATGAAGGATATAAGATTGGTTATACAACCTACGGAAACGGATGGAAAACACGTTCAATGTTACCTAAAGAATACAAGGGTAAAGAAGCTGGAGAAGTAAGATTGATGCTTCCTATTCAAATTAAGGATGTTGTAAATGAGTACACTTTCGTTTTTAAGGTTTACTATACATATGATCATCCTGAACTTCTAAATGCAGAAAAACTATAAAATATAATTAAAAGAGCATATCAAATGGTATGCTCTTTCTTATTTTACACTTCCTTTAATGAAACGTTTTACTATATTATTCTTGTTTGTATTTTTTATGATTACAACATCCTCTGCCGAACATATTAAATTTATGGGTGTGCCTGTTGGAGGAAATGTTGCAGCATTTAAAGATAGCCTCAAAGCCAAAGGCTTTATTTATAAGAAATGTTTTAAAACCTTATATTCTTTTGAGGGAATTTTTGCTAATGAAGTTGTTGCTGTCGAGGTATTGGCAAGTCCCAAGACAAAACAAGTCTGTAAGATTATTGTATATTTTCCCCAAAAAGACACATGGAAAGGTCTTAAATCTGATTACTTCAGAAAAAAGAATTTATACAAAGAAAAATATCCATTGGATAAGGATTTTGAATTTTTCTCTTCACCTTATGATGAAGGAGATGGTTATGAAATGAGGGCGGTTTCATTGGGCAAATGTAATTTTGCCTCATTTTATTATGCAACAGGAGGACATATAATGATACAAATCGATGAAAAACAAAGAATAAAAATCACGTATGAAGACAGAGAAAATATAAAAATATCTCAATCAGAGTTAGATCAAAAAGCTCTTGAAGATATTTGATTTGAAATTGAAGCGGAATCCCTCCTAATCCGCCTTTCCATAAAGCCTTTGTCTTGCGCCCAACCAACGTAGGACAATGGCTTTTCATTTGTGGGCAGTAGCCATCGCCTTTATCTCCTGTTACGCTTCGCTCTCTGCACCTTTGGCTTTTGCAATCTCTCAGGCGTGAGAGTCTATAACGTAAGGTAGCCAATCCCGATTCTCAAAGGAGTAAGGCGTGGCGCATAGCCTTTCCTGCACTTTGTGCATCTTTCATGCTGTTATCTTGGTAGCTCGTTCCACCGTCCCTGTCATTGTCTGTGGACGAATCGGCTTTTATTTCGCCACCAAAATGACAAGTATTCATATTTGCCTTTTCTCATCCGTTCCACACTCTCATTAGTGAATGAACTCCGATACTGCTGATGTTCATTTTTGTAGCCACAAGCGCATCCACCTATCTGCTTGCCTAATAGATAGGTATCTGTCTGCCACGATTTCATCATGGAAGATGTAGCCATCCCATCCTATGATGACAACAGAGATTGCACAATTCATATCACCAGTCTTCTTCTTTTATTATTCCGGAGTAATATTCTGAAGTGGTGTTCTTTGTACCAAATCATTTTATTTGTTCGACGTGAAGCACTTACCAAATGTAATGCTTTCTGATTTTTCCTTTGCAAAGTTAGCGCAAGCGGCATTCTGAAAGGGTCGCGCTCAACGCTTAGCCTAAGATTTTTTCAAAAGTTTTTGGGGCAGGTTTGCCTCATTCCAAAATCTTTCAAGCCCGAAGGATGAAATAATCTTGGCTATCCCTTGCATTTACATGCCTTCTCCTTGCTGCTACTTGTATGCACGTAAAAATTACAAAAGCACTTCGGTGCTTCACTTTTAAGTCGAACAAATAAAATTTAAAGATTATGGTACACACCACGTTTAAATCAGAATATCACTTCAGCAAAAGAAGTTCAAGACAGGTAGAATTGTCGAGCAATCTCTATCAGGTTGTCATCAATGGAGAGGATGGCGAGTATTTGGAATATGAAATCGAGGCTGACAGCCATTCTGAGGCAAGCGCCAAGGCGGAAGCACTCGCAGCAGACAGCTTTGTAGACATCAGCTATATCGAAGTCTATCTCATTCACTAATCAGATTGTTTCACTCTTAAAATAAGAAAGTTATGAATACTTCAAATTTCATTTTAGCAGCTAAAGCCAATTCCGGCAAGTCCACAAACAATGTATGGGTCGTTTACACAAGCGATAACAGCTCAGACAAGATGTATTGCACAAGTGCCTACAAGGCAATGCGCCTCGCTTTCCTCCTCAAAAGAGAATGGGATTGAGGTGTATATGTAATGGGATAAAATTGATTAATTCAACAAATTTTCTATCTATCAAGTAAATTTTCGACAAATTTATAAATAGTTCTTATATACTTTATGTATCTTTGCCTTAATATATTATTTAAGGTATGTCAAGAGAACAAGTCAATAGATTAAAGATAGTTCTTGCAGAGGAGCAGAAGTCAAATAAATGGCTTGCCGAACAATTAGGCAAGGACCAAGCTACGATTTCCAAGTGGGTGACAAATGCAAGTCAGCCAGACCTTAAAAATCTACTGCGCATTGCAAAAGCATTGAATGTAGATGTAGTAAGATTGTTAAATACGGAGGTGGTCAACGATGACGAAATCTAAGGATGGCGGATATGAATATATCTGGTCTAACCAAGTTTTACAACTTCCGATAATACGCTATTATCAGAAAATGAGGAGAATTAAGCTATGACACCAGAGGAAAAAGCGAGAGTAAAGATTGACCGTTGGTTTGAAGACGCAGGTTGGCAGGTTGTCAATCGTGACGAATTCGAGCCTACGATGTCTGCCGTTGCCGTGCGTGAGGGCTTGCTGAAAGGCAATCTCGAAGCGGACTATCTTATGTTCATCAACGGTAAGGTGTGTGGTGTGCTGGAAGCTAAACGTGAGGAGGTGAATGTCGAATCTGATGTGGTTAGCGAACAAGTATCTACTTACGCCAAGAGCGTTCCCGATTGCTACCAGACTTGGCAAAAACCTATACCTCTATTATACAAATCTAATGGCAAGATTGTCTTATTCCAAGATTTTCGCAAGACAAACACGGAATGGGATGAAATCAACCGTATCCATACTCCAAAGGAGATTGTAAGTATGCTTGGCATTGACAATCCATTTGCTGGCTTGCCAACGCTACGCAAGAAGGGATTGCGTGAATGTCAATACGAGGCTATTACGGAGTTGGAAAAGAACTTCCGTAGTGGACAAAACCGTGCGCTTATGGTGCTTGCTACAGGTGCAGGAAAAACTTATACCGCTTGTCTTGCTGCCTATCGTATGTTGGCATATACTCCTATGCGACATGTTCTCTTTCTTGTTGACCGCAACAATCTCGGACGACAAGCTGAAAATGAATTCGGCACATTCCGCCTCACTGACAATGGTGAAGCTTTCAACACTATCTATGGTGTGGAGCGATTGAAGTCTACTAAAATACCATCTGACAGCAATGTGTTGATATCCACTATTCAACGTCTGTTCTCACTACTGAAAGGTGAAGAAATTGAAGACACCGACGATGACGACAATGATGAAGCGACAGGGGAGGTCTCGCTTCCTGACAATCCTAATCTGCCACACGATTTCTTTGATATGATTGTCATTGATGAGTGTCACCGAAGCATTTACGGCAACTGGCGTAGGGTGCTTGAATATTTCGACACGGCTCGCCTTATTGGTCTTACTGCAACACCTATTCCCGAAACTATGGCGTTCTTCAACAACAACCGTATTGTGAACTATACGCTTGAAAAGAGTATTGTGGATGGTGTGAACGTGGACCACCGTGTGTATCGTATAAAGACGGAGGCTACCGAGAATGGTGGTGCTATCTTGAAAGGCGACCGTGTGCGTGTGGAGACTCGCTATACTGGCAAGACGGAGGAGATAAACACACGAGAGACTAAGAATTACACGAAGACGGAGCTTAACCGTTCTATTATCAACCCGTCTCAGATAAAGCTTATTCTTACAACTTATCGTGATGCTGTTTATACTGAGATGTTCAATGACCCACAACGTGAGCCGAACTTTGCATATCTACCTAAGACTCTCATCTTTGCGCTTAATGAGACCCATGCAACAAATATCGTGAACATTGCCAAAGAGGTGTTTGGCGAGAAATGTCCGAATGCCAACATGGACAGATATGTACAGAAGATTACTTATTCGGCAGGCGATAGCAACGAGCTTATCCGCCAGTTCCGCAACGACCGTGACTTCCGCATTGCTGTCACTTGTACGTTAGTGGCTACGGGTACGGATGTGAAACCGCTCGAAGTGGTGATGTTCATGCGAGATGTGGAATCTGAACCGCTTTACATTCAGATGAAAGGTCGTGGTGTGCGCACCATCGGCGATGAACAGCTTAGAGCCGTAACACCTAATGCCTTCAGCAAGGATTGTTTCTTCCTGGTCGATGCGGTGGGCGTCACCGAGCATACGATGTCTATTCCGGAACAGGGCGATGGTCCTGACACCGTCACGATAACATTGAAGGATTTGCTTGAGAAAATTGCTCATGGCAATCTGCCAGATATGTATCTGAAACGTCTGGCTGCTACTTTGTCCCGTCTACACAATAAGGCCGACAATAGTCAGCGTGCTGAGTTTGAACGGTTGGCAAGCGACTCTATGGATGCCATTGCACAGCGTATATACGATGCTCTGGAAAACGGGACTTTGCCACTTTATAATGATATTAATGAGCCTAACAATGAGCGCAAGGGACTTGTCGCTCCGGTTGCCAATCATGCTGATGTGCGCCGATACATTCTTATTCTTGCTGCTGGCTTTGTCAATACGCTCATGCCTGGTGAGGACACGCTTATATCCAAGGGCTTTTCTGTAGAGGAAGCTAAAGACACTACAGAAGCTTTTGAGAAGTATTGTCGTGACCATGCTGATGAGATTGAGGCATTGCGCATTATCTATAATCAGAGTGGTGAGCCTATCAACTTTGATATGATGAAAGATTTGGAGAACAAGCTGAAGATGGAAAACAATCGCTTCAGCACGAAGCAGCTTTGGAACTCTTATGCCATCGTTTCTCCAAACCACGTGCGACGCGCCACCAAGAAGGAGGAGAGCGAGGCTCTTACCAATATCATACAATTGGTGCGCTTTGCATTCCGTCAGATTGAAAGGCTGGACAGCGTTTGCACTACAGCCCGACAATACTTCAATCTTTGGTGTGGTCAGTGGCATCGTGACATATCAGAACGACAGAAGCAGCTCATGAGCCAGATTGTGGACTATGTGGCAAGCAATGGTGCTTGTACTATTAATGATATTCGTGAGGACGACCGTACACAGGCTGCTCATATGATTGCAGCATTCGGTACAAAACAGAAGGCGGATGACGCTCTTATTTCTTTGTTTAATTTTGTGGTTTTAAGAAAAACAGCATAAATTTGAATTATGACAAACAATATATCTACTGAGCAGTCGCTCACCAAGAAAGTATGGAATCTCGCCACTACACTTGCAGGACAAGGTATTGGCTTCACCGATTATATCACGCAACTCACTTATCTGCTTTTTCTGAAGATGGACGCGGAGAACGTAGAGATGTTTGGAGAAGAGTCGGCAATACCTGCTGGATATCAGTGGGAAGAACTTATAAAACTCGACGGACTGGATCTTTTGAAACAGTATGAGGAAACGCTAAAAGTACTCAGCGAGCAAGACAACCTTATCGGTACCATCTACACCAAAGCGCAGAACAAAATTGACAAACCTGTCTACTTGAAGAAGGTTATCACCATGATTGACGAGGAGCAATGGCTTGTTATGGATGCTGACGTGAAGGGTGCTATATATGAGAGCATTCTGGAAAAGAACGGACAGGATAAGAAGAGTGGCGCAGGACAGTATTTCACACCACGTCCGCTCATCAAGGCAATGGTGGATTGCATCCGCCCGCAGATTGGCGAGACGGTGTGCGACCCTGCCTGTGGTACGGGTGGTTTCCTTCTCACGGCTTATGACTATATGAAGAATCAGTCGGCCGACAAGACTAAACGCGATTTTCTGCGCAACAAAGCTCTGCATGGCGTGGACAATACTTCACTTGTCGTCACACTCGCTTCCATGAACCTCTATCTGCATGGTGTGGGTACTGACCGCAGCCCCATCTCTTGTGAAGATTCGTTGGAACGTGAGCCTAAAACGCTCGTAGATGTTATCCTTGCCAATCCTCCTTTCGGACAGCGTCCGGCAGGGTCTGTGGAGCTTAACCGCCCCGACTTCTATGTGGAGACTAAGAATAATCAGCTCAATTTCCTCCAGCACATGATGCTGATGCTGAAGATTGGCGGACGTGCTGCTGTGGTACTTCCAGACAACGTTCTCTTTGAGGGCGGTGCTGGCGAGACTATCCGTAAACGTCTTCTTTCTGACTTCAATCTGCATACCATCCTGCGTCTTCCTACTGGTATATTCTATGCGCAGGGTGTGAAGGCTAACGTACTGTTCTTCACAAAGGGACAGCCAACAAAGGAGGTTTGGTTCTATGACTACCGTACCGACATCAAGCATACGCTTGCCACCAACAAATTGGAGCGCCATCATCTTGACGACTTCGTGAAATGCTATAATCCCGACAATATTAATAATCGCACCGAAACCTACGATGCTGAGAGTAATCCGTCTGGACGTTGGCGCAAATATTCAGTTGAAGAGCTTACCGCCCGTGACAAGACTTCACTCGATATCACTTGGATTAAACAGGGTGGCGAGGAAGAGGAACATACTCTGGAAGAACTGATGGCTACCATAAAGAAACAAAGCCAAAACATCAGCAAGGCGGTGAGTGAACTTGAAAAATTATTGGTTGACATCAAGGAGGATTAAGGGCATGGATGAAATCATAAAGCGAGAGGATGCTCTCTTGGGGCATATCTCAAAACTTATTGACGAGGCGCACAAGCATGTTAAAACTACTGTGAACACTACAATGGTCTACACTTACTATGGTGTTGGTAAATATATTGTGGAGGATGAGCAGCAGGGATATGAGCGTGCAGCGTATGGCAAGAAGGTGTTAAAAGCTCTTTCTGAGAAACTGTGTCTGAAGTACGGTGAGGGTTGGTCTTATTCTAATTTAAGACAAATTCGACAGTTCTATTTGGCGTATGCAAATTTGACAGACGGTGTTTGTCAAATTCAGTTTGATTTGTCTTGGTCGCATTATCTTATCCTTATGCGTATTGAGAATCATGATGAGCGCAACTTCTATGAGATTGAGGCGAAACAACAGAATTGGAGTGTGCGTGAACTGAATAGACAGGTTGGTAGTTGTCTTTATGAGCGGTTGGCTTTGAGTCGCAATAAGGACGAGGTGATGCGCTTGGCAAAAGAGGGGCAGACAGTAGAAAAACCATCAGACATCATAAAGAATCCTATCACATTGGAGTTCTTGGGATTGAAGCCGGATTCTGTTTATTCGGAGTCTAAACTGGAGAACGCCATTATCAGCAAGATGCAGCAATTCTTGCTCGAACTTGGTAAGGGCTTTCTTTTTGAGGCACGACAGAAGCGGTTTACTTTTGAAGAACAGCATTTCTTTGTTGACTTGGTGTTTTACAACCGCTTGTTGCAATGCTATGTGCTTATTGATTTGAAGATAGACAAACTTACCCATCAGGACCTCGGACAGATGCAGATGTATGTCAACTATTATGACCGCTACGTCAAGTTGGATTTCGAGAAACCAACTATTGGTATTCTTCTATGTAAGGAGAAGAATGATGCCCTCGTAGAGTTGACTCTACCTAAGGATGCCAATATCTATGCGTCGGCTTACCAACTCTATTTGCCTAACAAGGCTTTACTGCAAGCTAAGGTGAAGGAATGGATTGAGGAGTTTGAAGAGAACGAGAAAATAAAGAAACTTGAAGAAGACAAATAACAAATGAATACTAAAGCATTACGCCAAAAGATACTTGACCTTGCGATACATGGCAAACTTGTACCGCAAGACCCTAACGATGAGCCTGCATCAGTGCTCCTCGAGCGCATCCGTGCCGAGAAAGAACGCCTTATCAAGGAAGGCAAAATCAAACGCTCTAAAAAGACTAAGACAACTTCTGATAAGCCGCATTATGAGAACGTGCCGTTTGAGGTACCGAGTTCGTGGGTGTGGTCTACTGTGAACGAAATAAATATGTACAATTCAAAGAACGTGGATCCTGCAAAACAAAAGGAAAACACTTTTGAATTGTATAGTGTTCCTATTTTTCCAACTAACACTCCGGAAATAATAAAAGGAGAAAAAATTGGTTCTGCAAAACAAAGCGTAGAGAATGGTGATGTCTTATTATGCAAGATAAATCCTAAAATCAACAGGGTTTGGTTTGTAAAAAACAGAACAGAGAATACAATGATAGCTTCATCAGAATGGATAGTCATCCGTAATAAATTCATGTTAACTGACTATCTTGTGTTCTGTTTTATGTCTCCTTATTTTAGAGACTTAATGGAGAATAATGTTTCTGGTGTTGGTGGTTCTTTAACAAGAGCGCAACCTTCAATGGTTGCAAATTATGCTATTCCTATACCTCCTTTACAAGAACAAAAAAGAATAATTACAGAAATAAAGCACTGGTTTGAACTAATTGAGGTTATTGATCAGAGTAAAGAATGCTTGCAAGGAACGATTAAAAAAGCCAAATCCAAAATCCTCGATCTCGCTATTCACGGCAAACTCGTACCTCAAGACCCTACGGACGAACCTGCTACAGAACTGTTCAAGCGCATCAATCCCAAGGCTGAGATTACTTCTGATAACGGGCATTATCAGAAGTTGCCTGAAGGATGGGCTGTATGTCAGCTTGATAGCATCATTAGTTATGAGCAGCCGACCCCTTATATTGTAAAATCAACAGATTATGATGATACATATACAACTCCTGTTTTAACAGCTGGTAAATCATTTATAATTGGGCATACGAATGAAACAAACGGCATCTATGAGAAGCTACCGTGTATTATCTTTGACGACTTTACTACGGATTCAAAACTAGTCGATTTTCCTTTCAAAGTAAAATCGTCTGCAATGAAAATTTTGCAAGTAAAAGAGGGTATAAATATAGAGTATATAGCAATGTTTATGAGTATCACACGATTAATTGGTGACACCCATAAACGTTATTGGATTTCTGAATATTCAAAAATAGAAATACCGATACCTCCCCAAAATGAACAAGATCGTATAGTTAAAAAGGTCAGACTTTTATTAAGTAGATTAGACGAAATAATGGAGAACCTATAGATTCTCCATTATCGTATCGAGGATTGTAAATGTTTGGTTTATGGCATTTACAATCCTTTTTTGTTCTTCGTATGGAGGTATAGGCACATTGATAGCCTTGAATAACTTTTTGTTCAGGTGCGGAATGGCTGAACCGACTTTATTCTCTCTTAGCGTTTTTCGGTGTAGATTTATCACTTGTAGAACATAGTCGGTGTACATTTCTTCATGAATAGAAAGTTGCTTGAACGTGCTACCTTGATAGCCATCTACAGGCGCACGAAAAACTTCTCCAGAGTTTTCACCGTCCACTAAAATCAGTAAAGTGTTTACAGCTGTATATTTGCCTGACGTTAATACTTTAGCTTCTCGTTCTCCACGCAGATACTTTACATCAAGATTTATTCTTTCGATGCCATTTTGCTTCTCTCCATCTACCAAAGCACATAGTGTTTGCATTGGTGTAATCGCCCATCCTTCGGGTAACTTCTGATAATGCCCGTTACGTTCCTATATTGTAATATGTTTCATTTTAAACAAATGCAATATGGTAACACAATTCAATGAGTATTTGGTCAAGGGAAATCTGACCAAGAACACCATACGTTCTTATGAATGGACGGTGAAGTATTTTATGGAGCACTACAAGGTGGTGAACAAGCGAAACCTTTTGGCATACAAGGGGTATTTGGTAGAGAACTTTAAACCACAGACTGTAAACTTACGATTGCAAGCAATCAACAAGTATCTGGAGTTTACCAAGCAGGAGAAGCTAAAGGTGAAGTTTGTGAAAGTTCAGCAGAAGAACTTTTTGGAGAATGTGATTAGTGATGCAGACTATAAGTTCTTCAAGCGAAAACTGAAGAGTGACGGGCACGACACCTGGTATTTTGTAGTGTGGTTCATGGCTGCTACCGGTGCTCGTGTAAGCGAACTACTCCATATCAAGGTGGAGCACGTTAAGGTAGGCTATCTTGACCTTTATAGCAAAGGTGGCAAGATACGCCGATTGTATATCCCCAAGAACCTGAGGACAGAAGCTATCAAATGGCTCGAAGATGAAAAAGTCTCGTCGGGTTATATATTCCTCAACCGCTTCGGAAATCGCATTACCACACGAGGCATAGCCCACCAACTCAAACACTTTGCTGAAAAATACGGAATGAACAAGGATGTTGTATATCCACATTCATTCCGTCATAGGTTTGCCAAGAACTTCCTCGAGCGGTTTAACGACATCGCCCTTCTTGCCGACCTCATGGGACATGAACGCCTTGAAACCACTCGTATCTATCTGCGTCGCACAGCAAGCGAACAGCAGAAAATCGTAGACAAGGTAGTTGTCTGGTAATCGCACGTATGGTTTAGCCACCGTAAGTATTTCGCTTACGATGGCTAACTCTATCGTCTACAAAGATGCTTCAATTGCATCAAGTTGAGCAAATATCTCTTCTATTTTGGCAACGATACGCTCTTGCTCTGTATAAGGAGGAAGGGGAAATATTGTGTCTGCGACTTTATCAGAATTAAGATTTGTCACTACACCCCCACTTGCAACATTTGTAAATTGATCATAAGCAAAGGAAGAGGAAAGTAGATAATACAAGAAGTCTGACGTATAGGCTTTTCCAATTGGAGATATTACTAACCAACCATCATGAATACAACCATCTACATTTAATATATATGGTCGTCCATAACTCATGGAATTAGTAAGTAGAAAATCTCCTTTATGAACTAATCTTGATTTCTTTACACCTTCTGGACGAATTTTCTCTTTTACAGAGTTTATGTATTTGCCATCTTTGGTAGTATCACCAATTTTTATCCAATTTATACTATTAGCATCATTGGTCAGATAGTCTTTAATTGGTCGAGGTGACCCACCTCTTGCTATCTCATTTACAGCCCCAAGTTTACACAAAACCCACGTGCTTGGTATCTCAAATTGCTCATTCTTCTGATAATGCCCGTTATCACAAGTGATTTCAGCCTTGGGGTTGATGCGCTTGAGTAGTTCGCGGGCTGGCTCCTCCGTTGGGTTCTGTGGTACGAGTTTACCGTGGATTGCCAAATCTAAAATCTTTGATTTTGTTTGTTTTATTGTATCGTATATTAATTTAAATTTGTAATTTTGTATAAATATCCAACATCAAGTGTGG
>OFMV01000444.1_pt1 | contig 38573 bp, 29 predicted proteins | sample 1541881 | NCBI WGS metagenome assembly OFMV01 (sample SAMN04209220, study PRJEB22552) | human gut metagenome | biome: gut; material: feces | host: Homo sapiens | place: USA: Oklahoma
TGCTTGAAGCTGAACGTCAGGCGAAAGTCGCTCTTGACAAAGTGGAGAAATATGCTGTACTTGCCACGATAGACAAGAAGGAACTGACTATTCCCTTTCTCAACATCAAGGCTCCAGTACAAGAAGCGATGAATGCCGTAAAGAAAGAACTTGCCATCCCGATTCCTACTATTATCGGACAAAAGGTGTGGCGTGAGGAGCGTGTGACTAATATCAACGCTGCAATCAAGGCACTTGTCGCAGCCATCAATGCAGAACGTGACAAGCAGAATGAAGGTGTACGCAAGTCTGTCAACAAGACATACACTTACTATATGCAGAACCTCAATAAGCAGATAGAGGAGAACAAGTCGCTTCGTGCCGAGAATGATGCGCTAAAGACTGAAAACAACAAAGTCAAACAACGCATATCCCAACTTGACGAGAAGGCTGTTGAGCGAGTGACTTCTCAACTTGTCTATGCGAAGGAAGAACTCGCCAGTACCAAAAATTATAATACTACACTTATGGAAATGTACAATGATTTGAAGGTTCGTTGGAATGCCATTTGGCAAGAGCCTGAAATGACAGAGGCATGGAAACGAGTGGAAGCACGTAAAGAGCAAGAAGCGAAAGAAAAAGCAACGCTGAAAGCCGAAGCCGAACGTGAAAGACAGGCACGGCAAAGCCGATACATGGGAGTACTTGACAAGTTCATCGGTGAGGGGCATGAGGCATTATCGTCCTTTGCCAAGACTGATAGAATCAACTTCGATGAGAAAGAAGTGGCTTCCATATACTATGGTATTATGGCATCTGCTGCAAAATATGACATCGGATTGGATTCACAAGGTGGCATTGAATCGGCAGCTAAAAAGTTCTTGTCTGATATGTCATGGAAAGGTTTTACAAGCTTCAAGCAAGAATGTGTCACCAGCTGGACAAAACTCTTCGCCACGAATGAAGTTCAATTCACAGACAAAGCCATTGACTACTTTCTTGCTTTTGTTGACCAAATGTCATGCAGTGCAGACACATACGTTTCACTCGGTGGCTCCAATGGGTGTGCTGACCAACTTACAAATTGGGACGGAACACAGAAAATTGGATTAAGTGGCTTTAAAAAGAATAAAAGTATATCAAGATAGAGTATTGACAACCTATATCTAGACTTCTTTTATTTTCGATGCCTCATATTCTCTTCCAATGTCTCAAATACACAATAGATAACTGGCAAGAAGAACAATATGGCAATTGTTCCGACAACCATTCCACCGACAACACAAGTCCCGATGGCAACATTGCCTCTTGCTCCTGCACCATGGGCAAACATCAGTGGCAACATTCCTATTATCATGACGCTTGCCGTCATCATGATAGGACGCAAACGCACAGCAGCGGCAGAGAGTGTGGCATGAATGATTGATTCACCAGCCTTGCGCCGCTCCGTTGCGTATTCTGTCAATAGTATGCCCGTCTTAGCCAACATGCCGATGAGCATGACGAGACCTATTTGCATATAGATACTATTGTCTATGCCAAACAGCGAGGACAAAAGAAAACTTCCGCACAAGCCGAACGGAACGACAAAGATAATGGCAAATGGTATGAGCAGGCTTTCATAGAGGCAGCAAAGTATGATGTATATGAACACAATGCTTATGGCCAATATTGCAATGGTGGCATTGCCTTGCGACGATTCTTCACGCGACAATCCGCCTAACTCGTAGCCGTAGCCTTTTGGCAACGTCTGTGCAGCCACTTCGCTTATCGCCTGTATGGCTTGTCCAGAACTATAGCCTGCGGCGGCAGTTCCATTTATGCGGATGGAAGGGAAAAGGTTGAAGTGTGTCAGATATTCGGCTCCGTTCACTTTCTTCAGTACCACATATTCACTCAATGGCGACATCGTTCCGTCAGCACTTCTCACAAACATATTCCTCAAAGCTTCCTCATTGAGCCTGTCTGCCGCTTCCGACTGCACCATCACCCGATAGAGTTTGGTGTACTTGTTGATGTTCGAGGCATAGTCACCGCCTATATAGGCTGACATGGTGGCGAGTACCTCCCTGGGCGACACACCTTTCATCATACACCGTGCGGCATCCACTTCTACCGAATACTGCGGATAGTCCATATTGAACGTGTAGTGTGCCTTGCCTATTTCCGGACGCTTGTTCAAGGCATCCATGAATTTTTGTGTAGCCACGGAAAGAGCCTTGAAGTCCTCGCCAGAGCGGTTCTGTACATAAAGTTCAAAACCGCTTGCCGAACCGTAACCGCGTATGGTGGGCAGCGTGGCACAGTTTACATCGGCTTCTTTGATGAAAGCCGTGCGGCGGTAAATCTCGTTTACCACGCTGTCGATGTCATCGGCACGACCTGTACGCTCCGACCAATTTTTCAAACGGACAGACAGAAATCCAGCAGAAGAAGTTTGGTTTTGCTGCGCATCGCGTCCGTCAATTCGTGTATGAATCTTGATTTGTGGAATGTTCTTAACCACAGCTTCCACTTGATCCATCACCTTGCCTGTTTGTGCAAGACTATATCCTGGTCGGCATTGCACGTTCACATCAATAGTTCCCATATCCTCTTGTGGCACAAGACTTGTCTTGGTCGTAGCAATCATAATGGCTAATAGGACAATGGAAAGCGGCAATGAAAGCATAACAAGTTTGCGGTGCTTCACAGTCTTCAAGATCGAACGCATATAGGCATTCTGCCATTTGTTCTGCTTGTTTTCTACTGGCTTTTTGTTCCGCTTCAAGACCAAGGTACTAAGAGCAGGACACAGCGTCAAGGCATTGAACAAGGATATGGCTACGGCAGCAGCCATTGTCAGTCCAAACTCTTTATAGAACACACCTGTAGTTCCGCTTGTGAAACTCACAGGAATGAAAACCGCCATAAAGACAATGGTAGTGGTGATGAGTGCCGACTTCAAGTCTTTCATGGCTTCTGTTGTAGCACGAAATACACCATCGCTACCTTGGCTGAGCTTTGCTTGAACAGCCTCGACTACGACAATGGAGTCGTCAACCACTGTTCCAATGACAAGTACAAGGGCAAAAAGCGTAAGCAGATTCAGACTAAAACCAACGACATACATAAAGGCAAACGTACCGATGAGCGACACAAGAATGGCAATGGTTGGTATGACCATCGACCGCCAGTCACGCAGAAATACAAATACGACAATCACCACAAGCACGAGGGCAATGACGAGCGTTTCCGTGACATTGCGCATGGAGGCATTAAGGAAATCCATTACGCTTGTCTGGTCTTCCAATACCATTCCGTCGGGAAGTGATTGGCGTACATCTTCCTCTATCTTATCTATTTGCTTGATAATGTCGTTGGCGTTGGTACCTGCCGCTTGTGTGATGCTTGCCGATGCGCCAGGCTTACCATTGGTTGTACTCTTCATGTTGTAGTCAACCGTTCCCAACTCTACCCTTGCCACATCGCTAAGGTGCAACACACCACCATCGGCAGAGGCTTTAATCACGATATTGCTGAACTCGCTTTCGTTGCTGTAGCGTCCACGATATTTCAGTACATATTGAAAAGTATTGTCCGACTCCGCAGCCAATGCTCCCATAGGCGATTCGAGGTTTTGTGCAGCCAAGGCATTGTCTATGTCTGCTGGCACCAGTCCATAGGCATGCATTTTTGCAGGGTCGAGCCATATACGCAACGCATAGTCGGCTCCAAAAACATTCACCTCACCAACACCAGCTATGCGCGACAACCGTGGCTCGATATTTATTTTCATGTAGTTGGTCAATGTCTTGGAATCATAACGACCGTCAGGGCTGTACAGAGTTATAAACTTCAGGTTGGAGTTTTGCGTCTTGCGTACAGTTACGCCGCTCTTTGTCACTTCGGCTGGCAACAGTCCTTGAGCCGAAGCTACACGGTTCTGCACATTCACCAAAGCCATGTTGGGGTCAGACCCTTGCTTGAAGTATATGGTTATGGTGCAAGTGCCGTTGTTGGCGGCTGTGGAAGTCATATATTGCATGTTTTCCACACCGTTTATCGAAGCCTCCAATGGTGTTACCACGCTCTTCATTACGGTCTCGGCATTAGCTCCGACGTATGTTGCGCTCACCTTGACAGTTGGCGGAGCAATGTCGGGATATTGCTCCAACGGAAGACAGAGAAGTCCGATGAAGCCTATTATGACAATGACAACAGAAAGCATGACCGACAGAATGGGGCGGCTTATAAATGTCTTGATATTCATATTTTATTCATTTTATATTATTACGTTGCGTTTCCACAAATTCGCCCGCAAAAATACTGAAGGAGTCTGTTGATATTTTGTAGATTTGTACAGCATTAGGAATAAAACAGATTTTTAACAGTATTGTAACATGAATACTGCAATATGTCTTTTATTGCTACGTTTTATAAATGCAAATCATCACAACTATGTGGAAATATTACGCTTTGTTGTCAGCCTTCTTTGCCGCATTGACGGCAGTCTTCGCTAAAATTGGAGTGAAAGACGTTGATTCTGACCTCGCTACGGCTATCCGCACCACGGTCATTCTGATCATCACATGGGGCATTGCCATACTGGGCAACCACACGTGCGACTTTCGGTGTATTCCATCGCGCACATGGGTGTTCATCATTCTTTCAGGAGCAGCTACGGGGCTGTCATGGCTCTTTTATTTCAGAGCCTTACAACTGGGCGACGTATCCCGTGTTGCACCCATCGACAAGCTCAGTGTGGTAATCACCATCTGCCTGTCGTTCATGTTCTTGAAAGAACCGATAAACGCCAAAGTCATCGTGGGTGCCTTGCTGATAACTGCTGGCAGTATCGTTATGCTTTACAAATAATAAAATAGAAATGAAAATACTGATAATAGAAGATGAGCGCAAACTATCCGACAGCATTGTCGATTATCTCAAAGGCGAGAAATATCTGTGCGAACAGGCATTTGATTTCAATGATGCCTTGATGAAGGTTCGCGTCTATGATTACGACTGTGTGTTGCTCGATCTGATGCTGCCTGGTGGCAATGGTCTCGACATTCTGCGCGACATCAAACGCCGCAACAATCCGGCTGGAGTAATTATTGCTTCCGCCAAGGATTCGCTTGACGACAAACTGGAAGGGCTGCAAATAGGGGCGGATGACTACCTCGCCAAGCCTTTCCATCTTGCCGAACTGAGTATACGCATCTATGCCATCATACGCCGCAAGGAATTTGGAGCGAACAATATGCTGGAGTGTGGGGGCATTTGCATCAACTTGCTTGAAAAGAGTGTTACTGCCAACGGACATTCCCTCACGTTGACAAAGTCCGAGTACGAATTGCTGTTGTTCTTCATCGGCAATAAGAATCGTGTACTATCAAAGAGTGCAATTGCCGAACATCTGAGCGGCGACTTCGCCGACATGATGGACAATTTCGACTTTATCTACACGCATATCAAGAACCTGAAAGCCAAACTCGCAAAGGCTGGCATTAGGGATTGTGTCAAGAATGTATATGGTATGGGGTATAAATGGAATGCTATATGACGAAATTCAACGAAACAGCAAGGCATGGGAAATCAAAAAGCCTTATGCGTAAGTCGATGACACGCTTTGTTGCGTGCATTGCCACATTGTTTGTGCTTGCCGCCCCTGCATTTTATCTGCTTACCAAGAATTATTATGCAGAGGATATGGCAGACTTGATAGAGGCTGTACAGTCAGGGAATGACATCCCTATGATGGATTTGGAGGAAGACATTATGAAGGGCATCATGCTGCAATATCTGCTGATAACAGCCTTGCTGTTTATTGGCATCATGTTGACCATACGGATGATGTCGAAAAAACTGTGGCAACCTTTCGACAAGACACTCTGTATGGTTGAGTCTTTCAAACTGGAGAATATGCAAGTTCCTGTCATGCCGCAAAGCGACGTGAAAGAGTTTGAAAGACTTACCGATGCTTTGCGCAAACTGATGAAGAAGGATATTGACAGTTATGTCGCACAAAAGGAATTCACGGAGAATGCCTCGCATGAGTTGCAAACACCACTTGCTATATTCCAAACCAAACTGGAACTTCTGTTGCAGCAACCCGAGTTGACGGCAGAACAGGCAAACATCATACAAGACCTTTTTCAAATGACATCACGTCTTTCGCATCTCAACCGCAGTCTGCTGTTGCTTGCAAAGATTGACAACAAGCAGTTTGACACCAAGGAGCGAATACAGCTCGACCTATTCATTGACAGCCTTCTCCCCTCACTTGAAAGTATTTCAGGTCATTTGCACATATACAGAAAGTATATACAAAAAACATTGAGCATCAATGCCAACCGCATCCTCTTGGAGAGTATGGTCAACAATCTTTTCATCAATGCCGTGAGGCACAACATCCCCGATGGAGCTATTACTATAAGTATAAACGACAAAAGACTTACCATCTCCAATACTTCCGCAGAACCGCCGCTATCCCCATCGCTTATCTTCCGTCGGTTCTATCGCCCGACACAAAACAAGAGCGGTAACGGACTTGGTTTGGCCATTGTCAAGGCTATTTGCGATTATCATGGTTGGAATATAGAATACCAATACAAAGAGAACCAACAATGTTTTGTTGTAAGTTTTAGATGAAATCCCGAGATTTTGTACAATCTCCAACATTTCCACAAAGTTCCACCTTATCTTTGCTCAAAGAATTATATTGTCGCAAACAAAATAAGGTACTTATGTGGGAAATATTCATAGACAAACTTGACAGCATAGACAAACATATTATGCTGTTGTTAAATTACGACGGAGGCTATTTGCAGGATTGCTTTTGGCAGTTTATGTCTTCTCGTATATTGTGGGTAGTGCCGTCACTGTTATTCATTATATATGTCTTCAAGCATTTCAATCACTCAGTGGCTATCGGTATGATTATCGCCATGGTCGTGACTGTTGCTTTGTGCGATCAGGTTTCATCAAGTGTTCTAAAACCGTTCTTTGCACGCTTGCGACCGTCACATGCCACTGAGCTGGAAGGCTTGCTGCATCTTGTTAATGGGTATCGTGGCGGACAATATGGCTTTGTTTCAAGCCATGCTGCAAACTCCTTCGGTGCCGTTTCGCTTGCATCATTGATTATACGTAGACGATGGACTACAGGCTTCTTGATAACTTTAGCTCTGTGCGTGTGCTATTCGCGAGTTTATCTTGGTGTTCATTATCCTGCTGATGTATTATGTGGCGGAATATTGGGCGTTCTCATAGGATTTTGTGTTTACCATGCAATGCGCTACACGTTTAATATGACGAAGCGGACTAAACTACGTTTGGCTTTAACCATCTGCGTTTTTGTTGTCAGCAACAATAATGTGACTGCGGAAGAGTTGAACGACAGTATACCAGTTGTTAATCAACCAGATCAACCTTCGCCAAAGGTAGAAAGCAAATTGGACAAGTTCTCTTCATCCCGACTGTATCAGATGACATATGTAGGTGTTCCCTTGGTTGCTGCTGGACTCATCGTAAAGAGTGAAGATGACCATTTTCGTAGTCTGCGCAACGACTATATGCCTAAGTTTCGCAACCATACTGATGATTATATGCAGTTTGCGCCAGCAGCCGTCATGCTCGGACTAAAGACTGCAGGAGTAGAAGGACGCAGCTCTTGGAGCAGAATGTTGGTATCTGATGCATTTTCTGCCATGCTTATGGGCGGTGTGGTGAACACGCTGAAAACCACAACGCACGTAACGCGCCCCGACGGTTCCAACGAGCACTCTTTTCCTTCTGGACATACAGCAACAGCCTTCATGACTGCCACTATGCTTTCAAAGGAATATGGGCATAAAAGTCCTTGGATAAGTATAGGTGCTTATACTACGGCTACAGCAACGGGACTTATGCGTATGGCCAACAACAAGCATTGGCTGAGCGATATGCTGACTGGTGCAGGAATAGGAATACTCACCACAGAGATGGGCTATTGGATTGGTGACTTGATATTCAAGAATAAAGGCATCAATCATTCTGCCACAACTGACTTCCAATTGGATGGCGGAATGGGCAATCCGTCGTTCGCAAGCTTATATGTGGGACTTAACGTCCCTCTCAGCAGATATGACATCGACGAAAACAATACTTTCCGCACCTCATCAGGTTCTTCCGTCGGATTGGAAGGGGCATATTTCTTTAATCCTTACCTTGGCATAGGCGGACGGTTTACTGTATCAAACACAGCGTTGATAGTTAATGGTGACAAGGCTGAAGAAAATTCATTTGACGCTGTTTCCTTATGTGGTGGCAGTTACTTATCTTATCCGTTGTCACAGCGGTGGGCAATTGGCAGTAAACTTCTATGTGGTTTTGTGCATTATCCACGTTTGGAACTTTCCAATGTTACTGTCGGTACAAGAAACGGTGTATGCTTTGGCAGCGGCCTGTCCTGCTCTTTTAAGGCAAACAACAATTACGGCATCCGCTTCTTCATTGATTACAATCTACAACCATCTCACAACAAGGCAAGTGGAGAATGGATGAACACTTTGGCATGTGGCGCATCTTTTGCTTTGCTCTTGTAAAAATTGCGAATAATAGCTATAAAACAGATTTATAGCAAAGAATATGACTTGTAATAACATCCGTTAAGGGTAGAGTATCAACCGTACCTAAAAAATCATGGGATAACTATTGTTTGCCACATTATGGGTTCGGTTGAAACAACCCCATCCAATCCTTGTTTTTGTGATTTTTAATGTAATCGAAAGTTAAATACGTTAAATCTTAGCCATTTCGTATCTATATTGAATCCATACAATTACTTTTCTACCGTTTAGAACGTATAGTACTGATAATCAACTAATAATAGATACGGTGGATGCAATAACATTCCATCCCAAATCAAATCCGATATAATCCAACGTTTTGGCAAAAAAGTCTTTGATTCATGATAGTAATTGATTCCAAGCGCAGAAAGCGCAAAAACACGCTGAAGAATATGCAGAAAAGCCGTTGCTATTATATCCGAAAAATGCAAACTCTGCAGCGTCAATAAAAACATTTACTTAAACCATACAATATGAAAGCATTAATATCTTTTCTGATGTTCCTGACCAGTTCGCTTTGCTGCTATAGCCAGTCTTCCGTGATGGGTGCGCTGCAGATGGTTGCTGCGCAGCGTGCGTCTTTCAATGATATCATTAACATTGGTGAGGTGATTAAGAGTGTGAAAGAGGGTAACGTTGGTATTAAGAAGATTGCTGAAAAGAGCGGCTATGCGTTTCGCGGGCGCTATCACGACCCCGAGTTGAACGACTTCTATTATGAGGATGTCTACTATAAGAATTGTATGGTGGCGGCAGACGGCAGTCCGATTAAATATGGTAAGGGTAATTCTTCTGTGCTGATAGCAGGAAGCGTTGGCTTCGGACCTTTCGTCTCGATTTGTGTCTACAACAAACGTGCCTATAACTACATAAGATCAGAACTAAGAAACAAGTTCCATTTCAAAACTGCGGAGGTTGATGGAAAGTGGGCAACGCTGAAGAAAGGGAATGTGGTTGTTGACGTTTCCGTGGATGGCAATGCCTATTGTTTCACCTTTTACATCAAATAGACGTTGGTTTTTTCGTTAACTTTATTTGCCAAATAGTTTGTCTTCTTTTTGAGCGTATGTGCATTTTATTTTATACTTACTCCTTTTTTTGACATCTTTAGATAAGATTAATTAAAATAAGAATGGAGTTATGCCGACCGCGGCATAACTCCATTCTTTTCCATGCTTCTAATTTGCTTAATATCTTGCGTTTAAACATAGCGTTTGTTTTAATTCATGGGCAAAGATACAACTTTTTGTCTCAAATCAGTGGCAATAGCTATAAATTTTGTTGCAAATCATGGGCAATAGGGCTTCAGTTTTGTTGCATAATTAAATAATATCATTAGTGTCCTTTTAAAATCGGGACATTAATGATTTTCATAATAAAGGCGATAAGTCTATACCCAATTGCCAACAGCATACAAAGGTCGGTTCTCCATCCATCCCTGGTCTTGGTATGGCATCATTGAAAGGCGTAGCCCTTTGAGTTCTGGGTGTTTGCCAATAAATGTCCGCAATGACTTGGCATGTACATTCTCTTCAGCTTTGACCTCAATAGGAACTACAACTGTGCCTTTTTGTACTATCAAGTCTATCTCAACCCTCGAATCATTGCTGCTGAAATAATATATAGGTAAGTCCTCCGTCATCAGCTGTGTTAAGACAAACAATTCGGTAAATGCACCTTTATATTCTTTAAATAGTGTATCGGCTACAATGACGCTTTCTGCAGGAGCATCTGACATTGCACCCATCAATCCTATATCAAGAACAAATAGCTTGAATACGGACATCTCCTCATAGAATTTCAAAGGTACAGAAGGTGTCGAAATACGGTTTACCTGATATATTAGTCCTGCATCCAATAGCCATTGTATTGCAATTTCGAACTCAGAAGCTCTTGCTCCTTTCTTTAGAGCACCGAAGATGAATTTTTTGTTCTCTTTGGCAAGTTGCGCAGGGATAGAATCCCACACCATGTTGATGCGAGGAACTTCTTGAATCGGAGCATGTTTTGAGAAGTCTCTCCGATAATCGAAAAGTATCTGCTTCTGTATATTGCGCACTTCCTGCAGGTTCTTTGTTTCTGCAAATTCAGCCACAGCTGCTGGCATGCCTCCTACATAATAATACTGACGCAGACAATCAATCAAACGAATCGATAGAGAATCGATAATGGAGAAATCTTTTGTGGCGAGAACATCCACCAATGGTTGTTCGCCAATGGCCATGAGAAATTCGTCGAAAGTCATCGGATACATCTTTATCATGTCAACTTTACCCACAGGGAACGATGTGTCACGATGGAGCGAAATGCCAAGTAGCGAACCTGCTACAGCTACATGATATTGAGGTGCATCTTCACAAAAATATTTCAAAGAGTTTAGTACAATCGGACTTTCTTGTATCTCGTCGAAGATTATAAGGGTGTTTTCCGGCTCGATGTTTACATGCAGAATGGCAGAAAGGGAAAGCAATATTCTGCTGATATTGTAATCCTGCGAGAATATCTTCTCTAACATCTTATTCTTGTCACAATTGACATACGCAATTTTCTCATACTGGGAAGTTCCGAATTCTCTTAATATGTAAGTCTTGCCTACTTGTCTTGCACCATTGATAATCAGCGGCTTGCGGTTCTTTTTGTTTTTCCATTCAATGAGCTTTGATAAAATATTTCTCTTCATATCTACATTTTTTTGCACGGATATATGTGATGTCGTTACATTTTTTTGCACGAGTATCTGTGGCAAAGGTACATTTTTTTGCACGAATAATAGCTGTGTACTTACATTTATTTGCACGAGACAATGCGATATTGAATAAATTTAACAGTCGAGACCATCTTGCTTTTAACAAAAAAACTATATCTTTCCTCTATAAAACAAAAATGAAACCGACACTTTTTAAAATAAAGCCACACGTTTTACATACTTTTCCTCAGCTTTTGCAATGGACTACATTAATTATGGCGACAAAATTATCTGTTGTGCAATGTACCTGTATGTCGGCTACATCAACGAGGCAACTAACTTTGCTGAAAGCCAAGGAGGAGGTGGTAACGATACCAAGGATTGGGGACGTGAGAAGGACGAAGATGAGATAGAATGGATAAGACGATGTTTGCGACAGGCGACAAAGATGATGAAGCCTATGAAGAGGAAAGGCTTGAGTAGATAAAATATTAAGGGAGGGGCGCAAACCTTGATGCGTCACCTCCCAAATACTTTTACATCTCGCCTACTTTATAAGTCGCAATTTAATTCCAAAAAACTTTTAATAGAGTTACCTATAGAAAATAGTAACTCATTATTTATTGGTCCGCTTAATTGTCTTGTATGGATGACTAACTTATTTGATTTGTCGTAATCAAGACCATCATAATGAATCCAATAATTTTGAGTCGAATCAGGTAAACCAACTTTGTGAAAAGACACTCCAAAAGTATTGTCAATTTGTCTATTGCTTCCTTGATTGACAATATAGCTTCCACAAGCAAGCACCACTACAGGAAAAGATTGTATGAACTTAGATTCTTTGAACAACTCAAGTTTTGGCCCTATCGTGTCTTTTTTTGCATAGGCAGAATGGCGAGCACAAACATTATTGAGCTCCGTACAAAATGCCATTTCTTCAAAATCTAATTTTCCTGCTATATGTTTTCTTTTAGGATAAACAGTATCTATTATCTTTTGATACTTGCTCCATGTACATCCCTCGCCTTTTTTCGAGTGGATTTGCCAAAGGTCCTTATAACTCTTGCCATTTAGTTCATTCAAGCACTCAAAGGTGTGTCTGTTGTTTTTCACCTTCAGCTCCAGCTCATCTGTATCGTTGGGCTCACAGCCGACAAACAAAATCATTGAGTTAGGATTTCCTTGTCCTATATAGAAGTCTCTGTTGCTGCATTCTTGCGCAAATTCTTTAAATAGTAAATGTCTGTCTGTCATATTTTTTTTGATATAGGGTTAGTTTTGCTCTAATTGTAAAAGCGTATGTAGTTTTTCCAACAACTGTCTTTCTTTTTCAATATTCTCTTCTACTTTTTCAAATATAATGCCAGCAAGCTGAGCCATATTAAGATTTGCAATTTGTCTTGAAACAATCTGCGAAATTTTATATTCGGTTTCCAACATTTGCGCATACTCGTTAATGTTACGTGAGTTTTTGAGCATTAGCAATGTTTTTTCTATATTACTATCTGAGCGACATATTAGTAGAGCTTTACCAACTGCTATTTCATTCTCTGTCGCCTTTATCCAATCTTTCGTATGACCATACATATAGAAGAATATAGAATGATTCCCTAACACCCCATTAGTGGTAGGTTTAGGTGAGTGTTTTATTTCTTCAGCAAATAATTCTTGTGAGAGTAAAAGGTAATCTTTGTGTTTCCCATTATCAACAAAGATAATATCGTCTGTAATTTTTCTATAATTCGGTTTGTACCGAAGCAATTTGGAATAATTTGATATTTCCTCAATTTTGTAGGTATATATTTTACCATCTTTTATTTCATATCTTATTTCCTTATGCATAAAATCCATTTCAGTAAATGCCAACGGCTACCATATTGGCATGATTAATAAATGGTTGGTATATATACATGAAAACGTGGAGCCAGTCCTGTCACTCGTTCCACTTGTTAAGGCCTTCGCATTGCCTTGTTCGAAGTTCTAACAAGTCAAAACCAAAGCGTACAGTTACGCCTTATATGTATATATGTCTGCCCAACCTCTGCCCATCGGGGCTTCCGGTATGGGAATAGACGTTACAAATATAACACTTTTATCTTGAAAGCCACTTTGTTTGGCTGACAAAGTATGATATTAAGGTCTGATTTAACATTATTAAATATAAATATGTCAAAGAATTCCACTTTTGCGTGATATTTCTCGCTAAAAAGTTTGTATTATCAATTATTATTCGTATCTTTACATCATCAGTCCTTGCCAAGCCTCTTAACAATGCTCAAATCGTGCGAGGCGTTTTTTGTTTTTATGGGAACAACCTGTGAAGATTGGCAATTCCTATGATGAAATCAGTCTGTATTACATTTCTCCATGACGTGTTTGAACTCTTCAGGATAGTTTGCTTTCAAAAATGCCATTTGATAAGCCAGCCATGTGTAGCAAACAGCGTGTGACTTTTGGAAAGCGTACATACCTTTAGTCTCCATTTCATTCCATACCTTTTTAAGGACATTCTTTTTGTGTCCATTTCTGATGCCACCTTCTATGAAACGAGGCTTCAGAACAGAAAGCACATCCATTTTCCTTTTACCGAGGGCTTTTCTCAGCAAGTCGCTCTCACTTCTATTAAAGTTGGCAATTAATCGAGAAAGCATCATTATCTGTTCCTGATAAATGATAATGCCATAAGTATTGTGAAGGTACTTTTCCAAGCAAGGAATCATATACTTGACTGCCTTCTTGGAATTCTTGTGCTTGACAAGAGTCGAAATATATTCCATCGGCCCCAGTCGATACATGCAGTTCAAGATGACCAAATCCTCAAAGCATGTAGGATGAAGTTTTTGCTGGTATTTTTGCATCCCTTTTGAGGTGAACTGAAACACATCATCGGTTTGGCCTGTTTGAAACAGTTCCATCGTCTTCTCATCATCAATTGGAATCTTTTCAATATCAAAATCCTTATCATAGTGAACTTTGACACTCGCACATATATCTCTCATCTGAGAAAGCGTTTTAAGACCAAGGAAGTCGAATTTAATAAGGCCGGATGATTCTACATGCCATCCATCATATTGAGTGCAGTTCACTAATTTTTCATTACCCTTTGAATCTTCTATGGAACAAGTTGAGACAGGTGCCCAATTAGACACTGGCTCGTCAGCAACAACAGACCCACAAGCATGGACACCTAATCCACGGATTTTCCTTTCTAATACGGCAGTATTGTCAAATGCTTTACGCAATGATGCTCCTGCCTTACGAACAAGCTTTCTCAACTCTGGTTCATACTTGATCGCATCTTTTATGGAATGCCAATAATAACCACAATGAGACGACAATAGTTCGCTGATACCCATTGTTTCAGGAGTAAGCATTTGCTTGGCTTTGGCTATCGTGCTGAATGCATTAGCTGTTGAGAATGTGCTGAACGAAACAACATGAGCACAGCATTCCTTGCCATATTTCTGCTGAAGCCATTCAAGTACACGTTTCCTTCCTTCATCGTCGAAGTCTATATCTATGTCTGGGAACATCGTGCCTTCTGGACTTAGAAAACGTTCGAAGAGTAAATCGTGTTTTAATGGGTCTATCTTAGTAATGCCTAAGCAATAACATACGAGGCTGCCAGCAGCAGAGCCACGTCCAGGGCCAACCCATACGCCAAGCTCAGATTGAGCGGTATTGACTACATCTTGTAAAAAGAGGAAATAGCCGGAAGCACCTCTCTGCTTAATGATTTGTAGTTCAAACTTCAGCCTTTCAGAGACATCTTCAGGAAGCAATTCTCCATATATCTGGTTTGCTTTGGAAAAAGAAAGGTATTCCAGATAGTTGTCCTCCATTGTCCTTCTCTCATTCCCGAACCCATCAGGAATGTCAATTGATGGAACGATGGGAGCATGGCGTATGTCATAGAACTCAACCTTTTCAAAGATTTCCATTGTATTATCCAATGCTGCAGGAATATCTGCGAACAGTTCGCACATTTCTTTCCGACTTCTCAGCCATCTATTTAGAGGATAATTCAACTTCTCATACTCTTCTATGGTCTTTCCTTCTGCAATGGATTGCAGTGTGTTATATACACGTATGTCAGTTGGTCTTAGATAATGAACGTCATTTGTGGCAACAATCTTAACACCATTTGCGTCAGCCTTTTCAATGAGGCGTTCGGTAATTCTTTGTAACTCAGAACCGCTTGTGAATAAATCCGCATAACGCCGCAGTTCTATATAAAAATCCTCTGCAAAAGTCTGTCTATACCATCTGATGGTTTCATCCAGTTCCGACATATCGCCGTCGGAAAATCTAGTAAAGACTTCACTGCCAATACCACCTGATAGGACAATTATACCTTCACGGTATTTCTCCAGATCTGCACGGTCTGTTCGTGGTCTCATATAGAAACCATCTGTCCAGGAGTTACTGACAATCTTGATGAGGTTTTTGTAACCTTGATAGTTCTTTGCTAAGACTGTTAAACTATGTCCATTACAGTGCTTGCCAAGCTTCTTATCCTCCTTTGCATCTGGTGCAACATACAGTTCACAACCAATGATAGCCTTAAAAGGTTTCTTCCCCTTCTGCCGTCTTTCATTGTTAATACGAGAAACATAGTCGAAAAACTCCATCACACCAGACATGTTACCATTGTCTGTAATGGCTATGCCGAGCATCTTGTCTTTGATGGCAGCGTCAACCAATTCCCGAATACTGGCGCACCCATCCATTATTGAATAATGGGAGTGTACATTCAAATGCACAAATCTATTCTTTTTCATGTTGTATCTGTTTATTACCAAGTTGGTACAAAGTTAAAGTGAACTTATGCCACATAGTGGCAGAGGTTATAGAAAAGTACATTTTTTCTCGATTAAATGATTGGGTCTGAACAATAGTCTCTACGCTTGCATGCCTTGCAGTGCTTTCCTATCCAGACTTCATCGAACTGGTTCATGGCTTGTTCGACAATTTCTGTGTCATCTGTCAAGATTCCCGCCTCAAAGTTACGTTTGTTGTCGTTACATTATATTGTCCGTCTATTCTATATTCTCGATTTAATAAAGATAATGAGAAGTTGAAAAGTTGATAACTATAGTATCTCTCTTGCTATCCAGGCACAGGCTTCTGCGTCTGCCAACGCATGATGGTGATTCTCCAACTCATAACCACAGGCGGCGGCAACTGTGTGAAGTTGGTGGTTTTCTAAATCAGGAAGCACACGACGCGAAACACGAAGTGTGTCGTAAAACTCATAGCCCGGATAGTCCATCTGATAGACGCGGAACACGGCTTTAAGACAGCCCTCGTCAAAGGGCTTATTGTGTGCAACAAGCGGTAACCCTTCAATCAACGGTTCTATTTGTTTCCAGACTTCTGGAAAAACTGGAGCTGTATCTGTATCATCGCAGCAAAGGCCATGTACCTGACTGCACCAGTAGTTATAATAGTTTGGCTCTGGCTGGATGAGAGAGTAGAACGAATCTACTATCTCACCATTACGAACAATGACTATTCCAACGCTGCATACAGAACTACGCTCGTTGTTGGCTGTCTCGAAATCTATTGCTGCAAAATCCTTCATTTCTTGTCATTCTTGTATTTGTTCCACATCCGTTCTACCATCTCTGCCATTTCCCTACGTAAAGATGCTGGCTCCAGAACTTCTACATCGCCACCATTCCATAGAAGTTCCTGTAGAAGGTCAAAGGTCGTGCGCATCTGATAAGTGAATATGCTGTATTCTCCATTTCGTTCAATTTCTTCCTGTGATTCGTGCAAAGGGAGGTCTCTTATGTAATTGGCCTGACCTGCCGAAACTTTTAACTTGATGTCCTTTATTTGCTTGTTCAAGCCAGCTATGATACCATAACAGCCAACGAAATACTCTTTTGCATCCCAATCTTTTGGCATCACGAAAGTTTCATCCTTCACATGAACGTGTCTAAGCCGGTCAAGAGAATAGATTCTTGGTCCTTGTTCACGGAAATATGTGTAAGTACTGAGTCCAATTAGATACCACCGCTGACGGAATAGTTTCACACAATACGGCTGAACATCGAAATTATACTATTGATCTTTCCAATAGTTATAATGGGTGATATTCAAGACACGGTTTTCCTTCATCGCCTCAATGATGGTCTGGAGATATTCCTGTCCTGATGGAACATATTCCAATATAATGCGGTCTTTGATGCTTTGGCTGTTTGCCAAGGCATTGCTGACACAGAAGGTGTTATAGAGCCAGGAACGAAGTCCATTCTTGCTAATATCTTCCTCATTCTCGATGTAGTAGCGGTATTCTCCACGGTTCTCATTGACTATGGTGATACCGAACATATCCCAGATGACATAACGCCAGTTGTCAAAGGTGCGTTTTGGGATGTCCACACCTCTGCTGATGTCATCACGAAGCCATAGTTCATTCAGTTCTTTGAATGAAATCTTCCGTCTGCGATAGATAGTCTCTGTCACCCAGACATATTTGCTTATTAGGCTTTGCCCTCTATCGTTATTAATCATTTTAATTTGTTTTTCTGCAAAATTATACTGGGGGGCGCCAAACTGTGGCAGATGTTGGAGAAAAAGTAGATTTTGTTAAAAATTCATCTACATTCAACCTTTAGGGACATCTAAAGCTCGGAATTGTTCTTGAAGGTTCGTTATCTTTTCCATCAACTCGCCGAAAGTCAGAGGTTGCCCATAAATGAAGCTCTCCTTCATTTCGTTATAGTCAGCTTCGTAAGAGGACATCAGTTCGTCACTTGGTACAATCTGAATAGTGGCAGGTAGCTCTTTGTCGTAATCCACATAACCAACATGATAGAACTTGCGACGATGTTCCACAATCTCATGATAGAGCACCAAATCATTAAGAGCCATTTCTGCGTATGGGGTTTGCATCAGTTTCTCCAAGTCGTAGAAGTGACGTGTCATTCTATGCGTTCTCGGTTCGTCCTTCTGGAACTCTTCACACAAGAGGAAAGCTTTTTCCAAGAAAGTCCTGGCGGGACTGACAGTGCGGATTGTCTGTACAAGGTCGGAATCCACATCTTCATCCTTGAATGTCTGTTCTATAAGTGATGAAATTCTTCTCATCTCGTAAGGCTCGGACATTGACAACACGCTAATCTCTACTTTAACCGTTGGTATTGCGTATGCGGCTTGGCTATCGTAGAGTGAGGGGTACTGAACGTAAAGTACAGAAGGGTCTTTGTCATGTGGAACCTTTTGGGGCTCACCATTTTCATTGGATATGTCATTGTCTGTGAGAACTGTTACTTCAAGCCCCATTTCGACAAGTTTCGCCGATAACTCGTCTTTGAACTCGCCATACAGGAAGTCCTGTCCTTTCTCTCGAAGATTATGTATTTGCGTATTACTGGTGCAGCTTGCACAAGAGAGTTGCTTGACGTTCAGAAAATAGTCACGGCTCAAAGCTAAATCAATATCTTCACTGAATCGGTTGATGATATCCCAGCCTTTACTGAGACTCGTACCACCTTTGAATAACAGATATTCTGATACTCTGGAGTGAAAAAGGGCATACAACACTGCCGTTACCCACCAGTCCTTCTCGGCAGCAGCTTCATCAATTTGCCGTGCCTCGACCACACCTTGTATCATCGCCTTTCGCTCGTTGAGCGAGAAATCAATCCATTTACTCATTTTATTCCTTTTTTTATAACTTGTCGCATCCATACAGGAGCCAACAATAAATCATATTCTATGGTGTCAGTCTCAGGAGTTTCCGAGAACAGTTGTCTAATCCTCGCTTCAACATCCTGAGTGATGTTGTGCTCACCAATGCTGCGTAATGCTTGTACCAATTCTGGCATCAAACGTCCGCGGAATGCAAAGTTCTTAGGTGCCCCATGCTTCAGAGTCACTATTCGATTCCCTAATTTCAATTTTCGCCCAGACCCAGTAGTCAGAAAAATAGTGTTCATGGGTACTTGCGTTGAGAATCCTAAGCGATTAGCAGCAGTGGCTCCCGTAGGTATAACTTTTGCCTTATCTCGTTTGGAAATCTCTTTCACTAATTCGTAAGCCGAAGGATAAAGGATGCCAAAACGTGTTTTACGTGCCTTGACATACACACCTTTAGCTATTCGTGTAATCAATCCTTCTTTCTCAAAGATGGCGAGCAGTTTTGTGACGTACTCGACATCATATTGGGGAAAAGAAGAAACAAAGAATATCTCGCCAAACTTACTGCGAGTAATCCTTTTTCTAATCTGTTGTACTACTGCATTCTCCATCGATTTTGTATATAAATTATGGTCGGAATGATAATAAATATTTCCGACCGCAAAGATACAAAAGTTCTTTTATACAACAATACTTTAAGTGTTGAAATTAAGTTTCATTGGCAAATTATAGCGTTTTTCTTGCTGTATAGATGGCATTCCTATATAAATAATGTGTCGCTTTTTACATTAGGGGGCAATATTGCCAGAAAAGACGACTTCTACTGCACTTGCATCGCCTCGCGCAAGGTCTGGCCCAAAGGTCGTCATACGCTTGACGTTATAGCAGCCCGCTGTGGCTATGACTTGACACAACATCATCATGCCCTCGCAGATGCGGAGGCCTGTGCTGCCATTGCGCTGAAAATATTATAAAGGCTGACAGATAGGCTGACAGATAACTTATGTTTTTAGCTATCTGTTAGCCTATCTGTCAGCCTTTATTTTGTTTCTATACAGCTTGTTATGTCGCTGCAGATAGATATGGTAGATTTATTGCTTGTAACCAATTTTTCTCAGCACCCACAATGCTGAGAAAAGCATCGCTATGCCTAAGATCCAGGAAATGGCAGCGCTGGCTACGATGCCGAGCTGCTGCGTGAAGCCGGCGATAACGAATGTCAGGAACGACACGGCGGCGACAGTTATGGCGTATGGCAACTGCGACGACACGTGGTGAACGTGCTTGCACTCGGCACCTGCCGACGCCATGATGGTGGTATCGGAGATAGGAGACACGTGGTCGCCGCAGACTGCACCTGCCATACACGCCGAGATGGAGATGATGCGCAGCGGAGCGGTAGCAGGGAATACGGCGATGCAGATAGGGATGAGTATGCCGAATGTTCCCCAAGAGGTGCCGGTGGCAAAGGCGAGCAACGCTGCAACGATGAATATTATCGCCGGCAGCAGCATCTGCAGACCAGAGGCAGTGCTTGACACAACGTCCGACACGTATTCGGCAGCGCCAAGTGAGTCGGTCATGCTTTTCAGTGTCCATGCAAGAGTGAGAATCAGTATGGCAGGAACCATCGCTTCAAAGCCTTTTATAAGACAACTCATGGCATTGTCGAACTTCAACGTGCGGCGTGCCACGAACATTGCTATTGTAAGAATCAACGCTGCAAGCGAACCGATAACCAGTCCGACAGAAGCGTTGCTTGCAGCAAACGCGTCTACGAAGTTGTGGTAGCAAGTGCTCGTCGCGTCGAAATATCCTCCAGAGTAAACCATGCCAGCCATGCAGAACACGATGAGCATCAAGATAGGCACTACAAGGTCGGCAACCGAACCCTTTGTCGTTGCTGGTTTCTTGCTGTCTTGCTTGGCACCCACACCGTGCTCCACGATTTGCAGTTTGGTGTCAATCACCTCATCTACCTGACCGCCGGTGCGTTCGTACCATTCCTGCAGACGTGCGTCGTACTTGCTCATGGCTTTGAAGTCGAAGCCCGACACGACAATCATAAATATGAAGATGATGGTGAAGAAAGCGTAGAAGTTGAACGGTATAGCCTGACAGAACAACGCCAGACCGTTCTCGCCGCCCGACACGAAACCCGACACGGCAGCCGCCCAGCTCGATATGGGCGATATGATGCAGACTGGGGCAGCAGTGGAGTCGATAAGGTAGGCGAGTTTTTCTTTGGTAACGCCATGGCGTACGGTTATCGGACGCATCACCGAACCTACGGTGAGGCAGTTGAAATAGTCGTCGATGAAGATGAGCAGACCGAGAATGATAGTTGCAATCTGCGCACCTATCTTTGTCTTGATGTGTTTGGAAGCCCAGCGACCGAAAGCAGCCGATCCGCCAGCCTTGTTCATAAGCGACACGATTGAACCCAAAACCACAAGAAACACGATGATGCCCACGTTCCATGGGTCGGACAGGCAGGAGATAAGACCGTACTGCTTGGCGTCAGTTCCCGTGCCAACGGTGTCATTGAGCAGATGAGTCAAGAAGCCTTCAAAACCTGTGCCCATCGACATGCTGTATAATACAGCGCCGAGCACAATACCTATGAATAACGATGAATATACCTCCTTGGTCTTCAGTGCAAGCGCAATTGCAACGATGGGAGGAAGAAGAGACCAGATAGTCCCGATAAAATTAAAATCCATAAATAATTATCCTTAAATCTTTTCGGAGTACAAAGTTAAGGCTTTATTGGGATTGTAGCAAAAAAGTTATAACAAAAAAACGGATGGCGAGCCGTTTGTAGCTTGCCATCCGTTTTTTTTACTTAGCGATTATCTCGAACACCTCTACGTTGCCCTCAATCTCAGCCTTCACAGCCTTATTGTTAAGGTTGACGTTGAAGAACGAGTTGTTGATGTCGGTAGAAGAGAGGAGCTTGCCCTTCTTGTCGTACTGGTTGAACTTAACGGCATTGCCCGGCTCTACGTTGAGGAGCATGGTGTATGCCTTTGTGCCAGGAACGACAGAGAACGAAGTCTTGCCGCTGTTGCGGAACGATGTTACGGGGTTCTTGTCGAAGCCGAACATTGCAGCATCGAGATTTGCTGATTCAACCTTGAAGTTGAGACTCTCTGGAGTTGTGGGGTTAACCATGAACTCGCGAACAGCAATCCAACTCTTCTTCTCCGACTCAGCCTTGCGGATGCGAACGTAGCGTGCCTTTACCGGCTCGCCCTTCCAATGGATGATGTAGGTCTTGAGCAGTTCGCCAGTGAGCTGTGTCCACGACTTGCCGTCGGCAGAAGCCTCGAGCACTACGTTGTCGAAGTAGTCGACATCGTCTACAGAGTTGCGACCCTGGAGTATCTTCACCTCACGAACGTCGCGCACTGCACCAAGGTCGGCACCCACCCAGTCGCCAGTAGACTGGCTCTGACCGCAGTGGTAGTATGTAGTAGAATCGTTATCGAACATCAGCTTGCTCTGTGTAGTAGCGAGCGTTGGGTATGTGCCCATGCCCTTATAGAAAGCAGGCACCTCGCCGGTTAGGTTCTTGAAGAACTCCTGCGCCATGTCGTCCATAGCGTTCTCGTAGAACGGCTGCAACTTCATAGTGCCGAGCTTGTGCTTCTCGTAAGCGGCGCGAGCCTCCTTTGTCATGCGGTTAGCCACGAAAGCGTTCCAGAAGTTCTGTGCGTTGCCGTTGCGGAATGTCTTCATCAGCTTCAGTGTGCTCTTGCCACGCTTGCCGAGCAGTTCAAACTGCTCAAGCCATGGCTTCAGTTCCTTCATCAGAAGCTGGTTTTTGCAGTCGCGCTCCATTGTGCTCTTCGTCTTCTCCACGCGGTCGAACTCGCCATAGAGGTCGTTGTAAGCCTTCTGCGAGAAGTCGGCAAGGCGGAAGGTGTTTGTCTCCCACGACTCGGCACGGCGATATCCCGTCTCTGTGTCGCAAGAGTGGATGGCGAATGTGCGGTAAGCCTCGTGAGCCTCCGGTGTGAGGTCTACAAGACCGCGCTCCCAGTTGTCGATAGCATTGTAGTCGGCTACGTTCCAGTTGTAGTCAGCCACGCCGTAGAGCGCCAGCTTCGAAGCCTCGCCGTGCTCCATCGGATTAGACAGTACGCCAGAAGTCATCTTCTCGGTGATGTCGGTTTCCAAGCCGTATGTCGGGCCCTGCATGATGATATGTCGGGCATAGTCGGTAACGGGGAAGTTCCACCAGTAGTAAGCCGGACGCTTGATACGAGAGTCGACGAAGTCGAGAGTCTCCTTGGTGAGGTCAGAGCAAACCACAGCACCGGTCCAGAACACCTGCACCTCAGGGTCGAGTTCGTTGCCGTAGATAGCGAGCGGTCCGTCAGGACCCGGCTTAGCCCAAAGCTGCGAGTAGTCGGTAGGGCAGACAACGAGCGGAGTAACGTCGCCCTTCGCCTTCACGAACTCTTTTGTGAGGCGGTTCACGAGAGCCACCTGCTTCTTCGGGTTAGTACCCTCGCCGTCGATGTCGTCGAAGTGGATGGCGAATGAGCGCACACCGAGTTCGTACATGAGGTTGAACTTGTTTACGAGGTTGTTATAATCCTCCTCGTTCCATTTGATGTCCTGGCCTGGGTGGATAGCCCACACGAAGTCGACGCGGTTGCGGCGGCAAGCCTCTACGAGCTCGTGAATGTTCTTAGCCTGCTCGGGAGGGTAGGGCAGACGCCAGTTCGGGCAGCTGTGATAAGGATCGTCCTTCGGACCGTACACATACTCGTTGAGTTTGTTGCGTCCGTAGTAGTCGATGAGCGAGAGACGCACCTGATGCGACCACGGTTCGCCGTAGAAACCCTCTACAACGCCACGCAATGGCAGGTCGGGATAGTCGTTGCATGTGAGGTAAGGCACCTTGCACTGCGCTGCTGGACTCTCTACAATCTGGCGTAGAGTCTGCAAAGCATAGAACGCGCCACGCTCGTCGTAGCCCACGATGTTGATACCCTTCTTGTCGACAGTGAGGAGGTATGCTCCCGACACCATCTTCTTCAGACCAGCCTTCTTAGCCTGCTTCTCGCCGAAGACGATTGTGAGCGGAGTGCCCTTAGCATTCTGTTTGAGGAAATCGATGTCGTTTGTAAACTTACCCGCCTTGTCGATGAGTTTCACACCGGCGCTGAGGTCGGTCCAAGTCTGCATGTCCATGTTGAGGTTGTGCGGTGTTGGGTTTACGACGATACCGTGGTGGTCGAGCAGTTTGCCCGGCACCATGTTCACATCCTGCTTTTCACCACGCTGCGAGTTGAGGTCGAAGCTCTCGGTCTGCGCAAAAGCGCTACCGCAAGCAGCTGTGAAGAGTGCTGTGAGAAGGAGATTGTTTTTAATCATTGTTATGTTTGTTTTTAGTAAAATCGATTAGGTGTATGTTGCTGTTCATACATCAGTACAAAGTTACTTATTTTGTGTTGATTGGTAAAATAGGCAGGGCTCTTTTAATTAATTTTAGTACGTGCGGAGCTAAAACGTGTGTGACGGAGAGGGTAGAATGGAAAAAAATGTGTAACTTCGCAGTTGATGATAGACCATGCAACGATAGAAAGGATAAAAGATGCTGCCAACATTGTGGAGGTGGTGTCAGAGTTTGTTACACTTCGCAAGAGTGGAAGCAACTATAAGGGTTTGTGCCCGTTTCACGACGAGAAGACCCCGTCGTTCTACGTGTCGCCTGCACGCGGCACCTGCCATTGCTTCGGATGCGGCAAGGGCGGCAACCCCGTCGGCTTCATCATGGAGCATGAGCAGATGACCTATCCTGAGGCGTTGCGATGGCTCGCACGAAAGTATCACATCGAGATAAAGGAGCGCGAACTCTCCGACAACGAGAAGCGAGAGCAGAGCGAGCGCGAGAGTATGTTCATCGTGAACGAGTGGGCTGCCTCCTACTTCCAGCACCTTATGCACGACACCGCCGACGGCGTAGCCATCGGTATGCAGTACTTCCGCAGCCGTGGGTTTCGCGATGACATCGTCAGCAAGTTCCAGTTGGGTTACGACGATACTGACCGCCGTGCCTTAGCGCAGGAAGCATTGCGCAAGGGCTACAAAGAAGATTTTCTGCTGAAGACCGGCATTTGCTACAAGAACGACCGTGGCGAACTGATCGACCGCTATGCCGGACGCGTCATCTTCCCCTGGATAGGCATCAGCGGAAAGGTGGTGGGCTTCGGCGGACGACTGCTCGACTCGCGCACAAAGGGTGTGAACCAGAAGTATGTCAACTCGCCCGACTCGGATATTTACCATAAAGACCGCGAGCTGTATGGCATCTATCAGGCTAAGAAGGCGATAGCCAAGGAAGACCGTGTGTACATGGTGGAGGGCTACACCGATGTTATCTCCATGCACCAGTGCGGCATAGAGAACGTGGTGGCCAACTCCGGTACGGCACTTTCGGTGCACCAGATACACATACTGCACCGCTTCACGTCGAATATCACCCTGCTTTACGACGGCGACGCGGCAGGCATACATGCTGCACTGCGCGGTACAGACATGCTGCTCTCGGAGGGTATGAACCTCAAGGTGTTGCTGCTGCCCGACGGCGACGACCCCGACTCGTTTGCACGCAAGCATTCGGCAGACGAATTCCGTAAGTACATCGAAGAGCATCAGACCGACTTTATTGAGTTCAAGACCGACCTGCTGCTGCGTGGCGAACGCGACCCGCTGAAGCGTTCGGAGGCAATCAACTCCGTGGTGCGCAGCATATCGTTCGTAACGAACCCTATCCTGCGCGACACCTATCTGCACGACTGTTCGGTGCGTATGGGCATCAACGAGGCTACGCTCATCAACACGCTTAACAACTTCATACGCAGCAACCGCGAGGCAACCGCTTCCTCATCGGACAATTCGCAAACGACGAAGCCAACGACTCAAAACTCACAACTCAAAATACAAAACTCTCCTTCTCCTCTGCAGCAGGCATCGAAGGTGGAACAGATGCTCGTAGAGTTGATAGTGCGTAACGGCGATACCGTCATATATAATAATGTAGAGACGGAGGACGGCACGACGGTGAACCTTAACGTGGCGCAATACATAGCCTATAACCTTGGTGTCGACGGACTGAAGTTTGCAAATCCGCTCAACTCCCGCATCCTCGACGAGGCGGTGAACCATGCTGGTGATGAGCAGTTCTGTGCCGAGCAGTTCTTCCTGCACCATTCTGACATTGAAATATCGCGCATTGCCACCGACCTTTGTATGGACAAGTATCAGTTGCTCGACGAGCAGAAGGCGGCACGTGCCGACGAGGAGAAGAATGCTGACGAGCTGCGCGTCGAAGAGGAGAACCGCATCGAAGCACTGCGCCAACAGACCGAGCATCTGCTCAACGACTTCCGTATGGACTATCTGGAGCAGCGCCTGCGCGACCTGAAGCGCGACATATCGCTCGCAGTGAACGACCCCGAACGCCTACAGCAGCTGATGGAGGAATACAAGACGGCACACGAACTGCGTTCGCAGCTCGCCCGGTTGTTGGGAAATAATATTATAGCATGATAGGGGGTGAAGTGGTGAGATGGTGAGGTGGTGACAAATGAAGCATATCTCAACATAACAACATCTCAACATAACAACAAATAATATGTTCTACATCCATTGGGTATTCATATTAGCTTACGTCTTCATTATTGTCAGCATCATGCTGGCAGTATTGATGGACAACCGTCAGCCGGCAAAGACAATAGCCTGGGTGATGGTGCTACTCTTTATGCCCATTGTTGGAATAATACTTTACGTATTCTTCGGTCGTAACACTCGTAAGATGACGTTTATATCGCAGCGATCGCTTGACCAGTTGTCGAAGCGGTCGATGCTGGAGTTTGTGGAGCAACGCCAATTGACGTTACCCGACGACTATCGTTCGCTCATACAACTCTTCACCAACCAAAGTCTTGCCCTTCCGTTCAAGGACAACGAGGTGGAATTCTACACCGACGGCTACGAGTTCTTCCCCGCATTGCTGAAGTCGATAGCTTCGGCACGCAAGCATATACATCTTGAGACATACATCTTCGCCGACGATGCACTCGGACGATTGGTGGCGGATGCCCTCATCAGCAAGTCGAAAGAGGGCGTAGAGGTGCGCCTCATCTACGACGATGTGGGCTGTTGGCGTGTGCCGCGCTCACTATTCGAGCGTATGCGCCGTGCTGGGGTTGATGTCAACGCCTTCATGCCTGTTAAGTTCCCTGCGTTTACGAGCAAGGTGAACTACCGCAACCACCGCAAGGTGTGCATCGTGGACGGCGTTGAGGCATTCGTGGGTGGTATGAACATCGCTCTGCGCTATGTGAAAGGAATATACAAAGGGCGTCTACCGTGGCGCGACACCCATCTCCGTATACGTGGTGGAGTGGTGTACGCCCTGCAGCGCACGTTCCTCGTCGACTGGTACTTCGTCGACCGCACTCTCGTCACCAACTCAAAATACTATCCGCCGATGCCGTGGCGCATAGAGAACAACTGCCTGATGCAGGTCGTGACGAGCAGCCCGATTGCCAAATGGCCGGACATCATGCAGGGATATGTGCGCATACTTCTTGAGGCGAAGAACTATGTATACATGGAGTCGCCTTATTTCCTGCCTACTGAGCAGGTACTCTTCGCTATGCGCACGGCAGCACTTGCCGGCGTAGATGTGCGACTGATGATTCCGCGTCATAGCGACTCGCGACTGCTTGAGCTGGCGTCAATATCGTTTGTTAAGGAGGTGATTGAGGCAGGCGTGAAGATATTGCTATATGAAGGCGGTTTCAACCATAGCAAACTGCTCGTTTCTGATGACACGCTCTGTACCTGCGGTTCTACAAATATCGACTTCCGTAGCTTCGAAAACAATTTCGAAGCTAACGTCTTTATTTACGATCGAAGTGTGGCGTTGCGCATGAAGAACATCTTCCTTACCGATGAGCAACAAAGCATTGATTATCAAAGTGTGTACGGCGAGCGGAAACGCCCATTCATGCACCGCTTGGCAGAGTCGTTAGTGCGCTTGTTCTCACCACTCTTATAAAAGTAAAAAGGTAAAAAAGTAAAAGAGTAAAAAGGGGAGATTAAAGGTAAAAAAGTAAAAGAGTAAAAAGAATTGGGTGTTGGCATTTTGCCCGTATTCCGCACCCTATCTTTTTACTCTTTTACTTTTACAATGGCTCTTTTACTTTTAAATGATTTCAAAGTGTTTCAGTGCGTTCGCTATACCATCCTCATCCACGCTGCTCGTGATATAGTCGGCGTGCGCCTTCACCTCGTCGAGCGCATTGCCCATAGCGACACCAACGCCCGCTGCACGCAACATCGTAAGGTCGTTGCCGCCGTCGCCGAACGCCATCGTTTCGCTGATGTTGATGCCCATGTGCTCGGCAATGGCGCGGATGCCGTTCGCCTTGTCGGCTGTGGCAGACGTAAGATCGCAGAACGCAGGATACCAGCGTGCAGACGTTGTGCCTGGCACGTGGGGTAGGATAGTGTGCTCCTGGTCCTCGGTGAGGAACGGCGTAATCTGCAGTATGCCCTGCTTTATAACCTCCTCAACCGGCACGTCGAACTTGTTGTACGTCACCTTCAGCATGTCGTAGAATACATGGTTCACGCTGTCGTTGCGGTTGATGATCTGCAGATCCTTTGTGCCCACAACCACCGCCGGAACGCCGAGACGGTTACAAAAGTCGACTATCGCCTCAGCTTCATGGGTTGGAATGAGGTCCTGGCGCACTACCTTGTCGCCATAAACGCATTGAGCGCCAGTGGCAAGGATAAAACCGTCCATGATGTCCTCCACCTCCGTGATGTTGTTGAGCAACTGGCGTGGGCGACCCGTAGCGGTGAAGAGCTTCACGCCGCGCTTGTGAGCCTCGCGAAGCGCTTCAATTGTAGACTCCGGCACCTTGTGCGTATTAAAGCTGACGAGTGTTCCGTCGACGTCGAAAAACAGGGCTTTTATCATATCCTTTAATTTTTACTCTTTTACTTTTACCTTTGCAAAGGTACTGAAAAAAGTAGAAAGGTAAAAAAGTAAAACGCTAAAAAAGTAGGAGGTATGGGCATCTTGCCCGTACCACGCAGCCACAAAACATATTTTAAATTGTAAAAGCGTAAAAATCAAAAATAATTACTACTTTTGTAATTCATTGTTCACACAGAACACACATTAAACAACCATTAATCAGCAAAGGAAATGACAGAGCAAACGCAACTCGCTTGGGACATAATAGAGACAACGAACACCAACCTCTTCCTCACCGGTAAGGCAGGCACGGGAAAGACCACCTTTCTGCGCCGACTGAAGGAGGAGTCGTCGAAGCGCATCGTGGTTGTTGCGCCTACGGGCATCGCTGCCATCAATGCCGAAGGTGTGACCATCCACTCCTTCTTTCAGTTGTCGTTTGCGCCGTTCATACCCAACTATAATCTCAAGGAACAGCAGTTCCGCTTCTCAAAGCAGAAGATTAACGTAATACGCTCTATCGACACGCTCGTCATCGACGAGATTTCCATGGTGCGTGCCGATTTGCTCGACGCTGTAGATAGCGTGTTACGCCGTTTTCGCAAGAACAACCTGCCGTTCGGCGGTGTGCAGATGGTTATGATTGGCGATTTGGGTCAGCTTGCTCCCGTAGCAAAAGACGATGAGTGGCAGATGCTCTCGCGCTATTACGCCACACCTTACTTCTTCTCGTCGCTCGCCCTGCAACGCACACGCTACGCCATCGTCGAACTGACGAAGGTGTATCGCCAGAGCGACAAGCGTTTCCTCGACATACTGAATAAGGTGCGAGAGAACCATGCCGATGCCGCGGTGCTCTCTGCGCTCAACTCCCGCTACATACCTGACTTCAAGCCGCGTAAGGAAGACGGCTACATACGTCTTACGACGCACAACTGGCAGGCGCAGCGCATCAACGACCACGAGCTTGAACTGCTCCCCGGTAAGTCCTATACCTACACTGCCACCATCGAAGGCAAGTATCCAGAGATGCTCTTCCCGACGGACGAGACGCTTACGCTGAAGACCGGTGCGCAGGTGATGTTCGTTAAGAACGACTCGTCGGCAGACAAGGCTTACTACAACGGTATGATCGGCACCATTGCCGAGATAGACGCCGAGGGCTTCACCGTTACGGCGAAGGACACTGGCGAGAATATACGTGTGCAGCCCGAGCAGTGGGACAACACGCGCTACGTGCTCAACGAGAAGACCAACGAGATAAGCGAGGAGGTAGAAGGCACATTCACGCAGTTCCCCGTGAAGACAGCATGGGCTATCACCGTTCACAAGAGTCAGGGCTTGACGTTCGACCACGCCATCATCGACGTGCAGCGTGCCTTCACCCACGGACAGACATACGTGGCGCTCTCGCGTTGCCGCACACTCGAAGGCATGGTGCTCAGTGCGCCGCTGCCGCAGACGGCTATCATTCGCGATGAGGCTGTGGACGAATACGCCACGCACGCCATTGAGCACACGCCGAGCGAGGGACAGATAGAACAGTTGCAGCGCGACTACTATCTGTCGGTGGTGAGCGAACTGTTTGACTTCCGTCCGCTGATGGATGCCTTCAACCGTGTGCTCGATTTGCTCGACGGACATTTCCGCCGTTCGTTTCCGAAGCTCATCGCCGAATACAAGGCACGCACGGGCACTATAAAGACCGAGCTTATGGATGTAGCCGAGCGCTTCAAGTTGCAGTACAGCCAGATCGTCATATCCTCTGCCGACTATCAGACCAACGCCCTGCTGCAGGAACGTCTGAAGAAGGGCGCCGACTACTTCGCTCGAAAGATTACCGATGTGGAGGAGCTTGTGAAGAAGACGTCGGTGAAGACCGAGAACAAGGACGTGAAGAAACGCTACAACGATGTGTTCCCAGCGCTCAAAGAGGTGGTGATGCAGAAGCGCGCCCTCCTCAACTGTGTCAAGGCAGACGGCTTCACACTGCATAGCTATCTGCGCCAGCGTGCACTTTTAAAAGTAAAAAAGTAAAAAGTAGGAGGTATGGGCATCTTGCCCATGCCACGTAGCCAAAAGCGTTTTAAAGTAAAAAGTAAAAAGTGCAATGGGGAGGGCTTATAAAATACACCCTCGACTTAGAAAGACTTAAATATCCCTGCTGCATCTCAACAATAAAAATAAATGGATTTAGAATTGCAATTCTTATCTTTGCAATTCTTGTATTGTCTTCGATTTATATAAAATCCTCACGCTCACAAATGTAAATAAATTTCCATTTGTTTCGCTTAATCGGATTTTTGCACTACCTTTTTATAAGTTAGGCTGCATCTCAACAATAAAAATAAGTGAACTTATTTTGTAATATCTTCGATTTACACTAACTTTGCAGCGTAAACTCTCAAGTCTATTAATATTCAATCAAATAATAACTAAAACAAACAAAAATGAAACTCAATCGTTTAATTCTCGCGGCTGTGGCGGCACTCTTCGTACAGAGCAGCTACGCACAGCAGCCGTACGGCGGATGCTGGCATCCGGACGACATCAAGAACTGGTCGCCGGAAACCGACAAGGACGCAAAGTTCAACCGCTCGCGTGTGCCATTGGCAAAGCGTTTCAAGGAGCCAACGCTGATGAAGGCGAACAAGAACCAGTATTATGAGGGTCAGATCAGCAACGCTCCTATCCTTTTCCCGACATGTTCTATGTGTCCGTCGCAGGGCGCGTACAACTTCCTCGGCTATCAGCCTACCTACTGGCAGTATATGGACAAGCTCATCTATTGGGCAGGTTCGGCTTCTGAGGGTATCATCATCCCGCCGCCAGCAGGTTCTATCGACGCTGCTCACCAGAGCGGTGTGAAGGTGCTGGGCCAGGTGTTCTTCCCGCCGTACGCTTTTGGTGGCAACCAGGCTTGGGTGCGCCAGATGCTCACAAAGGAGAACGGCGTATATATCTACGCTAAGAAGCTCTACGAGATTGCCAAGTACATCGGCTTCGACGGATGGTTCATCAACGAGGAAACCGGTGGCGGTACCGAATCGGAGTGGGTCGGCTTCATCAAGGAGTTCAACAAGATTGCCGACGCTAACGGCGATACACACATGGAGATTCAGTGGTACAACGCTGAATACTCTCCGAACGTTACAATCCTGAAGTCGCACAAGAATACATCGCAGTTCCTTGAGTACGGCTCTCCGGGCGACTATCGCAGATATGCAAGCCAGCTCGGCTGCACAGAGGCGGAGACTTTCTCTAAGATTTACGGTGGTGTGCAGGTGGCTTCCAGCGGACACACCGGTTTTGAAAGAGATTTGCAAAAAGCAATGCCTACCAGCGGACACGTTGGTTCGCTCGATCTATTCTGCCCCGAGGAGAAGACATGGAAGGACAACGTGCGCAACTTGCTCGGCAAGAACGATACCGGTTCTGACGCATACAAGGCTATAACGAAAACTTTCGAGAACGAGATGCAGATGTGGACCAACTATGCCGGCGACCCGACTGTTACTACAGATGAATGGTCAGGCATCTCGGGTCACGTACTCGAGCGTTCGGTTATCAGCTCAATGCCGTTCACTACATCGTTCTGCGTAGGTGTGGGCAAGCACCGCTTCGTAGAAGGTGAGAAGGTGGCTACACAGGACTGGTTCCACTCTGGCGTGCAGAGCATTATGCCAACATGGCGCTACTGGATGGAGAACAAGGACGATGCTTCTTTCGAGATCAACTGGGAGGACGCTTGGAACTTCGGTTCGAGCCTTAAGCTGAAGGGCGGCTCTGCGTTCAGCGGCGACCACCTCTGGCGTCTGTACAAGACTCAGCTCGCCGTGAACGGTGGCGGCACATTGCGCCTGGTTTACAAATCGTCGAACACGACAAACGCTTCTGTAGAGGTGAAGCTCTCTACAACAAGCTCTGTAAATCCTGACGTTACACTCTCTGCACCGAAAACCACAACAAAGAACGGTTGGACTGTTGCTGAGTACGACCTCTCTTCGCTCAACGGCAAGACTATCTATATGATCGGTCTTAACGTTAAGGCTAAGTTCACAGTCTACGACTACGAACTCTCGCTCGGCGAACTCTCTGTGCTGCCTGCTAACTATGCTCCGGCACCAGTGGAGGTGAAGAACCTTGCTACGACAAGCACGCTGGGCAACGTGCAGGGCGACGCTCGTCTGACATGGGACTTCGACTATACAGCCGACTTCGACCACTTCGATATCTATAAGGAAAACGAAGACGGCACACGCACAATGGTTGGACAGACTCGAGACGAGGCGTTCTACGTTCCTACATTCCAGCGTAAGGACAACGAGGCTTATGTTAAGTTCATCGTTACTCCGGTTATGAAGGACATGCGCCAGCAGAAGGGCAAGAGCATCGTGCTCGACTACCCGCAGGCTACCGCTCCGGTTGTTTCGTTCACTATCAGCAACAGCTATCTGAAGGTGGGCGAGACTGCCACAATCACAGCTAACGGTACGGGTAATCCGACTGCGTTCAAGTGGACTCTGCCCGAGGGCTTGAAGCTCGCTAACGGCTTCTCACTCACCGACCAGACTATCACCGTAGTTGCCGAGAAGGTTGGCAAGCAGCGCGTAACTGTTGATGTTACAAACGCCATCGGCACATCTACCACTTCAAGCAATATCCTCGACGTAATGACCGAGGAGGAATACAAGAAGATTTACAACGTTGTATATCAGAAGAAGGTGCTCGGCTACAGCGGCTCTACCAACTATAAGGAGGTGCCGGATAAGATTATCGACGGCGTGACCAATCCTACTTCCGCATCGGACAAATGGTGCAACGTGAGCGCTGACAACTGGGTTACATTCGATCTCCAGAGCGTATATCGCATCTATAGCTTCAAGATTTTCGATGGCAACGCAGGTCCGGAGTCAGGCGTAGACCAGATCGACTCTTACCAGATCCTCCTCTCCGAGGATAACGAGCATTGGACAACAGTTGTTGACACCTACAACCGCCAAAAAGAGAGCGTCAAGACCGACTACATCGCTCCGATGCGTGCACGCTACGTGAAGCTCGTTCCGCACGTCAACGGCATCCTCCGCATCTGGGAGTTTGAGGTTTATGGCAAGAAGGACAACAGCATGAAGCTCTCTACATCGACAAACAATGTCACGATAAACGCTGGTGAGTCGTATAATATCAATGTGACTTACGATTTGGGCGAGGGAGCTACTAAGGCTGATAAGTTCGAGTGTGTTGCTACAAGCAAGAACGGCAACGTGACCATCGGCACGATCAAGGAGAACGTGAAGAAGAACACGTTCGTCATTCCTGTAACTGCTAAGCAGCGCATGGGCGACGATGTTGTTACTATCCGCGTCGTGAATGGCGACGACTACGAGGAGATTGCTGTACAGGTTGAGGTTGACGCTACTACACAGCCTAACGTGCTCAAGGGCAAGACGGCTGAGGTGCGCCACTATGAGAACGACTACTCTTTCGAGGCAGCTTTCAAGAAGTTTGATGTCAGCGGTCTGACCGACGGCAACAAGGCTGACGAGGCTCTCAGCGAGATTGAGGCACCTTCTACACACCGCGACGACGTATGGGTGATCTTCACCGCTCCGGAAGGCAAGCAGTGGGACCTCGCAAAGGTTGTTGTGAACATCCCGAACGAGAACTACGCAGAGAACGACAACAACGAGAAGAGCTACGTCAACAAGGACGTGAAGATTGCAGTGGGCGACGACCTCACACGCATGAACACGGCGAAGACATTCTCTGGCTTGAAGAAGGTTTCTGAGCTTAGCTACATCTTCCCGGAGAGCGTAAAGACAAAGTATCTCGCTGTCATCTGCAACCTCTATGTCTACTCTTATCCGTCAATGGCTGAGGTTTCTGCATACGAGCAGTTCGCAGACCCGACTGCCATCAACAACGCTACTGTACAGAACGCAGTCAAGGGCATCTACACCGTGAACGGCACAAAACTCAACGCTCTGCAGAAGGGCTTGAACATCGTGAAGTTCGCTGACGGCACTGTGCAGAAAGTGCTCGTTAAGTAAATTATTAATTGGTAATTATTAATTATTAATTGGTGATTGCTAATTATTAATTCGTGAATAATACGGCTATCAGAAGTTTAACAGCTTCTTGATAGCCGTTTTTCGTATCCTTAAATGTAAAAAATACAACACAAACGCAAATTAGTTTGGCAAATGCTTGGTGGGTTGACTTTTATGATATATATTTGCAAATAAATTGTTAAAGTGAAATTATTACAACCGCTAAAAGCCACCATAACATGAGTAAAGACAATGTATTATACAGAGTGTGCCACTTCTATGTTGAAGGTTTTCGCAGTATGACTCTGGGCAAGGTCTTGTGGACAGTTATCCTCATAAAACTGTTTGTTATATTCTTTGTGCTGAAGCTGTTCTTCTTCCCCAACGTGCTTGACCAGAAGTCGAATGGCGACAAAGCATCATATGTTGCAGGAGAGTTGACGGGCGATAGGGTGGACAGATAGCCACTCGCATCGGTTGACGCAGATGTCCGCATCGGTTGACGCAGATGGTAGATGTATAAGTTCTGTAGCCCGAAAGAAACTAAATATAAACCTAATCAATAATAAAAAGACATCAAAAAATGACACATCTCTTGACTGTAGACCCTACACTTATCGACTGGTCGCGTGCGCAGTTCGCACTCACAGCCATATATCATTGGCTGTTCGTACCGCTCACACTGGGTCTTGCCCTCATCATGGGCATTATGGAAACGTGCTATTATCGCACTGGTAAGCAATTCTGGAAGGATACCGCCATCTTCTGGCAGCGACTGTTCGGCGTGAACTTCGCCATGGGCGTTGCTACGGGCATCATCCTCGAGTTCGAGTTTGGCACCAATTGGAGCAACTACTCGTGGTTCGTGGGCGACATCTTCGGCGCACCACTCGCCATTGAGGGCATCGTGGCGTTTTTCATGGAAAGCACCTTTGTCGCCGTGATGTACTTCGGTTGGCAGAAGGTGTCGCGTGGTTTCCACTTAGCATCGACGTGGCTCACCGGACTCGGCGCAACCATCTCGGCTTGGTGGATCTTGGTGGCTAATGCGTGGATGCAGTACCCCGTGGGCTGCGAGTTCAATCCTGACACCGTGCGCAACGAGATGACGAGCTTCGCTGATGTGGCGCTCTCACCGTTCGCCGTGGACAAGTTCTTCCACACCGTGACCTCTACGTGGGTGGTAGGCGCAGCGTTCGTGTGCGCCGTGAGCTGCTGGTATCTGCTGAAGCGACGCGAGCAGGAAATGGCACGTCAGAGCATCAAGATAGCGAGCATCGTGGGCATCGTGGCTGCCGTGCTTACTATGGCGACGGGCGACTTCTCTGCCGTGAAGGTGGCTGAGAAACAGCCTATGAAACTCGCTGCTATGGAGGCTCTGTACAACGGAGGCGAGGGCGTTTCGCTAACAGCGGTTGCAGCTGTCAATCCGTTCGAGCAGCCCGACTATGCCAAGGGCGAGGAGCCACCGCTGCGCATTGCTATCCCGAACGGACTCTCGCTGCTTGCTACGCACAAGGCGGACGGATATGTACCTGGCGTGAACGACCTGCTCAACGGCTACACACGTGCCGACGGCACACGTGAGCTCTCGGCTGAGGAGAAGATGGAGCGCGGACGCAAGGCGATTGCTGCGCTTGCCGAATACCGCAAGCTGAAGGCTGCGGATGCCAACGACGCGCGCTTGCCAGAACTTGCTGAGCAGCTGAAGCAGGACATGCCTTATTTCGGCTACGGCTACATCAAGGATCGTGCAGAGTTGGTGCCGTATATCCCCATCAACTTCTACGCATTCCGTGTGATGGTAGGCGTGGGCACGCTGCTGATGCTCTTCTTCCTCGTAATCGGACACATAGCATGGCGCAAGGATATCACTTCGAAGTATCGCTGGCTCTACGTGGCTGCATTGGTGATGCTTCCGCTTACGTACCTGGCGAGCGAAGCCGGATGGATAGTAGCCGAGCTGGGCAGACAGCCGTGGGCTATTCAGGACATGCTGCCAACGGTGGCTGCAGTTTCCGATATTAAGTCGGGCAGTGTGGCGTTCACGTTCTTCCTCTTCCTCGTGCTCTTCACGGTGTTGCTTGTGGCTGAGGTGAGCATCATGTGCCGCGTGATACGCAAATATAACGCCGAGAAACCTCAGACATCAACCGACAACACTTATGTTTAACTCTTCATATAACACATTCTTATGACATACGAATTTTTGCAACAATACTGGTGGTTCATCGTCTCGCTGCTCGGGGCGTTGCTCGTGTTCCTGCTCTTTGTGCAGGGTGCTAACTCTATGGTGCATAGCATAGGCAGAACGGAAGATGGGCAGCGCAAGGTGCTCGAGTCGACCGGCAGAAAGTGGGAGATAACGTTCACCACGCTCGTCACCTTCGGCGGAGCCTTTTTCGCCTCGTTCCCGTTGTTCTACAGTACGAGCTTCGGCGGAGCGTATTGGCTGTGGATGATAATCCTCTTCTCGTTCGTGCTGCAAGCCGTGAGCTACGAGTTTCAGCTGAAGAAGGGCAATTTGCTCGGCACACGTACCTATCGCTGGTTTCTCGTGCTGAACGGCATCGTGGGTCCGTTGTTGCTCGGCGGAGCTGTGGCTACGTTCTTCGACGGTTCCAACTTCCTCGTCGAGAAGGCATCGCTGACGGATATCGGTGCGCCCGTTATCAGCCGTTGGGCTAACGCTTCGGCAGGACTCGACGCGCTGCTCGATCCGTGGAATCTCGTGTTCGGACTCGCCGTGATGTTCCTTGCACGTATGCTCGGCGCACTGTACATAATAAATAATGTGGAGGATGAGGACATCCGTTCGCGTGCCAGTGTGCGCCTTGTCGGCAGCACCGTGCCGTTCCTTGTGTTCTTCCTCGCTTTCTTTGTGCGCCTTCTGCTGAAAGACGGTTACGCTGTGGATGCGCAGGGGGTGGTGTTCATGGAGCCCCTGAAGTATCTGCACAACTTCCTCGCCATGCCGCTGTTGGCGGTGCTCACGCTCGTGGGCGTGGTGTTGCTGTTGTATGGAGTAGGGCGCACCATTTTCAGCAACTCCTACGTGAAGGGTATCTGGCCGGCAGGCATCGGTGTGGTCATGGTGGTGCTCTCGCTTCTGCTCATCGCCGGTCTTGGTGGCACAGCCTATTATCCCTCTAACGCCGATCTGCAAAGCTCGCTCACCATCGCCAACAGTTGCAGCAGCGAGTTCACCCTGCGCACCATGTTCTATGTGTCGCTTCTCGTGCCATTCGTGTTCGCGTATATTGCATACGTGTGGCGTGTGATGGACAGAAAGTAATATTAGGAGGCTACGGTATTCTTGCCGTAGCCTTTTTTTTAATAAGTTAGGCTGCATCTCAACAATAAAAATAAGTGCTTTTGTTTTGCATTGTCTTCGATTTACACTAACTTTAAATAAGTTAGGCTGCATCTCAACAATAAAAATAAGTAAACTTATTTTGTATTGTCTTCGATTTGCACTAACTTTGCACTGATTATTATGTATCGCGTAATGCGATGTACAACTCTCTAATGTATATAAAAACCAATCTAAGTAAATGATCTAAATTATTTATATATATCAGTACTAATATGGTTCATTTTCC
>OFMV01000459.1_pt1 | contig 37874 bp, 25 predicted proteins | sample 1541881 | NCBI WGS metagenome assembly OFMV01 (sample SAMN04209220, study PRJEB22552) | human gut metagenome | biome: gut; material: feces | host: Homo sapiens | place: USA: Oklahoma
TGAGACACCGTTGCTGTTCGAAAGCGGATGCAAAGGTATAGCTTTTTTGTAAACCGCCAAAACTTTTAAAGGGAAAAGTTGAAATTTTACGCCTGTTTTAACAGTTGTTTACAGTTAAAACGCCACATTGTGGACGCACACATTATATTATTATAGGCGAGAGAGACTGTTTTTAAGGACTGTAAACATAGAATGCACATCCTCGTTATCTGAGTTCCGTGAGAACTAAAGATTAACGAACGTTACTTCCAGTACGAACCGTCGTCTTCGTCTTCTTCCTCCTCGTCGTCCATGATGTATCTCATTCCTGGAGCATCTGCCCGACTCGGATCACCTATCGAGCCATCGCCGAAGCCAAGGGAGCTTTCAGCGAGTATCTGGCTCTCAACAGCAATGTCGACAACAGTGGCAACCGGTGTTTGATATGTCTTCTTCATATTTTCTTTTATTTTAAGTTATATATCGTATATATGTATACCTTTCACTAAGGACCTTATCGGTCCGCATTACTTAAGCACAACCTTCTTGCCGTTGTGGATGAACACGCCGTGCTGTGGACGCTGCACCTTAACACCCTAGAGGTTGTAGTAAGCCTCATCCTTTACAACTGGGGTGTTGGTGATGCCGTTGATTGCGGTAGCGGTGTTGTCGACGTAGACACGCAATGGACTCTCACTGTTATTGGGACGGCGTCCACTACTAATATACAAGTAGCTCTTGCCTGGAAGTGCCCAACCATCGTTATCCGACTTCACGAATTTGCCATTAGACAAGAAGTAGTCATTACCGCGGCTTGTAGACCAAATAGCATCAACACAACCAATAAGATTGTTGGCTGGTGCATCAAGTTCGGTTTCATTCGAAGGAAGGATAGACAATGTGTAGGTTCCGCCTTTTACACCATTAAGGATAAGACCCGTACCTGCCTTCACTTTCTTAACCGGTGTAAGAGCAACCGCATCATTGTCCTTATTGTACTTAGCGGTATAAGCTGTCAAGCCTCCTTCAACATTAGAGAAGTCGAGATTGTATGCACTGGTTAATGTTGTCCACTCCTTGCCGAGAGTAAGGGAGAAGTTGGAGTCAAATTTCGGGGCGTTACAAGTTACAAGCTTCGTGAAAGTATCAAGATAATTTGGCACTACATGCACTGTTAGATCTGCTGAATTATTCTTGAATGGATAACCATAACGTTCTGCATTAGGTTCATCATTAGATGTAATATAAACATCTTTAAGGTTACCACAATTAGCAAATGCATTAACTGCCAAATAACACTTAACACCATTTATAAAAACAGTTGTTAAGTTGGCATTTTCACTAAACGCTCCTTGCTCAATCGAACTACATTGTGTTGGTATTACAATATTTGTGAGCTGCGTATTCTGGAATGCCCAAGCGTCAATCTTCTGCAAAGAGCGAGGAAACGTTATAGAAGAAAGACTTGAATTGCAAAACGCATGGTTCCATATAGACTTCAACGTACTTGGCAACTTGACTGTCTTAAGTGGACAGTCAGCAAACATATAATCGTCCAATGATATAAGCTGGGTATTAGTCAAGTCGATGCTTACTATTACTGTTTTCTGGAAAGCTTGCTTTCCATATTTAGCGTCATCTGCTTCCACCCAATTACCACTATTAGGAGTTGTCAAGGTTGACGGCAACTTAACTTCCTTTAGTTGTCTACAATTATAAAAACAGCCATTAGGTAAATATTGAAGTTTTGTTTGCGACAAATCAATACTCTCTAAGCCAGTACCCTCAAAACACCAGCTCTTTATAGTGTTCAAAACAGTCGGTACCTTATTGATGGTCTTAAGCTTTGAGCAAGATTTAAAGGCATGGTCGCCAATCCATGTTATTTGCGAGCCAGCTTCAAAAGTGATGCTTGTTATATTGGAATTTCCACTGAAACCATTCTCCTGACCAGTTACATCTTTATAATCCCCGGATCCACATATACCTGTTACGGTATGTTTGCCGTCATTAAACTCTACTTCTTTCTCGAATGTAATATCGCCCGTTGCACCGTCACCACCGATAACGATACATTTATTATCCTTCATCAAGCCATATTTTACACCATTTATGGTTGTGTAGGTCTATGCAAAGGCATTAAGTCCACAAAACAGGGACATCAATGTCAAAGTAAAGTAAACTCTCTTCATAATAAGATGCTTTTAAAGATTTATTTTTTAGTTATCTACAATTTATTATTTGGGTCTATTTAGTAATACCTATAATATGATTTTCACTGCAAGCGTTTACACTAAACGCTTGCAGTGAAAATCATTATAGAGCCTTAAGTGAAATGGCAAAGCCACCGCCACGTGCCTCATCCACCTTTATGGTCTGTCCACGCTTAACGGTTTTACGGGTTATGACGTATGCCTTGGGGTTCTTCTCGTAGTCGGCATCGGGCGCATCCTTGTATATAGTGCACTCGTAACGGCGACCCGGGTCGAGGAAGTCGAGCTTTACAACGGCACGGTGTCCGTTCTCATCACACTTTCCTCCAACAAACCAGTTGTCAGTTCCCTTGGCACGTCGAGCCACTGTGATGTAGTCGCCAGGCTCTGCCTCGATGTATCGTGAGTCGTCCCAATCTACCGCCACGTCGCGTATAAACTGGAAGGCGTCGTCGTACTTGGCATAGTTCTCGGGCAGATCGGCAGCCATTTGCAGTGGCGAGTACATCACAAGATACAGCGCAAGCTGTCCGCAAAGCGTTGTGTGCACATACGATTTGGACCCTTCCTTCCATGTTCCGATCTGCGTCTCGAGTATGCCCGGGGTGTAATCCATAGGTCCGCCCTGCAAACGTGTGAACGGCAGGATAACCGTATGGTCGGGATTATTGCCCTCGAAGTTCTCGTACTCGGTACCTCTTGCCGACTCGTTGCCTACCAAGTTTGGCCATGTGCGGCACAAACCAGTTGGGCGTGTAGCCTCATGCGCGTTCACCATAATATGATGTTTGGCAGCCTCGGTTACGCAGTAGAGGTAGTGGTTGTTCATTATCTGCGAGTAGTGGTGCTCGCCTCTTGGAATGATGTTGCCCACATAGCCGCTCTTTACGGCATCGTAGCCATAGCGGTTCATAAGCTTATAGGCTGGCTCGAGGTAGCGCTCGTAGTTCATAACCGAACCCGACGTCTCGTGGTGCATCATCAGCTTCACGCCCTTAGAGTGGGCATAGTCGTTGAGAGCCTTGATGTCGAAGTCGGGATAAGGTGTCTGGAAGTCAAACACATGAAACTTTGAGTGTCCGAACCAGTCTTCCCAACCTTCGTTCCAACCCTCAACCAGCACCTCGTCGAGTCCGTTCTTGGCGGCAAAGTCGATGTACTGGCGCACACGCTCGTTAGTGGCACCATGTCTGCCGTTAGGCTTAACCTTGGTATAGTCGGTCTCGCCGAGCACCACAGAGGGCAGCTCGTCGGTGTACGACCACGACTTCTTGTCGCAAATCATCTCCCACCACACACCGCAATACTTCACGGGGTGTATCCACGAAGTGTCCTCTATCTTGCAAGGCTCGTTGAGGTTGAGCGTAAGCTTGCACGAGAGCATGTCTCGGGCATCGTCGCTTACAAGCACCGTGCGCCACGGCGAGGTGCGCGGTGTCTGCATATATCCCTTGAAACCCTGGCTGTCGGGGGTGAGCCACGACTCGAACACCATATTCTTATCGTCCAGATTGAGGTGCATTGTGGGATAGTCTACACACGCTGCCTCATGCAGGTTGATGTAAAGACCGTCGTCGGTCTTCATCTGCAGCGATGTCTGCACACCAGTTTCGGAGAACTGTGTCTGCGACGCATTGCCCGAGATAGACGATCGGAAGAGCTTGCGTATCTCCGAGAGACGCGATGTAACGATGCTGTACTCCTGCGTGTCATAGTCGCCGGGCAACCACCAAGCCTTGTGGTCGCCGGTCAGCGCAAACTGTGTATGTTCTTCCTTAACAAGGAAGTAGGCATTGGTTTGCTGCGGAAACTCGTAGCGCAGACCCATACCATAATCGTATACACGGAAGCGCAGGTTCATCAAGCGGCCTGTGCGGTCTTGCTTAAGGGCAACAAACAGCTCGTTATAGTTGTTGCGTATGTCCTTGGTCTCGCCCCACACGGGCTGCCATGTCTCGTCAAACGTGCTCGTTTGTGTTGTCTGTACACTGAATCCGTCCATCAGGTTGTCGGCAGCAATAAGTTCGTAGCCAAGGGTAGACGGCTTTATAACCGTCTTACCCTTGTACGTCAAGCTGTATTGCGGCTGCCCCGAAGACGTTAATTCCACATGCAGTTTTACCTTGCCGCCAGGTGATTGGCAGTCGAAAGCAAAGCCGGTGGCTACAGCCAGCAACGAAACTATCAACAAAAGAAACCTTCTCATTATGTCTGTTTTTTTTATTTACTCTGATTTTGTGGCAGTCATTGTCATGTTCTTGACGTCAAGCACAATGGTGTAAGTGCCTGCCTCGTCTGCCGAAACCTTCCACTTGTAGTCGCGAGAGTCGCCGTCCTTAACGAGCATGCATGCCGAGTGAGACAGACCTACACCGTTCTCGGTAGGCATAATCCAGTCGCAGCCCCAGTCGTTGTTGAGTGGGAACTTCATCTCGCCAGCATTAATGGCGAATGTTGCGGTGTAGGTGTTGTCGTCCACCTTGTCAAACTTAACCGACTCGCCGATGTTCCAACCGTTAGGTGTGGCATCGCCAAAGGCGTAGATGTTGTTGTAATGATACTGAGCCTCGCCTCCAGGCACAACCACAACGTCGTCGCCTGTCACCTCTTCCCAGTTGGTTATGCCAGCTCCCTCTATCTTAACGCCGGTAGCTGTGAACGTAACGTTGTATACATACTTCTTGCCCGACTCAAACTTAACATCGGCAGAGATGGCTGCCTTGTACACCATACCGTTGTGCTCGAACTCGATGTTGCGTGTTGCGGCATCGTTGCCATCGATGTTAGGCAGCACGATAGCCTCAACATAGCGGAAGCCCGAACCGTCTGCCGAGCGCATTTCCACATCTTTCTTGGTGTCGCCAGACACCATGCTAAGCTCGTCGGCAAAGGCGCTGTACGACACCTTGGTGTACATACCCTTGATATAAGCCTTGAGGTCGGACAGCGAAGAGCCGTCCTCGGCAGTGGCTTTCATATATATCTTTGTAAGCTTATGCTTGAAGTTGAGCACAGCCTGTGGCGCATCAGTGCTCACACCCTCTGCCTTTGCACCAAGAAGGTCGATGGCAGCCTGGTTGTCCTGCTTCTGCACATCAAGCTCCACTACGCCAGCTGCAGCTGTTGCGCTGTACGGATAGTAAGACACAACGTCCACCTTGCTGCCGTCGTCGGGCAGGTTGGCAGCCTTTCCGGCAGGTGCAAAGTTGGCATTTGCCGCACTGCCTTCTGTCAGGGTGTTGCGGTAGGCAAGGTTATCGGCGGCATCAATGTCGGTTGTACCAGCCTTAAGGGTGTATATACCTATTTGGTCGCCGGCGTTCCACTGGTCGTCAAAGGCACGTGTCTGCGGCAATGCGATGTTGGCAACAACCTGCAACTGGGCGTTCTTGGTATCGTTGCCGTTTAATTCTTCGTTACTGCAAGAGGCAAGGGTCATAGCGCCTGCCATTGCAAAAAGCATAAATGATGACTTGTTCATAATCTGTATTTTTAGTTATTATTATTCTGCTATTGTTTTGATGTATCTTTATAAGAGACTTGTTGGTGTGCGTTTTGTGGCTTATTGGCGTGCGTTAGGGGTTATAACGCCCATGTCCACAATGGTCCAGTTGTTAACAGATGCGTTCGATCCGTCCACACTTACCTTGCCTCCAATGTCGATGGTAGAGTGAGATCCGTCGTTGAAGTTGGCTACAAAGTTGCCTATCGATGTCTCAAGACGCTGCTGTGTGCCGTCCGATAGGAACATCACAAACTGCACGGTAACATCCTTGCTGAGGTCGAGTGCAAAGACATTGAAGGGTGCCGTTATTGTTCCTGTCGTGGCATTGATACTGAAGTCGGACACAGCATCAACCGCCGTAGACGCAATGGATGTGTACATATTGTATGTAGCCATTGCTTTGGAAAGGATGGCGTAGCCTCCCTGCACCACTGCGCTGCCGTCGGTAGACGTAACTTTGGCCTTAAGCGACACATTGAGCTGTCGTGTTGTCTGCTGCATGGGCAGCGTAAGGCTTGTCTTGTCGCCAGCAAGCGATGTTATAGTCTGCGCTGCACAGTAGAAGGTGGAGGGTGTTCCGCTTATTGCTTCGGCATTGCCTGTGCTGTGCGAGGCAGCCTTTACCGTGGCTATGCCGTCGTTTACGTCAACCCCCAACACCGGAACATATGCCAAGAACGTATAGTCGCGGTTCAACTTAAGCTCCATCTGATATGTGTCCGACGCTACGGTGTAGTTGTCGCCGTTGACAGAGAGCACGTACTGCTGTGGCCGTTGCTGTGTATCTATGCCGCTCCAGTCGGTGTGTATGTCCACCAATGTGCGTGGCAGCACTATCGGGTCGGGCAGTTCTTCGCCGCATGATGCCATGCTTAGGAGCGTGGTGCATAGCACGGTGCCTAATGCTAAGGTTTTAAGGTTATGGTTCATATCCTTGTAGTGTATTGTTTATTTGTTCTATTTTATGTTTAGTGTATCTCCACTCTACTGCTTGCTGAGCCTTACCACTTTGCATCCGTGTGCCGGAAGCGACGCGCTGACCTTCGACACCTCGCCCTCATCGGTGTGTGTCCAGAGGTCGCGACACTTCATTGTGCCGCTGATGCCGAGCTGCGACAGCTCTACACCACGTGATATGGTGCGGTCCTCGCGGTTGAACAGAGCCACAACAACATCGCCGTTAGACATCGTTCCCCACCATATCTGCGAGTTTTCGTCGTGAAAGTCGGTTGTCAGTGGCTTGCCTACAAAGCCATCGGCATTAAGCGCAAGCATCTCCTCGTTCTGATAGAACTTGACGCGGTCGCCAACGGTGTTGTACTGGTCGGCTACGGCTATAGGTCCGCCAGCCACCAACTGCAGCGATATTGAGGTGCGACACTCGTCATCGGTGTCGAACGAGTGGATAAGCGTAAAGTCGCCGTCGGCTATAATCTTACCCCTGCCAGTGATGTCCGACCAATAGATAAAGCCCTCAAACTGGTTGTTGGCAGAGGGCCACCGGTCGGTGCTGATATTGCCACGCCAGCGGTTGGAGCAGTGGTCCCAGCCTCCCTCGCACGTGTCGTCCACGATACGGGTCATGTCGCAGTACTGCGTCTCGTTCTCGCCGTGGTTCTTCATGTTAGGCATCACAATGGATGTAAATACCCCATACTTTGTGGCAGCCTCCTTGATGTACTGCAGGGCGAGCTTGTATTCGGCTGAGCCATAACCACGTCCGCCGCCGTCGCCACCTCGTATGCCGTCCTCAAAGAGGCACATAAAGTCCATACGTATAAAGTCGACACCTAAACCTTTATAATACTTGAAGAATCCGTCAATATACTCCTTGGCTCCGCTGTGGCTCGGCACAATCCATGTAAAGATGTCGCCGGTGGCGTTGGGGTTCTTCACGTTGTCCTTCGAAGGGTCGTACAGAAGGCTGCGCACCTTGTACTTGGTGCCTTCTATCGGCGCGTCGAGCGATCCGTGTACCCACAACGGGTTGTCGTATATGCCCAGACGCAAGCCCTTTGCCTTGCACATCTCCACGAGCTGAGTTAGCGGTATGTTGGCATAACCGGTCATATAGGCATGTCCGGCGTTGTCGCTGCCCGACATAGTCATAAATCCGTCGGTGCATATCATATCGTAACCGTATGGCAAGAGGTTGTCTGCCACCCAGTCGATATTTTTCTGCCACGTTTCAAGCGGCATGTTGCAGTTGGTTCCAGCAATCTCGGCACGTCTGCCATACTCGTACACCGACCAGTAGAGCGGAGCCTTCTTTGTCTTGCCTGTGGGTGTCTCCGGCGTAACGGGGTCGTCTGGAATCATGTCGGGTGTCCAGCCTGTGCCATTGTCGCTGCATCCCATCGAGAAGAGCGACACAAGCGCTGTAGCTATAGAAAGAAATAACTTTTTCATACTTTAGAGGTTCATTTAATTAGTGTAGCTTTTCAAACTTCACCGTCATAAGATAGGTGTCGATAGTTATGGTGTATCTACCTGCATCTGCCGAGGTTAGTCGCCACTTGTTGTCGGGCTGGTTGCGAAGCACAGCCTTTGAGTCGCGTATCGACTGGTCGGCAGTGGCAGCCATGACGAAGTCGCAATCCCAAGCCGTTGCACGCAACAGCGGGAACTTTATTTCGCCTGCCGTAAGGTTGCCGGTGTATGTAAACTTGAACTTGTTTACGGCGTCGCGCTTCATCTCCAAAGCCTTTGCTATGTCCCAACCTATCTCGCAGGCGCTGCCCACTACATACAGCTGGGTTATGGTAGGCGATGGCTCCATGATGGTATAGGTGGCTGTCGGTACATCCACATTGAGGTCGTAGTAGGTGGTGTGGTCTACGTTTATCGTCATAACCGGTGTGTCTGTAGCCGATTTGGCTATGTTGTACGTGCCTTGCTCAAGCACTCCAGTATAGCGGTATTTGGTCTCCGATATAAGCTCGTCCATCTGCAAACCCTCTCCGCCAGCCGCAGAGTACAGGTACAGCGGACGTGGCTGTATCTCGTAACCCGTCACCACAACCGTTGTGGTTGATATCTCGGGTTTCATGTAGTGGTCGCCGCCCTGCACCTCGGCTATTATCTCTGCCTCTACCACAGCCGGCGTGCCTGGTGTTATGCCCCACTTCTTAAGGTACGAGTTAAGCTGCTTGTGCGTAAAGCTCACGCTTGTCTGTCCCTCCTTAATGCTAATCTTGTCGATGGAGTTCTCAAATTTGCTGCCTTCGAGGTCCATCTTGAAGTAGTAGTTTATCTTGGTGCCCTCGCCACGGTCGTGTGCCTTGCCCCACTCAAAGGTCAGGGCTGTCTCAGATCCAAGGTCCTGGTCGAGCGTTATGTCAGCAACCGACGGCTTTATGCACATCTGGTCGTCGACGCTCGGTATTGCCGGGCGCAGGTCGTCCGAGCTGCACGACGCCAAGAGGCAGGCAGCAACAGACAATATGCTTAATATTAAATTCTTCATAATAGATTCTGTTTATATTGTTAGCCAATGCTTTGTCAACAGTTATGCCATTGCTTACTTCCAGTAAGGAGCCTGCACAAGCTTCGGGTTCTTGTCCATCTCGTTCTGATGAACGGGGAACCAATAGAACGCCTTTTTATACACACGTGTCTGATAGGCTGTGCGCTTGTAGAAGGAGTCGGCTGTCTTGCCATAGGCATTCATGCCGTAGAACTTGCCGTTGAGCACCGTCTCGGCTTCCTTCCAGCGTCGCAGGTCGTCGTAGCGCAGACCCTCGCAGTTTAGCTCCACACGTCGCTCGGCGTGTATAAGCTTGCGCATCTCGTCCTGATTGGCAAGGTTCACGCTGATGTACTTGCCTCCCTCGTCGCTTCCGTTCTTATACTGGCGCACACCGGCACGCTCGCGTATGCGGTTGAGGTAGGTAAGGATGTCCGGATTGCCGGGGTCGCACTCGTTAAGAGCCTCGGCATAGTTGAGGTAAGCCTCGCCCAGACGGTAGAGTATACCGGGTCTATACTGGTAGCTGCCCTGCTTTACATTGTCCTTATAGTACACCTTCTTCTTGGCAAAGTAGCCGTTCTGCGGCGCGTCGTGTGTGCCGTTGTTGTCGGTTTCGGTGTCCGATCCAAGGAACATGTTGTACGCACGGTCTTCCTGTGGGAAGTAGCCATTGTTGAAAGCTACAGACACATAGAATCGCGGTTCGCGGTGACAATACATATTATATGTGCCGCTGCGTGTTATGCTGCCGCCGTTGCAGTCGGATGCCCAGGTGGTGTTGTCTCGCTGCTCGTCCTCGGTCGACAGTCCCTCCTCGGTATAACCCGAGTTTGGGTCGGTAATGGGCAGTCCGTTCTCGGTAAAGAAGGCGTCCACAAGCGATTGGGTAACGCCCAATCCGCCATTGCCGCTGCTGCGCAACGGGGTAGTCAAGCCCTCGTAATAAGAGTAGTTGCAGCCACCCGGACGTGCAAACAGTATCTCGGTGTTGCCCTCGTCGTAGCGCTTGAACATCATGTCCTGGTACGACATAAAGGGGTCGATGTCGCCATTCGGGTTCTTTACTGTGTACAACTTGTGACCTGCTGCCTCGGCTGCCTTTATTAGGTCGCGGCATGCCTCGGCTGCATACTTCCATTTGGCGGGGTCGTATGTAGCAGGAAAGATGTTCTCGCCGTCCGAGTTCTTGTAGTTGGCATAGTCGGGATTGCCGTTTACCAGCGGGCTTGCGGCGTACAGCAGCATACGTGCCCTTACGGCAAGACACATTATGCTCGTGGCGCGTCCATACTTGCGTGCCTCCGTATACTTGGCAGGCAGAATCTTGGAGCATGCAAGAAGCTCCTTGTCGCACCAGTCGATAACCTTGTCGTAGGGTGCCTGTCCAACCATAAGGTCGGCAAGGGTGTAGTCGGTCGGCGTCACATCGTCGGGTGCAAAGGGCACACCTCCGTATGTATTGGCAAGCAAGGCATAGTAGTAGGCCTTCATAAAGCGGCACTCTGTCTTCATATATTCCACCTCAGTAGAGGTTATGCCTTGGTCGGCAAGTGTGTGCACGTTCTTCATAAAGATGTTCGCCTCGCGTATGCGCTGCGGAAAGTCAGCCCAGAAGTTGCCTCCCCAGTCGCTTGTCGTGGTCCACTCGCCAAGGATATATGGTATCACGGTCCATCCGTCGAACTGTCGATAGCGTTCGGATGGTGTCATGTCGTCGCCCAGTATCTCCCATCCCTCATACTGCAGATGGCCCATATAGGGATCGGGTATTGACGAGTAGACATTGGCGAGCCAGCCCTCGGTGCGCGTCTTGTCCTCGAATACGAGGTTGAGGTCAAGCTCCGTGTCCGACTCCTTGTCGAGATAGTCGCTGCACGATGTGGTGGCGAGCATCCCGCATATCATTGTCAGTATATACAATGTCTTTTTCATATTGTTGTCTTGTTGGTTTTGTTTTCTATTCGTTTAAAGATGCCGTAGGGATATTTAGAACTTCACCTCAAAGCCCAACATCACCGAACGCATCGACGGATACTTAAGACCGTCTCCTGTGTCGAGCTCGGGGTCCCAAAGCTTAAACTTGGAGAAGTAGAACAGATTGTTGCCGCTTGCAAAGAAGCGCACGTCTTTGGCATGTATCGCACGCGACACGCTCTTGGGCAGCGAGTAGCCTACCTCTATCGACTTCAGGCGCAGGAAGGACATATCCTTCTTCCACCATGTGGACGCCACGTTGTTGTTGGGATTGGTGCTCTCCGACAATCGGGGCCAAAACACATCCTGCGACGGATTGTCCTCGGTCCAGCAATCGGTGTAGTTGGTATACACATTGCCCAACACTCCCTGTCCGCTGCCCGGTATAAAGTATTGTGTTCCGCCTATAACGCGGTGCACATCGCCCGTGCCTTGGAAGAAGAAGCTTAGGTCGAAGTTGCGGTACTGCACGTTGGCGCCGAAGCCGTAGACAATGCGCGGTGTTGATGTTCCGCCGATATAGCCTTGGTCGGAGGCGTCTATCACGCCGTCGTCGTTCATGTCGCGGTACTTTATGTCGCCCGGTCTTACCGTCGTTCCGAGGTTGGGTGTAGGTATGCCTGCCTTCAGCTTGCCTCCCTCAAAGTCGTCGTCGGTGTATAGGCGTTCTGCCTGGTAACCCCAAAGGGTGCCTACCGAGCGTCCGGTTATGGAGCGGTAGGTGCCCTTAACCGATTCGGGTTCGTCGTACTCCTTTATCTTGTTCTTGGCATAGGTAAAGTTGGCACGCAGAGCCACGTTGAGCTTTGACGAGAAACGGTGGTTCCACGTCATCGAGGCGTCTATACCCTGATTGTCCACAATGCCGAAGTTGGCCCACGGATTGTTCAAGAATCCGGTCTGTGTAGGTATGGTCTTGCGCTGCATAAAGATGTCGGTGCGGTGCTCGAAGAAGTAGTCTACCTGCACGTTAAGCTCGTTCCATAGACCAAGCTCTATGCCCACATTGCTCTTGAGCGACTTCTCCCATGTAAGGTTGCTTACGCCTACCTCGCCCTCTGATATGCCCTGGCGGTAGTAGTCGCCCGAGTAGCCCCAGTTGTAGCCCGAGGCACCGGTGTTGATGGTGGTGACGTAGGCAAAGCGGCGGCCGCCGATGTTGTCGTTGCCCACAAGGCCCATAGAGCCTTTGAGCTTGAGCAGCGTAAGCCATGACGACCAGCGGCTCATAAACTTCTCCTCCGACACTATCCATCCCAATGCCAATGACGGGAAGAAACCGAAGCGGTGGCCCTTGGCAAAGTTTTCCGAACCGTTGTAGCCGAAGTTGAACTCGCCCACATATCTGCGGTCGAAGGTGTAGCTAAGGCGTCCGGCTATGCCTTGCGAGCGCTTTGGCTGTATGCCTCCATCGTCGTAGCTGCGCTGGTTGTATAGGGCAAGAGCGTCGATGGCGTGCTTGCCGAAGGTGCGGTTGTAGCCAAGTGAGAATTCGAGGTAGGTGCTGTTGTTGCCGTAGTTGGCGTTGGAGCTGTGGTCCAGAAACTCGCTGCCGTACGACAGAACGCTGTGTATAAGGTTGCCCTCGTCGTCGCGCGACTTTGCCACGCTGTAGTAGGTAGGTGCCTTGCCACGTGTCACGAAGTTCTCGTTGTAGGTGTCGAAGGCAAAGGTTGCCTTGAACTTAAGGCCCGGCGTTATCATCTTGAGGTTCTGCTCAAGCTGGAAGAGCGACTCGAGCTTGCTGCGTGTGCCGCGGTAGTAGCCGTTCTGTGTGCTCTCTGCCCACGGGTTGTAGCGGTTGGCAGATGCTATAGGTATCGTGCCGTCGCTGTAGATGGCAGGATGTACAAAGGGAGGGGTCTCGAAGGCATGGAAGAAGACGTCGTCTGTAGAGCTTTTTGCCTTGCGCAGGTTTTGCAGATAGCCGCCCACATTGAAGCGCAGGAGGGTGGTCTTGGTTAGGTCGAGGTCTACGTTGGCACGCATGTTGAAGCGTGTGAGCTTTGAGCCTGTGTCGTATGGCAGCGACTCGTCCACAGACATGATGCCGTTCTCGTGGTATACCGAAGCCGTAAGCGAATACCTTAATATATTAGAACCGCCCGACACCGTCATATTGCCACGCAGCGACGAGGCATAGTCGTTGGTTATGGCGTCTATCCAGTTGACGTCGGGATAGAGGTCCTTGTCGTAGCCATAGTAGGTCTTCAGTATCTGGTCCTTGGTGAAGAGGCGCTTCGAGGGGTCCGAACAGAGGTTGTTGAGCAGACTCATATACTCGGCTGCGCCTATAAATTCGGGCAACTTTGTGGGCTTGGTTATCGACTGCTCGAAGCGGAAGTCTACCGACGGCTTAGCCACCGTGCCTCGCTTGGTGTTGATGATGATAACGCCGTTGGCGCCACGCACACCGTACATGGCACTTGCCGAGGCATCCTTCAGCACCGAGAACGATTCTATCTCGGCTGGGTCGATGTCGTTAAGGCTGCGCTCCACACCGTCCACAAGCACAAGAGGGTTGTTGTTGCCGGTGTTGAACGACGAAATACCTCTAATCCAGAACTGCGAGTTGTCGTAGCCCGGCTCGCCTGACGGCTGGTAGGCTATGACGCCGGCAAGCTGTCCGGCAAGGTTGTTGCTTAGCGAGCGGCTTGAACCGGTCTGCAACTTGCCTGGGTCGAGGGTCTGTATAGAGCCTATAACCGACAGCTTCTTCTGGTTGCCGTAGCCCACAACCACAACCTCGTCGGTAGCCACGGCATCCTCCTTAAGCTGTATATTAAAGTTGATGTCGCTGCCTACACGCACCTCCTGCTGCTTGAAGCCGAGGTAGTTGAACACCAGCACCGAGTTCTTGGACGGCACACTGATGTAGAAGTGGCCGTCGATATCGGTTATCGCCGCGTCTTTGGAACCCTTGACGGTGACGCTCACGCCTATAAGCGGACTGTTCTCGCCATCGACAACAGTACCACTGACCTTTATGCCCTTTTGCTGTTGCTGGAGCATGAAGGCTGGTGCAGCCGTTGTCGGCACAAGCGGAGCCGATGCCATAGGCGCTAACATTACGGAGTATAATAAGGGATACCTTATATTCATAATGTAATAAGTGGTTTTTAATTATTTGATGTTGTTTAATGTTTTTGCAAAATTATCACTTTTAAATATACGCAAGAAGAGTGTATCGCAAAAATACAAACGTTTTACAAGGTGTTTTCACTGGTTTTCAATGAGTTGTGTTTTTCAATGGTGTCATAAAATACAGATGCTGTACAGATAGATGCTTGACAATAGTCAAGCATCATTCTATGCGCAGCACCTGGTTTTCAAAGTCGTCGGGGCATAACGAGCGCAGACGTATGCGCGAGCGGTACGAGTATACGGTCTGCTTTGAGCAGCGCAGGAAGGAGGCTATATTCTCGTTCTCCACAATGCCAAGACGCATCAAGGCATAGATGCGCAGCTCGGTGCTGAGCCTGCCCTCGTGCTTAGGCTTTATCGACTCTTCGGGGCGAAGCAATGCGTTAAACGTTGATACAAAGCTCGGGAATATCTTGAGGAAGATGCGGTCGAAGTCTTCAAAGAACTCTTCCACCTCGTCGTCGATAATGGTCTTCGACTTTAGCTTGCGGTACAGCTCGCTCACCATGCCTGCAGCGGCAAGCTTGTTGAGCGAGCGGCGGTATGCCTCGAGCTTGTCGATGTACGACGAGCACTTCGACATAAACTCCATTATGTATATGTTCTTAATCTTATTTGCCTCGCCAAGGGAGGCGTTCGACTCGCGAAGCCTGCTGTTGGCGTCGTTAAGCTGCTCGTTCGTAGAGGTTATCTGGGTGTTGAGCGAGTTTAGCTTGCTGTTCATCTCGGCAAGGCTCTCGTTCGACTTAAGCAGCTGTCGGCGTGCCTGGGCTATGTGCCTGAGCTGCTTGCCGGTGTAGAACACCATGCACACAAGCAGCACAAGCAGCACCACCACAACCGCCAACCCCACTGTAAGGTGGCGACGCTCGGCTGCCTTCATGCTGTCGTAAGCCTTGTCGATAATGGGCAGCACGTCCGACACCTCGAATATGCGTAGCTTGGCATTGCACTCGGTGGCATCCTCAAGCGACTTACGCATATAGCGGTAGGCTCTGTCAACATCGCCCTCCTCATATAATATGATGGCGAGGCGGCGCAGGGAGATATATTCGCGCACACTGTTCTTGATGTCGGATATTGCCGAAATTATGAGATACTGCTTCACACGCTCCGTATCGTCTACCTTGTCGTATATATCGGCGATGGCGTAGGCTATGTATCCCATGTCGCGGTTGCTTACGTCAAGGTTGTCGTAAGCCTTTACAAGAAGGTGCAAGGCATCGGTGTATTTGTGGCGCGTGCGAAGAAACTCGGCGGTGTCCCATATCGATTTCGTGGTTTGAAGATTGCGCAGGGAGTCGCGGTAGCTCACACGCAGGTGCTCGTAGTAATCTTTTTGGGCTTTGGTAAGGGCTGTCAGGCGCTTTGACTCGTACAGCTCGCCGTACAAACTGTAGTAGTAGGTCTGCACGCCGGTCGACATCGAGGGCCGGTCTAACGATTGCAGCTGGCGAATGGCAGCAATATAGTCGCCGTTCTTAATCAATATGGCGGCAATGTCGAGCTGTGTAAACTGCACCTCCTCCTTGTTGCCGATGCGTTGCGCCACTTGCAGCTTGCGGTCGGCATAGACGTAAGCCGAATCGAGCACAAACTGCTTGTACATAAAGAAGAGCTGCCGGGTAAGGTCCAGTCGGTCGGCATCGTTGGTTGCTCGGCTCAGCTTCTGCTTAGCCTTGGCAATGCGTTGCTCGTACTGGCGGTCGTACACGTTGCTGCTGTCTATCACGCGGTCGAGGTCGGCAAGGGTTGGTCGCCAGTGGCGTGGGGAGGCAGGAGCTGCCGTTATGGTTGCCGCAAAGGCAACGCCTAATAGTATAGTGGTTATCAGTCGATACATTAAATATAGCTATTTTGATTTATGGTAGCGCAAAGTTACTCAAATTTATTGTAACGCCAAAGGAGTTGAGAGGCTAATGTTTTTTATGTTTATCGCCCTATTGTGTGCTAAGTGCAGCTGGCTGCACCAATAAAAGGGTTTGCCCACAATAGGGTGTTTTATCGGTTTTTGTCAAAGCCCTGCCATATACTAACTGAACACTTCTCTTTGTGAAAGTAAAGGTTTGACACTGCGAAACATCAACAAAAGTCATCCGCGCCGACCGTTACGAGCATCTGCGTCGGTCGGTGCGGATGTCTGCGTCGGTCGATACGAGCATCCGCGTCGGTCGATGCGGATGACAAAAGTAGGGAGTATGAAGAGGAAAAGAGATGGGGTGAACGAGGGGAAAGAAGAGTGTGAAGCGGAAGAAAGAGAGGTGCAAGCGTGGGGAAAGAGGGGTGCAAGCGTGGGAAAAGAGGGGTGCAAGCCTGAGAAAGAGGGAGCAAGCGTGGGAAAGAGGGGTGCGTGGGTATGGCAGGGATGCCATACCCTCCTAAGATAGTACTATATATTTAGACGTTTGAACAAATGGTTTTGTAGATAATAGAAGAGGACGGCGAAGAGCGAACCGATAGTGGCACCACAGAAGAGGTCGCCAAAGTAATGAACACCGAGATACATTCGCGAGTAGCTAACGACGAACGCCCACGAGAACATCATCACTGTGAACCACTTATGACGAATGACGAGCGACATGAAGACGGCGAGGGCAAAGGTGTTGGCTGCGTGACAAGACGGGAAACCATATCTACCACCACGATAACCATTGACGACATGCACGAAGGACGACAACGGATTGTTGAGATTGGCAGGACGCAGTCTGCCTATCTCCGGACGTATGAGTGTTGCACATGTTTGATCAGCCGCCAAGATAATCAGTCCGATGGTGACCAAACAGATCGAAGCACGCTTCCAGGACATGCGACGGAAGAGCAGATAGGCAAGCACGGCATAGAATGGTACCCATATCCAACGTCCACTGATACACCACATTACGGAATCGAAGAACGGACTATGTGCGCCATTCACAATAAGCAACAGACGGGCATCAATATCTGAGAGCCACAAAATAAATTCCTTGAAAAAATTAAACCACATGTTAGTCTTCTTGTTTATTCAATCATTTCGCAATAAAAATAGCTTTGCAAAGTTACAATTAAATATGCAAATAACTACTTTTCGGGCACAAATTTGGCGGTTTTTATTTGTATTGTGCGATTGTTTACGTACCTTTGTAAGGTATAATGTATAAAACTCACTAAATCACATCGTTATGACAGAAGGATATAGAAGCAAGGAATATGGTGTGCCTACGAAGCGTTTCGTGCAGACCATGGACTTGAAGGACGACAGTGAACTTATTCGCAAGTACCGCGAGGCTCACGACCAGGAGCATTTCTGGGACGAGATAAAGGAGGGAATTAAGGCGGTTGGCATCTTAGAGATGGAGATTTACATCTTGGGCAACCGCTTAGTGATGATTGTGGATGCACCAGTCGACTTCGATTGGGATGCAGCCATGGAGCGTCTCGCCACCCTACCCCGCCAGGAGGAATGGGAGAAGCATGTGGCTGAGTTCCAGAACTGTTCGGCAGAAGCAACGAGCGACGAGAAATGGCAAATGATGGAGCGTATGTTCTATCTGTATGAATAGATGGTGAGATGGTGAGATGGTGAGATTTGCAATTCTCAACACCACAACACCTCAACACCTCAACACCACAACACCACAACATCTCAACACCACAACACCTCAACACACCTTATTATATATAACTTAACACAAATACAGACAGCAAATGAAGAAACTTTTATCGCTGCCCCCAAATCTTGTGGGCAGTTTCCACGAGATAACCGAACTGCCACAGAGTGAGTGGTTCTGTACAAACGACCCTGTGGGCAAGAAACTCGGCTCGGGCGGTGGCACTACATGGTTGCTGCGCGCAGCTTACGAAGACTACAAGGCGCAAAACGCTGACGCTATGAGCTTCGATGAATGGTTGGCTGCCGACAAGCGACTACTCTTGCACGCCGGCGGACAGAGTCGCCGACTGCCGTCTTACGCTCCATCGGGCAAGATACTTACACCGCTGCCAGTGTTCCGCTGGGAACGCGGACAGAGTCTGAACCAGAACCTGCTGTCGCTGCAGGTGCCGCTCTACAAGCGCATCATGGACATCGCCCCACGCGGTCTGAACACGATGATAGTGAGCGGCGACGTGTACATACGCTCCACCGAACCGCTGCAGCCGATACCCGAGGATGCGGACATCGTATGCTACGGTCTGTGGCTCGGTCCGGAGATAGCGAAGGACCACGGCGTGTTCGTTAGTACGCGCGAAAAGCCAACCGAGCTGAAGTGTATGCTTCAGAAGCCGTCGGTAGAGACACTCTCTGCGCTGCTCACCGACCACTTCTACCTCACCGACATCGGTGTATGGATTCTCTCCGACCGCGCCGTGAAAGTGCTCATGCAGCGTTCTACCAACGGAACGGACATAGCCACGGGCGAGGTGGTGAACTACGACATGTACGGCGAGTTCGGCTGCGCTCTCGGCTATGAGCCTGGCGTGAAGGACGAGGCGGTAAACACGCTGAAGACCGTGATACTGCCGTTGCCAGGTGGCGAGTTCTACCATTTCGGTACATCGCACGAGTTGCTTTCGTCGATGCTCGCCATACAGAACATCGTGAACGACCAGCGCGAGATTATGCACCACGACCGCAAGCCACATCCGTCTATCTTCGTGCAGAACACCGAACTGAAGCCGAAGTGGACACAGCAGAACCGCAACGAATGGGTGGAGAACGCATACGTAGGCGAGAACTGGACGCTGACGCAGGACAACATTGTGACAGGTGTGCCCGAGAACGACTGGACGCTGACGCTCAGCGAGGGGCAGTGTGTCGACGTAGTGCCCATAGGCGCAGACAGTTGGGCTGTGCGCCCGTACGGTTTCAACGACAAGTTCCGCGGCGATTTGGCGGACGTAGAATACCTCGGTCGCCCGTTCGCCGAATGGGCAGCAGAGCGCGGCATTGACCTCAACGCAATAGAAGGTCGCCACGACCTGCAGGCAGCACGCATCTTCCCCATTGTTGACAACACCGACGACATGGGCATCGTGCTGCGCTGGATGCTCGGCGAGAGCACACTCGCAGAGGGCAAGACGGTATGGGAGAAGGCAAAGCGCATGAGCGCCGACGAGATAAGTGCCGAGGCAAACCTCCGCCGTCTCGTAGATCAGCGCACTAAGTTGCGCCTGAAGAACCTGCCTATGATTGCGAAGAACTGGCAGCATAGCGTGTTCTACCAGAGCGACCTGCAGACCGTAGCACACGAGTACGGCAAATACGACGTAGCACTGCCCAACGCCCTACCCGAGTCGGCTTCGCTCCTGACACGCACCTGCGACGCCATGTTCCGCTCGGAAGCCGAACGCCAACGCACGAATGGCGGTACACAGAGCAGCGAGCTGGCTAAGAAGTACGAAGCAGCAGCGTTCTCGTTGCTGCGCGAGGGACTCACCACCGAGGCACTGCGCGTAAAGCAACGCCCACAACTGTCGGTATATGCCGACCAAATTGTATGGGGACGCTCGCCCGTGCGCATAGATATAGCCGGCGGATGGACCGACACACCACCATTCTGCCTCATGGAGGGCGGCAACGTCGTCAACCTCGCTATCAACCTCAACGGACAACCACCGCTGCAGACATACGTGAAGCCCTGCGCTGAGCCACACATCATACTTAGAAGTATCGACCTCGGTGCATCGGAAGTAATCACTACATACGAAGAACTCTCGGCATACAACACTGTAGGTTCGCCATTCTCTATACCGAAGGCAGCCCTCTCGCTCGCCGGTTTCCTGCCGCGCTTCTGCAAGGATAGCTACCGCTCGCTCGAAGAGCAGTTGCGTGCGTTCGGTTGTGGCATCGAAGTGACGCTGCTCTCGGCTATACCAGCAGGAAGCGGACTCGGCACCAGCTCGCTGCTCGCATCAACCGTGCTCGGAGCACTCAGCGACTTCTGCGGACTGGGCTGGGACAAGACCGAGATCGGACACCGCACACTCGTGCTCGAGCAGCTGCTCACCACAGGTGGCGGTTGGCAAGACCAGTACGGCGGACTCCTGCCTGGCATCAAACTGCTGCAAACGGAGCGCGGATTCAGTCAGAGTCCGGATGTGCGCTACCTGCCTGGCGACCTCTTTCAACAGCCCGACTACCGCGAGTGCCACCTATTATATTATACAGGCATCACACGCACGGCGAAGACCATACTCGCCGAGATTGTGCGCCGTATGTTCCTCAACGAGCACGACGAACTGCTGCAGCTGCGCGAGATGAAGGCACACGCACTGGAGATGTTCGACGCCATACAACGCCTCGACTTCGAGCGCATGGGACGCCTCGTTGGCAAGACATGGCAGCAGAACCAACTGCTCGATGCCGGCACCAACCCGCCCGCTGTGGAAGCACTCACAAAGCTGATTGACGACCTCTGCCTCGGCTACAAGTTGCCTGGCGCAGGTGGCGGTGGCTATCTCTACATGGTGGCTAAGGATGTTGAAGCTGCGGCACGCATACGCTGCATACTCAACGAGAATCGCCCGAATGACAAGGCTCGCTTCGTAGAGATGAGCCTGTGCAAGAACGGATTCCAAGTGAGCAGAAGCTAATACTGCTTTAGTTGAAATAAAAAAAACACGAGCTGGAATGATTTTCCAACTCGTGTTTTTTTGTAATTGAGCTTAGGCCGAACTAAGCCTCTTTAGGCCTTTCTAAGCCGAGAAAGAACTGCTAACTAAGCCGAACTAAGCCTCTTTAGGCCTTTCTAAGCCGAGGAAGAACTGCTAACTAAGCCGAACTAAGCCTCTTTAGGCCTTCCTATGCCTCTTTAAGCCTTCCTAAGCCTCTTTAAGGCAAACTAAGCCCTCCCCGACGGGGAGGGTTGGGAGGGGCTTTACTTGCGAACGACCTTCTTGCCGTTCACGATGTAGAAGCCACGTGCTATGCCGTCGAGCGATGTAACGCCCTTAGCTATGCGCTTGCCATCGACGGTGTAGACATCGAATGTGCCGTTATCCACACTCACGCCATCGATAGCAGTAACAACAGCCGACTTTGTAGCCTCCGACTCGCCACCGGCATAGATTGTAGACACGGCGTAGGTATGCTTGCCGCTCGGAGCATTGTCGGTGATACGAAGCTCGGCGTTCGGTTCGATGCGCTTCAGCAGCTTGCCGTCGCGATAAACGTTGTAGCCGAGCACCTTACCGCAACCAGCAGTGTATGTAACATCGTCGAGCATAAACATATACGTGTCGGCAGTGTTGTTGTGGATAGCGAAGTAGGTTGCGCCCTCAGGCAGATTAACCGTGTACTCTTTCCACTCGCCGGTAGTAGCCTCAAACTTCTTGCCTGTAGACTTGAAGTCGTCGAGAGCTATACCCGATGTAGAGTAGAGCACCTCGAAGTTCTCCGTGTACTTAGTGCCCTGCGAATTGAAGTTGTTAGCCCAGAAGCTGATAGTCTGCGCTTCGCCTGGCAGAGCAGGCGAAATAAGCCAATTGTCAGCAGGGATGAACTGAGAGTTTTCAACGCTGTAGAACGAAGCTAAGTAGTGCGTACCAGAGTGAGGCTTCAAGCATGCATACTTGTCGAGAATCTCTGCATTAAGCCAAGTGTTCGGTTCTACGAGCGTGTAAGCGAAGCGTTTATTCTCGTTAGGATGCGGATAAGACTTGCTGAACGGACCCTTAGCGATACCCTTCTCTACGTAATTAGAAGTCCAATCGCCGAAGTAATCCATGCTCCATGCTGCGTATGTCTCGAAGTTTTCGGTAACACGCTCCGACGATTCGTTCACCTTAGTCCACTCTACAACCACGTTCTTCTCATCGGCAGTAGAAGCGGTAACGCTCTCCGGCGCAGTCAGAGTAGAAGCAGTGAGAACTACCTCTGCAGCATCCTCATTGTCCTCAGGTGTTGCCTCACCATCGATAACCACCTCAGCCTTCAGCTTCAGTGGTGACGGATCAACAACCGAAGTCTTGTATGTAAGTTCCTCTGTCTGCGAAGCGTAAGGAGCGAGCTTCGTTGTTACGTTCTTTGTCGCAACCTGCTTGTCACCGACATAGAGGTTAACGGTGTATTTATCAACAGTCGTGCTACCCATATTGGTAACCATTACACGCGCTGTTACATTGTCGCCCTTGCGTACCTTTGACGGAACAGAGATTGTAGCACGCATATCCTTAGCCACTACGTCGCGAACATATATTTGGTCGAAGTAGACGCTCTCGCCCTTATCAGCCGAAGCCACGAATGTGAACATCACGTAAGGCAGCGACTTGTATTCAGCTGGAATAGTGACAGACGTAGTGCGCCATTCCTTAGCCGAGTTGTCGAGCTTGCTATAGTCGACAACGCAGAGTTGCTTCTCAGAGAGGTCGGGCTTGCGGATGTAGACCACTACCTTGCCCTTAGCCTCAGCCAATGTCGACTTTGTAGAGAATACGAGTATCGGGTTAGTAGCGCCCTTAAGCGAAATCTTACCCGAACCAAGCAGCGCGCTATCATCAGCAGAAGCCGCCACATATCCGGCACAACCGCCATCGCCGTCAGCAGAGAAGCCCTGCATGAGGCTAAATGTCGACTCCTCGCTGCTCAGCTCTGTGATAAACCACATCTTGTTATCAAGAGCACCACCCTTGAAGTGCTCCTCGAACGGCAGCTCGTACGGCTTACCCACGATGATGCCTGGAGACATTGCGCGCGGACCCTCACCTATTGAGTTAGAAGCACTGAGAGCATAGTTGATCATATCCTGATCACCGGTATTAACATCATAGTCTATATTAACCGTTGTTGTCTTTACCTCATCAATCAGATCCAAGTCGACACCAGTGCCACTCTCGTTTATTTGGTAAACTTTATAGGAGATTTGATCATTAGGCATTACACCACCATGCTCACCCTTAGTGACGGGATCCCAAGAAAGTGTGATGCCCTTATCGCCAACAGAAGCCTTTATGTTCTCAACCTTTGCAGGATAGTCCTCGCCTACGTAAGCCTCAACCGACTTACTCTCGCGACCTACTCCGTGCTCATTGTTCACAATGATGCTGTAGTTGTTGTATCCTTCCTTAGCGAAATTGTCGATATAGTAACACTTCTCACCTGGCGCAATAGCAGCCATCGACTGTATCTCCTCGCCATCGCGCATGATGCGCACATCAAGTTCAGAATTGGGGTCGAGCTTGCTGCCATCGATAGCCTTCGACGGAGCCGTGAAGTCAACGCGCACCTTGAGCGATCCGTCGGTAGCTGCGGTTGTTGATATCTCGGTGACAGCATCCGGAGCCTTCAGCGAGTTGCCAACAACAGCAAAGTCCTTGAGTATGAGTTGGTAGCACCAGTCAGGATTACTTACGCAGTGGAAACCGATGTAAACCACCTGATCCTTATCCACTACCAGTTCATTCTTAATGGTAGAGAACTCCTGATTTGAATACTCTTTCTTCGCCGCAATCTCGTGAACCATAGCAGCAGCTGTAGGCTCAGATCCATACTTCACTTCAAGCAACTCTGGATAGTTCTGACCCATGGTTGCGAGACGATAGGTGAGATTGTAGAGCACACCAGCCTTCAAGCTAAGTGCAGGCAGAATAAGCCAGTCGTCGTGTGTCACTTCGCCATTAGAAATCTCTATTGCCGGAAGATTAGATCCGTCGTTCTGCAGATACTTCCATGTAACACCGTCGTTGTTTGCGTCGAGAATTGTGCATACATTGACAGAGTTTTCGTTAGTGATAGTCAATGTATATGGTGGTTCAACCGGCTTGCCAAACGAAACACTGTTAGACTTCACCGCTTCGCTCTTACGAGTTCCGCTCACAGCCTGCACTGTATAGTAGTATCCAGTAAAATCGCCATTAGGCAGGTTGTCGTTTAGAGACGTAACAGTTGTAGCTGTTGCGATAGCTTTCTTGTCAGGATAGCGCACTACGTTGTATGTAATATCGCCTACATATCCATTGTTGATACCCTTCGTAACAGCATCCCATGAGAGCTGTACCTTACCCGTTGTTACATTCACTGTAGCCTTCACGTTTGCAGGCTTGAGTGGTGTGTCGTCGCCTATGAAGCCGTTGACATATGCCTTCGGTCCGTTACCTGCCGAGTTAGAGCAGATGACAGAAACAGAATGGATGCCACGCTTTGTTGTTACCGATGCACTTACCTTCTCGCCAGCGTTGACTGTGCCATTCGTTGCCTCATTGCCGTCTACGCTTACCACATAGTTGAGCGAGCCGGTGAGCTTACCGCCTGCGTATGTTGTTGTAGGCGCAGTGAAATTGACATTACCCGTGAGCGAAGCCTTGTCGAAGGCGAGGCTCATGTTTGAAGCAAGTGCTGGAGCTGTGCCCTTCACTGTCTCCTTAGGGATTGAGAGCATCGCAATCTGCTCGTTGTTCATGAAGTCGCCAATCTTCGTTGCCTTACCCGTTGTAAGGTCTACGGTGTAGAGTGCCGACTTACCCTTCACGTCTGTACAAGCCCAGTAGAAGATGCCTGTCTCGTGGTCGATTTCGCCACTCTGCACATTAAACTGTGTGGTAGCATCGCTCACGATGACACCCGTGGAGCCTACGAGAGTTTCCTTTGCGGTGTTTATATCTATCTTGTAGAGGTTGCCGTTGTCGCCGATACCATAGAGTTTGTTATCCTTTGTGATACCCATAGCCACATAATAGCGGTTCAGCGTACCGATGGAGCTACGTGTGTTGTTGGCATAGTCGGCAATACCAAGCTCTACACTCTCAGCATCTCCAGTGAAGAAAGCACCATACACCTTGCCGTCTGCCGACACGGCAGTCTCGGTAGCCCACAAGAAGTAGTCGGTAAGATATGTCATGTCGTCACACTCGCCAGTTGAAACGCTATACTTATAGTGCAACATAGAACCCGTAGAGCGGTCGAATTTTATCACGTCGAGGCGGTCGCCTACCAGCGCACCACTTGCATTGGCGTACATATTAGCGTCGATGAACATATCGTTCACGTCGATTGACTTTGATACGCCGAACGAATAGAAGCCGTACTCCTTATCGCCGTCTTGCCAGCGATTGCTGTGTACGACATTGCCCCATAGCTCTCGTCCGAGAGGTACCTGTTGGGCATTTGTCTGACTGGGCACGAATGCGAGAGTAGCAAGTGCCGCAGTGGAAATAAGTTGTTTAATATTCATTATTATTGTGTTTATTTTGTTTTGCGGTTTGGGGAAAAGATGGTGCAGTTGAGACAACTGCACCACCTGATTGTTACTTCAATTCGGTTTGGAAGAACTGTGCCACCTGTCTGAGCAAATGGTTGCGTGTGTTGCCTCCGTAGATACTGTGGTTGCGGTTGGTATAGTAGATTTCGCGGAAGTCCTTGTCAGCCTGTACAAGAGCCTCCGAGTACTCGTATGCGTTCTGCGGATGTACGTTGTCATCGGCTGTGCCGTGGCAGATGAGCAGCGCACCGTGCAGCTTAGCCGCACGCTCTATCGGGTTGGTGGCATAGCCGTCGGGGTTCTCCTTTGGTGTGCGCATGTATCGCTCGGTATATACGGAGTCGTAGAACTTCCAGTTGGTAGGTGGCGCGATAGCTACACCAGCGCGGAACACGCCACGACCCTCCGACATACTCATCAGCGTGTTAAATCCACCGTAGCTCCAGCCCCAGATGCCTATGCGGTTCTTGTCTACGTAAGGCAGTGTGCCGAGGTAGAGTGCAGCCTCAACTTGATCTTTCGACTCGAGGTCGCCGATGTTCAGATATGTGCACTTCTCGAACTCGGCTCCGCGTCCGCCCGTTCCGCGTCCGTCAACGCATACGCAGATGAAGCCCTGCTGCGCAAGATAAGAGTCGAATGCACCGCCCGAGCCCATAGAGCCTGCGCTCCATTCGTCCTTAACCATCTGGCTGCCCGGTCCGCTGTACTGGTGCATGATGACAGGATAACGCTTTGAGGGGTCGAAGTTCTGCGGCTTCAGCATCCATCCGTTCAGCTTCACGCCCTCGGAAGTGGTGAACTCGAACGGCTCGCGCTTGCAGAAACCATACTCGGCAGTGAGTTTTTTCAGTGCTGCGTTGTCCTGAAGAGTGGAGATGACCTTACCCTCACGTGTGCGTGTTGTATATATATAAGGTGTATTATAGTCGCTCCATGTATTGATGAAGTACTGATAGTCGCCCGAGAAGAGTGCCGAGTTCCATCCATTTTGGTTGGTGAGGCGTACTGTCTTGCCGTTCTTGTGTGTGACGAACACCTGACGATCGGCTGCTCCGAGCGCAGCCGCCTGATAGTAAACGTCGCCCGTCTTTGCATCGTAACCATAGACAGCAGTGATATCGTAGTTGCCGTCGCCGATGGTGCGCAGCAGCTGTCCGTTCATGCTGTAGACGTATAGCTTCATGTAGCCCGAGCGGTCGCTCGGCAGCAGTATGTTGTTACCTACGAACTTCACGCCCTCCATGGCTTCCTCCTTCACGTACTTAGGCACCGACTCCTTCACGATGAGCTGTGCCACGGTGCTGCGTGGGTTCACGCTGTAGAGGCAGAGCTGGTCCTGATGGCGATTCATGGTGTAGACCACCACACGCGCTGGGTCGTTTGTCATCTTGATGCGTGGCATGTAGCCGTCAGCATCGAGCGGCACCTGCAACTTTGAAATCTTATGCGACTTGATGTCGTAGCTCCATGCCGACATGAGACTGTTGTCCTCGCCCGCCTTCGGGTACTTGTACTCGTAATAGCCGGGATAGAGAGCATTCTCCGTCTTCTCCGGATCCATTCCCTTGTACATCTGCAACGAGTATGTCTTCACGCGCTTTTCATCGTAGCGCAGCCAACAAATCATCGTGCCGTCGGCGTTGAAGGTGAGCGCACGATTGAAACCAAACTCCTCCTCGTTCACCCAGTCGGGCAAACCGTTAATCACTTCGTTGCGCTTGCCGTCCTTCGTCACCTGTATCTCGGCGTTGTCGTAGAGCAGTTTCACCACGAAGATGTTATTATCGCGCACGAATGCCACCTGCAGTCCGTCCGACGACCACACAGGCACCTGCTGCTTGTCGCCGTCGGAGAGGCGTGCCAACTTGTGCGAAGCAATGGTGTAGATGTAGTATGTAGCGCGGAACGAGCGGCGATAGATGCGCTCCGTCTCTGTCTGTATGAGCATACGTGTGCCGTCGGGCGAAAGGATATATCCATCGAAGTCCTTTATCTTCTGCCCCATCGTGTTGTTCACGTCGAAGAGCGTAGCTATCTTCTTGCCCGTCTTGAACGAGTAGCTCTCCACACGCTTGCCATCGTCGCTGATGCGTGCGTAGGTGTCTGTGCCTTCAATGGGGTTTATACCATTTACGGTTTTAGCCGCAAACTTACCACTTGTGATGTCTTTTATCGACAGTTTCGCAGCTGCCGACATGCTTGTAACACACATGATTAATGCTGTAAAAATAAATAGTAATCGCTTCATTATCATTATAATAATTGTTTTCAACTTACAAAATTACACTTATTTCTGCACATTAAGAAAGAACGCGCGCGTTTTTTAGGCTTTTTATTAATATCCAACAGGTTAGCAAGCATAATGCTCCAACAAAAGTTAAACCGATAGATTTGTTTGGCAGTTCAAATAATTATGCTTATTTTTGTAATATATAAACTTAAAATAATACAAGCCATGCCAGAAATAGTAAGATTCTATGGAATAATCATCAAAATGTTCTTTAAACCCAAAGAACACGAACCCTCACATATACATGCCATATACAACGAGTATATTGGTCTTTTCAATATAAAGACATTTGAAATGTTTGAAGGTGACCTTCCAAAGAAGGCTCAAGAGTTAGTAACAGAATGGCTCTCACTGCATTCTGAAGAACTTCAGGAGATGTGGGACAAACAAGTAATAACAAAACTTCCACCATTATGATACCAAGGATAAAAAAAATGTCAGTTCTCGACGATTATTTCCTCTTCGTGGAATTCGATGATGGATATAAAGTGCTGTACGATGTAAAGGATGATATCAAGACTATTCCTTCGTTTCGTGCATTAGTAGATGTATACGGACTATTCAAGCAAGCCCGTTTAGACTCAAGCCGTACATGCGTCTATTGGAATGATGAGATAGACCTTGCAAGTGATAGTATATACGAATACGGTAAGGCTTCATAAAACGTGAACAGCATCGACCACAAACATGAACGTTGAGTAAAGGGCTGTTTCACACGATTATAATATAAGTTAAAAACCCTAAGGACGGAACGCATGTGTGATATTTTCTGTAAATTTGCAGTGATATATCACACATTTTTGAATTTAGTATGTTAGAGAATAACACAACACAAACGGAACGCAAGAATCCGTTTTTTGAACCTTATAACACCCCACATGACACCGTTCCGTTCAACCGCATTGAGATTGGCGACTACGAGGAGGCTTTTCTTGAGGGCATACGCCGCGACGACGAGGAGATAGAGAAACTCGTAAACGACCCCGAAGCCCCCACTTTTGAGAACACCATCGTGCGTGTCGACAACGAGAACGGCGAGAACTACTACGACCTGCTCTCGCGCGTGTCGACCGTATTCTCGTGTATGCTCAGTGCCGAGACCTGCGACGAGCTCGACGCTTTGGCGCAGAAGATGAGTCCGATACTCACAAAGCACGCCAACGACGTGAAGCTAAACAAGCGTCTCTTCGAGCGCATCAAATACGTGTACGAAAACCATCGCGAGCTGACAGCCGAGGAGCAAATGCTGCTCGACAACTGCTACGACGGATTCGTGCGTAGCGGTGCGTTGCTCGACGACGAAGGTAAGGAACGTCTGCGCAACCTCACGGAGGAGGCAAGCCTACTCTCGCTGCAGTTCTCACAGAACCTGCTGAAAGAGAACAAGGCGTTCACGCTGCACATAACCGACGAGGCACAGCTTGACGGACTGCCCGAGACGGCGCGTGAAGCGGCTGCTTTAGCTGCGAAGGAGACAGACAAGGAGGGCTGGCTTTTCACACTCGACTATCCGAGCTACTCGCCCTTTATGACCTACTCCACTCAGCGCGAGCTGCGCCGCCAACTCTATATGGCGCGCAACACCGAGGGCACACACGACAACACGGAGAACAACCTCGAAATATGCAAGCGACTCATCAACCTACGCCGCGAGATAGCGCAGCTGTTAGGCTACGAAACATACGCCGACTACGTGCTCGTGCATCGCATGGCATCCAACGCCGAGAACGTGTACAAACTGCTCAACGACCTCATCGACGCATACCGACCCACAGCCGTTGAGGAGGTGAAGGCGCTGGAGCGCGAGGCGAAGCAGACCGAGGGCGACGACTTCGTGATGGAGCCGTGGGACTTCAGCTTCTACTCGCACAAGCTGCAGATGCGCGAGTACAACCTCGATGCCGAGATGCTGCGCCCCTACTTCGAACTGTCGAAGGTAATAGACGGCGTGTTCGGCTTGGCAACGCGTCTGTACGGCATCACATTCAAGGAGAACAAGGACATCCAGGTGTACCATCCCGACGTGAAGGCTTACGAGGTGTTCGACAAGGACGGCTCGTTCCTCGCCGTGTTCTACGCCGACTTCCACCCACGCAAGGGCAAGCAGGGCGGTGCTTGGATGACCGAGTTTCAGGGGCAATGGATAGACCGCAAGGGCGTGAACGTGCGTCCGCACGTGAGCGTGGTGATGAACCTCACGAAGCCCACCGACGAGAAGCCGGCACTGCTCACCTTAGGCGAGGTGGAGACCTTCCTGCACGAGTTCGGCCACTCGCTGCACGGCATGTTCGCCAACACACGCTTCGAGAGTTTGAGCGGCACCAACGTGTGGTGGGACTTCGTAGAGCTACCCTCGCAGTTCATGGAGAACTATTCTGTCGAGAAGGAATTCCTGCGCACGTTCGCCTTCCACTACAAGACGGGCGAACCGATGCCCGACGACCTCATCGAACGCATCGTGCGCTCGCGCAACTTCATGGCGGCTTACGCCTGTCTGCGCCAGGTGAGCTTCGGACTGCTCGACATGGCTTACTACACACAGAAGGAGGAGTTCGCAGCCGACATCATTCCGTTCGAGAAGAAGGCATGGGAGAAAGCTATGGTGACGAAACAGCTGCCCGACACCTGTATGACAACACAGTTCTCGCACATCATGGCGGGCGGATACGCTGCCGGCTACTACAGCTACAAATGGGCAGAGGTGCTCGATGCCGATGCATTCAGCGTGTTCAAGAAGAACGGCATCTTCGACCAGAAGACGGCACAGAGCTTCCGCGACAATATACTCTCGAAGGGTGGCACCGAGCACCCGATGACGCTCTACAAACGTTTCCGTGGACAGGAGCCAACCATCGATGCCCTGCTCGAACGCAACGGCATCAAGAGATAGCAAGGACGCACACGCTGCCTCTGGCAACAAACAAATACAAACAACATATCATTATGCCAACAAACGAAACAAACGAGAGCAAGCAGCTCAACCTCGACCTGCGCTATCTGCGCATGGCACGCATCTGGGCGGAGAACAGCTACTGTCAACGTCGCAAGGTGGGAGCGCTGGTCGTGAAGGAGAAGATGATAATCAGCGACGGCTACAACGGCACACCGAGTGGGTTCGAGAACGTATGCGAGGACGAGACGAACACCACTAAACCCTACGTGCTGCACGCCGAAGCGAACGCCATAACCAAACTGGCACGCAGCTCCAACAACAGCGAAGGCGCAACACTCTACGTAACGGCATCGCCTTGCATCGAGTGCGCAAAGCTCATCATTCAGGCTGGCATAAAGCGCGTGATATATGCCGAACAGTACCGCCTTACCGACGGCATCGACTTATTGCGCCGCGCCAATATAGAAGTAACTTATCTCAATCCAGACGATTATGAACACAAAGAAACAAAATAGGTTCATGCCGTTGATAATGGCACTCTGCGTGATTGTGGGCATACTCATTGGCACATTCTACGCAAACCATTTCTCTGGCAATCGACTAAATATCATCAACTCGGGTTCTAACCGATTGTCCAACTTGCTGCACATCATCAACGACCAGTACGTGGACAAGGTAGACATCGACTCGCTTGTCGACGTTGCCATACCGCAGATTCTTGCCGACCTCGACCCCCACTCCGTCTATATCTCGGCAAAGGACGCGCAGGCTGTGGCCGATGACCTGAAGGGTTCGTTCTCGGGCGTAGGCATCGAGTTCACCATACGACAGGACACCATACGCGTGCAGAACGTGGTGAAGAACGGACCGGCACAACGTGCTGGCATACTCGCCGGCGACAAGATTGTGAGTGTCGATGGCAAGCCGTTCGTGGGCAAGATTGTGACCAACGAGGAGGCTATGCGCCGACTGAAGGGGCCGAAGGACACGAAAGTGAAGCTCGGCGTGGTGCGCTACGGACAAAAGAAGGTGAAATACTTCACCATCACTCGCGGCGACATACCGCAGAAGAGCATCACTGCTGCATACATGCTTGACAAGAACACGGGCTACATCAAGGTGAGAAGTTTCGGCGAGACCACCTATCCAGAAATGCTCATCGCGCTGGCTCAACTCTCGCAGGAGAACTTCAAGAGCTTAGTTATCGACTTACGCGACAACACGGGCGGATACATGAACTCGGCGGTGCAGATGGCAAACGAGTTCCTGCCGAAGAACAAGCTCATCGTGTACATGGAGGGACGCAAGTCACCACGTCAAGACTTCCGTTCAGACGGCCACGGTTCGTATCAGAAACTGCCACTCTGCGTGCTCATCAACGAGGGGTCGGCATCGGCATCGGAGATCTTCGCCGGAGCCATACAGGACAACGACCGCGGCACAATCATCGGACGACGCTCGTTCGGCAAAGGATTGGTACAGCAGCAGCTCGGTTTCCCCGACGGCTCGATGATACGCCTCACCATAGCACGCTACTACACCCCGTCGGGTCGTTGCATACAGAAGCCGTTCACCGCGGGCGACACAAAGGACTACGAGAGCGATATCGTGACACGATACGAGCACGGCGAGTTCTTCTCGCAGGATAGCATAAAGCATCAGGGACCGGCTTACCACACCGGCATCGGACGTACGGTGTACGGCGGTGGTGGCATTACGCCCGACATCTTCGTGCCAGAGGACACGCTCGGTATGACAAGCTACTACAAGCAGGCTGCCATGTCGGGACTCATACTGCAGTTCGCCTTCACCTACACCGACAACAACCGCCCGAAGCTGAACACCTTCGTCGATATGATGTCGCTGTCGAAGTATCTCGTGCAGCAGAACACGGTGGAGCAGTTCGCTACATACGCCGACAAGAACGGACTGAAGCGCCGCAACCTGATGATACGCAAGTCGCATAAGTTGCTCGAGAAGTTCATCAACTCGCGCATCATATACAACATCATGGACGACCAAGCTTGGACGGCATACATCAATCTCGATGACCCGACGATAGAGAAAGCTTTGGAGGTGTTCAAGAAAAACGAGGCATTCCCGAAGAAGCCGAGTATCAAGAAATAAAGTTGAGAGTTGAATACATATCTCAACTCTCAACTAACCCAAACTTCAGTTTATATGAAAAAATCAGAACTCCGCAAGGAGATAAAGAACCGCAAACGACAGTTCACGAGCCAGCAGCTCAGCGAACTGTCGTTTGTTGTAGTTATGCGTCTGCTCGCACACCAGCGACTGAAGGATGCTCGCACCGTAATGCTCTACTACTCGCTGCCCGACGAGGTGTACACACATACGCTCATCGATGCGCTGCTGGCAAGCGGCAAGCGCGTACTGCTGCCTCGCGTAACAGGCGAGGGAACAATGGAACTGCGCTGCTACACCGGTCCGCAGAGCCTCGAACAAGGTGCTTACAACATCATGGAACCCGTGGGCGAAGTGTTCAGCGACTATGCACAGATTGACCTCGCCGTAATCCCTGGCGTGGCGTTCGACCGCCAACTCAACCGCATGGGACGCGGCAAGGGCTACTACGATCGACTGCTGCCACAGCTCGGCTGTGCCTACAAGATTGGCATCTGCTTCGATTTCCAACTCGTGGAAAGCATTGAGTGTGAGGAGCACGACATCAAGATGGACGAAGTAATATCCGGAAAAAACTAACAATCATAGAACATGAGCATAAAACTAAGCATCGCTCCGCGCACGCTCCACTTCAAGCAACCTGCCGGCACATCGCGCGGAGTGTACACCACACGTCAGTCGTGGTTCGTCACGGCTACCGACAACGCACATCCCGACATACTTGGTGTGGGCGAATGCGCTCCGCTACCCGACCTTAGCTGCGACGCTACACCCAACTACGAGGAGCGACTAAAAGAGCTATGCAACATGGTTGAAGCAAAGGGCAGCATCGATTATGACACATTGCGCCCCTACCCCTCTGTGCTGTTCGGACTTGAAACAGCTCTACTCGACCTCAAGCGTGGCGGAACGGGCGTGCTGTTCGACAACAGCTTCGCACGTGGCGAAACAGGAATACCTATCAACGGACTGGTGTGGATGGGCAACTACGACGAGATGCTGCAACGCCTGGAGGAGAAGATGCGTGCCGGATTCAGATGCGTAAAGCTGAAGATTGGTGCTATCGACTTCGACCGCGAACTCGACCTTGTGCGCCACATACGCAGCGCATTCACAAAAGAACAGATTGAACTCAGGGTGGATGCCAACGGCGGATTTACAGCCGACTGTGCACTCCAACGTCTCGAACAGCTTGCGCAATATGACATCCATTCCATTGAACAGCCAATACGCCAGCACCAATGGGAGGAGATGGCTACACTATGCAAGGCTACGCCGATACCAATTGCACTCGACGAGGAGCTGATTGGCGTGAATGATAAAACGGAAAAGGAAGAGTTGCTCGACCGTATCCGCCCACATTATATAATACTGAAGCCGTCGCTGCACGGCGGAATGTACGGTTCGCGCGAATGGATAGCACTCGCTGGCAAGCGCGGCATCGGCTCGTGGATAACAAGTGCGTTGGAGAGCAACGTAGGACTGAACGCAATAGCACAGTTTGCTGCCGATATCTATGGCGAAAGCATAACCATGCCGCAAGGACTTGGCACGGGCCAACTTTTCACCGACAACATACCTATGCCGCTCGAAATACGTGGCGATAAATTGTGGCGGACTTTCAAGGTAACCAAATAAGAACAACAAAGATGCAGAACATAGACAAACGCATACTCAGCATAGCCCTACCATCGATTGTGGCTAACATCACCGTACCTCTATTGGGGCTCGCCGATATGGCGGTGTCGGGACATTTGGGCAACGCCGTGTACATCGGAGCGGTGGCTGTCGGCTCTATGATATTCAACGTGGTCTACTGGGTGTTCGGTTTTCTGCGCATGGGTACAAGCGGAATGACCTCGCAGGCACTCGGCAGACGCGACATGAACGACGTGGCAACAACGCTCGCACGCTCCATAGTGGTGGCAATGGCGGTGGCTGCGTTCATCATCATCTTACAAAAACCGCTTGGCTCAGTCGCTCTCGCTCTTGTCGGGGCATCCGCAGAGATTAACACCGAGGCATGGCACTATTTCCGCATCTGTGTGTGGGGTGCTCCGGCAATGCTCTGCCTTTACAGTCTGACGGGGTGGTACATCGGTATGCAGAACACGCGTCTGCCAATGTTCATCTCCATAATGCAGAACGTGGTGAACATCGCAGCCAGTTGCACGTTCGTATATGGGTTCGGTATGAAGGTGGAGGGCATCGCATTAGGCACGCTCGTAGCCCAATATGCTGGTCTGCTCGTCAGTATCACACTGTGGGCTACGACCTATGGCAAGCGCATCTTGCGCCATGTGCAGTGGCAAAGGATAATGGAGGGCACGGCAATGGGGCACTTCTTCAGCGTGAACCGCGACATCTTCCTGCGCACACTATGCCTCGTGACAGTCAACTTCTACTTCCTCTCGGCAGGTGCAGCGCAGGGCGCAGTGGTCTTGGCGGTGAACACACTGCTCATGCAGCTCTTCACGCTCTATTCGTACGTGATGGATGGCTTCGCTTTTGCGGGTGAAGCGTTGTGCGGAAAGCATTACGGAGCAGGCAATCATGTGGAATTCAGCCGAACGGTGCGCCGACTATTTGGTTGGGGTTTCGCACTAACTGTAGCTTACACAATGGTGTATGCGGTGGGCGGAACAGGATTTCTACGGCTACTCACTGACGATATTGAGGTAGTAGCAGCCTCAGCCGAATATGCGCCGTGGGCTGTGCTGATACCCATCTGTGGTTTGGCGGCATTTATCTGGGACGGTGTTTTCATTGGTACAACAAACACACGTGGCATGTTCGCAGCAACGGCTGCGGCTATGCTCGTCTTCTTCGGTGTGTACCTGTCGCTACGCAGCGAGTGGCAAAACCATGCTTTATGGTTGGCGTTTCTCACTTTCCTGCTAACCAGAGGGGCGGTGCAGAGCTGTATTTATTGGAGAAAACAATAGGTAAAATTAATGCTACATTATTGCCGCGCTACGGCAAAGTTGTTACCGCGCTGCGGCAAAGTTGTTACCACGCTACGGCAAAGTTGTTAGCGTGCTGCGGCAAAGTTGTTACCACGCTACGGCAACATCGTTTCCGCAGCGTGGTAATATTTGGTATCAACCTTATTCTTAAAAAACAGGCTGTAATCTCTTGAATGTTACTTCACAAGCTGAAGGCTACGCTTAACCGGCACTACGGCTGTGCGCTTGGCTGCCTTCTTCGCAGCAACGCGCTTCGGGAGCGATACAACCTTAGCAGGAGCTACGCCAGAAGGAGCTGCACCTGTTGTGAACTCGTGCTTTGTGAACGGACCCCACTCGCCCTTAGCGTTCTTTGCGAGAGCAAGAGCGTAGTAGGCAGTGTTAGGAGTTGCCTCGAAAGAATAGCTGTCTACACCATACTGGTTCCAGTTCGGATCCTGAGAATTATCCTCCTTGAGGTATTCGGTAAACCCCTTGTCGCCACCGTTCTTCTCGTATGCACTCTTAAGACAGATAAGGTCGCGGAAGAGGAGAGTCTGGTCGTTCGGTGTGAAGGTTACGGTCTGCACATATGAACCATTTACATTCTCATACTTACCTACGGTTACGTCTACCTGAGCAACGCCGTCGCCACCCTGTGCCTTTGTCGTTACGTAGATGTAGACGAGATCGCCGAAGTTGCCCTCAACGTCAACTGGCAATACTGCTACCTCATAGTCGGTAGCAGGAGCAAGTTCGTTCCATGTGTTTGTAGCCTCATCAGAGTAAGGTTTGCCGCTGAACTGCTTTATCATAGCCTCAATGTTGGAAAAGCCCATCATCGGTCCCCACTGCTCAAACTGCTCCTGTGCCTTACCCTTCTCGAACATACACCAGTAGAACTCCTCGCAGTCCTTGTTAGGAGTAACGGTGAGTGTGAAGCTGTTTGATGTGGTCTCGTCGATAGTGTATTTCACAGACGGAGTGCCCACTGTAGGCACCTTCGGAGTGGTGAAGTTAGCGCGAGACACCTGGCACGGCACGCCATACTCGTCGTAAGCAAGGGTCACAACGGTGTACGGAGTGTTGGCTGTGAACTCACGTGCGAAGCCGGAGAGCTTGCCCTGTGCAAAGTCTTCTGTGAGTTTCTGAGAAGTAGACTGTTGCTCGAAGTAGCGTGCGAAGGTGATATCGTCGTACCGCTTTGCGGTGTTTGTAGGCAGAACGTCAATCTTGAAAGTACTTTTTGGGTCAGTACGTGTCACCTTTACGTACACGATGTCGCCCTCGTCCTCGTTCTTCTCATAAGAGAGGAATTCTACATTTGCCTTTACCTCGCCCTCTTTGCGTGCGAAATAGATGCTGTCTACGTGTTCTACTGCATATGCCTTGCTGTCAACTTTCGAGCTGACAATCATACGGTTGGGTACTACGTCGGTCTGAGCCTGTACGCCTGTTGACATCGCTAATGCGAGTGCCGCTATAGAGAAAAATTTCTTCATTTCTTTACAAATTTAATTGACTTGTTGTTTACTTTCAGAATATACACACCGCTGCTGAGCGCATCGGTGCTGACCGGTGTGCCGTCCCAAGCCTTGAGGCTCATGGCGCGCTGTCCGCTGATGTTGTAAATGGCAGCATGGGCAGGACTGATGAGTCCGGTAGCCGATACAAAGCCACCCTGATACATCACTTGCAAGCCTTCGGCTCCGCCTACGACCTGCGTTACGCTCGTCGGTTCGCCTTCGAAGTACAGCACGGTAGAGTTGGTGAACGCAAGTTCGCGTGTGGTTTTGTCGGCGAACCTTACTTCCATCTTGCCGTCCTTGAAGCAGATACGACTTACTGTGCTCAGCTTTGCCTCCATCTGCTTTTTGCCCGTGTTCGAGTCTTTCACGACAAAACTGTTGTCGGCATGACCCTGACCCACTGCAAGCAGAGCGAGAATGGCTGATGTCAGAATTGTTTTTCTGTTCATAGTTGTTACATTATTTATGGTTTAAAAATCGTTTTTGTAACGATTTATATTGCAAAAGTACACAAATATATTTATTTACAAAACACTTTGCTACACAAATCTTACAAAATAAAATGAGCTATAATAAATTTTTGAATAAAATTAACGAAGATTTAAATATTTATG
>OFMV01000468.1_pt1 | contig 37371 bp, 23 predicted proteins | sample 1541881 | NCBI WGS metagenome assembly OFMV01 (sample SAMN04209220, study PRJEB22552) | human gut metagenome | biome: gut; material: feces | host: Homo sapiens | place: USA: Oklahoma
CAGCTCAATCATTATCATAGAAGATTATTATTTACAGACTTTTTTTCATAGTCTCGAAAAGGACTTTCCTAATATATAAAAAAATCACCGTCCCCACAGCTCCAATGTCTGTAAAAACAGTGATTGTTAGTGCGCGATCAGGGGTTCGAACCCCGTATTTACACTCAGAAGCGCCTGGAAATGGAGGTTTTTGCACAGCGTCTAGGCGAGTGTAACACGAGGTGTAACACCTATTTTTTCTATTTATTACATTACAAATTACACACTGTATATAATGATATATTAAGATATCTTCACCGGATTCTCCGAGAAATTTCCGTATATGTGATCACTTATCCTCCGACATTTCGAAAGTCTTACTCTTCCAAAATACTATAGATTAAGGATAAATAATATCTATTTTTCTAGAAGATATTGTATTTTCCTTGGACCTCTGAAAAGCTGATTGCAAAATAGAAACTAAACATGTTTGATCTATAATTTTACTTTTTTCGGTTCTTTAAATTATCTTTTTTATTCTCCCTTCTTCTGTCTTTGCTTTTCATCTATTAAAATAGACAGGCAAATACCAGAGATAAGTAACAATAAAAAATATCCCATAATAGTATTGTCATCACCTGTCTTCACACGATCACTTTTACTTGAGACAGATAAATGTGACAAGTCTTCTTTCTCTTTTCCGATATAGCTATTTTCAAATGTTATGCGTTCTACTTTTTCACCTTTATCATTTTTAACAACTGTAGCCACCTTTAACTGATCTTCTTGATCATAAAAAGCCTCAACGATCACAACATAGCTATTCTGATCATATAAGTAATTATCTTTTTTCTCTGATGTCTGATAAATCTTGTACTGATACCGACCAACTTTCCTTACCTTCATTACAATTTCAGCACCTACATTATTTTTCATTGTCCAAAAATATTGCAAATTCCTACTTCCTTCTGGCATAGGAGCCTCATTTTGATTCGTTGTCATAACATAGGAAAATTCATCTGAAACTTTCTCAGCTTCACTGGAAAAAATCTGCCGCACCGGAATTTTTACGTTGGTATAATCAACAGCTGCCAGCACTGGTCTCTGATAACTCAAAAAAACAATCATAACCAATAGTATGATCTTTACTTTCTTTAAATCAGTTAGTTTCATGTTTCTTTTTCCCCTTTTCCTCATTTTCCTGTCTGTTGTTCATAACAATACTAAATATACAATAAAGTTTTTGTCATAAAAGGGAATACAACGGAGTCTCGCCGCACGTATTCCCCTTTTCTTGTCTTTTATTCAAGCTAAATTTCTAGATTTTCTATCATCTCCGCATTGCCTTGTTTTTGTTCTTTCTCCAAAAGATCAGACCTACAGCAATACTTATAACCAATAATATACATACCTGTTGATTTTTTGATAAATGGATTCCTGTTACTGGTATAGATTCAGTATTTTTATTTGTGATCTTTAATTCAATCACATCTCCTCGTGCAGCCTCAATCCGCTGTTTCATGACAGCTGTATTTCCATTCGATGTTGCCTGCACTGGATTTGAATACTTATCATTCTCTTCTTTTTTAGAAATCGAAACAGCGTATTTTGATGTATCAACAGTTTCTGTTATTATGATATCCGAAGATATATCTACATTTTTTAATGTAACTTTATCTCCATGTTTCAAAGAAGTTCTAATTGTCTTGCTACACAGCTTTTGACCATCTTCCCAATAGAGAATTTCCATATCAAATGGCTTCTTGCGGTTTCCAAGTGGACCAGTGACTTCCTTTGTAATCTCAACCGTCACCCCGCCTTTTTGCGGATGATTGACGATATGTCTGTCCGAAACAGCTCTCCAGGTATTTGTCATCGGTGATTTCTCATATAGGAATAAAATATCGGATTCTACATCGACCATATATAAATTAAAGTTATCCTGATACTGTGTTTTGGTTTTATCTGCTTTGTCCTTTTTGTTTGGAGTAACAGATTCTACCATCCAGTATCTTCCATCTGGTATCTCCTCCGATAACTGAAGCATTCCATTCTCATCTGTCAGCTGCAAGTCAAAATCAGGATTACACTTCTGACCATCCTTTTTCAGAACGATATCGTCCTTGCTCTGTGTATTGTCATAATCTACTGTATATCCTGTATCATCCGCATATTCTTTCGTAACATCATCATACGGTACTTTGTAGAACAGAAAACCTGCACCAGCAAGTCGATTTCTTGGAAGATCATCTGTCTTTAAGAAACTTCGTTCAGCAAGATTGAAATGCAGATTCTGCACTTCCAGTTCCATCTTGGAAACATCCTTGAACTCATTCTCATCCTTCGGGAATAATTGTTGCCCATTTGAATCGAAATACTGAATCTCTGGATAAATAACTTCATAATATAGGAAACCATCCCCGTATTCCGAAGAATAATGTGTCTTTCCTATCTCAATTTCTTCCACCTTATATTCCACCGGATTTCTGTCCTGGAATAGTGGAACATTGTCGACTGTGTGTTCCCATCCGTTCTCTTCATTCAGCAGGAATTCCTGTCCTGTAGAAATTCCATTCTGATACAATCTGATTTTCACCTGTTTTTCCATCAGTGCATCATTTGGATTTCCCCATGTCTTTTTGATATGCAGAGTGCCTGTTTTAGCAAAATTTCGGATATTAAGGCTGGTATCTCCTCGCTGAAGCAGAACGGATTTTCCGTTTATCTTACCATCAACTGGTGCCTTGACAGCCTCCTGATTTTCGTTAGCCTCCCTATCCACCAATTTTGCATCAATGATTTTAAATGTTCCATTGGCAATCTCAACTGTGATCTGTATATCTCCTGTGTCTACATATCCCGTCGGTAAGTTTGTCTCTCGCAACAAATACGTCTCAGTTGCCGTTCGATTCTGTTTGTTTTCATCTTGTAACGGAATGTGAAGTTGTGCGATTCCGTATTTATCAGTTGTTACCGTTTCCTCCTCAACACCGTTCTTACTGACAGCAAAATTGATTTTCTCCATTCCCTGTCCGGTAGACTCATCAAATTTGTTCAGTGTGAGTATTCCCTCTTTCTGATAACGGTTCTCCAATTCAATCGTAAGAGTCTCACCACCGCGTCCAATTCCACGTCCTGTGAATTGAATTCCACTTTCTGGATATGCTTCCCATGAATTTACATTATCTCCTTGTTCATGAGAATTGCGAACATTGTACCAACCCGAAAATTTCACATTCGAATCTTTTGGCTTATAGTTGTACTCTTTTAATGTGTATTTCCAGAATGAGTCCGCCTTAACGATCCACGTACAACTTGTATGTGTATCATCTGTCCATGTACCTACAACTTCTATTGGAGCATTTTCTGCTTGCGGAGCTTCTGCATCCGGTTTCTGGCTATCTTCTGAAGGAAGCACAAGTTTCATATGCTCATGAAATGCAGGTGGCTGAGGTTTTCCATCTAAAAGCTTTTCATCCATATCTACCTGGATATAATAATCTTTCTTGACTTCCTCTATTGCTTCCGGCATTCCGACAAAATCTTTCTTTACTGTCAGGTAACCATTTTTTGCTACAATACGTCCGTCAATATGCCACCCATCGGACATTTCACTTTTGAAAGAATACCAATAAATGGTGAAGAATTCGGTATCTAATTTCGATGGCGGAATCTCCCTGTCTCCGATACGAATCATACGTCCGCTTTCACGAATTGTCTGGAATACCTCTTCATCGGAAGGAATTCTATCTATCTTGTATATATAGTCTCCATTTCCAATATATCCCTCATCTGGTTTTGTTCCCTGCAAAAGTTCTTGCACTCTCTTATTTCCATCCGCATACTGTTCCCACGTAGATGGGTTCTTATTTCCAAGAACTGGAACATCATGCACTTTACTTGCCTTCACATTACAGTTTGCCACTGCAACCGCACTTGTATAATCGTCTACATTCGTGGTTGGTAATGCTACCGAACCATCTTCCGGCATTGCTGACTTACAGATATAAAACTGTACCTGTTTTCGATTTAGGTTACTCACCTTACGCCACGCTGCATAGAGGGTGATTGGCTGTCTTGCATTATTATTTATAAGATCAGAAATAGAATCCCCTGCACCGCATTCCTGCCACTTTCCGTCTTTGTTTCTGTAATCCCAATGATCGAATTCATACTGTTCCAACTCTTTGCTGTCATTATCTTCATGATCATAAACCAGAGGATATGGTGACTTAACGTTATGTTTTCCAGCTTCTATTTCATTCTCATAATCATCTGTATGTCTTGTCTTATTCTCAACCTGAGGGGTCAACTTAGCTTCCTTAGGAAGTTTCTTCATATAACGAGTTGTATTATAGATAACCCTGACTGCCCCAGACTCCAGCGGTTTGTCTGCGATCACCTCATAAGATGAGTTAACCTTCGGAATTTCAAATTTTACCTTGTCATCTCCGGACAGTTCCGGAAGAACCTCATTTTCGTCCCTGTCATTAGATGTACAACTCCAGACAATCTCCTTGCCATAATACTCACCTTCTAAACTTGCCCTCTTTGGTACTTCCACAGTATATGCTTCCCCATGGCCTACATACTGTCTCTTAATCGCCTCTCTTTTGGTCAGGTTCAGTGGATCCAACACTTCAATCAGATGAAAACTTCCCTCTACACTGAAATGTCTTCCTGCCAGCCCAACCTGAGAAGAAAGTCCTGTCAAACGATCAAAATAATTTTCGATTCTGTCTGGATTCAGTGGGTTTGGCTGTGAGAAATAATAGACAGATACATCTTTCCCGTTTTTCAGGACAGGAATATACCATGTACCATCGTTGTCCTTATAAGGGTGCTGTACAAACACACGGCTGTCTGTCGCATAACCAAACAGAATCTTCTCTTTCTGATCTGCGCCGGGCTCCAGCTTGCTCGGAGTGAAACCAAACTCACTGTAAATTTTAGAAATCGTATCATCTGGTTTAGCTCGCAAATAATAACGACTGGCTCGGCCACTGTTTGCTTTGATTATGTAATGCTGCTCAGCATTGAGGTTCTTTATCAGCTTATAATGTCCATCGATAAATACATAAAAACTGATATTTGCTTCTTTTATTGCTGCCGGTTTTTCTGTATTATCAGGAACAATCACATATGGACGTACTGCATCATCTGGCTGAATAGTAAAGCTCATGGTATGCTCTGCTTCATTTTTACTCCATGTAACTGCTGAAAGAGTACCATCTTCCTTTCTGCATTCCCAGTTTATATTCTGCGTTTGTTCTTCTACACGCGGCCTTGTACTAACTGTTCTTGTAAGTGTTGACTTTCTTGCAACAAAATCAATTGCTGGAAGATCACGCAAAGCTGTTTGGCTGTAAACCTGTCCATCGTCATCCTGTACTGTCACACTGTAAAAACCATTATATCTATCATCGTCGTGTTCTAGTAAGGTCTTTGCACTCATTATGGGACTATTCTGTCCGTCTGGCAGGTAATACACATCCATCGGCTCTCCGGATTCTCCTATATAAATACATTCATGACCTTCTTTCGTGTATATCCCTGCATTATGGATTGTATCGTAATCTCTCTTGGAATAATAAAAACGCTCTTTTGCTCCATTTTGAATAGAACCATCGTAATGAAATTTTTCAAAATGCTTTTTTAACTCATCATTAGAAATATAATAATAAACTGTTCCCGGCTTTGTTGTAGTATCTTTTATAACAGGAATTTCTTCGTTTAGAACATTATATCTCTCATTATCTACAAAAGTATAGAATTTAATATTCAAGGTTACTGGTGCAAAAGTGTTGCATGCAACCGTATATGGTTGCTCTATCTTCCCAATAGAAAAGGTTAGTTTATCGCCCTGTTTTACCGGATGGATTGTTTTATTTTCATCCTCACTGGCACAAAGCCAGTCGCTTTCCTTCGTATCTCCTGGATCAACGGAAATTGTGACCGCAGAATCTTTCTTATAGTAACTCACAGTTCGATTTCCATCCGGATTGATCACTGTAACCGAATAGAAACTGTTCTTATTCTGCTTCATCTGGTCTGAATTATTATCCGGAATTTTTTCGCCATCAGATGCTCCTTTTGGCATATAATAAACGTCTGTTGGTACAGTTGCTTCCTGCTTGTCCAGATTATAAGATACATATTGCTGTCCTTTATAAGTTACCACTGTCGCCTGTGCTAATGTCTTCTCACCACGGACTGTATATGGAAAATAATTTCCGGACTGTGTTTCCTCTGCATTCAAGCCGAACTCTCTATAAATCTCAGCAAGATCACTGACAGATAAATAGCATCTGCCCTGACGGTTCCATTTATACACCTTTTTCAGAGAATCAGCCGGCAGCTTTCGAACCTCATTGTCTGCATATATATAAAACTGAATGTCAAAGGCTGTCTGATCCGCTCTCTGGATCACATAAGACTGTGTGATCTTTCCGATTGTGAACCTCGTCTGGTTCCCTGATTCCCGTATACCATCTATCACCTTATCATCTGTTCCCATACAGGTCCATTCGATCTGGTCTGTCTGGTCCGACAATTGGGGATTAAAATCAGCCACAGCTTCTTCCACTACAGTTCCTGTTAATGCATAACGAATCCGATCCTGCCCTTCTCCCTTTACCTCTACGGAATAAAACGAGTTGTCCTTTTTTACAGAATCTTGTAAATTTAATGCAAGGCCTTTTCCATTTGGAAGGTAGTAAACATCTATCGCTTCCCCTTGTTTATTCTGTCCATAATTGTAAGAAACATATGTCTTTCCGGATTCTGTGTCTGTATAAACTTTTCCGTATTCTATCCCGCTTTTTCCCCGGTATGCAGATACAAACTTCTCATCTGCAACAGGATTCTGCCCATCACTTCCTTTTACAAACCCGAACTCTTCATACACTAAGATCAGATCATCAAGGGAGACTCCGTAATATGTCGTTCTTTTTTCCTTCCATGTTTTAATACCAGTAATGTTATTATGCTGAAGCTTTACTTTTTCTCCATTAATGATGACATAAAAATCAATATCATATCCTTCTGCGACTTCCTGAGTATTCGAAGACGCTTCTCTTGCTTCCTGTTGCTCAGGAGATGTTTTGTCTTCTGGAGTATTACTTTCTTCCGAAACGCTTCCCTCTTCTTGCGATTTTTCTTCCGAAACGCTTCTCTCTTCTTGCGATTTTTCTTCTGAAGCACCTTCTTCATTCTGAAGCTCTGCTTCTGTACTACTTTTTTCTTCTAAAAGCTCTGCCTCTGAATCGTATCCTTCCTCCTGAATCTCAGATGCCAAAGCTATTGATCCCACGCTGTTTATACATAGAATCACGAGAAGTGTTAAGGCGATCCACCTCAGCCACACTTTTGTCTTTTTCATACTTTTCCCCTCCCATATGGTTCGTTTTTAGTTCTAAAAGACAGATTTTCTTTCGTTATTATTTTTCCTCTAAATTCCTTCACCACTTACCAAACCCAAACTATGAAGGGATTAGTTTGGCTTAAAAAAATATTCTATTTATTCTGTCTTAAATTATAGTCACTCCATTTTTCTTATAATGATATTTCATTATACATCTACTTGCGGTTTTATATAATGTGCAAAATTTGAAATCTTTTAACTCTTTTCTTAACAAAAGTGTTCCATTCCATTAGAAAAAGCTTCTTCTATCTCTCCATCCCCCACAGATGCATAATGAAACTTTATCTATCCACTAAGATACATAAAATAAATCAATATAAAAAAGAGCGAATTCCCATTCATTTAATGAGTTTTCGCTCTTTTCTTGTTTCTAAAATACTTTGTACATTCCTCTTCTTATTCTTTATTTCTTTTCCTGGAAATCGCAATCATGATTCCTAACCCTGCACATGCCACACAGATCCAAGTAATAAACGTTGTTTCATCACCTGTCTTTACCTTATCAATCATATCGCGAATTGGATTCGATGAAACTGGTTCTTTTTTTCCCTGTGTCTTTTCCGAAGTATCTCCCGGTTGATTTGGAACAACCGGAGGTTCTTTTTTTGATACCCACTCTGCCTTTGGTTCTGTCTCAACATTATATTCAAACCGTCCGCTGATTTCAGATGGAACCTCAATCAGAAATGGCGCTGACTCAAACTGTTCTGTTCCACTATCTACGGTTCCAATCTGTGCAAGAAGATAAGTACCCTCCTCTAAATTTAGAAAACTTGTATAGCCTGCTGTATTTGTCTCCTGTGTAGTTCCAGTAATGTCATTTTTCTTTGCATAGTCAAATAATTTTTTCGCCTGCTTTTCTCTTGCGCCGGCACTTGTATCTTTCAATGAAATACCTGCTGATGCAAACTCCTCATTCCAGACTAACTCTCCGTTTTCTGCAGATTGAATCTGGAATAAAGTAAATGTTGCTCCGGAAAGATCCACCTCTCCCTGGGAATCTATTCTTCCTTTGTAATGGATCTCAATACTTCCCTTTTTAGTAGCTGCAGAAACCTGTAGTGTTGAAACAGATAAAGTACAGCTCATAAGAAAAAGGATATAGAGGAAGATAATTCTGGTATTTCTTATTCTTTTGATCACTTTCTTTTCCTCCTCTTTTTCTTCTTTGAATTTCTTTTACTATAGATAATCATCGCAATAAGTCCGATTAAAATAACTACAATTGTTATGATCAATACTTTTGCGGTAAAAGATAATTCCGGTTTTATATTCTGGTCCGGTACTTCTTTTATTGCCTCTTCATATGGAATACGTTCTCCACGTACCAAGAGACGGTGCGTATTAATCGCATATGGGGTACATGTAACAAGTGTCGCATAATCCTGCCCTGGCTCGATGGATAATGCCTCTGTCTCTTCCGGTAACACAGTTAAGATCTGGTCAATCTGATATGCCAGAGTTTCTCCTAATACCTTGATATAAAAAATATCTCCTACTTTCAATTTATCCATATTTGTGAAAAGTGTTTTTGTCGGCAGTCCTCTGTGTCCGGTTAACACTGTATGCGTACTCTCACCGCCAACCGGCAATGAAGTCCCCCAGAAATGTCCGACTCCTGCCTGTAGAACTGTTTCACTTGTTCCATGATAAAGCGGAAGCTCTACTTTAATCTTCGGAATACGGATGTATCCCATCATTCCCGATCCATCTACATTTAAGAGATTCTGATACCGCTCATCGATTTCCGTATTTGTCTGTGAAAATGGATCGATCAGATCAATGTTTCCGAGCATTTCCTGATTGTAGGCTCTTGCATCTGCCAACATCTGTTCTTTTTCAGCATTGCTTAGTTTCACACTTTCTGCATCATAGTTTGATACGACCTTTGAACTATTCTTCTCATTCAGATAACTACTAAATGTCGGATATAACAATACGGAGAATGCAACCAAAAGCACGATTAAACGAATGATATCTTTTATTGTAAACTTCTTTTTTTCCTTACTCTTCATTCCATTCTCCCTGTTGTTATACTTGGAATTGCGGCTATCTTCCTGAAAAGATAACCGCAATTCCTGTTATTTTACTTCTTGTCTTTCCAATTCATCTGCTGATTAAGCATTTTTTCTCTTGTCACGGATAAAGCTTACTGCTACACCAAGTACAAGAATTGCAGCGATTACAGCAAAGATGATTGTTCCCATACCACCTGTGGATGGAAGAATGGAACCTGTGCTGTTTTCGATATCGATAATTTTGTCAGATTCAGTTGCTCCATCTTTGGAAATAGTCCAATTATTTACATCTGTATCCGCGCTCTTTGTGATTTTAATTTCAATCGGAGCTGTCAGCTTGTTGTATCCTGCTGGAGCCTGTGTCTCCACTAAATAATATGTTCCTTCTGCAAGACCATTGACGTGGAGGTTGTAACCTGCTCCAGTAATCTCTTCAACAGATTCAAATTCTGTAGTAGTAGATGTTGAATCTACGACATAATTTCCATTGCTTCCTGATACTTTAATCGCATTTTTTCCGTTTTTTGCATCTTCTGAACTTCTATATAAACTAAATTTTGCACCTGCCAGCTTTTTGTCACCCTTCTTATCCTTCTTTAAAATATCCAGTGGATAAGTAGGTGTCTTTGCTTCACTTGGTGTTGTTTTTGTTGTTTCACCTGGTTTATTACCGTACTCTAACTGAGCATTATTCTTTTCTGTTACAACTGCGTTTGCATTTACTTTTGCATAATATGTAACTGTGAATTCTTTTCCTTTATTTGTCTGGTTTGCTTTTACCCATGCAGACAGGTCAAGACTCATTTTTTTGCTGTTATCTGTGTCAATTGTTGCTGTTGTTGGTGCTGTACTAGCATCTGTTGTACCTGTAAATGCTACTGTAACTTTTACACTGTTTCCTTCACAAGCTGTTCCTGTTTCATCGTTTACAAAATCAAGACCTTTAGATAATGTATCGTGAATAATGTACTGATACTGATCATATCCTGTTGTATCCGGGATTGCACCTGTTACTGTATATTTTACTACCTGACCGATTTCTGCTGTTCCTTTATCTGCTGTTTTATTAATGCTTGGTGCTTCTGTTTTTAAGTTTACAGTATTTGTTGTTGCATCTACAGTAACTAAAGAAGACTGAATCTCTTTTCCACCTGTTACATATACAAGATAATAACCAGCTGTTAAATTATTAAATGTATAAGATGTTTTGTTACTATCTTCTGTAATTTTTCCAGAAGTTGCTGTAGCTGATAAATTCTTTGTCAGTGCATCTGCAGTAAAATCATTTGCAAACTTCTGTACTGCACCTTCTGTATCTTTAAGAGCTAAAACAGCTGCTGCATACTCCTCATCTGTTGTTCCTGTAAATGATGTTCCAAGGGCTGATTTAATCGCATCTTTATAACCAATTGCTGTATTCACTGTATACGCATAGTTTGTTGTTTCTCCACTATTTGACTCTGTCACATCAAATAATTTGTACAAATTAATTGTCTGACCATTCAGATTCTGTCCGTCTTTCACATTAACTGTAAGTGTGTTTGTTCCCGATGCTCCTTCTGCAGCAAATGCTGTCACTGCCATCGCCATTGTCATAATCGCTGCCAGCAGCACTGCCATGATTTTTTTCATTCGTTTCATAACATTTGTCTCCTTTTCTTTGAGAATTTTTTCTTTTTTATAGTTTTTCTGCTTTTTTATTTTCCTTGCATTTTTTATATCTCATTACGAAATATATCAGGAAAAGCAGAACAGCTATCAGGTAAATAAAGTTTCTTCCCTGTCCTCCGGTATCCGGAAGTCCTGGGAAATGTTTGTTGGTTATCGTAAACGTAAATCCATCATCCGATTTTTTTATCGTTGTCGTATAACCATCTATTTCTTTTTCTGTAACGAAATATGTGTAATAGTGAATGGTTTTATCTTCATCCGTCATATATGCTGGAAGTCCTTTAATTACTTCCTGCCAGGTAGATTTATCACTAGAACCACTTATAATATAATCCCCATATCCTGAAACAGTTTCTGTCTGTTCTTTTCCTGCTGCATCTGTCCATGTACGGGAGATTGTTACCGTAATGTTATTCGGACGTTTTTTATTATTTAGATCCTTCCAGACTTTATTGATTGTCAGCTTGATCAACTTATCACATGGATCCTGTGACTCGGATGGCTCCGGAGTATCACTTTCTCCTGTGTTCAATGTTGTTTTAGTATCTGCCATCAATACTGCTTTTGCTGATGATTCATATGCTTTAAGCTCTGCTGTCGTAGACAACGTATCATCTGTCAGCTTTGCATTTTGCAAAGTCTCATAGCTTTTTATCGATTTCATATGACCCAGCGTGTAAATATCCCATCCACTGGAAGTATCTTTTTCATAGCTTAGATTCAGCTGGTCTGAACCATTTTTGATTTGTTTCAGCGCCACATCCAGCTTTCTGTAAATACGGTAGTTGTTATTCTCGCCTTCCACCTTCTCCTGTGTGACAGCTCCATATACAGAATCCAACTCACTCTTTCCGCTAAATGGACCAACAAGATTTTTTGTTCCACGAACCACATCGCAGTAATACATGTTGTTGTTCTTTAAAAGCCCTTCATCATTGAATCCAACAAAGCCACCGCTTCGTCCATCATCTTTAGAACCATCTTTGTCGTTTCCAGCTCCACCTGCATAGACATCGTATCCGTAGCTTACACCGTAAACATTACTGTCAGTGATTTTTGTACGATTCGCTTTGATCAGGTTTACACTGATATTAGATTTCGCATCATCATCATTCAAAAGTCCATTTTCATTACATGGAAGTTTGATGGATGAATCTCCGATCGTAATAATTGCAAGATCTGTCTCCTGCTTGTTATCTGTTGACCTCTTCGAAAGTCCTACAGAGATATCCAATCCAAGCAGATTTACGTGAAGCAGTTTGCCATCATACAGTGCATCCACTTTAATAATTCCAAGATTGATTTTCAAAAGATTGGAATCCTGGAGCTTGTCCAAATATAATGCTTTTATAAGTTCATTAACAAGTGAGAATATTACATTCACTGCTCCAGAATCCACTTTCAGATCTGCAAGGTAAGCAAAGCTTGTTCGTCCGGCAAATCCTCCGGCTGTTCCTCCTGATGCCACTTGTTTTAATCCAATTTTCTGGTTCGTCTTGTCACCTGCTGTACAATTCGACATTCTTGCTAGATTTGCATATCCGATAAATCCTCCGGCAATCTGCTCCTCTCCGCCAGTGCTTTGTACTGTGTAACCATCATCAGTTCCTGTAACTGTACAGTCATCAATGTGAGAACCAAAAATATCCAGAACTCCAAGTGCTCCACCGAGCAACTGTCCTTTATTATCTCCAAGAACATCGATCTTATCTGCCTTAACCACTCCGCTCTTTCCAGAATAGCCTACAAATCCTCCGACGCTATTTAACCCTCTTACATTACTTAAGTTCGTTACTTTACTGTTTTTCACAGAACCATTTAACAGCGATCCACCAAATCCTCCGGCCGTTCCGCTATAGGTAACCTGATTGTTCTGTCCGGATCTTGTCGCCGTGTTTGCGCTGACACTTAAACCGGCATCATTACTTCCGCTTACAGTTCCGTAATATACATAGCTTCTAAACGCATCCAGCACATCGGTTCTACCAAGCTGCAAAAGTTTATCCAGAAGAGATGTATCACTTCCTGCACTGATATTGGCAACTCCGGCTACATCTGCGATTCCAAAGCATCCTCCGGCATATTCACCTGCGATTACGGAACGGATATTCTGAGCAGAAATCCCTGCTTCTTCCTCAGCCTTCTCGCCAAGTACTGTTCCTTCCAGATTTCCGGCAAATCCTCCGGCTGCTTTTGCATAAGAAGTGTTATTATTTCCACTTGCATAAGCACCATTTACGATGATTCCCCAGTCATCCCAGGACACCACATCTGCATAACGAATCGTTGCGACTGTAGCATTTAATACTTTGATCAAATCTGCTGGTGTACTTAACAGTTTATTCAGAAGCTGGCTGAGCAATCCTTCTCCTGCAGTTGGATTCAGTGTTGCTACACTTCCTGGTCTAGAGCTTCCGACAAATCCTCCAACGTAGCTTCTTCCATCAACTCGTCTCAACTTTGTAACCTTGCAGCGTGCATCTTTTTCGCCCCAGATCTGTCCACCAATCAGTTTTCCGACATAACCTCCGGCATAACCGCAAGCATCCTTGGCATTGATTCCTTCTGACTGAACAATTAATCCACTCTGATAACCTTCCACAGAAGACTGCTTGATTACTGGAACAAATACATTAAGGACATTGATCATTTGTCCTAATTGCAGATTAAGACCAAGGATATCAACTCCTCCAAGCTTTGCTGCTCCGCCGTTTATCATTTCTCCTGCAAAACCGCCGGCACATCGGATTCCTTTGATTGTCTTCGCCTGATAAGCCTGTCCATTTGTAATGGTTCCAGTCTGCATCGAACCAACGTAGCCACCGGCTGCACCGCCATTCGCCAGTTTTATTTCATCCCGGTAATTTTCTCTTCCTGCGACAACATTGTATCCATATATATATTTCCCAATGATTGCATCAAGTTCTTCTTGACTGTTTACTTTACCATTCTCTGCAAGATCACTTCCGTAACCTTTATATTTACCAACAAATTCTACCCAATCATTCCAAGTTTTATAATCCATCAAGGCAAGTGGACCGTAAACTGCCGTATTTTCTTCCGTCGGATAGACAACGCTGAGTGCTCCAAGGATGTTATCTACTTTTACCAGTCCCCATAATAAGGACAGATTTCCGGTACTTGCCGTATCGGCTGACTCCATAAGACCTGTGAAACCACCTGCAATTTCTTCTCCGTATACCGAACGAATTCTTACTGCTTTACAAGTACTTGTTGGTCCGGTATATTCTTCACCTTTCCATTTCTTTGTATTATTTCCCCAAATATGTCCGCCTTCGTTATGTCCTGCATAACCTCCGGCCATACCTCGTTGTACCTGTGTTGTGGAAGCCGCATCTGCACGAACTGCACCACCGCAAGGAATACATGTTGTAGAACTGTTTCGAATTGTAGGAACAAAATCTTCTGCAAGAGATGCCAGTGTTTCTTTAGTATTGACAAGACCACCTAGTATACTTGTTTCTCCCAAAGCATCTGCCACACTACCTGGCTGTAAATCTCCAACATAACCACCAGCTGTAATCTGACCAATGATATATGAGAAGTTATAAGAATTTGAATTCTGAATATGACCACCAGAAATCTTACCAACAAATCCACCGGCATCTCCTAATACATCATTATCCGAAGCATCAGAAGCTGTATTTTTCATAGAGGCTCTAACCGCAAAACCACCAGGTCCTCCAGTAACATTGGAATGCTCAATTGTAGAAACCACAACATTTAATGCATCCAATACATCATTCAAGCCAATCGCTGTACCTAAAACCTTCAAGCCTTTTCCAACCGAAGCAGCAGAACCAATATTCATATATCCAATATATCCACCGGCATATCTAGCTCCCGTTACCGCATATATACTTTCCTGACTAAAATAATTTGAACTATCTTCACCCTCTAAATCTTTAGGAGGTGTTACCGTTGTATGTTTCAAATTTGTTACATCACAATGACTAACTTGAACTCCACTGCCATAACCAATAAAGCCACCAGCACTACCAGAATTCGTATCATCCGATTTAAATTTATTAGCCGATACTGTAAATCCATTATCAGATTTAACACCTGCATACTTTATAATTGGAACATATGCATTTACTAAATTTAACAATTCTCCAATATTTATATTTAAACCATTAATATTTCCTAGAACACTAATACCTTTACCAGCATCCGCCAATGCTCCAGAATAAACATTTCCACCAAAGCCACCAGCATAGGTTTGACCATTTACAGAATCTAAATTGTATACTGCGTAATAATCATTAGTTCCTCGTGAACTGTTATCAACTGTACCACTTTGAAAATCTGCTGCAAAACCACCAGCAACATCTGCTGTAACACTTCCACCATTTACAAAAGAAACCGTGCAATTTGTATATTTAGGAATTAAATATCCTACAGCATTTACTAAGCCATTAGCCTCAATCAATGATTTAATTGAAGTATCATCAGCAACATCTGCTAGACCACCCGTTTTTGAAATAGCCACAAATCCTGAAGCATATCCGCCATCATCTGCAGCCTTCACTGATTTTAGATTTGTTACATGAGAATCCTCTACTTTAGTACTTCCACTTTTTGCGATAAAACCAGAAGCACTATAATCACGAACCGAATTAGAATCACGACTACCCTTTGCGTGTACCGTAAATCCATTTGTGACTCCATTCACATTTACTTTATTAATCTTTACTTCAATTGCTTGTCCTAGAGAGAGCAAATTATTCAATTTCAATATATAATTCAAACCTAATAGATTAACAGTCAATCCACCATCTGCTCCCGCCAAATCACCAGGACCAGAAAGACCTATAAATCCGCCTACTAAGTTATTGCCTTCTATAGAAGCTAAATTATTGATACTAACAGTTGTTATCGAACCACCAATCGTATCTCCAAATCCACCAGCAACACGTTCATTTCCCGTAATAGTAAATCCATTCTCTGCACCATTTACATAAACATTATCTACAGTAAACGCAAGATAAGATGCAACGCCAAGCGTTGTATTTAATAAACCGGCAACACTGGCCGTACCCATTGATCCAGCAATTCCACCAACATAATCATTTCCTGTAACACTGGATAATCTGGTTAAAGAGACATCAACCACTGGAACCGAACCAACATCATAAACACCATTTTTCCAATATGATATTTTCTGTAAATTATCCGCATTCGACTGTGCTATATATGCACCATTACCTCGGCCTGTTACACCACCAACATAGTCCTTTCCACTGACTTGCAGTGGAGCATTTACAGAACATCCTAAGATATGTGATGGATTTACACCAGCAAGAGAAAGTAAAGATGAAGTTGCTCCAGGATTACTACTCAAAAGTTTTACAACAAGATCAACTAAACCGCCAAGTAAATTATCTTTTGTGTCATCTTTACCTAGGTCGGCAGCCCATCCAAGAGATGCAATTCCTGCAAAACCACCAGCATAATTTCCAGAAGCTGTTACAGTGAGTGCATTATCCGATTTAACATTACAATTGACAGTTGATGCATTGGCTAATCCTCCGGCAAAACCACCAATATAACTTTCACCAGAAACAGACACAACTGCATTATTTAATGAACAATTTAGAAGTAAACTTTCCGTATTCATTTTAGGAAGTTTTGTCTCTATATCCAATGCCCCTGATAGTGTTCCTTCAATCACATCATCACGAGCTAGACCAACAAAGCCACCTACAAAATTCTTTCCACCAATTGTATTCGTACCATCTGTTACAGAACAACTCTCTACAATAGCACCCTTTTGCATACCAATAAATCCACCAGCATATTCTTTATCGGATGCTGTAGAAATCGTTAAACTATTTATATTACAATTTACTATCTTCGGATTGATATATCCTGTTGGAATTAACTTTCCTAAAGGAATTGCGTTCCCTAATAGAATCTTAATTAAATCACCTAAGCCTAAACCTGGAATTACATTCAATATATTTGTAAGTAATTTAACAAGTCCGCCAAGTGCGTTTGATAAACCATCATACTCAGTTTTACCAACAACATATCCAACAAATCCACCTGTATTGTTATTCACGTTTTTAACATTAGCATTATTCACTTCAAGATTAGAAAGTTCTACCTGACCTTCCACACGACCAGAAATCGCGCCAGTTGCTAATGCTGTCGGATCTTTCTTTCTCGCATCAAGAACATCTCCCAATGTTTTTTTTAGATCAATTTTGACCTGGCCGAACGTTAAAATAAATGTTAACCCACTTAAGACTCCACCAAGTAACTTCCCCAAAGTGCTTGTTAAGGCACTTACAAGAGTTTCCTGATAATAAGTTTCAGAAGTTGATGTTTGAACAGTAATATTATCAAACTTAATATTTGAAACTTGCACTAATCCTTTACTAAGACCGATATCGTTATCACTTACTTCACTCGATATTGTAGAGAAAAAGCCTACACCCATTTGTTCTCCAACATTGAGTCTACTTGATTGTACAACTTTCACATTAGAAAGTACTGGTTTCATACTAGCTGTGATTTGACTGGATGTTGAATCCCAAAGGGACTCATTATCATTCGCCTTAGCGCCAATCATTGTTCCTTGAAAAGTAAGAGGCTTCCACTCTTCACTGCTCAAATCGATATCTCGGAAAATAATATAATTTGCGTTTGCTGTATATTTCTGTCCTGTTGTTTTGTCTATATCTAAATTAGGGTCAATTTCACCTGTTATCTGATTGACTCCACACCTGCCTCTGATGGGATATAGCAATTTATTATACTGACTGTATTTGCTATCAGCATCTTTAATTTGTCCAAAAGTAAAATCTTCTACTCCATTCTGGTCTTTTGTTAAATCAGCATCGCCACTGTATAGCATGATAGGCTGATTATTTTTGTCCAAATCAAGTTTCCACTTACCATCTAATACTGCCTGATACACTGCGCCATTTACTTGCTCATTAGTGCCTATTTTTCTCAGCTGCGCTTCATTTCCAATTAAGATATAGTTCTTATCTCCGATTTTCTTGACAACTTGTCCCTTGAAATCTCGACCTTCTGTACCTTCTGTAATTACTTTACCCAGCTGTTCCGCAACCGGTTCCGGCTTATCTGAATTAAACTTCTGCGATAACACGTAATTATGAGACTTACTATAAGTCAGATACGCCTGATCTTCACCATCCGGATAGATCATCTGCCCCATACCAAACTGTGGTGCATCATAATCTAATGACATAACAGGTTCTGTTTCAGATTCTTCCTGTGCAAGTACCATCAACTGATACGGATTGTAAATGTAGATGGTATCCGTTTCTTTGTCATAGAGAGTCGGTGTTTCATTTTCTTCTATTTCCGTACCTGTAATAGTTCCGGTAAAGGAATCTGGCACTGTCCAGATCTGTTCCAAGTTCATTTGGATATCATTCATCAAAATGTATTGGGCATCTGCACCGTATTTCAGCTCTGTGCCTTCACTCTTTACTACATCTCCAGAACCAATCTTTCCATCCTTATCCCCCGTGTAAACATAAGCATCTGAACCGATCTGTTTTAACTGTTCATAATTATAAATGCATATTTTACTATCCTTATAATAAGCATCTATATGATCTGTTGATTCTACTTTATCATCCTCGCTGGAAGTTTCCGCTTCGTCATTTTTTGAATCTTCTCCTGTTTTCTCGGAAACCGGGGGGACAGATTCCGTGGTGCCACTTATTTCATTTGAATCTAAAGAGTCATTTATAACTTTTTCTTCACGACTGCCCGCATTAGCATCACTAGAAGCTGTCACTTGATTCGTATTGCCGGCCGATGAATTCAAATTTTCTGCATCCGTGATATTCACCTGTGAAAATAAAATAGCTATACATAGTATTACCGAAATAATTCTATTCGCCAGCCTTCTGTTTCTCTTCATATCTGGTCCTCTACTCTTTTACTTTTAATCTACTTTTTAACTAAACCTTTCAAGGTTCTAGTTTGTATCAAAAAATATTTACTGCTTATACCTTCAATATTTTTCCAAATATCTTTATCACTATCTTTAAAATTATACATTTTTTTAATGACTAATATAACGTGCAACCAACGAAAAAAAATTTTATTATTTTTGTTCAAAGCGTACCAGTTATGTTCAATATGTCCAAAAAGCGAATCACACAAAGCATGTGATTCGCTTTTTTTATAATTGCTCCAATATTTTTAATATTATAATGCCATTTCGAACAGCTAACATTTCTGCTATATTATCAAAGTTCATTCCTGTTAGCTTCACTATTTTTTGCAAACGATAGGAAACTGTTCGGGCATGTATATTCATTAACTCAGACGTTTTCCGAATACTTTGTTTCTGATTCAGATAACATTCCAGTTTCTCTTCCTTCTTGTTTTCCTTGTGAATATATATGACTCGATTCGTGTTGCAGTAAATATACTCTTTCGGTACAACATTTAAAATTGTTTTTTCTACAATCTCAGTTTCTTTTCTTTGATCGGCACTAAAATTACCTGCGCACATCTCTGGTTTCAAATAAAACGTAATCACCCGATACTCCTCCGTTGCATCAAGATTAAGGAGATTCGCAACATCATCTTCCTCTGCTTCAGACAACGAACCATTTAACATTCGATATTCCAAATCTCTATGATATTTTCTTTCAATATTTTTTTCTGTCACAACTTGAGTTAAAATATATAGCAACTTTATAATCACGTTCTCTAAAGTTATAAAATCAAGTTCTATTAACGGTTCGTTTACTTCGGTAATCACCAAATAAAATACACACTGATCAAGAATATTGATTTTTTTAATATATTCAATATTTTCTCTTTTTTGCCTGATATATTCATATTGTGTAAGAATGTTTGGAACGAATTTTTCATTATCCTCTGCAATGATTAATCCACTTACCTGCTTTTTATTTAATTCTTCCAAGTGACTTAATACTATACGCTCATTAAGCTGGTTTTCGTAAACAATCAAAGAAGTAAGGAGTAGTTCTCCCCCCCCCAAGAAATTTTCCCATATTTGGAACTGAGAGAATTTGTACTCCTCTTATTACTCTATTTATTCCGGAATTATCACTAATCAATTGCATCTTTGGGAATTTGTTTGACTCTATAAATTCTTTTATCGTGTAGTTCATTAGTGGTTTATACCTCCATGTTTCACAGTATTTTATTATTGATAGATTTTAGCATATCTTTCTAAGATTTTTCAAATAGTTCCTGTTTTTTTAATGTTATTTTTATGTTAAAAAGCCACTACACAAAATACAATCCGTGTAGTGACTCTTCCTTTTTTACAATGCCTCCATGATTCGAAGAATAATTAATCCGTTTCGAACCGCAAGCATCTCCGATACATTGTCATAATCCATTCCGGAAATTTCTTCAATTTTATTCATGCGATACATAATCGTACGGTAATGCACAAACATTTCGGTGGACGTCCTTTTATAACTCTGATTATTATTCATAAAACATTCTAACGTATCGATTAGCTCTTTCTTTTTCTTCTTATCATATTCATAAACTATCTGCAAAGATTCTGGGATATAGGACCATAATTTTTTCTTATCTTTAATCTCAGCAAATACTTGAAAAAAACCTAATTTAGAGCAATCCACAATGGAACGCTTTGAATCGCCTACAATTTTTCGGATCACATTAATATAATCAAGCGCCCGTTTTGCGTCCACAAAAGATTCCTTGATATCATGATATCCGATCACTTTTTTTCCAATACCAACCAAAAAATCAATTTCCGCATCTTTCTGATCTAACTGTTCTTGTACCTCACTTTGCAAAACTTCTAATTTCTTACGAAATTCCTGTTTGGTTTCCCCTATATGTTTCTTATAGATATAGATTATGTGATTCGTATTACGCATCACATAATCTTTTTGCAGTAGGTGCAAAAACATTTTTTCAGCAATCTCAAGTTCTTTTCTTTGTTTGTCCGTAAATTTTCCTTCGTCATTATTCGGGATAACACGAAAAATAACAACGCGTAACTCATCCGTTTTCTCAAGTTTTAAAATCTTTGCTGCTTCCTCTTTTTCTAACTCTGTGAGAGTTCCATTCAGTAACCGGTATTCTATATCTTTGTGATATTGCTTGGCAATATTTTCTTCCATCATGCTTCTCATAATGATATGGCGTAAGACAACAACAATATTCTCAAGAGCAATAAAATCCAATGTTTCCATTTTTTTGTTCTGCTCCGTAACAACGAGATAAAAGGATCTATGACCAAACACATCAATTTTATGAATGTACTCTGACTGCTCTCTTTTTTGATGCCAGTATTGATATTCAGTAATGATATCAGGCACAAATACTTCTGCATCTTCCTTCATTGTAAACTCCGACAGGGTTGGATCATTTGAATGGAGACATTCATACTCTTCATCATATAGAGCGACCGGATTTTCAAGCATACTATAAATCAAAGCAAAAATCTCCTCTACAGAATCTTTCTCGTCTGCAAGAGAAGTAGTACCCCCCCCCAAGCTGTCATGCGTTATCTTAAAATATGTTAATTTTGCTGTTTCCATATCGTAAATATGAGTTAAAATATGCTTGATAATTCCCCAGAAATACAACGTCTTTGGGATTTCTATAACGGGGATTTGTTGCGATTTTGCATATTGTAGCAAAATATTAAAACGAATTCTTTGTAGCTCTGTTTGCTGATCTCGTTTTACTATGAACGCACTAATTTGCTTTTTCTTAAGTCCCTCTAAATGTTTCACAAACTCCTGTAGATCTACATTTTCGTATGCCTTTAAACTTGTGAAAAGAATTTCACCACCGCTTAAAAAGCATTCCATATTTGCAACTTCAAGAAGTCTTGCACCCTTTATTTCCCGGTTGAGTTCTGATTCACCGCTAATTAATTTCATTTCCGAAAATTGTCCTGACTCAAGCAGGTCTTTTACTGTATATCTCATAATTACACTCTTTCACTTTCTCATAACAATTTATTTCAACGTTTCCCTCATCTGTTGTCTATATAAGATCTGCAATACTTACACTCTTTAGTGCATCCTCATAAGTCCTTTGTACCTTTAACAACGCTTTATGCACATTACAATAATCTGTAGCATTTCTGGAACAAAAGCCATCCGACTCTAAACAACGGTTGATCTTCATAGTTACTTCCATAGATGATACGATATCAAATAGAGAAATGATTTCAGGATTTTTTACCAATGCATACCCGCCTTTTATCCCCTCACATGCTTGAATAATCCCCGCTGCTTTTAATTTTTTTGTTATTTTTGAAATATAGCTTACAGGTATTTTTAATACAGATGCCAGTTCTGATGCCGTAACATTTTCTTTCTGCAAAGCCAGGTAATAAACTATCCTAATTGCATAATCTGTCGTAATATTTAATTGCATTTCATTTCTTACCTCTCGATCACATAAAATCCCCTTTTTCTTTCATTAAAGGATTTGTTTTTGCTATTTCATCTTATCATGCAGACCAAATGGAAGCAAGAAAAACACACTCTCCATGATCTTGATTTTCATTTTTTATAAAATAAGAAGAATTATATTTTATCCACAAATGATTAAATATAATCCTTCTTATTCACTTACCTATGTTTTCTTTTTATTCTTTCAAAAAATCCAAAACTAACAATTCCAACTCCAAATACAAGAACTAGTAATAATATAAAACTGTTATTTTGTACTGTTTTTCCTGTCACTGGAGGTGCAACTTTCGATGCATTAACAAATGAAACGCTTTCGCTTTCCTGTTCCATTTGGAAAGATAACATTCTTCCATCAACAACTGATCCCCCGGTTTTTTGGCAAGTTGTTTCGTAATTACTTCCCGGATTTTCTTCTTCTATAGTATAAGTCCATTCCATTGGTAAACAGCTAATATCTACCGATTCTTTATCCTTCAATGTAAAGGTGGCTTTGTTATTTGTAAAAGTAAGTTTCTCTATCTTTCCTTCTTTCCTAATGTAGATTTGTCCATCTTGGATTATAGATGCACTTGCATCTGTCCCTGATGGTGCCCGCGCTTGAATCGTAAATGTAAAAGCTTTATCTTCATCCAGTGTATAACCTTTTACTGTCTTGCTAACGGTTAATACAGTTGGCTTATAATATACTTTTAATACATAATTATCGCTAATTTCATTTTTTTTGATTATCACTTTTGTTTGATTTCGTGAATCTTCCTTATTAAACACATATCCTGGGAATGTTCCATCCGGCTCTGGGTTACCAAATATAGTAAACGTATCTTGCTCTTCTGAAAATAAAATCGACCCAACAGTTGTTTTTCCCAAATATTCTTTTCCATCTGGTTGCTTAAGATAATGTTCCACACTAACTGTTTTTGTATCTGCTTTCTTCCACTGGGCAACAATCTGATAACCCACCTCATTATCCCATACAGACACTGGAAGGTCACGGTTTGCGGCAAATTCATAATTCTCTTCAGAAATACAAAAGACTTCATTATGTTGATATAACTTTTCACTATATTGTGGAGCTCCAAACCATGGAGTCAGACGTAGCTTCCAGCCAAGGAATTCATATCCCTCACAGGTTGGTTCTGGCCATTCCTCCCCTATTAGAAAGGTGCTTCCCATACCTCTTATCCCCTCATTGGTGTTTGGATTTTTTCCATAAGACTGCATTGGTTTGTTTGTTCTAATATCAAGTTCCTCATTATACGGAATATTATTCACAACTGCATCTGCCGGAAGCACACCTTCGCCGGCACCAGAATTGTAATGTACATAGATGCTTTCTTTCGTAGACATGAAATAGCCTGCATACAATTCCCAATCGGTATTATGTGTTGTCTTCTCTCCTGCAAATGCCAAAAATTTTTCATACCCTGCACTACTTGCTGCTTTTTTAGCTGCTTCCCAAATTTCATCATAAACTTGAAATTCTCCTTTTTTTCCAAGAGAAGTAGCATTCATATTATTTAGATTATCTACAACAGCTCTAGATTTTCCGCCCTCAGTATTAACTCCACCTGACGGCTGTGCACTGTCTACACCCACTCCTGCAAATCGATATCCTGGTTTTGGCTTTGCAAAAAAGATTCTCACTTGTCTTTTCTTTAAAGTTACTATTCCATCTCCCACAGGATCCATATTTACCGTATCATTGTCTCTCATTGGAACCAGCTTATTCTGATCAGGATCCCACATGACGACATCGATACCTTCACCACTTCGACGGTTGTCTGTTTTTAAACGTACGGTTAAAACCTGCTGCCCTGTTTGATACGGAGCTAAATCAAAATCTAAGTCTCTACATCCTCCGTCTGTACATTGCACATTGAAACTGTATTCAAAGCTACACTCTGTTTCGTCACCTCTATTTTTAGTATATTCATTAGTTATTTGGGCATTTACAATAAGTTTACCTGCATGTCCTTTTACACCATGATTCGCTCCCACACCATCCGGAACTTCTTTGTTACTATCTGCAGCTGCTACCGTTTCTCCATTTAATACCATATGAACCAATCTATATCCTCTTTTTATATGGAATTTTGGAAGATCAATAGATCCATCGGACTTCACTTTATCTTCCGTATATGTCCATACAAGTTTATGTTGTTCTGGTAAATACTTCCATTCATTCTTTTCACTATGCGCAATATTGATATATTCAAATCCATTATTGTCTACGGTGTTAATCGTTATACGATAGACTCCTTCTGCATCATAAGTAACCGTAATGGTATCATCCTTTTGAAAATGAATGGCATAAGTTGCTCCATAATCATCACCTGCATTTTTTGTTATGTTTGCACCATTTTGAGATGTAACAGATGTAATCTTATATCTTTTCTTATTGTTTGGTGCACCAGGTGTTACAGACACTACCCAGTCTTCCCCGGCATTGACACGTATTTCTTCACCTGTTTTAACCGGAACATCTTCACTTCCTTTTTTCGTGCATATGGTACCCGGATCACAGTTTGTTGGAAGTACTTCTTGAATCGTAACAAGATAATACTCCTGATAAGTCATTGTTAACTTTTGTCCGTCTTCCATCTTGATTGCAATAACACCATCGGTACTGTAATAAAGCACTCCGTTATATTCTCCGATGTACACACAGTCTTTTCCATTTACTTTCGCACTAAGGAAATCAAAATGTCTTCCTTCTATTGATAGATCTTTGTGGTCAGAAATATTTCCATAAGCGATTGTAGTCGGTGCATCACTAATTGGAGTCCCCTTTGGATCTACATACGCTACTCTGTCGGTGGAAGATGCTTCTCCCTTTGCATCGATTTCCTGCACGGATTCCTCTAAGCTCTGTACGGAAATCTCTTCCGGTACATCAGACACTGTATTATCTGTGGAAGATTCCCCCGTAGAGGTATTCTCGTTAGGTTCTGAAGCACTCTCAGAATCTGATTCCATGGATGATTCATTTTCCACTGGTGTACTTTCTTCATCTTGCGAACCTGTCATTTCACTTTCCGTATTTACAGGAGAACGGTTCTCGGCAGATACTATTGCTGTATCCAAAGATAAGAAACACATAGATAGGATCAAAAGCCAGCTGCATATAATCTTCAAGTATTTGTTCCATCTATTCTGCTTCATCTTGAATCTCTTCCTTCCTTCTTTTCTGATTTTGGCAAAATAAAATAACAAAACACATCATAGAACTGACAAGTAATAAAACATATCCCCAGATTGTTCCGTTATCACCTGTCTTTACTTTCTTTTTTGAATCAGATTTTGCTGTCTGATTTGATGGATTGGTTTTGTTCAAGCGATTCAAAAAAGTGATCTGATCGATTTTTTCACCCTTTTGATTTTTTACAACAGTCACCGTTTTAAACTGATCCGCTTCATTATAAAATGCTTCCACACTCACATCATAACGACTTTGATCACATGCGTAAGCTTCCTTTGGTTCTGTTGTCTGATAGATCTGATAGTGGTAAATCCCCCTTGTTGTTACTGGAATACTAATCTCAGCCGTTTCCTTTTTCTTCATGCTCCAACAATACTGATTCTCCTTACTTCCTTTTGGCATCGGAGCTTCACTTTGATTGGTTGTAAGAACGTAGGAAAATTCTTCTGCCTGATCTTTTGCTTCATTTTCAACAACCTGTACGACAGGAATTTTTACTTCGGCTGCATTTTCAGATGCAAGCACCGGTATCTGCATACTCAGGAAAAGAAGCAGGCTAAGCACTATGATATTTATTTTCTTTAAATCAAGGATGTTCATCGTTTTTCTTTCCCTTCTTTCTTAGTATCTGGTCAAGTATTAATAGGATAAGAAGAAGTAGTATGAGCCAGAAAAGAACCGGAACGGATATGACCAGTTTTCGGATCTGATCGATCCCGGTTCCTACATTTTTCGGTTTCTCTTTTTCAGGATAAACCTGCTCCGTAAGTCTTCCTACCAATATATTTCTTCCATTTGTCATTTCTGAAGTACATGTAATCAGTAAAACCAAATGGTCTTCTTCTGTAACGTTAAGATTTCGTTTATATAAAGCATTGTCCAAGATTTCCTGCAGATACTCCTGTTTTGCTTCCGATGTTTCCGGGCAAACACTAAAGAGTCGCTCATTATAAGCATCTGCCTGAAGCAATGCATAAAATTCGATTCCATGATCTTTCCCATCAAAAAACAGATTCCCATAAGGGTGTTCATCAAAATACTTCTTCTCTGTAAAAAGTCCCACATCTCCAAACATTTTATGCTTTTCCATGTGGTGTCCATAGATCAGATTGTTAAAATCTGAAAAATCCGGTGAATTGGCACAATGTAAAAAAATGGAACCACTTAAGGAATAATTTCCTTCCGCATCCGTATTCATATACGTATCATCATCCTCTGCCTGAAGCAAAGGATAATTGACATTTGTATCGTTGATCCGAATCCAGCCAAAAACATCTGGATTGATTTTCTGTAATTCTTCAAATGATTTTGTATGGTTTTCGCTTGGCATATAGGCTTCGTAGTTTTTTGCATCCGCTGCCTCAAACACCTGATTGGAATCCCATAACATATAACAGGACAAAAACATCAGCAAAAGGATCAGCATAAGTGCGATAAAATTTACCATATGATCGATTCCGCTTACTATGCTCTTTGCTAATCTTTTCATATCTACTTGTCCTTATCTTCCCTTCTTGTTAAGAAAGGGGATGCGACAGTGCCCTGCCGCACAGCATCCCCTTTTTAAATCCATTTAATTCTTTTTAATTATCTTCTGCGTTTGAAAGCAACAAATCCAAAGAGTGCTGCGCCGCAAAGAGCGATCATCAGAACGTATGGAAGTGTGTTCATGATAATACCTGTTGTTGGTACATGGTTGTATGTATTTGTTACATCAACTGTATTTTTCTTCTGTCCAAGTTTCTTGTCTTCTACTGCTTTAAGAGCTTCATGATATTTTGTTGCTGTAACTGCTTTCTGCTCAACACCATTAAGGAATACTTTAGCACTACCCTTATAGTTTTCTGCACCTGCCTCAGTTACAGTGATCTTTGTTCCAACCGGAAGACCTGTGAATTTCATATTATCTCCATGTTTCAGAGTAAATGTATAAGCTCCTTCTGTTAATGAAACATCTGATCCGTTACCCTTTACACCACCAAGTGTAGTCTCGTCAGTTCCTGCTGGGAATACAAATTTTGCTGTAAAGCTAAATGAATCAGTTGCACTAGGAGTTCCAGCCTGTGCGTCAATTTTCTTAGATACATTTAAGGAACCATATTGTTTATAGTCAGGATCTGGGGTTGAAGGATTTGGGTTTTCACCTGTACCTGCTTCCTGAACATAAGTGTTGACAAATTTGAAACCATTCTGGTCTGTATCTCCGATATCCACTTTACCTGTTGCGTTGTCACCTTTGTCATTTTTTATTGCATTTACAATAATCTTATTAATCTCAAATCCACTAGCTGTCTCTTGAACATAGACATCCATTCTGTATTCTGCCTCGGACATGATCAGCTTTACATAATCATCATTTGTAACAGCTGGTTCAGCCTGTGCATTCTCTTTTACTGTATAGGAATATTTACCAGCCTCACTAAAACTTCCACAATCAACCGCAACTCTTTTTGTGGTTGTTTCAAGATCAGTTGCTTCAAAACTGATTGCTGGAATTGTAACAGTATGACTAGTCTTTACCACATCATCTCCGTCTGTAATCTGTGTAGCAGTAAAGCTGAATTTCTCTGCCTTTCCCACCTCAGTATTATAGACCTTACTGATATAAGCTTCCTTTGCATTATTTGTGGTGTCTGATGTTGATCCCTCAGCTGCAAATGCTGGCATTGCCAGTCCCATTGTCATAGCACCTGCTGCGACAACAGCGAGCATCTTTTTAGATAATTTTTTCATCCTCATGATTTCTTCCTCCCTTGTGAAATTTTTATACTTTTATATTTGATTAACGGATGTGGAACTTAAATTCCCCTGCTCCGAATAATCGCGATGACTTTTCCACGGATGTCTTTTAAATCAATGCATCCATAAATTCGGCTGTCACTGGCCTTTGGTCTGTTGTCTCCAAGTACAAAGACCTGACCTTCTTTCACCGTAAGTGGGAAATCGACTCCGTTTTTAAACCGGGTCGTATCAAAACAGATATCCTGCGAGATCTGTTCTGCTCCATTGATCGTAAGTCCGTCTTTTGTAATGTCAACCGTATCACCGGCAACCGCTACAACACGTCCGGTCGTTGTTTTATTATCCTTTTCAAAAACTGCAACATCTCCGGATATAAATCTGTGATCCAGTCGGTAATATACAACCAGATCCCCATCCTTAATGGATGGTTTCATAGAGATATCGTTAATTCTTACGATTCCATAAAGAAAAGTGAAGATCAAAAAGATTACTAAAATAAGAATCACAATCTTTAATAACAGCTGCACAAGATCCTGCGCGATCGTTGTCTCCTGTACGGTATTTTCCTTACTTTTTTGTTTATCATTTCTCTTCTTCATGTTACGCTTCCGTCTCTAAACTTAAACTTACAAGGTTTTAGTTAAATATAATTATAGCTTTTTCTTTTTTTCTTTCAATACAATGAAATTGTAAATTTTTTCACACTTCTTTATCACTTTTGTTCTATAAAACAGATCCATCTGATCTGTTTTAAACTGTTTTTTTGACCCATTCGCTTTTCGTTGACACTGTTTGAAGACAGCGAAGTAAGGAATCTGAAAATGCGCCGCATGCTCCATCTAGGATCATCTCTACTGCTTCTTTTGGAGAGATCTTTCTCTTATAAGGACGTACATGAACCAATGCATCATAGGCATCTGCAAGACCTACTACCTGTGCACAAAGCGGGATTTCTTCTCCCTTTAATCCATCCGGATACCCGGATCCGTCATAGCGTTCATGGTGATGTCTGCAGATCTCATAACTATACTGATTCAGTTTTTCCGTTTCCTTTCCCTTCGGGAACCATTTGGTCATTTCCGCACCAACAAGCGGATGTTCTCTGATAATGCTCCACTCTTCCTCTGTCAGTTTCCCGTTTTTATTTAAGATTTCTATTGGAACACGGATCTTTCCAATATCATGAATCGGGGCCAGTTGGGCGATCACATCCATCTCTTCATCCGTGATTCCATATTCCGGATATTCTTGCTGTAACTGGCAATAGATCTGCTTGGTATAATACCCAATCTGATCCTGATAGTCTGCTTCTTTCAACTGATTATGTTCTAAAACAGTACTTAATAAAGAAATCGTATCCCAGAACTGTCTGGTGATCGTTTCCTCTTTTTTATCTAATTCCTGCTTCATTTTTAAGACACTTGGAGAAACACGCTGTTCCTGATGTAAGGTGATCATTACGGTATGTTCCCTCTCATCGATATGTTTGATTGCTTTCACCCAAACATACGGATGAAACGGATGAGCATCTACTCTGCGATAAAAAAGTTGCCTTTCCATGCATCTACCAGGCATTTTTTCTCTTAGGCTCTCACCAGATAAAAACTGCTTCACCTTTCTTTGATCCGGTTCATAAACATATTTTGTTACATATTGGTTGATAAACGTATCATACGATCTGTTTTTTTCCACTTCTTCATAAATTGCATGGTCCTGTGAATAGACACAGTCATACTTCTTATGCTGCAAATCCACTTTCAAGATAATATAAAGCGGTTCTAAGCACGGTGCTTCCGTTTGTGCAGGATGAAACACTTTCTGTTGCATAATTGATTTCCCCTCAACAACTACTCTACTGCCAAGGATTCCTTTTTTATCACAAAAGTGTACCTTGTCCTCTTAAAACTACTTAAAATCTATCATTTTATAATATTTTATTATACGCCCTTCTTTTCTTACGTATAATGCAAAAGAGTGATAATTTTCTTCTACTTTCTTTATACTTCGGATAATAAAGATTCTCTCTTTTTTATGCACAAAAATCACCGTCCCTACAGCTCCTATGTCTGTAAAAACAGTGATTGTTACTGATTCATACTGATTCCTTCTCTTTATAAATGTTCCGCTACTTTACGCTTCATATCTACATAGTATAATCAATTTAACAGAAAAAAAATCAACCGTATATAATATTTCTTTAATATTTATATTAATATTTTCAATTTCAGTCAAAAATTAATATGTCTATCAACAAATGATACATCTTCTGTAACTCTTGATTTTCTCGTCTAACGATTTCAATTCTATGATAAAACGGAACTGCCTTATCAGAATACAACTTTTGCGCTTCAAGTGGTGGCAGTAAAATTGGCATCTTACGAAGATCACTTAAAGCAATGCTATTTTGTCCGCTGCCTTTTTTTAATGCATGGATCTGCGGAGTAGCTGCAAGTAAATATTGATATAAATATTCTGCTGTTATTCTGTCAGGATCTGGGCGGATCGTCGTAACGCTCCGTAAAAATTCGATCGAATCAAGATCTTCCTGAAGATAGGCAATATTTTCTATAGTTCCAGCAGTCGTTAGGAGTATATCATCCCCCTTTGAGGTACCAGTTCGTTTGTGGATTCTCTGGTATGCCTCATAATCAATCCGTTTATCCGATGGAGATGGGACCACCTGGCCATCTCTAATATTACTCGCTCCATATAGCCAATATTGTCCTTTAGGGTCCTCAGAAACAGAGCCATGTTCTCCGTCAGTCAGATGTTTTGTAACATCTTCCAGCCTTACCAACTCCCAGTTTTCAGGAATTTCACGCTTTAATTTCTCACACCATGTAAATTCCCCTATGCAACCATCGTATGGTATCTGGTAATCCAAAAACCAATGGTTAAAAATATAAGATATTAATTTCTTCGACTCTGAACCTCTCCCCTTCTTTTTATTTTAATCTCGAGACATCACTTTTCTCTACTTCGGTCTTTATCTACCTATAATGATTCCTTCCTTATAAATTGTTCTAAAGTTTTTTCGGACCAGCTCTCGCCAAGAATACCAGCTAATTTATAACATCTATTATCTTTTCCATCAATGATAAACCACTGACAGAACGTTGTATCTCAACACTATACACGAAATATTGTAAAAAGTTGGGAATAATTCAGAAGAGCTCTCACAAGGCTCGTAAAACATTTGTGTCTAACTTGTTATCAAACGGAGTCAACATCAACACTGTAAGACAGGCAGCAGGACATGCGGATAAGAGAACCACTTACAATTACTTGCAGTAACATATCAAAAATTCGTGAACCCCTTGTAAATCAAGGCTTTCCGTCGCACAAAAAAATCACCGTCCCCACAGCTCCTATGTCTGTAAAAACAGTGATTGTCAGTGCGCGATCAGGGGTTCGAACCCTGGACACCCTGATTAAGAGTCAGGTGCTCTACCAACTGAGCTAATCGCGCATTCTTTTGTTTTTGTGTCTCGTGTTCCTCAACACAAATAGTATTATATATCAGTTGTTGCCGGAATGCAACCCCTTTTTTCAAATTTTTTCATTTTTTTCAAAATTATTAATTTCATATACAATTTAGACGATATCAACAACGTTTATTCTTTCCCTTGTCTTTGTGGCAATATCCCGTATTTAAAATTCGATATACCTCCTCGAAGGATCTGCAAATGCAGACAATCCTTCGATTCAGTCTCTGATGGCAATAACACAACTCACGGATCCCGGCTTTCCAACATTTCCCCCGTCTCATCCTGTTCTCCTATGAATTCTGCTCTTTCTATATAATATATGATGCTTATTTTCTCTGTGCGATCAGCTTATTGATTGGATTTCCCTTCTCTGAAAATTTCTGCTCATATTCTGTCATAATATTCCCCTTATTCATCTCTTCCTGATGATGTAGGTCGTAAGTATAAGCAAGCAGTTCCCATCCAGCTTCTTTCACCTGCTCCAGAGAAAAGTTGAAAAGTTCAGTATTATCTGTCTTAAATTCTACTCTTCCATTTTCCACAAGAACCTTCTCATATCTTGCAAGGAATTCTGTTGATGTTAATCTACGTTTCGCATGTCTAGCCTTTGGCCACGGATCTGAGAAGTTCAAGAAGATCTTATCCACCTCTGCCGGTGCAAACACTGCTTCAATCTCTCTTGCATCCATGCAGATAAAACGGATATTCTCAAGATTTTCAAATTCCTCTGTATCATATTTTTCAAGTGCACGAAGCAGTACGCTGGAATAACGTTCAATTCCAATAAAATTGATCTCCGGGTGAGCCTTAGCCATATTCAAAATAAACTGGCCCTTTCCCATTCCGATTTCAATCTGAATTGGTTTCTCATTTCCAAAGACCTGAGCCCACTGTCCTCTCTGCTCCTCTGGTTTCTTGATCACAGCACGATGTGCATCGATCACGCCATCTGCTCTTGGTATATTTCTTAATCTCATCTGCTATTTTTCTCCTGTTCTTCACCACAGCATTACTGCGTACTTTCTATATATAAGGTAAAACCTTCTTTGATATCTGCGGATTATTTCAGGTCTTATCATAACATGATTTTTCTCATCTCACAACTAATTACTGTCCACACAAGAAAGCCATTTTGAAGAATACTAATGACATTCTCAGACTCACAGTCTCTATCTCCAATACCTTTGGATATTTAACATAAATTATCTTTTCAGATTGCTTGTAATTTTCTCCAAAAGGTGTATTATAAAAGATATTATGAATTTCTAACAAAAAGGAGGCTGGTTATGGACTCTATTATAAACAAATTGACAGAGATTGAATCCGCCGCATCTGCAATCGTGCAACATGCAGAAGCCGAAAAATCCGCATTAGATGAAAAATTTGACAAAAAGCGGATGGATTTCGACAAAGAGCTTGAAGCTGATACGCAGCGGCAGATTCAGGGAATTCGTGACAAGCTGGAATCGGAGACCTCACGGATCTTATCTGGGCAAAGTCAGGAAAGTCAGGATGAACTCGACGCCCTACAGAAGGAATACGATGAAAAGCATTCTGATTATGCTCATGAGATTCTCCGACGGATCACTGAGGTGTAGCCTATGGGAAATCTACTGGAATACAGTGGTATTGTAACGAAAACCCGGGCAATGGAAGCCAAACTCCTTACCCCGGCACAGTTTGAGGAAATTGCTTCTCTACATAATGTTCCCGAGGTAGTTGAATATCTGAAGAAAGAAACTGCTTACGCAGATATTTTAGAAGAACTGGCCCCCGAACAGCTTCACAGAGGAAGTATTGAGAAGATTCTGACTCGTTCACTTTACCGCGACTACGCAAAGCTTTATCGCTTTTGTGGACAGAAACAGCGCAAGCTTATGAAGCTCCGTCTGAAATCTTATGAAATCGAGCTGATCAATTATTGTTTAAGGATTGTGATCAACCATTATCAGAAACCTTTTGATCTTGATTACAAACGTCCTTTCTTCGACCGGTATTCACAGATATCGATTGAAAAACTGATCACCTCACGCACCACTGATGAACTGATCGAGACATTAAAGGAGACAGAATATTATGAACCTTTAAAGAAATTAAAGGATTCGCCTTCGGTCACTCTTTATGACTACGATCTGGCATTAAATCTTTATTATTTTACAACTCTTTGGAAAGCACGGAAAAAGGTCCTGAAAAAGGAAGACAAGGAATTATACCAGCGGGATTGCGGCACTCAGATTGATCTGCTCAACATGCAGTGGATCTACAGAGCGAAGAAATATTTTAATATGAAACCTGCTGACATTTACCAGCTGATTCTTCCGATCCACTATCGTCTGTCTACTGACTTGATCAAAGGAATGGTCGAGGCAACAACATTAGAGGAATTGCAGACACTATGCAATCAGACGCCTTATGCCCGCCGCTATGAATCCACTGAGCAGCTTACCATGGAGCAGATGTATTCAGAATGTCTCCATCATCTGTACACTATTGACAGAAGGCGGAATCCATACTCCATCGCCGCTGTCAACACTTACCTCTTCTTAAAAGAAGAAGAAATCAAAAAACTGACTACCGCTCTGGAATGCATCCGTTACGGACTGACACCGGGCGAGACGTTAGCGTACGTTGGAGGTAGAACCCAATGATTGTTAAAATGAAATTTATCAACATTTCCGGTCCCAGGGATGATATCGACCGTGTCACAGACTTGTATCTCTCACGTTATGAGATCCAGCTGGAGTCCGCACTGTCCGAACTCAAGACAGTCGATAATCTTCGCCCGTTCGTAGAGCTTAATCCGTACCGGGATGTACTTGCCCAGGCAACTCAGTTCGTCGGTTATCTTCCGAATGTAGATGATGTTACACCGGATGATTCTTTAGGTCTTGACGACATGTTTGAAGTTGTTCGCAAAGCCTGCGAGGATTATGAAGGTCTGCAGGCAAAGAAAGAGAAAAAGAAAGCTAAGATTGAGGAACTTCGTGCGAAACAGCAACTGCTCTCTCCATTCCGCCCCCTCGACTGTGATCTTCACAAAGTCCTCGGATATCGATATATTACATATCGTTTCGGACGGATCGCGCTGGAATCTTATCACAAGATGAATAAATATCTGATGGATGATTTAAGTGCAATCTTCGTTGAAGGAGAACGTGATGAAAGCTTCGTATACGGTGCTTACTTCGTTTCTCCGGGAGAGGCGCAAAAGGTAGATGCTGTTTTCCGTTCTCTTCATTTTGAACGCATTGATCTGAAAGATGAATTTGAAGGAACTCCGGCTTTCGCTTACCAGTCACTGGAACGTGACATTGCACGGATCAATCTGGAGATCCAGGATCTGGATAAAGAAGCCGGTGAGATGCTTTCTGACAGAGCTCCACAGCTTATCGCAGCGAAAAACCGTCTGGAGGAACTCTCCAAGAACTTTGACATCCGTAAGATGGCTGCCCGGATGAAAGACAGCCAGGATGATTCTTATATTCTCTGCGGTTGGATGGCAGAAGATGATGTAGAGAAGTTCTTAGAAGAGATCAAGGATGATGATAAAGTCTTTGTTGTTGTCGAAGATGACCATGATGCATACTTCGGCGAACCGCCGACAAAGCTGGAAAACCCGAAGCTATTCAAACCATTTGAGATGTACATTCAGATGTATGGTCTTCCGGCTCACAATGAGATGGATCCGACTATTTTCGTAGCGATCACATACTCCTTTATTTTCGGAGTTATGTTCGGAGATGTCGGACAGGGACTTTTGCTTTTAATCGGCGGAGCCTTGATTTATCACTTTAAGAAAGCTCCACTTGCCGGAATTATCGCAACTGCCGGTGTATTTTCCACAGTCTTCGGATTTATGTTCGGAAGTATTTTCGGATTTGAAGACATCATTGAACCATTGTGGATACGACCGATCGATCATATGACTACACTGCCATTCCTTGGTAAACTGAACACTGTATTTATCGTTGCAGTTGCATTTGGTATGTTCCTGATTATCGTGGCGATGATCCTGCATATTATCAATGCCGCAAGAAGCAAAGATATTGAAAGTACCTGGTTTGATCCAAACGGTGTTGCCGGACTTATTTTCTACATTGCCGTTGTAGCAACCATCGTTCTCTTTATGACAGGCAATCCGCTTCCGGGTGGTATTGTCATGGGTATCATGTTTGGTGTCCCGCTGCTTCTCATTTTCCTGAAAGAGCCTCTGACCCGCATGATTGAGAAACGTGCCGACAAGATGGAAACAGGACCTGGAATGTACGCCGTGCAAGGATTTTTCGAAATGTTTGAGACATTGCTCAGTTATTTCTCAAACACAATCTCCTTTATCCGTATCGGTGCATTTGCTGTCAGCCATGCCGCTATCATGGAAGTAGTACTTCAGCTGGCCGGCGCTGAAAGCGGAAATCCGAACTGGTTCGGAGTGATCTTTGGCAACCTGTTCGTATGCGGATTCGAAGGACTGATCGTAGGTATTCAGGTACTTCGTCTGGAATATTATGAGATGTTCAGCCGTTTCTACAAAGGAAGCGGACGTGCATTCGACCCATATACAAAAAAGAAAACGAAATAACTGTCTGGCTTAAATCTATGACAGCCATAAAATGTATAGAAATCAGGAGGATTCCACTATGAGTTTAGCAACAAAAATCATCTTTATCGCAGCACTTGTTTTAAGTATCATCATCCCATTCGGATATTATCTGATCGGTGAAAAGAACAAAAAACGCTATAAACGTACTATCGGTGTCAACGCATTTTTCTTCTTCGGCGCATTTGCCATTGCATCCATCATGATGCTTGCAGGACCGGCAAATGTACAGGCTGCTGAAACTGCCGCAGCTTCCGGTGCAACACTCGCAACTGGTATGGGATACCTTGCAGCCGCACTTGTTACAGGTCTTTCCTGTATCGGCGGTGGTATCGCTGTTGCAAGTGCAGCCAGCGCAGCACTTGGAGCGATCAGCGAAGATTCCAGCGTTCTTGGTAAATCTCTGATCTTCGTAGGACTTGCCGAAGGTGTTTGTCTGTATGGACTGATCATCTCATTCATGATCTTAGGAAATCTCTAATTTCTGATTTTCAACAGAAAGGAGCCGCCTATGAAAATGTATCTGATCAGTGACAATGTCGACACTTACACCGGAATGCGTCTTGCCGGTGTAGACGGAGTTGTCGTCCACGAACGGGATGAGCTGAAACAAGCTTTGGAAAAAGTGCTTTCCGATCCGACTGTCGGCATTGTTCTTCTGACTGAGAAGTTCGGTCAGGAATTTCCTGACATTATCGACACTTTCCGACTGGAGCGAAAGATGCCGTTATTGATCGAAATTCCTGACCGCCACGGAACCGGTCGTCAGAAAGACTTTATCACCTCATATATCACTGA